>WNGO01001590.1_pt1 | contig 14677 bp, 11 predicted proteins | sample 5400511 | NCBI WGS metagenome assembly WNGO01 (sample SAMN13153380, study PRJNA577476) | soil metagenome | isolation source: 20 cm soil or saprolite under Garry oak tree replicate 2 | place: USA:California | collected 2016-06-15
CTGGCCGGCGACGACGCGCTGACCGTGGTTCTTGTACTGGCTCTTGCCGAGGTACGGCTCGAGCACCGATGCCTGCGCCTCCTTGATCTGCAGGAAGAGCGGGTCCTCGCCGTCGCGGCCGAGCAGCAGGACAATCCAGCACCGCGTGCCGACGCTGCCGCCGCCGACGACCTTGCGGGCGAGGTCGACCATCCGGAACTCCTCGAGCAGGTGCCGACGGTCCTCCTGCAGCGTCCGGCGGTACTCCCGGAACAGCTGGTGGATGACGCCCTCGAGCCGATCGAACGGGAGGCCCGCGTCGGCGGCCAGGTCCTCGGCGGAAACGATCAGCGGCGGGTCCGAGACGATGCGCGGCTCGCCGTCGACCTCGTGCGTGAGCTTTGCGAACGCCTTCAGGCTGTCCTTGGTTCGCGCCTTAGCGGCGGCCTTCGCCACGATCGCGGCCTGGCCCTTCGCCTGTTGCTCGCGCAGGTTCCGCTCGATCGTCGCGACGTCGAGACTGGCGTACCAGACGTCGAGGTTGCGCGCCTCGGCGAGCTTCTGCATCCACTCGCGGTACGAGCCGACCGCGGCGAGCACGGCCTTCGTCCGCTCCGCCTTCGTGAAGTCACGGTCGCGGCCCGCGATCTCGAAGCTCGCAGCGAGCCGTTTCAGGTCCCATTCGAACGGTCCGGGCAACGTCTCGTCGAAGTCGTTGAGGTCGAAGACGAGCGCTCGCTCGGGCGAGGCGTAGCCGCCGACGTTCGAGAGGTGGGCGTCGCCGCACAGCTGCACCCGGAGCCCGGCCCGCGGGTTCGAGGCGAGGTCGTGCGCCATCACCGCCGCCGCACCGCGGTAGAAGGTGAACGGGGAGACGAGCATGCGTCCGTAGCGGACGGGGACGAGTTCCGGGACGCGGGAGGTCGCCTGGCCCTCGAGGATCGCCACGGGATCGCGGTCGTCCGCGATCTCGAAGTCCGCGTGGCTCGACCGCGGGCACTCGGCACGGGCGGAGCGGCCTCGTGCGGCGCGCTCCGAGGGCGTGAAGTGCGGCACCGTCGGAGCGGGTGCGGCCTCGATGTCTCTCTTCTCGTCGACAGCGACCATGGGATCTCCTTTCGCAGCACCAACGGCGCCGCGATGGCGTCGCTCGTGCGAGCTTCCGTCCTCGACGCGCGTCGCGCGAGGAAGGCTGCAGCACGACGATTGGCGTGCGTTTACTACACCGCATGCCGACGACGCGATCCACCATGTCGGCATGAGCGCGCCGAGCACCGCTGCGGCGACGGCCGCGACCGACACGGCGACGCGGTGGATCGGGGTGCTGTTCGCCATCGGCTCGGCCTGCTTCCTCGTCGGCCCGTTTCCCGGCTTCGTCGAGCTCGTCGGCTCGGAGGTCGACGCCGCCATCTTCTTCGCGGGCTCGCTCTTCTTCACGTCGGCTGCGCTGCTTCAGACGCTGTACAGCGGCGGCGGCCTCGACCGTTGGGCGTGCGTCGTGCAGCTCGCGGGGACGCTGTTCTTCAACCTGAGCACGTTCCACGCTTTGCAGACGGGGCTGGACGCGACCGAGTACGACCGCCTCGTCTGGAGGCCGGACTGGCGCGGCTCCATCTGCTTCCTGGTCTCTGGCGTCCTCGCCTACCTCGCGGTGCGGCACCTGTCCCGCCGGGCGAGGGACTGGAGGATCGCCGTGATCAACCTGGCAGGCTGCGTCGCCTTCGGCATCTCGGCGGTCGCCGGCTACGTCGTGCCGTCCACGGGAAGCGCGCTCGATCTGGCTGCCGCCAACGCGTGGACGTCGCTCGGCGCGCTCTGCTTCCTCGTCGGCGCGCTGCTGCTTCTTCCCGCGCGCCGCGCCTCGGACTGAAGCTCGCTGGCAAGCGCCTCTTCGTACTCAGGTTCCGGTGGTCATGCCGCGGTGACCGGGACCCCGCCGGGCTCGTCCGGGCCGGCCGCCGCGTCCTCGCCGTGGTAGCCCGCGAGCAGCTGCCGCTCCTCTGCGGCACGCGGGAAGAAGAGCGCGACGATGGTGGCTCCGAGGAGGACGGCGGCGATCCCGGCCGTGTACGCCCATTGGTCCCCCTGGAGGAAGGCCGTCTTCGCCCCGTCAACGATCTGGCTCTGGACCGAAGGCGGATAGCGCGAAGCGAGGTCGGCCGCGCTGGCGAACGACTTCGTCAGTGCCGCCTCTGTGCTGCTCGAGACGGTGTGGCCGGAAGAGGTCACCAGAGTTCCGGCAGCTGACGCGTATCCCGCCGTCAGGAGCGCTCCGAAGATCGACTGCATGATCGCCCCGCCGAGGTCGCGCTGGAGGTCCGCGGTTCCCGAGGCCATGCCGACGCGCGTCACCGGGACGGAGCTGGTCAGAGAGTGGGAGGCCGGGGTGCCGGCAAGCCCGACGCCGATCCCGACGAACGAGTAGCCGAGAGCGACCTTCCAGTAGGCGATGTTCTCCTTCCAGAGGAGCAGCATCGTGAGGAAGCCGAGCAGCACGAACACGTAGCCGAAGAGCAGCGTGAAGCGCGCCCCGCGAGCTTCGACCAGCTTGGCCGACCTGGGCGCGACGAGAACCATGAACACAGCTGCCGGCAGGATCGCGAGCCCGGCATCGACCGTCGAGTAGCCGAGCACGTTCTGCAGGAACTGCTGGCCGATGAACATCGCGCCCATCAGCGAGCCGAACACGATCAGGCCCGCGCAGGCGGCCACCCAGAATGTCGGCCGGGCGGCCACGTGCAGGTCGTAGAGCGGGTTCTTGGCGCGGCGCTGGCGGATGAAGAAGGCGCCCAGGGCCAGGGCGGCCACGATGAACAGGCTCAGGATCAGGGTCGTCTCGTTCGGCACCGCGGCGAAGTTGATGGCCAGGATCAGCGCCCCAACGAGTGCGATCGAGAGCACCCCGCCGAGATGGTCGACCGGCTCATTACTCTCGTTCACGTGGCTGGGCACGAGCCGGATTGCCATCACGAGCGCGACCAACGCCAGCGGCACGGTGATCAGGAAGACCGAGCCCCACCAGTAGTGCTCGAGCAGAGCGCCGGCGCACAACGGGCCGAGCGAGGCGATCGCTCCGCCCGTTGCTGCCCAGAGCGCGATCGACTTCGTACGCGCGGGGCCCGACCAGAGCGCCGTGATCAGGGCGAGCGTCGTCGGGTACGCCATTCCCGCCGCCAGACCGCCGAGGACACGAGCCCCGAACAACACGTCGATCGAGGGCGCCCAGGCAGCGAGGCAAGCCGCCGGGATGGTCAGGATCATGCCGAGGACGAGCAGGAGCTTGCGCCCGTAGCGGTCGCCGACCGCGCCGAAGTAGAGCACCGAGGCTGCGAGGCCGAGCGAGTAGCCGACCGCGACCAGATTGAGCGCGGTCTGCGAGGCGTCGAAGTGCTCGCCGATCGAGGGCAGCGCGACGTTGGCGACGGCGAGACCGAGGTTGGCCACCGCTGCGACCGCGATCAGCGCCGAAAGTACGAAGCCTCCACGCCGCGGCGCTGCGCTGCGCCGGTCGTCCGTCGCGGTTGCCATCGACGACGCCTAGTGCGCAAAGCCGCTCGCGCTCGTCGCGTCGTGGGTCGGCTCCGGCTGCCGCTCGAGCCGCGGCAGCTGCCGCTTCACGTCCGCGAGGAGGAGGTCGGCCATGTCGTGCGTGAAGCCGCGCCGCACGACGACGCGCAGAGCGGCGAGGTCGGTGCGATTCTCGGGGAACGTGTACGCGGGCACCTGCCAGCCGCGCTCGCGCAGTGCGAGCGACAGGTCGAAGACGCTGTAGTTGTCGATCTCCGGCTTCAGCGTGAAGGCGAAGACCGGCAGCTCGTCGCCGCGGGTGAGGAGCTCGAACGGCCCGAGCTCGTCGAGCCGCGCCGCGAGCCCGGTCGCGACGTCCCGCCCGTACTGCTGCACGCGCCGGTAGCCCTCGAAGCCCAGCCGCAGGAAGTTGTAGTACTGGGCCACGACCTGCGCGCCCGGGCGTGAGAAGTTGAGCGCGAACGTCGGCATCGTGTCGCCGAGGTAGTTGACGCGGAAGATCAGCTCCTCCGGCAGCGCGTCGACGTCGCGCCAGACGATCCAGCCCACGCCCGGGTAGACGAGGCCGTACTTGTGGCCCGACGTGTTGATCGACGCGACGCGCGGCAAGCGGAAGTCCCAGACGAGGTCCGGGTCGACGAACGGCGCGAACATGCCGCCCGAGGCACCGTCGACGTGCACCGGCACGTCGATCCCGCTCTCCTGTTCGAACGCGTCGAGCGCGGCGCAGATGTCGGCGACCGGCTCGTACGAGCCGTCGAAGGTGGAACCGAGGATGGCGACGACGCCGATCGTGTTCTCGTCGCAGCGCGCAACGGCCTCCTCGGCCGAGAGGTGATAGCGGTCGCCCTCCATCGGCACGAGGCGCATCTCGACCTCCCAGTAGTTCGCGAACTTCTCCCAGCAGACCTGGACGTTCGCTCCCATGACGAGGTTCGGGCGGTCGGCGGGCATGCCGTCGGCCTCCCGCCGCTTGCGCCAGCGCCGCTTCAGCGCCATCCCGGCGAGCATCGCGGCCTCGCTCGAGCCGGTCGTGGAGCAGCCCGTCGCCTCGTCCTGGTCCGGGGCATGCCAGAGGTTGGCGAGGATGTTGACGCAGCGCGTCTCGAGGGCCGCGGTCTGCGGGTACTCGTCCTTGTCGATCATGTTCTTGTCGAGGCACTCGGCCATCAGGCGCTCGGCCTGTGGCTCCATCCACGTCGACACGAACGTCGCCACGTTGAGGCGCGCGTTGCCGTCGAGCATGAGCTCGTCGTGGACGATCTGGTACGCCACGTCCGGCGGCATCTCGTCCTCGGTGAGCGTGTGCCGTGGGATGCGCTCAGCCTCGAGCGAGTAAAGCGGCGCAACCAAGAGGTCCGCCGCCTGCCGCAACTCCTGCACCTCATGTTTGACGGCCATCGTTCTCACTCTCCCTTTCGCGTTGGAGGATGCGGCGCCCGGGCCTGCCCCTGGCCGTCACCATCGACTCGGCGGCCGCACCGCGCATCGTCCTCCCCGGGTGAAGTCGCGCCTTTACGGCTGAGAGCGCTTCTTGTCACACGGTGACTTCTGTGACACCCTGGTTGTACTGGCCGCAACCGGGGAGGAGTTGACGTCCCCTTGAATCGTTTCGCCGTCAGCCGGGGGGCTGGGTTCGAACAGCTCGATCTGGACTTCGAGCTGCGCGACTCTATATTCGGCACCCGCCTGCAGAAGGCCGATTTGGCCGTCATCGTGCTTGCCTGTGCGGCAGCATCTGCCGCCGCGGCGATCGTGGCCACCGGCGGTGTAGTGGGCGACTCGAACGCGTTTGCGGCCGTCCTCGTCGCCAACATCGTCACCCTTGCGGTCGGGGCCCTGGCCTGGCGGCGCGGCCGTCCTTCCAGCCTCTTTGGGTACCTGTTACTCGCCGAGGGGCTACTGGTCTTCGTTTCCAGTCTGTCCGGCTCTCCCGACTCGGTTCTCCATCTGATCGGCGTACTGGGCATCTGGGCCACCGCGTTCGGGGCGACCTGGCTGCTGCTGGTCTTCCCTGGCTCACGTCCCGGCGCAGCGGGTTGGATCGTTATGGGGATCGCCTTCGCCACGTTCCTGGTCGGAGAGCTCCCATTGATCCTCACGTCCCCCAGGCTGGAGGGGCTCACGACCATCGCCAGCTGCGGCGCGGCGTGTCCCGCGAACCCCGCGCTCGCCGTCCACGCTCCGAATGTCGCCGACGCGTTTCGCAACGTCGAGCGTGTGCTCCAGGCGACCTGGGGGGTCGGGTTGCTCTTCTACCTCGCGACGCGTTTCGCGTGGGCGAGCCACGCACGGCGCCGCGTGATCCTTCCCGTGTTCGCTTCGGCCGTCCCCCTCGCCGCGGCCTTCACGCTCAATGCAGTGGCCTTCGGCCTCGCCGGCGTTCAGTCGAGTGGCACGGCGCGCGCGATCTTCGCGGGCACGCGCATCCTGTACCCGCTGGGGTTCGTCGCAGGATTGCTCTTCGCGCGGGCCTACGCGGGAGAGGCGCTCGCGTTCATGGCTCGGAGGCTCGTCGGCCGGCCGTCGGTCGCGGCCGTCGAGCAGCTCGTGCGGCGCGTGCTCGACGATCCGCAGGCGCGCCTGGCTTTCTGGCTGCCGCGCAGCGAGCAGTTCGTCGATCGACACGGAGCCCACGTCGCTCTCGACCCGGCACGGGAGACCCTCACCTGGCGCGCGTTCGGGCATGGCGACGCCCGGGTCCTGGCCGTCGTCCACGACGCCGTGCTGAGCGAGGATCCCGAGCTCGTGGAGGCCGTCGGGGCCGCCTCGCTGCTGGCGCTCGAGAATCGCCGGCTGGAACACGACCTGCTCGACTCGGTCGACGCGCTACGCGCGTCCCAGCGGCGGCTCGTGGGAGCAGCTTCGGCGGAGCGGCGGAAGATCGAACGCGACCTGCACGACGGTGTGCAGCAGAAGCTCGTCGCGCTCCGGATCCAGCTCGAGCTCGTTCGCGACCTTGCCCGCGAGAGCGGCCTCTGGAACCGGCTCGCGGGGCTCGCAGCCGACTTCGACGACGCACTCGACGAGCTCCGCTCGACCGCGCACGGCATCTATCCGCCGCTGCTCGCCGACGAGGGGCTCGAGGCGGCTCTCCGCGAGGTCGCGCGGCGATCCACCGTGCCGCTCACCGTCGATCTCGCGGACGTCGGGCGACTCTCCGAGGATCGTGAGACCGCCATCTACTACTGCTGCCTCGAGGCACTCCAGAACGTCGCGAAGCACGCGGGAGACGACGCCGAGGCCTTGCTCCGCCTCTGGCGGGACCGGAACTCGGTGCGCTTCGCCGTCAGCGACAACGGCCTCGGCTTCGTCCCGCGCCCGGCCCACAACGGAGCAGGGCTGACGAACATGACGGACCGCATCGGAGCAGTGGGCGGGACGCTCAGCGTGAGGTCGACGCCGGGAGAGGGGACGTCGGTCCTGGGCGGAGTCGCCATCGAGACGAGCGATCGGATCGGCGATATCGTCCGCGTCTGAGCTGCCGGACCACGATCACATCTACCGTCTAGTCGTCGCCGAGGACGCGTACCTCATCCGGGAGGGAATACGCAGCGCGCTCGAGCGCGACAAGGACGAGGTCGAAGTCCTCGAGTACTGCCCCGATCTCGACTCGCTGCTGCGTGCCGTCGAGGAGCACCGGCCCAATGTCGTGATCACGGACATCCGCATGCCCCCGACGAACACCGACGAGGGCATCCAGGCCGCGGCGGCCTTGCGGGAGAGCCATCCCGAGATCGGCGTCGTCGTGATCAGCCAGTACGTCAGCCCGCACTACGCGCTCAAGCTCTTCGAGCACGGCTCGGCCGGACGGGCCTACCTGCTGAAGGAGCGCGTCGGGCACCGCATCCAGCTGCTGGAGGCGATCCGCGAGGTGGCCGCCGGCGGCTCGGTGGTCGACCCCAAGGTCGTGGACGTGCTGGTCGAGGCGCGGATGCGGGTCAAGAACTCACTGCTTTCCCGGCTCTCGACGCGGGAGCGCGAGGTGCTCGCCGGCGTCGCCACAGGAGCCTCCAACGCCGCGATCGCCGAGTCCCTGTTCCTGACCAAGCGCGCCGTCGAGAAGAACATCAACTCGCTGTTCGCGAAGCTCGACCTGACGGACGACAAGTCCACGAGCAGGCGGGTCCAGGCGGCGCTGCTGTTCATCGCCGACGCGGACCTCGAGACCGGATCAGAAGCCTGAGCGTGGCGTAGGCGCACCCGCCTCACAGCGAGGTGCGCGCTACCTGGCAGGCACCAGGCCGAGTTGGTCAGATCTCCGTGTGACATCGGTTGCGGCACTCGCGCCCGTCGACCTGGACGCCGATCCGATCCCGGACTACGCCGAGCCCCTGGAAGCCTGGCGGGTGTGGCGGGTTGCCATGCGCGAGGGCCGTGTCGTCCTCCAGAGCCTCTTTGCCGGCGCCGTCTGGCAGCCTGCTGTTCCGCTCGTCGCCTCCTGCACCGGCGGCCACCGGTCGCGGTGGGCGCCGTGGCGGGAGAAGCCGAACGATCACTCGGCGCCGGAGCTCGATTGTCTCTGCGGGATCTACGGGGTCAGATCGGTCGCCGCGGCCCGCTCGTACCTCGAGAGGCCGGCCCTGCTCTGTCGTGACGACCGCGTGATCGGGCGCGTCGCACTCTGGGGAAACGTCGTCGAGGGGCCTGCGGGCTGGCGGGCGTCGCACGCGTATCCGATCGAGCTCTTCGTCCCGGCGCCGGTCGTGGCACACAGCGGTCTTCGCCGGCGCGCGTACGTGGAGGAGATCGTGTTGGCGCTCGAGGAGTACAAGGTTCCGGTCGACCTCGCCGCGCCCAGCGCGCTGACCGCCGCCTGAGTCGGGCTCTACTCGATCGGGCACGACTGGCCCGGCCGCAGGACGCGTACGTCCACGGTGGGGACGATCGTCGCGGCGAGCTCGGCGAAGGTCTTGGCGGGGGTGTCGTCCCCGCGCGGCGGGCGCCAGGGTGCATAGGTTCCCCAGTGAATCGGGATCGCGAGCCGTGGGTCGGTGAGCGCGAGAGCTTCCACGGCACGCACGGGATCGAGATGGCCGGCGGGCAGGCGCGATCCCCAGCCGGCGACCGGCAGAAGAGCCACGTCGATGCGGCCCAGAGCACCCATCCCCTGGAAGAGGTCGGTATCGCCTGCGAAGTACACCGTCCGCGTGCCCGCGATCACATAGCCGACGGGTTGGGTCCTGCCTGTGCCCATGCGGAACCCGGAGGCATGCTCGGCGTGGGTAACCCGCACTCGTAATGCCCCGACGTCCACTTCGTCTCCGGCGACGACTTCGCGGACGAAGCCGAAGCCTCGTCGCCGTAAGAGACCGCCCGCACCCATCGGGACGATCACCTGGGAGCTCAGGCCGAGCCGGTCGAGGGATGGGAGGTCGAGATGGTCGTGGTGGATGTGTGAGATGAGCACCACGTCGACCCCGTTGAGTGCCGCCGAGTCGACCGGCCCCTTCCGACGGAGATGCACGATCCGTTCGCGGACCACCGGGTCCGTGACGACGAGGAGACCGTCGAGTTGGATCGCGACGCAGCTGTGCCCGAGCCAGGTCAGTCTGCCGGGCTTCGTTTCGGGTCGTGTCCTGTGGGGCGGCCGGCCGGTCTCCGAGGAGGACGACGTCACGGCGCGTCGTTCATGGTCTTCGGCGGCGCACCAGCCGGGCGAGCTCGATGGCGACCCAGATCCAGCCGATGAGCTCGGAGATGTTCTTCCGTGTCCCTCGAAGGAGCACAGGTCCCTCGAAGAGGCGTGGTCCGTGGTGGCGCGAACGTTGAGCGGCGAGCGAGGCCATCGTCTGCAGTCTCGGGCCGCGGCCGACCTGTGCAAAGCAGGCCGCCTTGCTGCCCGCGGGGATGCGGGCATCCGCTCCTAGGAGTGGGGCAGGTGCTCGAGCCAGAGCTCCTCGAGCTTGCCGGGGCTCAGCTCGACCTTGGACAGAAGGTCGGCTGCCCCGACCGACCGAGGGTCGATCGCGACGCTTCGCGGGTCGGCGGTGACGAGGACGACGACGGTCTTCGGGCTCTCGCGGCGGATCACACGTGCCGCCTCGAGCCCGCCGATGCCGGGCATGTGGATGTCGAGCAGGACGAGATCCGGCTTCAGCTCCGGGAGGAGCCGGATCGCCTCCTCGCCGGACGCGGCGACGCCGACGAGGTGCAGGCCTTGTGCCTCCGAGACGAGGGATGCGCCGACCTGCTGGAAGATCTCACCGTCGTCTACCACGAGCACACGTCCGTGCACCTGCGGCCGTGCGGCCGTCGGGCTCGGTCTGGTGATTCGTGCCTCGTCGTCCGTGCGCAGGTCCCTCCGGTGGGAAGCCGCAGCCGCGCTTCGAGAGCGGCCAGTCTACGTCGGATCGATCGTTCGCGCACCAGAGGCCTCAGGATCCTCCGGCAAGGCCACCGTGATGCGGTCCGTCTCGATAGCGAGCACGGAGTCGATCGGGATCGCGGCCGGCCCTGTGCCGGTCAGGCGTGCGGGTTGCAGCACGACGTGCGTCAGCCGGTCCCCAGCCACCAGAAAGCCGTCGACCGTACCGATCTCCTCCCCGTCGACCGAGACGGCGATGCTGCCGCGGCGGAGCTCGGCGGAACCGGGTGGGATCCTGTCGTAGGTCACGGCGTAGCTGGTCCAGAGATCGGCTCCGAAGTCGCCGAACTCCGCCATTCCGAAGCTGGGGACGATCTGCATGTCCTCGACGCCGATGTCGCTCCGATCGTCGTTCCGAGGGAACTCGTCGAGGCCGACGTAGGAGAACGAGCGGATCGTCGCGCGGTTCGAGACGTCCTCGATGCTGCACGAGAGGAACACGGCCCGGCCCGGTGCCGGCCCCTGCACCAGGAGATCCGCCGGCACCAGACGCGCCGCGCCGTTCGGGGCCTCGACGACGATGTGGCTGACACGCCGGTCGTTCGGGTCGATCACGAGGTCGGAGAGGCTTCCCACCCGCCCGTCGGTGCAGCGGACCGGCAGGCCGAGCTGCAGCGGCGTCGTCTCCTGGGGGCTTGCCTCTGCGCTGCTCAGTTTGCGCACCGAAGCCCTTCGTGCGGCACGGCTGCGGCTTCGTCGATCAGTCCGAGGGCTACCGCGCGCTCGATCGCGGCGCTTCGGCTCGTGACGCCGAACTTGCGGTAGACGGCGATCGCCTGCGTCTTGACCGTGTTGCGCGAGACGAACAGGCGCTCGCCGATCTCGCGGAACGAGAGGTGCGTCGCGAGCAGCGGCAGGAGGCGCTGCTCTGCAGGGGTCAGGCTCGATGCCCAGCGTCCCGCAGGCTCGGCAAGCGTGTGCGTCCGCCCGTCGAGCTCGTCCTGGAACTGCACCAACACACCGAGTCGCGGGCGGACGCGGAAGATGTCACTCACCCGTCTCAGGAGCGCTCGAGCTCCGTCCGCGTCTGCGAGTGCGAGGCGGACGCGTACGAGCTCGAGGAGAGCGTAGGCGGCAAGCCACGGCACCGCGGGAGTCGCGTGAGGAAGGAGCTGGTCTGCGCGCTCGAGCGCGGCCGCCGCCTCGGCGAGATCGCCTCGCAGGGCGGAGTTCCTCGCGCCGACGGCCTCGAGCAAGAGAGCGACGAGCGACTGGGCGGGTGGCTCCGCCGTCGCGACGGAGGCTGCCTCTGCGGCGAAGGCCTCCGCATCGGCGCGGTCCTTCTCGGAGACCGCGAGCAGCGAGTGGAGACAGAGACCGAGGATCGTCAGCTCGGTCGCCCCGGCCGCGGTGGCGAGCTCGACCGCTTCGACGAGCTCTCGCTCCGCCCGTTCGGTGTCGCCGGCGAGCAGCAGCGCGGCGGCTCGTCCGAGCACGGCCGCCGGTCGCCAGGGGTGGCCCGGGGGAAGGGCCTCGCAGGCGGCGTCGGTGTCTTCGAGCATCTGGTCGGCGCCGTCGCGACAGCGGAGCCCTCGCAGAACGCGGAGGCGAGGGTCATCGCCGCTGAGCCCGCGCATCGCAGTGTCTGCCCAGTGCTGTGCATTGCCCGCTCGCCCTCGCAGGGCGTACAGCCAGGAGGCGGCGATGCAGAGGTCGGGATGGTTCTCGACGTCGTCCTCGGGAACCAGGTCCAGCCAGCGCTCGAGCGCGTCCAGCCGGCCGCGTCCGCAAGCCGAGACGGCGAGCCGCTCGGCCAGTTCGGCGACGCGGGCGACGTCGCCGGCAGCCGCAGCGTGTTCGAGTGCCTCCTCGAGCGCGCCGATCTCGACTGCCCTGCCGCCGGCGGCACGATGCAGGGCGCGCGCCTCTTCCGGCTCGGATCGCTCGAGCTCCTTGGAGAGGAGGTCGCGGACGATGCGGGGGTACCGGTACCGGCGACGGCGATGGTCGAGAGGCACGATCACACCCGCGCTTTCCAGGGACTCGAGCATCTGCCCCGAGTCGGATCGCGCGAGGAGCGAGTCACACGCATCCGACGTCAGCTCCACGAGAACCGAGGTCTGCAGCGCGAACTGCCGTTGAGCGCGTGACAGGCCTGCGAGGTGCTCGGTCTCGAGATAGTCGGCAAGGAACCGGTCGTCGCCGCTCACCGTCGAGGCCTGCGCGCCGCTGTGCAGCGACAGCGCGGCGAGGAAGAGTGCGGCCGGCCACCCCTCGAGCCGCTCTGCGAGCGCGGCGGCCTCCTGTCGAGGGAGCAGGACGCCGGCTCTCCGGAGGAGGGTCTCTGCTTCGCGATCCTTGAGCGTGAGCTCGTCGGCCCCGATCTCGAGCAAGCGTCCCTCTGCTCGCAAGCGGGCCAGCGGCAGCTGCGGCGGGCGTCGTGCCGCGAACGCGACGCTCGTACCGTGCGCGGTCTGCCCCAATAGCCGTTCGAACGCGGCGAGCGCCGGAGGTGAGCGGAGAACGTGCAGGTCGTCGACGAGGACGAGATGTCCGGGGTCGCCGACGATCGCAGCGAGCCGCGACTCGAGAGCTTCGGGATCGTCGTCCTCGGGCTCGAGGTCGATCCACAGAACCGGACGCCGGTCGCGCTCGGCCCACTGGGCCAGCAGTGTGGTCTTACCGAATCCCGCCGGCGCGACGATCGTGACGATCGTGCCGTCGGCGGTACCGCAGAGACGGTTGAGGAGAGCGGTGCGAACGACGGCCTTTCCGGTCGCCGGCGGTATGACAGCGGCTCTCGACGACCGGTCGCGCGCGCGGGTCAGCGGCTCCGTGACGGACACAGGATCAGCTTGCAGCTGCTGCTGCGACCGGCCAAGGGGGCGTGCCGGTCGCGGGGACGAAGGCGCGCCTCCCGACCGTGTGACCCAGGCACCCGGCGGGGAGGGACGCCCCGTGCATCGGAGCGTCCCTCGTCGCCTGCTCACGAGACCGCGATCGTCCTCGCCTTGAGGTCTTCGAACTCTGCGTCGCTGATCGCTCCCTCGGTCCGGAGCTCGTTCAGCCGGGCCAACTCGCCGGCCGTCGAGGTGGGTTGGCTCGGTGCGTAGCCGTACCCACTGTCGTAGCCGTAATCGCCTGCCGTGCTCGGCCTCGCGATGGTGTACGAGAACGCGCCGATGATGGGCAGGAAGATGATGAAGAGGGCCCAGAGGGCCTTGGCCCAACCGGACTGGTCCTTCCGGCGGAAGTTGTCGATCATCAACAGGATGACCCACGTGACGAACATGATCCACGCGAAGAAGACGATCATCGTCCATATCGCGTCCCAGAACGTGTAAGCGCCCAGCACTTCTGGCTCCTTTCGCTCGATATGTGATGACGCTAGGGCGCGCTCGGGCGAGTAGTCCTCCCTCGGAGCGCGCTTCACCCAGGTGAAGGGCCGTTCCAGCTGGGGTGGCACCGCGTAACCTGTTCGGCTGGTCACCCGGGTGAGGTGGTGCGAGTCGCCCTCGGTTCGGTCGATGGCAGGCGTAGCGTCGGTGTATGAGCACGCTTGCCGTCCCCCGGCGTCCACGGCGGATCGAGCACGTCGCGGAGCCGGTCGTGCCGGGTTGGCTGCGGCCGCCGCCGCTGCGGGCCGGGGTGATCGAGCGCTCGCGGCTCTCGAGCCGCCTCGAACGGCTGACGGAGGAGCCGCTGACCGTCGTTGCGGCGCCCACGGGCTACGGCAAGACGACCCTTCTCGGCTCCTGGGCCGCCTCGACGCAGCGCCGGGTGGCGTGGGTTTCCGTCGGATCGCGGGAGCTCGGCGCCGACGGCGTCTGGGCTCTCGTTGCGGCCGCACTCGAGCAGGCGGAGCCGAGGCTGCGCCTCGGCCTGCACTCCGCCAGCGGTGCCGGCGACCGGCCCGAGCAGATGGCGATGGCTGTCGGCCTGCTCTCCGACGAGCTGACCCTGGTGCTGGACGGATACGAGCAAGCGAGCCACTCCGGTGTCGACCCGGACTTCGGGCGGTTCCTCGACCTTGCGCCGGAGACGCTGCACGTCGTGGTGTCCACTCGCGGGGAGCCCGACCTCGCGCTGCCGCTCCGACGGGCCCGCGGGACGGCCGCGGAGCTCGGGGCTGCCGACCTCGGCCTCGACTGCGACGAGACAGCGGCCGTCTTGCGGTCCGTTTTGGGGGCCCCCGCGACGGACGTGGATGTGGCTGCCGTCGCCCGACGCACCGAGGGATGGCCTGCCGGCGTCTATCTCGCGGCCCTCGCGGCGCGGACCGCGCCGGTGCCGGCCGAGGCGCTCGCCGGCTTCTCCGGTGCGGCGCGGGACGTCTCCGACTATCTCCGCCTCGAGCTGCTCGACGCGCAGCGGGACGAGACGCTCCGGTCGTTCCTGCTCGAGACCTCGGTCCTCGAGCGGCTCAGTGCGCCTCTGTGCGACGTATTGCTCCGCCGGCGTGACTCCGGACCGACGCTCCGCAAGCTCGTGCGCAGGGGCGCGTTCCTCGTGCCGGTCGACGGCCCGGGGCGGGAGTACAGGTATCTGCAACCCGTGCGCGAGTTCCTGCGCGCAGAGCTGTCGCGCGCTGATCCTGGTCGCGTGGCCGACCTGCACCGGAGCGCAGCGGCCGCCTGCGAGCATGCCGGGCTGTTCGAGGAGGCGGCTGGCCATGCAGGCCTGGCGGCCGGCGAAGATGAGGCCGGGAGTCTGCTCGCCCGGCATGCGCTGGAACTGGTGCGCAACGGGCACATCGAGCACCTCGAGCGGCTGCTCACCACTCGCGCCGGCGCAGCAGCCGCCCGGCAGCGTCCGGCGCTCGGGGCCGAGGTGCGGCGCTTCCTCCAAGCTGGGTCAGACGTC
>WNGO01005303.1_pt1 | contig 14668 bp, 17 predicted proteins | sample 5400511 | NCBI WGS metagenome assembly WNGO01 (sample SAMN13153380, study PRJNA577476) | soil metagenome | isolation source: 20 cm soil or saprolite under Garry oak tree replicate 2 | place: USA:California | collected 2016-06-15
CGATCAGCGAGGCGACCGGCAGGTTGGTGAAAATCGAGGTGCCGAGATCGCCGTGCAGAATGCGCCAGAGCCAGGTCCCGAACTGGACCAGAAACGGCCGGTCGAGCCCGAGGCCCTGGCGAATCCGCTCAACATCGGCGGGGCTCGCCTGGTCGCCCGCGATCACCGCCGCCGGATCGCCCGGCGCGATGTAGAGCAGGCTGAAGACGAACAGCGCGACGATCGCCATCACGGGCACGGTCGAAAGAACGCGCCGGAGGATGTACGAGACCATGTGGGTTCACCGCACCGTCATGCGGTCTTCGACACGCCCCAGAAGAAGGGCAGCGGTCCCTTCGCAATACCGGAGATGTTCTTGCGCCACGCCGTGTAGCTCAGGAAGAAGCCGGTCGGCGCGTAGACGACGTCCTCGAGCGCCGCTCTGTTGAGGCGATTGACCGCGGCCTTCTCCTCATCGAGATTCTTGGCGTCGAACCATGCCAAGACTTCCTTTTCCACGCCAGCGCTGGTGGGCCAGCCAAACCACGCCTTGTCGCCATTGGCGCGAATGGCGTTGTAGGCGGCGGGATTGATGCAGTCTGCGCCGGCGTGCCAGGTGTGAAACACCTGCCAGCCCCCCTGGCCCGGAGGCGTCTTCTGGGCGCGGCGGGAACCGACGGTGCCCCAATCGGTCGCGACGAAGTCGACATTCATGCCCATTTGCTTCAGCAGATCCGCGGTGACATCGCCCTGCGCCTTGGTGATCGGCTGATCCTGCGCCACCACGCAGGTGACCGGCTGGCCCGAATAGCCGCTCTCGGCCAGGAGCTTCTTGGCCGCCGCGAAATCGCGCTTGCCCTTCAGGATCTCACCACCCTCCTCCGTGTAAAGCGGCGTATTTGGCGTGAAGAAACCCGGCAGCGGCTTCCAGAGCGAGGTATCGTCCCCGACCAGCGCGCGCATGTAGTCTTCCTGGCTCAGCGCCGCGAGCACGGCACGTCGCGCCTTCACATCGTTGAAGGGCGGGTGCAGGTGGTTCATCCGGAACGAACCGATGTTGCCGAGCGGGTCGGCGATGTCGACGCTGATGTTGCGGTTCTTCCTGAGCGACGGCACCAGATCGGTGATCGGACTCTCCCACCAATCGACCTCGCCGTTCTGCAGCGCGGCCGCCGCCGTCGCAGGGTCCGGGATCACCACCCATTCGACGCGGTCGACCAGCATCTGCTTGCCGCCGGCGAGCCAGGACGCCTTCTCCTGCCGCGGCACGTAATCGGCAAACTTCTCGAACACCGCCTTGGCGCCAGGCACCCACTCGCTCTTCGCGAACTTCATTGGGCCCGAGCCGATATAGTCGGGGATCTGCTTGAACGGGTCGGTCTGGGCGATGCGCTCCGGCATGATGAAGGCGCAGGGCGCATTGTTCTTGCCCAGTGCCAGCATCATCTTCGGATAAGGCTGCTTCAGCGCCCATTTGAAGGTCTTGTCGTCGACCGCGGTCAACTCGTTCTGGATCGCCTTGATCATCAGCCCCATCGGATCGCGAGCCGACCAACGCGCCAGGCTCGCCACCACGTCCTTGCTCAGCACCGGCTCGCCGTCGTGAAACTTCAGCCCCGGCCGGAGGCGAAAGGTCCAGATCAGACCGTCATCGGACACCTCCTCCGACAAGACCATCTGGCGCTGCGGCTGCAGCGTGGCGTCAATGCCGTAGAGGGTGTCCCACACCATCGCGGCGGCGTTGCGCACGACATACTGTGTGCCCCACACCGGATCGAAATTCGCGAGGTTGGCCTGGGGCACAAAGCGCAAAGTGCGCGCCGCGGCGCCTTGCGAAAGGGCCGGCATCGAAAGGCCGCCCGTCGCCGCCAGGCTGCCCACCCCGGCCAATCCTTTCAGCACAGTCCTGCGATCCATGGAGCTCTCCCAGTCTCGAGTTGTTATGGCGGTTCCGGCCGTTTCATGGGCCGAGGGTTCGGCGCCAATTGAGGTGAAACGTGCCAGTCAGACCGACGGCGATCAGCGTCCTTGTTGCCTGCAAGTGGTATGCCAGCACGGCCTGCTCGCTCCGCCCGCCAGAATCCGGTCGGCCGCGAAGGAGGCAGCATGTTCGGGCGATCATATTAGCGATTACATCCATTTACGGCCCGGCTTTAGCCCACGAGCTGCTTGAATTTCGACGATTGTTTCGGGTGCCACCAACGACCGCCAATGACGACGCCTTCGGACACGATCTTGCGGTCGCCTATCAAGTGCTCGCCGACGACGTCAACGTAGTCGAACTGGCCATCCTTGATCGAGATCCGGGTGGCGTCTCCGACGCTCCCCGGCTTGAGGCTGCCGAGTTCGGGACGCCGCAGCGCCATCGCCGCATTGACCGTCGAAGCCGCGACCACATCGGGGAGCGGCATGCCCATGCACAGGAATTTGGACATGGTGGTCACCTGATCGAAGGCTGGGCCGTCGATGCACAGGGCATGGACGTCCGAGGAGATGGTGTCCGGATAGAAGCCGTTGGCGAGCATCGCCCGCGCAGTCTTGAAGGCGAATGAGCCTTTACCGTGACCGATATCGAACAACACGCCGCGTTCGCGCGCCTCCAGCACCACACGTTTCACCGTGCCCTGGGCGGTGGCCGGCGTGTTGGGAAACGGCCGGAACGCGTGGGTGAGGACGTCGCCCGGACGCAGGCGGGCGAGCACCTCCTCGTAGCTCGGCGGCGGATGATCGATATGCGCCATCAGCGGCATGCCGACTTGTTCGGCGACCTCAAGCGCGATTTCGAGCGGCACGATCCCCGAGGTGCCTGAGGAGTGGGAGCCTACCCGCACCTTGATGCCGACGATGAGGTCGCGGTTGGCCTCGGCCACGGTGACGGCGTCGATCGGATTCATCAGCCGGAGCTCCTCACTCTCTCCGACCATGATCCGATGCGAGAAGCCGAAGATGCCGGCGTGCGACACATGCAGATAGGCGAGAATGCGGACCTGGCTCGGCTCGATCACGTGCTTGCGGAAGCCCGCGAAGTTACCCGGGCCGGCGCTGCCGGTATCGACCGCGGTGGTGACGCCGGAGGTGCGGCAGAACTCCTCGGCGTCGATGCCGAGCGAGGTGCCACCCCAATAGACGTGAGTGTGCAGATCGATAAGGCCCGGGGTAACGATGTAACCCGATACGTCGCGCACGTCGGTTCCGGGATCGACGCTGAGCTCGCTTCCGACCCTGACCACCTTGCCGGCGGCAAAGGCGATATCCGTCACGGCGTCGAGTTTGTGCGAGGGGTCAATCACCCGACCGCCGCGCAGCACCAAATCGAAAGGCATTGTAATCTCCTGATACGACAGTGAAGGAAGCGGCGGGAGCGCGTCGAAGATGCCCAATGTTAGCAAGTTTCGCGCCACCAAGCCGAGAATTGAGAAGGCTGACGTGCACACTCAGGTGCCGGTACTGTACCGTGGCTTGTAAACCGAAGGTCGGGAGTTCAATGCTCTCAACCGGCACCACGTTTCGATCGAATATTTGGCCGACATCCCGCGTCGGTGTCCGCGAACCGAGCGATCATCTCGAACACATTAACAAGGAAGACCCACGATGGCTCACATCGTCTCCACCGCGGCCGTTCGCGCCGCCCTGATCGAAGGGCGCGAGATGGCGTTGCTCGACGTGCGCGAAGAGGGACCCTACTCGCGCGGCCATCCGCTGTTCGCGGTGTCGCTGCCGCTCAGCCGAATCGAGCTGAAAGTGCTCGATCTCGTGCCGCGCTCCGACGCACCGATCGTTCTCTATGATGACGGCGGCGGACTGGTGGCGCGCGCCGAGGCCCGCTTGGCCGCGCTTGGCTATACCAACGTCGCGCGGCTCGACGGCGGTCTCGACGGATGGCGGCGGGCCGGCGGCGAAGTTTTCATCGACGTCAACGTGCCGAGCAAGGCCTTCGGCGAATTGGTCGAGTCCAGGCGCCACACGCCATCGCTCTCCGCCAAGGAGGTCGATCGGCTGATCGCGGAGCAGGCCGACGTCGTGGTGCTCGATTCCCGTCGCTTCGAGGAATATCGCACCATGTCGATCCCCACCGGCACCAGCGTGCCGGGCGGCGAACTGGTGTTGCGCCTGCACGATCTGGCCCCTCGGCCGGAGACGACGGTGATCGTCAACTGCGCCGGACGGACCCGCTCGATCATCGGCACCCAGTCGTTGATCAATGCGGGAATTCCCAACCCGGTGTTCGCGCTGCGCAACGGCACCATCGGCTGGACGCTCGCCGGATTGGACCTCGATCGCGGCGCCGGCCGGCGATTTCCGGAGTTGTCGGCGGCGGCGCGCGCGGCAGCACTGAACCGTGCGCGGGCGCTTGCAGAGCGGGCGGGGGTTCGCTGCGTCAATCGCGATACGCTCGAGCAATGGCGACGGGAACCGAAAGGGTTCACGCTGTTCCTGCTCGACGTGCGCAATCCCGAGGAATTCGAAGCCGGTCATCTGCCGGGCTTCCGCTCGGCACCGGGCGGGCAATTGGTGCAGGCGACGGACGAATGGGTCGGCGTGCGCCACGCCCACCTCGTCCTTGCCGACGACGATGGAGTCCGCGCCACCCTCGCCGCCTCCTGGCTGATCCAGATGGGATGGCGAAACGTCCATGTTCTGGATGGCGGCATCGCCGGAGGCGAGCTCGAAATCGGCCCACGCCCGCCTCGCCGGCCGCCCTTCCCGGCGACTGACGTATTGACGCTCGCGCCCGAGACGCTGGCGGCGGCGCTCGATGAGACTGTCGTGTTGGATCTGACCACCAGCCCGCGCCATACCGCCGGGCACGTGCCCGGCGCCTGGTTCGTGGTTCGCGCGCGGCTCGCCGAGGCGCTGCACCGATTGCCCGCCGGCCGCCGGCTGGTGTTGACGTCCTGTGACGGCACCCTGGCGCGTTACGCAGCCGCCGATCTCGCCGATCGGCCGGTCGCTGTTCTGGCGGGAGGAACTCGGGCGTGGGAGGCGGCCGGGTTGCCGATCGAGCGCGGCCTGTTACGCGCCGTCGAGGAAGTCGACGACGTCTACAAGCGGCCTTATGAGGGCACCGACAACGCGGCGGCCGCGATGCAGGCCTATCTCGATTGGGAATTCGGCCTCGTCGAGCAACTCGCTCGCGATGGAACCCACGGCTTTCAGGTGCTCTGAACGAGAAGAGCGAGCTGGGCCGGTCGACATCTCGCGTGCTGCGGCCGAAGCCGGGAGTTCAATGTTCTCAATCGGCACCACGTCTCAATCGAAGCCATCGAGAGCTCGTTGTGACCTTCGGCACGGAGTTTACCGAACGTTATCCATACTCGTGCGATGTTAGGAACCAACGCATTCGCCTCAAATTATCTGACGAATGAGGGCGGGTAGATGAACAAGGTGCATTATCTCAAGGAGCAGGCAGCGAGGGCGGATCGTCTGGCGCGCGCTGCGTTCGATAACCTCACAACCGAGCGTCTGCAGAAGGCGGCGAAGGACTACCGCATCGAGGCTGACCTGCTCGCCGCATATCTTAAAGCCGTTGCCAGCGCGGAAAGACCGAAGCCGCTCCGTTGAGGTTGACGTGAGCCGCGCGTTATCCACAGGGTTGAGCTGCGGGGCGCCACACGACTCTTGATTCCGCACAGCGTTCTCGGCGAAGTGTTTGTGGGTGAGGTGTGCGATGGAATGGGTAAAAGAACGCGATCTCTTGATCGCGCAGACGATGGCGTTCGTTCAATCGGTCAACGACAGGAAGCTCGGCGCCAGGAGACTGGACGCCAAACGCTGGGCAGAATCTCGTATTGAGGCAGCGCCGATCGACGCGATCAAACCGATTGACGCGATCAAACCAATCGAAGCGATCAAAATCGTCGAGCAGCCGCCGGCCAACATCCCATTCAACGTCCCCGCCGCGCGACCAAGCGTCCCGGCCGGGCGACCAAGCGTCTCCGGCGAGATGCGAGCCGAGATGCAGAACCGGGTCGCAAGTTTTCGCGCGCACCAACAGCGGTTCCATCGGGAGCGTGACGAATATTGCAGCGCCACCCTGGCCAAGATGCGCGTCCTTGTCAGCGATGATTCCGCATCCGCTCCGCTGCGTGAATAGCCAAGGCTCATGAAGCCGGCCCGCCCGGTTTCGTTCCATGCGCTGCCGCCGCAAATCATCAGCAGCCTTTGATCTTCTCCAGCACCGGCAGCAGGTGTTTTAGAAACTCCTGCGGGTTCTCGCTCATCGGGAAATGCCCGAGGCCCTTCATGATGGTGACCTCGCTGCCGGGAATGCTCTTCGCCACGCCAAGCGTTTCCTCCGGCGTGCAGGAGTAGTCGTATTCGCCCGACAGCAGAAACAGCGGGCAGCGGCTTGTGTCGATCTCGGCGACACGGCCTCTGATGTCGCCGTCGAGCTTGTAGAAATACAGATCGCCCTTGAAGACGCCGGGGCCGCCCTGCATGTAATGCCACAGCGTCTCCCAGCGCTCCGCATCGGGCGCGTCGGGCCCGACCAGTCCGGAGACGATGGCGGCGGAGACCTCGCCGCCATGGACGTCGGGACGGTGCAGGAAATTCAGATCGTAATAGGGATCGACATGCGCGCCGGCCTGCAAGCCGATGATGGCGCGGAACGCTTGCGGATGTTCGAGCGCCAAATGCAGCGCGATGCGTCCGCCGATCGAGCATCCGATCAGGATCGGCCGGTCGAGTTCGAGCGCGGTCATGATATCGAGGATCATCGTCGTGTATTGCGCCGAGGTGAGCTGATATTCCTCGTTGTGCCAGCCCGAAGGCGGCGACGACTTGCCATGCCAGGGCATGTCGAAGGCGATGACGCGGTGGCGGCGCGTGACGCGCTCATCGTTCATCAGCGCGCGGTATTGACGACCGTCGGCACCGGCGGTGTGCAGACACAGCAGTGGGGTGCCCTCGCCGGCCTCCTCGACATAGAGGCGATGTTTGCGCCCGAACAGATCAAGATGCATGTAGCGGCCGACGATCGGCTCGAATTGCGCGGTCATGCCGCCTCTCCCGCGCTGCGCAGCTTGGCGAGCGCCTCCTTGAAGTAGCGAAGGTTGGCCATGAAGATCTGAAGGTTGCCTTCCGCCTTCAGAACGCGGCGCTTGATCAAGGCCATCAGATCGTTCGAGCCGGGCGGCGGCCGGCTGCTCCAGAATTTTTCCCATTCCTGCTCCGGCGCGCGCAGTGCAAATGAAGACGACGGCATCACGAACGGCCCTGATGTCACCGACATCACCCTGCCCTCGAAGATCGAAATCAGCCAGCCGGTCTGGCCGACTTCCAAAAGGAAGGTCGTGGTGAGAAACCGCCCTCGCCTGACCAGCGCTTCATCGCCATTGACCCGCGCCTTGAGCGCCTCGATCATCCCGGCCTCCCCATCCCTTGCAATATCCGGCTAGCCGCCGCTGGTCGCGGCGCCAGCGCTTTGCCCGGGGCATGATGGGTAGAATAGGCGCGCCGTCAATCGGCTAAAGCCAGACGTACACCAGCACCAGGTTCGCCGCGCATGCTGCCAGCAGCGCAATGGTGAGCGCGATATGCACCCGCTGGCAGGAGCCTTGCAAAATGAATCTCATGGCCCGCAAAACATCGAGCGATTCTGGCCGGAGAGTCTCGGGGATTATTTTCCGGGCGATTCAGGACTCGTTTACGACTCAGTGGGTGGCGGCGAACAGGCAGGTCCGCGACGTCAGCTCCTGTCTCTCCCCTCATTTGCGCGTGAACCGCCGGCCCCGGTTGAAACCCTATCGCATCGGACGCGTTGGGGTGGTTTAGCGGAGCGATGCGATGCCCTACGCGCTGTTTTGCAACGAATCCAAGCTGAGCAAGACCTATCCGACCGAGGCGGATGTCTGGAAACTTGCCCGGCAGAGCGGGCTGGTGGTGGACGCCGTATCGGAAGAGGAAAAGGCAGCGCCACGGCCGGTATTGGACAATGACTACGAGATCAGGCCCTGCCGGCCGGACCCGCATGAGGATCCCGCCAAGAACAAGGCCGAGGCGGAGCAGGATGCCGAACTCGAATTCCAACTGAGTTGGGAAAGGGCATAAACTCCAACGCCAAAACGCGCGGGATTGGTCCTCGGCCCGCAGCAGGCGGACAGCCGAAATTTTCGTGCAAGGGCGGCCGATCGGATTGCCGGGGTGACCCGGCATTTTTTCAGCCGGGCAGACAAATCTGCCTGCGGCCGCGCCGCTTGTTCACGCCAAATGCTTGATCTGCCGTGGCATTTTCGTTGGTATACAGATTGCTCGACCTGCCCAGACACCTGCCGATAAAAACCGGTGGTATGGGGTTCCCGGCGTTCGGCCGGGACGACACCAGCTAGGGTGTCGCGACCGCCAGCGACGCCTGCTCGGCGGCGAGCGGCACGCAGGCCTTCCTGCGGTGCAGGCCCCTGATCGCGCCGAGAGGCTCGGATTTCAGGACGGTCTGGGCAACGCATGGCAGGGCCAGCGCCGAAAAAATCAGCCCTAACGCAAAAACACGCATGTTCGTTTTTCCACCACCCTCGAATCCATAATAGCCGATCGCGCACCGAAGTTCCGCCCATCGCAAAAATTATTTTTCGGACGCCGAATGCCGGCTATTCCCCCGCTTCGTCCAGTCCCCTCACAACAAAAAGGCCGGCGTGGGGCCGGCCTTTTTTCCGTAGCGAAGCAAAACGATCTCAGTAGCGCGCGGCGACAGGGCCACCCCAGCCGAAGCGGTAGTTGATGCCGGCCTTGACGGTGTGCTCGTCGTTGCGGAATCGGGTGCCCAGGATGTCGGCGGGTCCGGTCGTGAATGTGGTGTTGCCGAAGTTGTAATACTGGTATTCGGCCTTGGCGGACCAGTTGGGCGCGAACATGTATTCGAGACCGGCGCCGACGGTGTAGCCGTCCTGGTGTCTCCCATTGGTGGTAAATGGCTGCGGCACGCCGGCGATCGTGACGCCGATATTGTTGTTGTCGCGGAACGCGTAACCGCCCTTGGCGTAGAGCAGCGCCGGACCCCAAGTGTAGCCCAGCCGGCCCGTGACCGAGCCAAGCTGGTCATTCCTCGTGGTCACCAAGGTGCCACCCGGGAAAAGCACGCCATTGTTATTGTTGTTGGCCAGCCAGCTGTACTGGGCTTCCGCTCCGACCACCCAGTTCGGAGCAAACTGGTAATCAAAGCCGCCCTGCACGCCGCCCAAAAAGCGGCCGCCGTTGCCTTCAAGACTGTTGTTGCCTGCGAACGCGCCGCCGAGGTGGCCGCCGATATAGAACCCGGTCCAGTTATACACCACTTCCGGCGCGGTATAGGCTGGAGCCTTGGTGTAGGGGCGCGGGCGTGCCTGCAAATCAGCTGCCGCCGCGGGAGCCGCGAAAACGATCATGGCGACTGCGCCGAGCAAAAGTCTCTTCATGAGTAGTTCCCCGTTAGTGTCGTTGCGACCCTCATCAAACAACGTGGCCTCAGTTTGGTTGCTTCGCGGCAATGCCGGACCGCCGATGGCCAGCAACTGTGCCGGCGCGGCAACAACGTCTTTTTGTTCCATCGCAACGCCGGGTTTTTCGTCAGTTACCCGGGCAATTTATCACTATGCTCTGCGTGGACCATGGCAATGGTCCGGTTCAAGCCTCGCTGAAAAGTGATCGCGGTTCCCGCGCGCAAGCGCCGCCGCGCTGCCCGATTCGGACAGGAACACGGCAGACTGTTTCAACATGCCGTACTCGGCTGGGTTTGCAGTTTGCGCGCCGACAGCAATCGCTAGCGCGTCAGCTTTTCCAATTCCGGGAACGGCGCATAGACCGCGCCGGCACAGCTGTCGCTGGCATTCTCGACTACGTGGTCAAGCCGGCCATCGACATAGAGGATCGCGCGTTCGCGCACCTCGCGATAACTGCCGTCGGATTCGCGCGGAGCAAAGCGCAGACAGCTGACATAACGCAGCCGCCCGCCAACGGTACGCTGCACCGGCTCCGCCATCGCGGCGTTGTGTACGCCAACCGGATTGTTGAGATAGGTCTTCATGAACGCCAGCAATTCGGCGCGGTAGTTATTGGGATATGGCTGGTTGGCGACGCCGCGATCGTCGGTATAGGTGATGCTTCTGCTGTCGTCACCCGCGCAAGCCGCGAGCGTGATCGGCAGCAGCAGGATCGCTGCGCGCTTTGCTGATATCCCCAAGTTCAATCCGTATTCAAGGTCTGACGCCGCGCGGTTCTAGACCTTCCGCGGATGAAAGGGAATTCGCATTTCGATTTTGCGACATCTCAATTTTACGTTCGCGCAGATGTTCACAACAACGCAGCGCCGGCCCACCGTCATTGGGGAAGCAATGGCGGCAGGCCGGCCTGATATCCACGGTCGCGGCGGGGGGCGATGTGGTTAGGCCACGCCCGCGGATCAGTTTAGCCGCGCTTGGTAGCGGGCGTAACGTGCTTGATGGTGGCCTTCGAGACCTGGTGGGTCTTGAGCGCGGTCATCTTCTTATGGGAGCGATGATGGCTGTAATGCCGGTGATGGCGACCCATCTTGGCATTGGCGTTCAGCGCGTTTGGCTTGGCTTGCTTGGCGTTCAGTACGCCCGGCTTCACCTGGGCGTTCAGCGCGTTCGGCTTCGCTTGCTTGGCGTTCAGCGCGTTCGGCTTCACCTGTGCAGATTTGGTAGCCGGCGCTTGCGCCGTTTTGTCGGGGCTGGCCGCCATTACGGGAGCGGCAACAACGGAAACGGCGAGCAGTGCTGCGGAAATGGTCTTCAACATGGTTGTCTCCTCATTCTGCGGGGATCGCGAGGTCGCCGGTCGGAATCGCCGGGCTCGTCGATCATGCTGGCGACGTTACGTGCCGCACGCTGAACCCACGCTGAAGCGCAATGATAGACATCGTTCATCTGGATGACATCTTGGTCATGTTCCGTCGCGCATGGCGAGGATGCGGTCCGCAAAAATCCCTCAAATTAACATCATTGCCGGGAATGTTCCGCGCCATCCGGTGTTCAATCAACGGGCTCCGGTATACTATCGTCCCAATGGAAATCAGGAGAGATGCATGAAAAGGTCTGCGATCAGGCTTTTAACGCTGGCAATGTACGCGATGGCGTTGATCGCCGTACCGCTGACGACCGCCTATGCCGCTGGTGGCGACAATCCATCACCGCCGGCATCGGACACCAAGGACACCAAGAAAGAAAAGAAGAAGAAGGACAAGAGCTCCAGCATCGACGATCCGAAATTCCTTGAGGGCTATCGCGCGGCCTATGCCACGATTTACGACCGCAACGACTACAACTCGGCAATCGAGCAGTTGAAGGCGCTCGGCCAGGACGACCGCGCCGATGTGGCTAATCTGATCGGTTACTCCTATCGCAAGCTCGGCGACTACAAGGTTTCGCAGATCTGGTATGAGCGCGCGCTGCAGGCCGACCCGGACCACGTCAAGACCTGGCAGTATTACGGGCTGTGGCAGGTCGAACAGGGCAACCGCGATTCCGCGCAGTATCACCTGAACCGGATCGCCGCCTTGACCGGGACCAGCAGCGACGAATACCGCTCGCTGGCCGCGGCGCTGGAAAAACCGCCGGGCACCGGGCTGGTTTACTGATCACTTACACGTCATTGCGAGCGAAGCGAAGCAATCCAGAATACGGCAAATTGCCAGATGGATTGCTTCGTCGCTTTCGCTCCTCGCAATGACGCAAGCTGCTCACTTCATCAGCGCCTCGGCCTCGGCGCGGAAAGCCTGGCGCGAGGGGTCGCGCGAATAGAACATGTGCCCGCCCGGATAGACCACGAGCTTGACGCGCTCGGGCGAAGCGTAGGCCGGCAGCTGATCGAGCAGGATCTTCGAGCCGAAATAGGGCGTGGCGAGATCGAACAGCCCGTGCGCCACCAACAGCTTCAGTTTCGGATCCTGCGCCAGAATCTGCCGCAGCTGGGAAATCGACTCGGCAGGATTAAGACCGCGGCCGAAATCCCAGGCTTTGCTGACCGCGCCATCCAATAGCTGGTAGGATCCGTCCGGCCGCCAATTGAGCTTGCGCGTGGTGAGGTCGACCGCGGCACTGGTCAGCGGCGCGGTCAGGGGATCGCCGGACGGATCGCCGAAATGATGGAAGCTCGAATCCGGATAGGGATCGAAGCCCGAGACCGACGCGTCGTAGCGTCCCGTCACCTTGCCGTTGCGCCGGTCGAATTCGCGCCGGAACTCGGAAACCTCGAAGCGGCCGTCCAGCCGGCGGCTGACGGCCTGGTCGATCCCCGTCAATGCCGCCACCCGGTCGGCAAGACGCGTCGTGGCCTCGGCGTCGGCCGGGCCCTTGACGAGATCGCCCAGGAAATCGCCACGCGCGTAATGTTCGACGTCGGCCATGTCGGCGCGGGTCACCGAGCCCTTCTTCTCGCGCGCGACCGCCGCCATGGTCGGAAGGCTCGCCACATATTGCAGCAGACTGGAGCCCGAATATTCGCGGAAGTCGAGCACCGGCGAGATCAGGATCAGGCCCTTGACCCCGATGCCCTGCTCGGCCTGCAATTCGCGAACGATCTTCGGCCCGCGGATGCCGCCATAGCTTTCGCCTGCGACAAATTTGGGTGACAGCAGGCGGTCGGACTTTTCAAGCCAGCGGCGGATCGTCACCGCGATCGAGTTGACGTCGCCATCGATCGAAAAAAACCGCTTGCGGACATCCTCGCCGGTCGCGACGAAGCGGCTGTAGCCGGTACCGACCGGATCGATGAAGACGAGGTCGGTGAAGTCGAGCCAGGTCTCGGCGTTGGGCATGAGATCGGGCGCCGCGGAGGACGTCACCGCCTCTGCGTTGATGGGCAACCGCCAGGGGCCGACATTGCCGAATTGCAGCCACGCCGAGGACGCACCCGGGCCGCCATTGAAGACGAAGGTCACCGGCCGGTTAAGCTGGTCCGCACCATCAAGCTGGTAGGCGGTATAGGCGATATCGGCCTGCGGCTCGCCCTTGTCGTTGAACAGGCGGATCGAACCCGCCGTTGCCGTGAAGTCGAGCGTGCGCCCGGGGAGTGCCAGCGTTTGTTTGGTTGTCGAGTCGGGCGGGAGGCGATGTTGTTCGGCGGCGGCAGGCGGATTGGCGGTGTCGCCGCGCCCGCCGCCCGCACCAGCCTTCTGACCCGACGGGGTTGCGGCAGGTTGCGGCGGCGGCGCATCGTCGGCGCGCGCGACCGCAGGAAGCGAGAACGCGACAAGCGCGAGCGCGAGGCGCGCATCGCGCAGGGCGGCGAAAGCGGCAGCCATATCTGTTCTCCTCCCCGTTTCCCGTCATCGGCCCGTCACGGCCGCATTAATCCTAACGGCCAGGATTTCCTGGATGATGCGGGTTCTGGCCCAAAATCGTGCCAAGTTGGCATGGTTCGCGACCGCGCAGTGATAACTAGCTTTGCTTTCCCGCGCATTACGCGATCTCGTGACATTCCAAGCCGGCGAGCCTATCTCGACAAGCCCAGCCAAGGTCGTATAGACGACGTTCGCGCGCACCCGATCCTTTCCAGCGCCCAGATGAGCCGGCAATCCCAAGGCTAAGCCCACATGACCACGCCCAAGCGATATGACCGGATTGCCTTCCTTGCCAGCGCGGGCGCGGAGGCCCAGCAGGCGCTGGCGCAGCTTTCAGAGCTTTACGGCAATCACGATCCGGCCGATGCCGACATCGTGGTGGCGCTCGGCGGCGACGGATTGATGCTGCAAACGCTGCATCAGCATATGCGTTCGGGCAAGCCGATCTACGGCATGCATCGCGGCACCGTCGGGTTTCTGATGAACGAGTTCAGCCCGCGCGATCTGCATGCGCGGCTTGCCGCGGCGCGGGAATCGGTGATCCATCCCTTGCTGATGCGGGCCACCGACGTCCATGGCGTGGTGCATCTTCATCATGCCATCAACGAGGTGGCGCTGTTTCGCCAGACCCATCAGGCGGCGCGTTTGAGGATCCTGATCGACGAACGCGAACGCATGTCGGAGCTGATCGCCGACGGCATCATGGTGGCGACACCGGCGGGATCCACCGCCTATAATCTTTCCGCGCAGGGACCGATCCTGCCGATCAACGCGGCGTTGCTGGCGCTGACCCCGATCTGCGCGTTCCGCCCGCGGCGCTGGCGCGGCGCCCTGCTCCCCAACACCGCCTTCGTCGTCATCGAAGTGCTCGAGAGCGACAAGCGGCCGGTCGCGGCGGTGGCCGATCACGACGAGGCCCGCGATGTCTGCCGCGTCGAGGTGCTTTCCGACAAGACCATCTCGATGCGGATGCTGTTCGACCCCGGCCACAGCCTGGAAGAGCGCATCCTGAGCGAGCAGTTCGGCTATTAGGGCTCCATCGTCGTCCCCTCCTCGCGCCATTCGCAACCATTCGTTAACGCGGGCGGGATATGGTTAACGCGGAGTATACCGAACTCTTCGGTCGTCCCTAGAGCCTGACCATGTTTCGCATCGACTTCAACAAGCTGCGATTTCTTGTTTGCGACGACAATCCGCATATGCGCCGCATCCTGCGGACGCTGCTGCATTCGTTCGGCGCGCGCGAGGTGTATGAGTCCGAGGACGGCGCGACCGCGCTCGAAATGTACAGCCACTACGTTCCCGATATCGTCATCACCGACTGGTCGATGCCGATTTTCGACGGCCTCGAGCTCGCCCAGATGATCCGGCAGCCGGAATCCAAGGGCAATCCCTACGCCCCCATCATCATGC
>WNGO01002836.1_pt1 | contig 14661 bp, 9 predicted proteins | sample 5400511 | NCBI WGS metagenome assembly WNGO01 (sample SAMN13153380, study PRJNA577476) | soil metagenome | isolation source: 20 cm soil or saprolite under Garry oak tree replicate 2 | place: USA:California | collected 2016-06-15
AGCTACTGCGTCAATCCTGTTGCCCTCACGATGTTCGCGGTGGGGAACAACGGGAACGGCGGTGCGGTCGACACGGGCCTGCCTTGGTACTATGCCAACCTTCAGATCCGCAGCGACCGCTGGCCCGGGCCGTGACCGCCTAGGAAACAACTATAAAAGGAAAGGCTCTTCAATGACGTTCAAGCACAAGTTGTCTTGTCGCCTGGCTCTGCTCAGGAATGTGTTGCTGCTCGGCGCGGTCTGCGCCGCGGCAGCGTGCGATCTGCGGCAGCTGCTCGGGCTGTTGGCTCCAGTCGCGTCGGTGGCGGTCGCGCCGGCGACGGCGAGTGTACCAGTGGGACAGACGGTGCAGTTCACGGCGACGCCCAGAGACTCGATTGGCAATGCGCTGATCGCGCGGGTGGTGACGTGGGCGAGCAGTGCACCGGCGGTCGCCTCAGTGGATATCAACGGCATGGTGACGGGCGTAGCGGCCGGTCCGGCTACGATCACCGCGACGAGCGAAGGGAAGGGCGGCACCGCGACGGTCAGCGTCACCGCCGTTGCCCCGCCTCCACCTCCGCCGCCGCCGCCTCCACCGCCGCCACCGCCGCCGCCGCCTCCTCCACCGCCGCCACCGCCGCCGCCGCCGCCGCCTCCTCCTCCACCGCCGCCGCCGCCGCCGCCGCCGCCTCCACCACCGCCGCCGCCCGGCAGCGTGCTGTTACAAGAGGGCTTCGACAACGCCAGCCTCGATACACGGGGTTGGTACGACGGCGGTACATCGGCGATCTCGACGACCGAGTTCCACAGCGCCCCGGGCTCGATCGAAGGCCGCTTCGTGGCAGGCGCGCAAACCTCGACCTCGAGCACCAAGCGCCACCTGTTCACACCGACCGCCAGCGTATACGTCAGCTACTGGGTCAAGTACAGCACTAACTGGGTCGGGTCGGGCAGGGCGTACCACCCGCACGAATTCGTCATCCTGAGCGACATGGAAGGCGACTGGGATGGGCCATCCAACAACTACCTGACGGCGTACATCGAGCAGGTCTATAACAACGGCGGCCGGCCCCAACTCGCCTTGCAGGACGGCAAGAACGTCAATCTCAGTTTCGGGACGCCGCCGAACAACCTCGTCGCCGTGACGGAAGATCGTTCAGTCAGCGGTTGCAACGGCCACACCGAAACGTCTGGTGTGGACGTGTGGACCTGCTTTAACATGCCCCCGTGGTACAGCGCCAAGGAGTACCATGCGGCGGCCGTCGCCTTCCAGCCCAATCCGGGGCCGGGCTACAAGAGCGACTGGAACCATGTCGAGGCGTACTTCCAGATGAACTCCATCGTCGGGGGCATCGGGCAGACGAACGGCATCGTGCGCTATTGGTTCAACGGTGTGCTCGTCATCGACCGCACCAATGTGTTGTTACGCACGGGTGCGCATCCGACGCTCAAATTCAAGCAGATTGTGCTCTCGCCCTACATCGGCGATGGGTCGCCTGTGGACCAGACCGTATGGTACGATGATCTCATTGTTGCCACCAGCAAGCCGTAACAGCGGCTTTACGCGGGAGTAGGCGCTATGCCGTTCACCTTCAAGCTGTCGATGCGATTGGCGCTCATCAGGGCGGCGCTGGTTCCGGTGGCCGCCGCGGCCTTCGTCGCGTGCGAGCTGCCGGGGAGGCGCGTCACTGATCCCAACCCAAACAACGTTGTGGTGCAGGTTTTCACTTCACCGGCCAGCATTACCCTCGATCCCTACGAGACACAACAGTTCCTGACCTTTGGTCGCACGCAGGCGGGCGATAGCGTCCCCGTCGCAGTGCGGTGGAGTGCTTCGGGCGGGACGATCACGACCGGCGGTCTGTACACCGCCGACACGAGCTTCGGCACCTATCAAGTCACGGCCACGGCGACCACCTCAACCGTCACGTCGAGCTCGACGGTGCGGAACCGTGGCGCGCTGACACAGGTCTTTGTGACGCCCGGCGCGGCGTCCGTAGCGGCCGGAGGCAAGCAGCAGTTCGCGGCGTACGGAAGGAAGAGGAACGGTGACAGCGTCGCAGTGAACGTATCGTACGCCGCCACCGGTGGTATCATCTCGGCAGCCGGGCTGTACTCGGCCGGCCAAAGCGCCGGCAGGTACCAGGTCATCGCGGTGAGCAACCCGGCGGCGTTGGCCGACACTGCCACCGTCACGATCAGCGTTCTGCCCGTGACGTCGGTGGCGGTAACGCCAGTGACGGCAAGTGTGACGGTGGGGCAGACGGTGTCGCTCACGGCCACGCCTGAGGATGCGAATGGCAATGCTCTGAGTGGGCGTGTGGTAACGTGGGTGAGCAGTGCTGCCGCGGTGGCCACGGTGGTCGGCAACGGGCAGGTGACCGGTGTGACAGCCGGGCTGGCGCTGATCACGGCTACCAGCGAAGGGCAGAGCGGGACGGCGCTGATCACGGTGAACGCGCCCGTGGTCGTGATGAACCCTGCGCAGGTGACCGATCTCGCGGTCGCGAGCGTGACGGACACGTCAGTGACGCTCTCTTTTCATCAAGTGGACGATGGCACTGGTCAACCAGCGAGCTACATCGTCAAGTACGCGGTTGGCACGCTCGCGTGGAGCACGGGACTCGCGGTGACGCGCGGTACGTGCGTCACGCCGGTCGCCGGCACTGCCATCGGTGCGACCCTCAGCTGCACCGTGTTGGGCTTGACGCCCGCGACGGCCTACCAATTCGGGATCGTCGCCTTCCGTGGTGATCTGAACACGAACGCCGCGTTCGGCCCCCTCTCGAACCTGGCAAGCGGGACGACCAGCGCTGGCTCATCGGCGCCGGTGGCGACGGTGACGGTGAACCCGGCGATCGCCAATGTCATCGTCGGCGCGGTCCAGCAGTTCGCCGCCACCCTCAAGGATGCTAGCGGCCGGACGCTAACCGGTCGCATCGTCACCTGGTCGAGCGATGCACTCGCCATGGCAACGGTGAGTGGCACTGGCCTCGTCACGGGTATTGCGCCAGGCTCGGCGACGATCACCGCCGCGAGCGAGGGCCAGAGCGGTCCCGCTGCGCTCAGCGTATCGGTGGCGCCCCCCGGCGGAGTGCTGTTCGAGAGCGATTGGAGCACGGCGCTGGGAAACGATCCCGTGAGTGCACTGCGGGATGGCGGCCGCTGGTCGTGGGAGGCTGATTGGGGCGGCGGGAAGATCATGAGCGTAGTGCCCGGTGGTCCCGACGGTCACAACGCCCTGCGGGTCGTGCAGCGCGGCGGCAGCTTCGCCGCGTTCATCGAGAAGGACAATCTCGTGCCGCCCTCGACGGATTTCTACGTCCGGTACTACATGCGGAACGATGACACGTCCCCCTCCGGCGACCACGTCGTCGTGCCGGACTACCAGAACTACGCGAATCTGACCTACATGCGGAAGTACAGCAGTAGTACGGGCTGGCGCTTCGTCATCAGCATGTACGGTTGCTCGTTCATCTATCCGATCAGCCACATCGGTCCGGCAGTGGAGCTCGCCCACGGGGCGTGGTACCGCATCGAGTACTATGTCCACTTCGTGAATCCCACGCAGATCCAGGTCCATGTGCGCGTGTACGATGCGGCCGGCACGCAGATTCTAGGCGACGCCGACTTCCGGCAAGAAGACTACGGGAATCAGGTCTGGAATGGGCGCAGTGACTGGACGCTCGCGTCCCTCTACGCCAGCGGATTCAGCTACTGCGTCAATCCTGTTGCCCTCACGATGTTCGCGGTGGGGAACAACGGGAACGGCGGTGCGGTCGACACGGGCCTGCCTTGGTACTATGCCAACCTTCAGATCCGCAGCGACCGCTGGCCCGGGCCGTGACCGCGCGGGCGCAGGTTGTCGGCGAACAGCCAGCCAGTTTCCAGCGCCAGTACGCGCAGGGTGTCGTAGAGCGCTCGTTCCTCCCGCAGGCCGCTCTCGTACGTGATCGGCAGCCGGGCGATGGTGCGGAGCAGTGCACTGTCGACGGGTTGCTGCTGTGTCAACTCGTAGGAGGGCAGCGGGCTGAGCAGCAGAACCATACCGGGGTTTTCCTGGCGGATCAGCTGTAACAGGGCGCGAACGCGCCGGATCGATTCGGCGCGGCCCTCAGGAAACCGGTGGAAGAAGAGCTGTTGGTTGAGCATCTGCGCGGAGAACGCGGCGGGATAACCGAGACTGGGTTCCGACGACTTGCGGAGGTCGTTCATGTAGGCCGCCACCGTGGCGAGCCCTATGCCTTGCTCGGCCGCGACCGCGCGCACCTGCTGAACGCGCTCGATGAATCCCTGAACCCCCGTCCGCTTGGCGAGCGAGCGAAGGGCGAAAAGAACGCGGCTGCGCCGCCACCGCCCTCCCGGCGCGTCGTACAAGTACCACACCGGCGGGGCGATCGCGTATCCGCTGCCCGAGCGAACAAAATGGGGGCGGTCGTCTACGCGGAGCATATCGTAGAAGTCGTTCCCCGTGTACAGGTTGAGCACGAACGCATCGGGGTCGTACTTCAGCAACGCCTTCTTGAACACGACGTAGTCCTGGAGCGGCGAATAGCGGCCGGCCCCATATGCCAACACGGCGGCTCGCCGGCCGCTCGCGTTCAGGGTCTTTTCGAGCACCCCCGCGTGAGTCTCGTCGTTGGGCGCGCACAGGTCGGTTTGCGAGTCCCCCGTCACCCCAATGAGATAGCTCTGGCTGTCGGCCAACAACTCCGCAGCTCGGTGGGACGTGCGGACGCCGTCTTCATTGCGGGTGTAGGTGTACGTCGTGCCCGTGGTGTAGTCGACGCATCGATCTTCGTGCATCGCCCCCGTCGCCGGCGATGCGACCCAGCCGACGTCCGGCACGCCATACTCGTATGTCGGTGGAAACACGCCGGCAACGATGCACGCGACATCGATGGCGAGCAGCGTGGCCAGCACGATGCCGCCGTATTGCGCGGTGGTCAGTGACAGTTGTTTGATGCGGGCAGCGCGGAGCACGTGAGGACCAGGATCATGCGTTGCGAGGGGGTCGCAGGATGTGTGCCGCCCTGCCGTTCGAGGCCGTCGACATCGTCTGTGGTATCGTCGCAACGATTCGGTACGGTTTTCGTTGCGAATAGAAGCGGTGGCTTCGGGGTAATGCCGCGTCCCCAGCGCACGACGTTTGCAGGCGAGGGGCATCGTGATGAACGGGCCGCAGATTCGTGACTCGTTACGGCGGTGGGGGAGTCCGGCGCTGCTGGGTTTCGCCGCCGCTCTCGTCCGTCTGACGGGCTGTCTCGCCGTAGTGGACGCGCGTGATCCCAATGTGGTCTTCGAGAGCGATTGGAGCACCGACACCGGTACGTCGCGTCGGGCGGTGACGGACGGCGGGCGTTGGAAGGATTATTGGGAGTTCAACAACGGCGCCCCCGTGCAACTGCTGTCGGTCGTCGCCGGCGGGCCCGGCGGCCGCCACGCCCTGCGCGTCTTACAACGCGGACCGTCCTACGCCGCGTTCGTGCAGCGCAGCAACATTCTGGCGCCCTCGAAGGACTATTACGTCCGCTACTACATGCGCAACGACGACACATCCTGGTCCGGCGACCACGTTGTCACCCCCGACTTCCAAAACTACGGCAATCTGACCTACATGCGGAAAATGGGCAGTGCCGCCGGGTGGCGGTTCGTCATCAGCGCGTACGGCTGTCCCTCGGCCGTTTACCCGCTGATTCATTTAGGTCCCTCCATGGTGCTGGCGCACGGCGTGTGGTATCGCTTCGAGTACCACGTTGATTTCGTGGACCCGACGCATATGCAGGTTCATGTGCGCGTGTACGACGCCGCGGGCGTGCAGATTCTCGGAGATGCCGACTTCCGGCAATCAGATTACGGCAACACCGTCTGGAACGGCCGCAGCGACTGGACCCTCGCGTCCCTCTATGCAGCGGGGCACAGCTTCTGTGTCAATCCGGTGGCGCTCACAAAATTCGCGATGGGGAACAATGGGCAGAAGGACGCCGTCGACACGCGTCTCGCTTGGTACTACGCCGGGCTTCAGATTCGCACCGACTGGTGGCCGGGCCGATGACGGATGACTAGAGGGCCGTCACCGCCTCAAGCTCTGGGTGGGCGGGCCGCGCGAGCAAGTCGTACGCCGAGCGGATTTGCGCGCCCACACGCTGCCAGCTGTAGGTCTCGATCGCCGTCCGTCGGCCGTTGTGCTCGAGACGAGCGCGGAGGTCTGCGTCGCGCAGCACCTGCAGGACGGCGTCGGCGATGGCCTGCGGTGCGTCACGGATGAGGATGTTCTCTCCATCCGTCGTGTCGAGACCCTCACAGCCGATCGACGTGGACACGACCGCCTTCCCTGCTGCCCACGCATCCAGGATCTTGAGGCGCGTCCCCCCGCCGATGCGAATCGGCACGACGCAACAGCGCGCCGCCGACAACGCAGGCCGGACGTCGGCTACGTAGCCGAGGGCGCTCACGCCAGGCTCGGCGTCGTAGCGCGCCAGGTCCGCCGCCGTGCCACGGCCGATCAGCCGTAAGGACGTTGCGGGGTCCGCGGCGCGGATCTTGGGCCAGATCGCCTGCACCAAGAACTCCGCTGCGTCCCGGTTTGGGTAGCTGTAGGTCCCTCCCACGAAGACGACCTGTCCGGCGATAGACTCGGTGCCGTTCGGCTGGAAGTACTCGGTGTCCGTGCCGTTCGGTATCACCACCGTAGCGGCGCCCGGGGCCAGGGCACGCAGCCTCTGGCCGTCAACCTCGGACATCACGACGTTGAGCGCGAGCTTCGAGGACAGTTCTCGTTCCACTCGCTCCACACGCGCTGCCTGAAGCAGCAGGTAGTGTCGCAGCACGCTCTGGTCGAAACGTTGCGCCTGCTGCCGGAGCAGCTCGGACTCGATGTTGTGGTGGGTGCAGGCGATCGGCACCTGCGGCAACTCGGGCAGCCACCGATGTAAATCGAGGCTGTCCAAGTGCACGAGGTTCGGCGTCCGCGTTCGGAGCACGGCGCGGAGCCGAGCTGCAAAGGAGCGGCTGTCGTACTCGTAGTAGGTGTAAGCGCGCCCGCTGATGAGGCTGCGCAGGTGGTCCCAGATTTTGCGTGGCGTCGAGTGCTCCTGAGGTATTGGCGTCGGCTCGGCGACGGATGCGACCGCGTTCCGCAACGCGTCGCGGGCCGCCTCCCGTGCGCCGCGATCGGGCTGGTGGCACACGCGGGAGAACGCCACCAGATCGACGTCATACTCGAGCTGGAGTTGCCTCAGGATGTGGAACGTGCGACTGGCCACGCCGCTGTGAGGTGGGTAGGGGAGGCACTGGGCGAGAAATAGGAGCCGCGGACGAGCAGCCATCAGGCGTGCACTCGCCACCCCGGGGCGCGGTACGCGGGCCGCGGGCTCCGAAGGTCGTCGGCGCTCGCGACCTTCCGCAGGCCGACCGCAAACGCCGCGAGCGTATACAGCATGTTCGAGTAGGCCAACGACAGGAAGAAACCACCGACCACGAACCCGACCAGCGCCGCCATGAGACTCTGTGCAAGGCGCGACACGTCGCGAGCGGGCGGATCGGCAGCGAGCGCGCGTCGCGCAACGCGCCGAAGCGACATGAACACGCTCGCGAGCAAGGCCATGAAGAGCAGCAAACCCGGGATGCCAAGCTCGGCACCCACTTGAATGAAGCTGTTGTGGGGCGCCTGCCAACGCACGCCGACGCCATGCTCCCGTAGCCTGGCCTTTGGTGCGATCGTGCCCTCGGCCACGCGGAAGTTTCCCACTCCGACGCCGAGGGCGGGGTAGTCGGTCATGTAGCCGATGCCGCGCTCCCAGAGCTTCAGGCGGCCCTCATCTGACGTCACGTTGTAGTCCCGATCAGGGTTGAGGATCGTCTGCATCTGCTCCCAGTATCGGTCGCTCGCGGTCGTGAACACGACGACGAGGACCACTCCGAGTCCCACCAGCCGCGATCGTGCGGGGATGGTGGTGAATGCCAGCAGGACGAAGGTCGCGAATGCGACGAAGGCGAGAAAGCCTCCCCGAGAGCCCGAGCGCAACAGTGCCACCGCCAGCACGACCAGACCCAGCGCGGCGAGCACCCGCACCCAGGCGCGGCGCTGCGCGAGCACGAAGTACAGCCCAAACGGCATGGCGCTGACGATCAACGTCGCAAGATCGTTCGAGTCGTAGTAGTAGAGATCGCCGAGGCGCCAACTCTCGGGGCCGTCGCCGCCGAGCGGAAACCGTGCCAGCACCACAACCGCGTACAGAACTGTCACGCCAAAGTACACGAGGACCAATCGCTCGACATCGCGAACGCTTCGGACGCTGCCAGCGACCACGAGGCACATCACCACGATCGTGGCGAAGTCCGTCCAGGATCGGAAGGCGAGCCCCTGGTACAGCGCGCCGGGGACGGACAGGGCGCTCCACACCAGCAGGCCGAGCAGGCGGGTCATCGTGGGCGAGCGGAGCAGGGCGACGCGTCGCTGCCCGGACTGGTGGAGCAAGTACAGGCCAATGGCCAGCACCATAGCCAGCAGAGCGGGCTTCAGGTAGGACAGCACCGGGAACAGCTGCGGCACGCGACCCACGTAATTGGCGATGTGCAACGCCACGCATACCAGCAACGGATCCCAACCGGGGGGCCTCACCTCTCCGGCCGGCGTGTCAAGCCAAGTCGCGGTCGGTGAGATGCGATTGAGCATGCGTCAACTGTGGTGCAAGACTGGAGCCAAAGTCGAGAGGGGGGGTAATCGCCCCGCGGCAGGGCGGCTGTTGCGTCGACGCCATGCTCCGCGGTCCGCATGTTGCACTGGGGTAGAACGGGATCATGCGCGTTTTGATCACCGATGGGAACGAGCGCGGTACGCTCGCCGCCGCTCGGTCCTTGGTACGAGCTGGACACGCCGTATGCGTGGCCGCCCCCACGCGGGTGTCCCTCGCGGGCGTGTCGCGCGGTGTCCAGCCACGTCGTCTCACGACCGATCCGCTCACGGACCCGGCAGCCTACGCGGCGGAGGTAGGCCGCATTGCCCAGCAGGAGGGCAGCGAGCTGCTGCTGCCGATGACCGACCCGGCGGTGGAGGCGGTGCTGGAGCACGCGGCCACGCTGCCCGCGGGGGTCGCCCTGCCGTTCCCCGATCTCGCGACGTACCGCGCCGCCTCGAACAAGGCGCACGTACTCGAGCTCGCTCGGGCGTGCGGGTTTGGCGTGCCCGACACGCGAGTCATTGCCACGCCCCGAGATGTGCCTGAGGCCGTGTCCGACGCCTACTTTCCGGCCATCGTCAAGCCACACCGCTCGGTGGTCGCGGTCGGGCGTAGCCGGCGTAAAGTGGCGGTGACGCCGGTGGCCGACTCGGCCGCGTGCCACCGGGCGTTGGCTGCGCTCCCCGCGGCGGCGTTCCCGGTTTTGCTCCAGCAGCGGATCGCCGGCATCGGCGAGGGCTTTTTCGCGCTGCGTTGGGGAGGACGGGCCGTCGCCATGTTCGCCCATCGCCGCCTCCGCGAGAAACCGCCCGCCGGCGGTGTCAGCGTCTACCGCGAGAGTATCGCGCTCCAGGATGGGCTGGTCGGAGCCGGACTGCGCTTGCTCGAGGCACTCGACTGGCGAGGCGTGGCGATGATCGAGTGCAAACGGGAGCCGGCGACGGGCCGCTACGTCATCATGGAGGTGAACGGCCGGTTCTGGGGTTCGCTCCAGTTGGCCATCGACGCCGGCGTGGACTTTCCGTCCTTGCTCGTCCGCTGCGCAGCGGGAGAGACGGTGCCCGAATGCCGCCAGTACCGTGAGGGCATCCGGAGTCGCTGGTGGTGGGGGGATGTGGACCACCTGTATTTGCGTTTCAGGCGCTCGCGAGCCGAGCTGCAGCTGGACAATGGGGCGGGCTCGCGCCTCCAGGCGCTGCTCGACTTCCTGCGGATCCATCCCGGGCGCGACCGTGCAGAAGTCTGGCGCTGGCGTGATCCCGCGCCGTTCGTCGTCGAAACGCTGCAATGGCTAAGAATCGTGAGCGCGGGGGCGAGTTCTCGCTGAGGCGTTGCCGGGTCGCTCAGTCCCCGACGGTGCGTTCGATGTACAGCCGGTGCCACGTCGAGAAGGAGAGGAGCCCCCAGAGAATGCGCTCCCGGTTGTGTCGCCCCGTCATGTGCTCGCGGAGCAGCTGCTCGATCATCGACGGATCGAAATAGCCGAGGCGGCGCTGCCGTCCGGGGGACAGCTCATCCTGGACCATTTCCCGCAGCTCGTTGCGGAGCCAGGCAGACGTAGGACCGACGAACCCGCGCTTGGGAGCGCCAAAGTGAGCCGCGGGGAGTCTGGGTCGCATCGCCCGCTTCAGCAGCCGCTTGTTTTGCCACCATCCGATCTTCAAATGGTAAGGAAGGGGAAAGACGCGGTCGGCGAGTTCGTGATCCACGAAGGGCACGCGGATTTCCAGCGAGTGGGCCATCGCCAGGCGGTCGCTCAGCGCCAGGATGTCGTCGGGGAGGTACGTCTTGTAGTCGAGGTACATCCCCGCCGAGAGACCGGGGGGACACACTTCCGCTGCACACAGTGACCGGAATCGGTCCCGCGCGGCCTGTCCCGTGATCGTCGCCTGGAGGCCCGGCGTATAGAGCCCTCGGCGCTCTCCCTCGGCGAGCCGACTCATGAAGCTCAGGAACCGGTCGGCGAGGTCGCCGTTGCCCGATCGTAGGAATCGCTTCACACGATCTACGCCGAGCGTGGCGGCGCGTGGCTCCGGCAGTAGATGGGCTGCACTGCTCGCGAGCCGTCGCAGCCCGGCCGGCAGCTTCCGGTACACCTCAGCAAAGGGAAGTCCGATGTGGCGCGGGTACCCGCCGAACAGCTCGTCCCCGCCGATGCCGGTGAGCGCGACCTTGTACTCCCGGCCGACGGCCTGCGACAGCAGCCATGTCGGAATGGCGGAGTCGTCGGCGTGGGGTTCGTCGAGCGCCCACACGATCGGCTCGAAGATGTGGCGGATGTCCGGCTGGATGTCGACCACCGTCAGGTCGATCGCGTAACGGCGGGCGAGCTGGCGCGCGAGCCCCGTTTCGTCCGCGCCGTCCTGCCCAGATCCGCCGTACCGCGCTGTGAACGCGTGTGGTCGCTCCCCGGCCAGCGACATACTCGCCACGACGCTAGAGGAATCCAGGCCCCCGCTCAAAAACACAGCGACGGGGACGTCACTGACGAGGTGCGTCGCGACCGACTCGTCCACCCATTCCCGGATCCGCGCCTCGGGGGCGGCGGGGCGTGAGGCGACCTCGCGGGGGAGGTGCCAGTATCGTCGCACCAGGCTTTCCCCGGTGGCCCTCCAAGCGAGTGTGTGGCCCGGTTCCAGCTTCCGGACGTCTTGGAATGGGGACGCTGGGGCGGGGATGTAGCCCAGTTGCACGAACATGTCCAACGCTTCCCAATCGAGTGCACGGGACGTCAAGCCCGCGGCGTGGAGCGCCTTCAGCTCGGAAGCGAACGCGATGCCCCACGGCGCGGTGACCACGTACAGCGGCTTGATGCCGAAGCGGTCGCGGGCCAGCAGCAGCGTGCGCTGCGTGCCATCCCAGATGGCAAACGCGAACATTCCTCGGAGCTGCGTGACGCACTCCGGCCCGAGCTCCTCGTAGAGGTGGAGCACCGTCTCCGTATCGCCCTGGGACCGGAGGACGTGGCCGCGCGCGATGAGGCCGCGGCGCAACTCACGATAGTTGTAGATCTCTCCGTTGAAGACGATGACCTTGGAGCCGTCCTCGTTGAATATCGGCTGTTGCCCGCCGCTCAAGTCGATGATGCTCAGCCGTCGCATCCCCAGGCCGACCGGGCCTTGCACGTGGAGGCCCTCTTCGTCCGGGCCCCGGTGTTGCAGCGTGGCGCACAAGCGCTGCAGCAGGGCCCGGGAGACCGGATGGTCGGGATCTCGGTGGATGACGCCGGCGATGCCGCACATGGCGAGTCAACGCAGCGCAAGAGTGACACCGAAGGTCGCTGCCCCGAGGGGTGCGCACACGCCGGCTGCGCAAGTCCCGACGGCATAAGCCCTGCTAGTCAGACGGCTGGGCGTGCTGGTCGCGACGCGCTCAGGGGACCTCCGTAGCGCGCGCGCAACACCTGCTGGCGCGGCGCTTCAGTGCGCTGCGCAGGCGGCGTTGGGAATGCTTTGGAACGCAGGTGGTTACGCACCGGGGCACCGCCGCCGGGCAAGCCCGTGGCTTGCGAGGCAGGTCCTGCGAAAGCGCCACGCACCAGGAGTGAGTCATGATCAAGGACGCACCGGTCATTCTGCTGGAGTTCAACGAGCTGACACCGGCGTTGGTGGAGCGGTTCACGCGGGCCGGGCAACTGCCCAATTTCGATCGGTTCTATCGGGAGTCCCGGGTCTTCACCACCGATGCCGAGGAGGCGCAAGACAAGCTCAATCCCTGGATCCAGTGGGTGACGGTACATAGCGGCCTGTCATTCGCCGAGCACGGCGTGTTTCACCTCGGCGACGGACATAAGCTGAAACGCAAATGCGTCTGGGATCTCTTGTCGGACGCCGGCCTGCCGGTCTGGGTGTGCGGCAGCATGAATCCCAGATTCGATTCGCCGTTGAATGGCTATCTCCTGCCGGACCCGTGGACCACGACCGTCGCTCCCTATCCCGACGAGCTCGTGCCGTACTTCCGTTTTGTACAGCGCAACGTGCAAGAGCACACCAACGATCATGTCCCGCTGGCTCCTGCGGATCATGCCAGGTTCGTCGCCTTCATGGTCAGGCACGGCCTCTCGGCGCGGACCGTCAGCTCCATCGCGCGGCAGCTGATGCGCGAGCGGCTTGCCGGGAAGCGCTGGAAGCGGGCGGTGCTGCTCGACCAACTGCAGTGGGATGTGTTCCGGTACTACTACCGCAAGCTACGGCCGGCCTTTGCGACGTTCTTCCTTAACAGCACCGCGCACCTCCAGCACAAGTACTGGCGCCACATGGAGCCGGAGCATTTCAAGATCGTGCCCAGCCCCGCGGAGCAGGCAGAATATGAGAGCGCGATTCTGTACGGGTACCAGCAGATGGACAAGCTGCTCGGCGAGTTCATGGCGCTCGCGGGCAGGAGCGCGACCCTGATCCTGTGCACGGCGTTGAGCCAGCAGCCGTGTCTGACTTACGAAGACCAGGGCGGCAAGACCTTCTATCGGCCGCACGACTTCACAGACGTGCTGAGGCTCGCGGGCGTGAGCGCCACGTGCCGTGTTGCGCCCGTCATGTCGGAGCAGTTTCAACTGCTGTTCGAGAACGAGGACGACGCGCAGCAGGCCGAATCCCAGCTGCGAGCGCTGCGCGTTGACGACACGCCCGCGATGCTCGTGAGTCGTGACGGAGCGGCGTTGTTCAGCGGGTGCAAGATCTTCCGGCCGCTGGCACCGCAGGCCGTGCTGCGCGCCGGCTCGGGGCGCACGGCGCCCTTCTTTGAGATCTTCTATCAGTCGGACGGGCTCAAGAGCGGGATGCACCATCCCGACGGCTTCCTGTGGATTCGCACGCCGCAACACGAGCACCGCGTGAGCTCGGCGAAGGTGCCGCTGCGGTCGGTCGCGCCCACGGTGCTCGAGATGTTTGGCGTCCCCCGTCCGACGTATATGACCGCACCGTCCCTGTCGTGAGCGCGGCGCCCGTCGCGTTGCGCGGCGACGCCGGGACCCACGGTGTCATCCGAACATCCCTGCGGGACGCACTCGCCCTCGGGCCTGCGGCGTGGGACGCGGTGCACGCGCAGAGCGTCGCCGCTTCTCCGTTCGGCGGCTGGGCGTGGCATCGCGCCTGGGCGGATTCGGCTGATCCGGCTGAGGTGGATGCGAGCGAAGCCCTGGTGCTCCGCGGCTCGGACGGTTCCCTCCAAGCCGTACTCCCGGTCGTGCAGCGACAGGTGCGGTTCCGGCGGACGCCGGTGCAGGCGCTCACGTGGGCCATCGGCGATACCGGCTGCCCCGACCATCTCGACATCCTTGCCCTGCCAGGTGCCGACGTGGAGTCGCTCGCGCCCATAGTTGAAGCGATGCCGTGGCAGCTGCTGATCCTGAGCAACCTGGCCCCGGATGCTTGGGCGGCACGCCGGCTGGCCGAAGCGCTCGCCGGTCGCGGTCATGCGGTGCGACGCCAGGCCCTCTGGGGCTGCCCATACCTCGAGCTGTGCGACGATTGGGAGAGGTATCTCGGCACGCTCACGCCCACGCGCCGCCAGACGTTGCGCCGCAAGGAGCGACACTTGCGAAGTCACTACACGGTGACGATCACGGATCATGACGGGGCTCGTGTCGACGAGGGCCTGAGTTGTCTGATGATGCTGCACGAACGTCGCTGGGCCAGTGGAGGGGAAGCGGGTGCGTTTCGGAACCCCGGCGTGCAGCGACTCCACCGCCGCTTCGCCGCCGAGTTGGCCGCGCGGCAGCAACTGTGGCTGGCCACGCTCGACCTCGACGGCGTGCCGGCCGCCGCGTGGTACGGTTTCACCGGTCGTGACACCGTGTACTTCTACCAGAGTGGCCGCGATCCGCGCTGGGAGCGCGAGAGCGTCGGCCTGGTGCTGATGGGAGCGATGATCCGGCGCGCGATCGAGCGCGGCTACCGCCGCTTCGATTTCCTGCGCGGGGACGACGCCTACAAGCGGCACTGGACCGAGACCCGGCGCATGACCGAGGAGCTCACGATCTTCCGCCCGGGTTGGCGTGGGC
>WNGO01002511.1_pt1 | contig 14648 bp, 10 predicted proteins | sample 5400511 | NCBI WGS metagenome assembly WNGO01 (sample SAMN13153380, study PRJNA577476) | soil metagenome | isolation source: 20 cm soil or saprolite under Garry oak tree replicate 2 | place: USA:California | collected 2016-06-15
GGTCACGCTGTCTCAAGTCGCGCGGGTCCGGACGGTCGAGGGTCCGGAGGTGGTCAACCACGAGGGCGGGCAGCGTTACGTTGTCGTGCAAAGCAACGTCCGCGGGCGCGACCTCGGCGGGTTCGCGGCCGAAGTGAAAACCGCGGTCCGTCAACGGGTGACGTTTCCGCCTGGCTACTACGTCACCTACGGCGGTCAATTCGAGAATCAGGCGCGCGCCACGCGCCGACTGGCAATCGTCGTCCCGCTCGTACTTCTGGCCATTGCCGGGCTGTTGTATGCGACTTTCGACACGCTACGCCACGCCGTGCTCGTGATGCTGACGGTGCCGTTCGCCCTCGTCGGAGGGATCGCGGCTCTGTGGCTCCGAGGTCTGCACCTCAACCTCAGTGCGTCAGTGGGGTTCATCGCGCTCTTCGGCGTTGCGGTGCTCAACGGCGTCGTGCTCGTGACATACATCAATCAGCTCCGCGCGGGTGGTCGCGAGCTGCACGACGCCGTGCGGGAGGGTGCTACCATCCGACTGCGTCCCGTCCTCATGACGGCGCTGGTGGCAAGCGTGGGATTCATTCCGATGGCGATCTCGACTGGCGCTGGCGCCGAGGTGCAACGACCGCTCGCTACGGTAGTGATTGGAGGTCTGGCAACCTCGACGTTGCTTACACTGCTGGTCTTGCCAACACTCTACAGTTTGGTAGAAACGATGGCAAAGCGCTCCGCTGCGTCACCGGTCAGGACATGACGGCGCCCCTCGGACCGACGGCCGCAGCGTTCCGCGACCTACTGCTCGAGTCTCGGGCTTAGCCGTTCTGCCGGAGGACCCGCCTCGTGGGCCGAGGCCGTGGAGTACCGCGTGGAGCAGCACGCCGCTAAGTTAGGAGGCCGCCACCGTAGCTCAGTGGTAGAGCTCTCGATTCGTAATCCTGCACGGCCAGCGCACACCAGCGCTGGCCGTTGTCGTTTCAACGAGTTGGGTGAGGCGAGCGACGCCTGACGCTCGGCAGCAACGATTCCGTTGGCACCACCATTGACACCGTATTGAGTGAGAGAATGCTCCTGAGTACCGCACGCCGTCAACCTAACGGGATGAGCGATTGGCGGCGGACTGTACCCGCCCGTATGTTGACGGTGTTTGGCCGACGGCCCTGCGCCATGCCGGGCTCACCTTCGCTCTGACGCCTTCGTTCCGACGCCTCCCCGAATCTGAGATCGCCGATCCGGTGTTCGCGCGGGTCGGGCTCTTGAATATCGCTTGATAGCGCGAGCCCTTCATTCCGTGGCGAATCCCCATGGAGGAACGTATGCGCACGGGTTTCATGGCAGCCCCACAGACGCCAGAGTCCGGACACGGCATGGCCCGCGTCACCACATCAGATCCGACTTTGCGAGGGATCGATCTCGGGGCCTCCATGCTGAAGCACTGGATGAGCTGTGGACTGGTTCTGGTGGCGGGGATGGCCACAGCGGTTGGCTGCGGAGGAGACGGCGGCACCTTGCCCACCGCGCCGGCATTCGTCACCGTGGACTTCTCGACCTGCGACGTGGCGGACCGTGCTGTGTGGCTCGCCTACCAGGACGGCAACGGCGCGTGGACAAGGGTCACGGGCGTCGCAAACGTCTACACCTTCAACATCACGAGCGGCAAGGGCGGGGTGGCCTACGTGAGCCTCGGCCCCGGCAGCGTCTCGTCGGTGCAGGTGCAGTACAAGGCGCAGGCGGCGCTCACGGCGAGGACCCTGACGTTCTGCGCACCGACCCCGACCCGGGGAAAGACGGTCACCGGCATTGCGGCGGGCATCGACGCTTCTCATGAGGCCGAGGTCTCCCTGGGCGGGGGAACGACCACGGCGTTCTTCCCCTCCGCCCTCAACTTCCAGATCCTTGGTGTGAAGGACGGCACCCACGACTTGGTGGGCTTCCGCTCTGGCCCCGGCGAGGTGGACCGCGCCATCATCCGCCGGGACCAGAACATCGCGGACAACGGCTCGGTTGGGACGCTGGACTTCGCCGGCGCCGAGTCGTTCGCGACGGCCTCCGCGACCATCACGGTTGACGGCGTGGGAGCTAATGATCCGTTGTATCACAACCTATCCTACCATGTGAGTGCCACGTGCGAGGCAGCCCCGTACGGCCCGCTCATCAACATTGAGGGTCCCGGCGCAGGGTCCTTCACCGCCTTCGGCCTCCCCGCCGCGCAGCAGCGCGCCAGCGACTATCACAGCATCCACGTCGAAAGCGGCTCGAGATCGGTCACCGAGTACTTCCATACGATGGCGGCACGGACCATGACGCTGGGCGCCCTTCTGCCGACGCCGACGGTCACTTCGCTGGGGGGGCCGTATCAGCGGCTGCAGGCGGTGTACACGCTGCCGGCGGCCTACGCCGTGACGGCATTCGGATACGACGATGGGACCAAGTTTGTTAACCTCTCCGCGACTTCCGGCTATCTGGGCGGTGCGGCGGTGACGCTCGGGCTGGCCGATTACTCCGGGCTGGCGGGGTGGGACAACAACTGGGCGCCGCCCTCGACGAGCTCGGGCCACTGGAACGTGTCTGCTGCCACCTCCCCCGCGTCGGTCTGCACGGAGAACGCGAGCTTCAAGAGCGCGGTTGCGGGCGGCATGTACTAGATCGACGGGTGTCTGCGCCCGGGTGGAGGGCCGGTCGCATCCCGTGAGCCGTAGTTCTCAAGGGAAAGGATCTTTCCATGAAGGTGTTCGGCGCCGTATTGTTCTTCGCCGGCCTTGTGGCCGCCCCCGCCGTGTCCGCAGCGCAGAAGACCATTCGCATCAGCGACAGCCTTGCCCGCAACGCCGAACGACTGAAGGTAGAGCGGGGCGACCAGTGGATGGGGCACATCTGGAAATGGCGGTTTGGTGATTACGCGGTGGTTTCGGGGAAACCGGGATGGACACATACGAGGACGACGGGGAATTTTTTTCAAACCGAGTCAGAGAGTCGGACCCATGAAACATTCACGTTCGTATTGACCAACGCCGCCACTGATTCTGCGGTCGTCAACGCAGCGCGCAATGCCAACGTTCAAGAGCTCCACAAATTGGACCTGGGTCACGGGTGGTCGCTCGGCAGGGACGAACTGGTGCAGGAGTCCGAGAATTTCACGGCGCTTATCACCATCAATCGCGATACGACCGAAACGTGGGTGCTGTTCCTTGGTTCGACCAGCGGCAGTGATACGCCGAGCAAGCACGTAGCCTATCTCACGAATGGAGAGAGAAAGATCCTTCTTTCCCTTGCGAGCTCCAACAAGAATGCCTATGACTTCCGCGGATCCCCTGCGTTCGGGTATGAGTTTGTCGAGAACGGGCAACCCCTTTGTGCCCTCCAGTATTACGGCGGATCATACGACTTCACCCAAGTTGTTTGGATGCACAGGAGTCTCGATGCAAGAATGAAACTCATCCTTGCAGCCGCCATGACGGCTGTCTTGCAGGTGAGAACTCCGTAAGGCACGTCTTCAGGGTTCTTGGGCCTTCGGCCAGTTGCGCTACCGGGCCGAGGGTGTGGAGTACCGGATCGACCGGTGCGCCGCTAAGTTAGGGGGCCGCCACCGTAGCTCAGTGGTAGAGCTCTCGATTCGTAAGCAGACACGGCCAGCGCACGCCAGCGCTGGCCGTTGTCGCTTCAGTGATTTAGGCGACACACGCGACGGCTAGCGACGACGAGAAACGGGACTGTTGGCACCACGATTGGCACCACTGGCCGTAGCAGCAAATGGAAGCTAGAGCCGACCTGTGAGAAACTTCTCCTGATCGCGTTGGAGAACCTGCACGGCTGGATCAAGCCACCCCAGTCGCTCGAAGAACCACACCGATGCTTGCATAGCTGCTTCAGCGCTTCCAGACACGAGTTCTCGGCTCTCCTGCTGCCACGTGCGGCCGATGTCCGCCTCGGAGGCGGCGCAGACGCCGGACCATGCTCGATCCAGGTCGGGCGTAAGGACGAACCCCTTCACGTTCTTCAACTCTACTGTGACCGCGAGTTCACCCGGGTAGACTCCGCGCTGCGCTAGGCGCGCGGCAAACTCGAAGATCTCGGTGACGGTATAGAGAAAGTTGAGCAGGGAGAAGTAGCCTGGGACTTTGTCCCAATCGACGTCCGTGCGGTAGGATCCGTGGCTCTCCGCAGCATGACGGAGCTGGGCGCGCCACTGTGGTTGAACCGCTTCCCTCACCGCCGACAAGTGGAGGAACTGGGCGCTCTGATAGATCCTCCAGTATTCGATGTGATTCATGAAGTCAGACCACGCCGCGATCCAGCGGTTGCCGGTGCCGCGTTGGTTTGGCTTCTGGCTCAGATGCGGGTAGTCCCACCCGCGGAGCGACAGCTTGGTGGCTTGGATGAGGTCGAAGCAGGCGCTCAGTGATGGAATGCGCTCAGGCTCGTAAGGCAACGGACGCATGTTGACGCGCCAATGTGGATGCTCCAGCACCGGCACCGGAAGCTTGGGTGCGGTCACAACCCCTCCAGCTCGGCATCGAACATGTCAGCGGCCGTGCCTTGTTCGACGAGACCAACCCTGCGTGCCGTCTCCATGAGCCTCCGCGCCCGCTTCTCGGCCGCCAATTCCAGTAGGTCGTGCATCTGCTGAGCGTTCGTTATGGACGTGGTTCTGGGAGGGGCCGGAAGGCGGATATAGACTTTACCCTCGACGATGCCCGACTTGTTTGGGCCGTTCTTCTTGCACACTAACGGGGTGTCGCGAAATTCGCGCACGTATAGGGCGAGGTAGTGGCGACCATCACGATGGTCAACGACAACGACATCGAGGTCGGCGTGGGGTGAGACATAAGCGTTGACGTGCGCCGTAATGAGGTCCGGGTCGTAGGTCGCCAGGTGAGCGGACTCCACGCCCGTTAGAGACCAAGAGTCGTCGCGCTGGGCCACGCCGACGACGATGATTCCGCCATCGCGAAGGTTTCCCATTCCCAGCGCGGAGTGGGTAATCCGCCACATCAGAGTCTTCCAACCGGCCGACTCCTTGAAATCGACGTCTTCGGATTCCTGACAACGGTCAAGGGCAAGGGTGGCGCGCTCGTGGAGGCGGCGATGGCCTGGCAAGTTGGATTTAGGAATTGCGCCCATTGATCGTCCCAGGAGATCCGTTAGGATGCCGCTCTAAATGACTTCAGGAAAGCCTCGGCCTCGTGGTGCACGATGAAGTCGGTGAGCGAAGCTGCAGAGCGGTGCGCGATAGGCGTAGAACAGCGTCTCGAACGCCAGGCCGCCGCCAGAGCGGATGCGCGCAACCCAGTCACGCTCCGGCGTTCCCAAGGGATGGGTCGCTTCGGGAGGCGCGGGTCACGGGAGGCTGACATGGGGAACGACGATACGCGCCCGGGAGGGGTGCGCAGGAGTGCTGGGTCTGAGGGTGTCGCGAGGCTCTGGTCTTGTTCGGGCGGCATGCGGTATCTGGCCTGGTGGCGCGTGTCACACCAGGGTCGGCGCATACCACCGGGCAAGGCCTACTTCCTGGCATCTCCCTGCTGGAGTTCACGCAGCTTGCGCCACCGCACGTACTGGTCAGGGTCCTCTGGATTGGGTCGCTCGTAGTCCTGCAGCCAGAAGCGGTACCAGTCCAGGTTGCGCTGCAAGGACGCCAGCCGCCCCTGGGGATGCTCCGTCGCGTGCTCTTCGTTGGGGTAGTAATAGAGTTCTACCGGCCTGTTGAGCCGGTTCAATCCCGTGAAGACTTCGAATGCGGTGGCCAGGTAGATCGGCGGATCATTCGGCCTGTCAAAGGCGCTGCCATTCCCCATCTGTTCCATCAGAAGGGGCGTGTGGATCTTGTCCAGGTTGAAAGACACGGAATACTCCAACCAATTCTTCAACGTCGCTCCATACGGTGGACCACCATACACATGATCGTACTCCGCGAGCGTATTTGCATCGCGGAAGAGCCAGTATTCCCCGAGGCTATACTGCACGTTGTCGGCGACCGTCGCCGCGCGGTACCGAAGCTTCGAGTGGGCGAGAATGAACTCGGTGTACCATCCCGTGCGACTGAATCCGATTATGCCGACTTTGGTGCTGTCGATGAGCCCTTGAGCGGCGAGGGCCCTCACGGCACTGTCCCAGAGATCCATGCTGAAGGCGGCTTCGGCCACGCCTCCCACTCCCTGATAGCCGGGATACCCTTTGGGGTAGTAGTCCTGCTCGCTTTGCATCGAACCTTTGGTGGCAATCGGCCCCAAGTACATGATCCCAGCATTCGCCAGCGGTTGCGGAGCAAAGGAAGGGGAATCACCAAAACTGCAGGTGAAAAAGTCCCCGAAAGGTTTGGTGTGAATCACCAAAGGGTATTTCATACCCTGGACGTAATCCGGAGGAAGCAATAGCAAGCCGCTCGCGTTGAAGCCCGTGGACGTCGTCCAATGGACCTCCTGAGGCCGCGCCAGCGTGAGCTCATCAAAGTGTGAATTGAGCTTCGCGAACACTTGAACGTCCTGCTGGCCGGGCCGATACAGGAACAGCTCGGGTGGCGTCACTACGTCGTCGAATTCAGCTAGCAGGTAGGTTCCATTGGTCGCCACTTGGCTCCCGACCGTACGCGGAATAGCAAATGACGACGCCTCTCGCCACTCGCCCGTCCGGTGCGAGAAGCTTGTAATTGTCGTCATCGCGGCGGTGCGCACGAGGAGACCCCCGTCCGTGGTCCAGGACAGCGCCCCCTCCCACGGATATGCCGATCGTGACGCGGTAACCTGCTCGACAGTACCGGTGGCGGGTTCCACCCAGAAGAGGCGAGCGCCGGCAGAATGCCCAAGCGTGCGATCCTTGAGCTCCTCCGTCTCCAGGGCACTTCCTACCTGAGGTGCACTACTCACCACGAACGACTTGCTGTCGGAGGACCACAGGGCAGAACTCAATGCGAAAGGCGTCTTCAGGGGCACGGTCGTTTCACCCGTGGTGAGGTCGTAGAGGACGAGAAGTTCGAATGCCTGAAGAACGCCAGCGCCATTTCTGAGTTGCATGTACCCACTCTTACGCCACTCGTCAGGCATGTCATCCGCGAAATCGACGTAGGTGAGTAACAACTGTTTGCCGTTCGGCGAGAGACTCAGCTGCAGACCTATGTTCCCCAGATGGGGGAGGGTTGGCAGCGACCGCCGGTTGAGTGGAGATCGAATCGTGAGCGGTTCCGGCGTGGTCCAGCGCCCTGGCAGTCGCCGCGTGATGAACAGGTTTCTCTGTAGTGGCCACGATGTCTCGGCAGGTGTCTGAAACGAGATGCGATATCCCCGCGCGGTCTCCTCGGCAGTGGGAGCGCGTTTCAGATCGTGGTCCGCCACATCTGTCGCGTACACCACCGTGCTCCCCCCCCTGTCGACGCTGTACTCGGCAATGTCGGTGTCCGCCTTGACCAGTACCTCGCGTGCGCCGGTGACAGCATCGATCCCCTCAATCACGCGCCGACCATTCTCCCTCATGAGGAAGGTCAGGTGCCTTCCGTCCGCCAACCACTGCAAAGCCGAGATGTCCCCCACGACAACGGACCTCCCGGAGCTGATGCGGTCGGCCCGTAGGTCCCGTACGTACAGCTCCACCTCGTTTGCGTTCGCGGCGAGATTCGGCGACCGCACCGGATACGCAACGCGGCTGCCGTCCGGACTAATCCTGATGGTGCTGCGCCAGGAGATGTCATCATGCATCAGATCTCGCACTGTGACACAATCGCTCGGTGTAATGGCGAGCTTGTGCTGCGCAGACAGGTTTACGCGCACAAGGCTAACCATTCCCGAGAGGGCGAAGGCCATGCCTTTCAACTTCACAACGCTCTCCTTGAACGACTTGATTGCTGGCAAATCTCTGCGGCAATAGGGGCCTTGAACCTGACACCACACGAGCCGGACCCTACCTATCGCTTAGTGGCGGACCTTGGCCCCGACAAGCACACTGCGCGGCGTCGGTATTGCGATATTGCTCTCCTCGAAGCGGAGCGTATTGCCCGCGTTCTCAGCCCGGACGAAGGCCGTCAAGTCTCTCGTCAGCTGCTGACTGACCCCGAGGGCGAACGTCGTCACGGCGGGGTACTCGATCCAGTACGCCCGCTCGGAGCCACGATATGGTTGCCCGCCGTAGAAATACCCGTACAAGGCGATATAGTCGGTGTTTATCCAATGGCCGAAGTACGTCATGCTTGCCGTGACCGCAGTCCGCGAACCCGGCGAGTAGGTGATCGTCGTCCCCGCCGAGGTGTGAGGGATCCGGAGGATGGGATCGCCCACTTGATAGCCTCCCGACGGGTACCCCGACTCGAGCTGTTGGACGGTGCTGTTAACAATGGAATAGGTCCCGCTCAGCCGCATGGGCCCCAACGCCAAACGCGCTTCGAACTCCCACCCTTGGTTCTTGATCCGGCCAACGTTCTGATACTGGTACGTGACCAGCCCGCTCGGTGCCGTCGGGAGGGTGACCAAGTCAATGAGATCGGTCACCCGCTGGCTGTAGTAGGAGACGTTGACCGATGCCCGGCCCACGTAGAGGTCCACCCCACCGTCGAAACCCCGTTGCCGCTCAGGGGCGAGACTGGGATTGGCCAAGAATTCACAGCATCCGGCGAACAACTGGGCGTCACGCTCACCGGGCAAGGGTGCCCGAATACTCTCGCCAAAGGAAGTCCGCAGCTTTACGGTCGTGGGCCCAAGTCCCAGTACGTAAGTCGCCCCGATCCGTGGTGACCACGCGGTACCAAAGCCCACGCCGAAGTTCTTGGGGTTTCGCTCGGCTCGGAGCCCGCCAGTGAGGAAGAGCCGCTCGGCAAAACCGACCTGTACCTGGCTGAAGTAGCCCGTGCTGCTCCACGGAGTGTAGATGACACTGGTCGACCCATCGAGATTCCCCGTCGTCTGTGTGGCATTAAAGGTTGAGGCTATGATGAAGTCAAAGGCGTCATAGTTGATACCAGCCGTTACGACTCCCGCCACGGTGTTGCTGAGTCGAAGGTTTAAGTCCGTGTGATAGAGCAGCGACGTCTTCGCCGTGTGAACTGCCGAGGCCTGCAGAAGCGAGTCTGCCGGCGTCGTGAATCGGGGTTGCGTCTGGATGAAATTGAAATAATTCTGATCGTACCCGAGCGTGAGCGTGTGCTGCCAAGTGTGCGTCGCTTGCCACGTCGCCGTCACCCCGAATGTCTGTTGGCGAATACGACCCGTATCATAGTACGGCTTCGAGAACTCGGTGTAGGGGAAGCGCGTATCCAACGGGTAATCAAAAGCCTTATCCGTGTAGCGGGCAGAGCCAGAGAGCGTGAGCGGGCCTTGAATGGTCTGGCCGCCAGCTGAGATGCCCCAGTCCGTCGAGCCGTAGAACGGCACCCACTCGCCCACACGGCGGTAGGAGCCGCCCAGGTTGTAGCTCGCCTGCTCGCCGCCGCCCACGACTGAGAGGGCGTCATCGGTCTGGAGCGCGCTGCTGCGGCCGTCGTAGCCTCCGACGCTCCCTGCCGAGACTCTCGCCGTCACCTCGGGGCGGCTGCGCCCCATTTCGCCCTTCTTGGTGAAGATCTGCATGACGCCGTTCAAGGCCTCCGATCCATAGACGGTCGAGGCCTGTGGCCCGCGGGTGATCTCGATGCGGTCGATGTTGTTAGGGTCGATCGTCGCGATGTACTGCTCGTCCGCCACCTCGACGCCGTCGATGAGCGTCTTGATGGTAGGATTGGCACTGATCGAGCTCGCGCCGCGGACGGCTACCCGGCTTAGGTAGTCTTGGCCAGGGCCCAAGTTCCAAGCAATCGCCCCAGGCACGTCACCGCGGAAGATCTCGTCCACCCGCTGGTAGCCCTTCTGCTCGATCTGGTCCGCCGTGATCACGCTGATGGGCGTCGGGATCGCCTTGCGCTCGGTCGGCACCACTGTGCCGGTCACCACCACCTGCTCGAGCTCCGTCGCGGCAGCCTTCAGCACCACATCCGCCGTCACCTCCTGCCCCGCCGTCACCGTCACGGACTGACTCTGCTTTGCATATCCGATACGGCTTGCCGTGAGTGTGTACATCCCAGCCGTCACATCGACCAGGCGGTACGCCCCATCTCCCCCCGTTGTCGTTCGCCACCGAGTGCCCTCGAGGAACACCGAAGCGTTGGGGATCGCCTTGCCGGTCTTCGCGTCCGTCACCTTTCCACTCACCGCTCCGCCTTGAAAGTCTTCCGCCCGCCGCACCAGCACCGCACGGCCGTCGCGCGAGAAGAGGACGTCCACCTGTGCGTCGATGAGCAACTCCGTAAGCGCGGCGGCGACCGTGATATGGTCGGCACGGAACGTGACGGTCTTCTCAGCCGGAAGCATCGTGTTACTAAAGGCGAGTTCCATCCCCGCCTTGGCCGATACGTCCCGGAGCGCGTCGGCCAGGGGCACCCCGTTCAGATCCAGAGAGATGCTCTGCCGGAGCACCGGGGTCCTGGTCACGTCCACCCGAACCGGCGCAGGGGCGGCGGACGCAAGGAGGAAGCGCGGTCCACGCTCGACATAGTCCGAATCGAGAGCCTGGGCGCTTGCGAGACGGCTCCACGTCAGCAACAGCGCCACCACATAGGCGGTGAAGCGAGGCATGCTCAGGGCTCCCGTGTTCGGATGAGAGGAACAAGGACGACGGCGCCGCCGCGTCGCTCGACCCGCGCCCCAATGGCGGCGGCGAGCTCGTGCACCACGGTGGAATCGGACTCGCCGTTGTAGCTGCCAGTGAAGCGGTGAGCGGCGAGCCGGGCGCCGCCCAACTGGATGTCGATCCCGTACCACCGCTCGAGCTCGGCCACCACCTCCGGCACGGGCGCGTTCACGAACACCAGCCGCCCCTCGGTCCAGGCCAGCTCGGCGCCGAGGTCTACGCCGTGGCGCACCGTCGCCCGTCCGGCGGTGTCCAATCGGACCTTCTCGCCAGCCGCGAGGACCGTGGCCGCCACGGCGGTATCCGTGGCGGCGGTTCGGACGGCCACTGTGCCCGACGCGACCACCACCTCGGTCGCCGGATCGCCGGTGTAGTCGGTGATGAGGAACTCCGTGCCGAGGTCCTCGGTGACGGTGCGCGCGGTGCGCACGAGGAAAGGACGCCGCGGGTCGTGGGTGACTTCGAAGTACGCCCGCCCGTCGAGCTGGAGCTCCCGGGTCGAGGCGCCGAAGCTGGTTGGGTCGTAGCGCAGCACGCTCGAGGAGGCGAGCACCACGCGCGAGCCGTCGGTCAGCCGGAACTGAGCCCGCTGTCCCGGCCGAGTCCGCATCTCGCGGAGGGGCGCCGCCACCACGGGCCGGCCCGACCGAGCCGCGCGAACCCACCAGGCGAGCGCGCCCCCGCCTGCGAGGGCGAGCACGACCGATGCCGCGATCGCCAACTTGCGTTGTGCCTGGAACCACGACGTCCGGCCGTAGATCGGCCCGCTATCTCGCACCAGCGCGGCTGGAGTGCGGCGCTCGCGCGAGCGGAGCCTGGCCGAGAGCCGCTGCCAGGCCGTCGGCGTGTCCCACGCCGTGCCCGGCGTCGCGGCGGCATCCCACGCGGCGCGCAGATCCTCTACGAGCCGCTGCCGCTCGAGGTCGGCCTCGATCCAGCGCCGCACCTCGTCTGCTTCCGCGGGCGTACAGGCACCGGCGAAGTATTGGGCGAGGCGCGCCCACTCGGCTTCGGAGAGATTGGCCATCACAGGGTAGGCGCGGAGCCCTCACCCACTGGCCCCCTCTCCGCACGGGTGTCCTCACCCCCTGTCCCCCTCTCCCTTCAGGAGAGGGGGAACGGCGGGCGAACTACGTTTCCCCTCTCCCGAAGGGAGAGGGGATCAAAGGGGTGAGGACAAGCAGGGAGTGCGAGAGGGAATCAACGACGTGAGGACTTTTGAGAGGGGATCAGGGTGAGGCTTTTACGACGTGAAGCCAGCCAGCGCCTTCCGCAGCGCTTTGAGCGCCCGCCCCATCTGCACTTCCACGGTCTTGGGCGAGATCTCGAGGACTTCAGCGATCTCCGGGTAGGTCAGTCCCTGCTCGCGATGCAGCGTGAAGATGAGCCGGCAGCGTTCCGGCAGGCGGCCGACCGCCCGCTGCACGGCAGCGACGAGCTCCGCGGTTCTCACCCTGCCGTCGGCGGTCGCGGCCGGACGGACGAAGAGCTCCACCGTCTCCGCCTCCCGCTCCCGCACCACTCGCTCGTGCCGCAGGTAGCTCATGGCGGCATTCCGGACTGCGGTGAAGAGGTAGCTCTTCACCGACGTGCGCACGTCCCAGGTCTCGCGTCGCTCCCAGATGTACAGAAAGACTTCCTGCACAATCTCCTCGGCCAGGTCCCTCACGCCGACGAGCCGGTAGGCGAAGGCGCAGAGCGGCGCGTGATAGGCGTGGAACAGCGTCTCGAACGCCGGGCCGTCGCCCGAGCGGATGCGCGCTACCCAGTCGCGCTCCGGCGCTTCCAGGGGATGGGTCGCTTCGGAGGGTCGAGGGGCACCGGAGCCTGACATGGGGAACGACGATACGCGCCCGGGAGTGGTGCGCAAGGGTGCGGCACTGAGGAAGGCGATTGAGCCAGGAACGGCTCGGTCTAGTTGTGCGGGTCCATATGGATTAGCCCACTGTGGAGAACGCCGGAGGAGTTGCTTAGCGTAGTGTCATGCGGCGGCACGCACGTCGTAAGGCCCGCGGGAAGCAGATTGCGAACCAGTCGATCCTTGGTCAGCAAGGGATCAACCTGGTCGAGCAACGCCTGTTGGGCATGGGGTTCGTTTGGTACCCAGCCGGTGGGCTCGAGGCCGGGATCGACGGATACTTCGAGATTAGGGACCCGGTCACTGGGGAGCTGAGTAACTCGATCGTGCAGGTTCAAAGCAAAGCCACAAACTCACCACTTGGAACCGATAGCAGCCCCACCTTCGACTGGATCTGCGACGAGCGCGATGTCGACTACTGGATGAGCGGGAACGCTCCGGTCATCCTTGTCGTGTCGCGCCCGAGTGACGGGCAAGCTTACTGGGTGTCGATCAAGGACTACTTCAAAGATCCGACCAGGCGGAAGCAACGTAAGGTTCGATTTGATAGGACCCGAGACTGTTTCGACTCATCCGCGCGCGATTCGCTTGCGCAGCTGGGGGTTGGTAAGGACCGCGGCATCTACTTCGCTCCGCCCCCCAAGCAAGAGCAGCTGTACTCGAACCTTCTCGAGATCGTGGGCCTTCCTAACCGCATCTTCATAGCGGAAGCATCACAAGGCACGACGCGGGAGGCGTGGGAGGCTCTAAGGAAGCAGTCCGACAATCCTGAGAGTGAGTGGATCCTAAAGAGTAAGAGGATCATGAGCGTTCACGATCTGCGTGTGCCGCCATGGACATCGATTTGTGATCGGGGGTCAGTAGAGGATTTTCCAACGAGTGAATGGGCTGCATCCGACGACGAAGAGCGACAACGGGATTTCGTTTGGCTCTTGAATCGGTGTCTGGGTGCTAAGACCCGGGCGCTCGGCCTCCGGTTTGACCGAAGTCGAGACTACTTCTACTTCCCGGCAACTCACAACCTGAAGCGGCGCACTGTTAGGTACCACAGTCTAAAGAAGGTCAGCACCAAGACTGTCTTCCAACGCTATTCGGCGAAGAAGGACCCCTCCGTCACGGCCTATTATCGTCATGCGGCCTTTGAGGGATGGTTTCGTGGGTATACAGGCCTATGGTGTTTGGAACTCGTCCCGACCTACCGTTTCACTCAGGACGGTCACCTTGTCCATCCTCACTACGAGAGGAAACTCAAAGGGATTAAGGCGCTGGAACGCAATTTGGCCGTCCTTGGTCACGTGTTGATGTGGGCGGAACTTCTCGGAGAACGAGAGCATGGGCTTTTCGACCACCCTGTTTATCCGTTTCTCAGGTTTGGGCGACTGGTCACACTTGACGTAGGCGCGGGTGTCGACGATCGAGCCTGGCTGCCGAGCGAAGAGGAAGACACCAAAGTGCTACTCCACCACGACCCTGATGCCTATGAACTCTTCGACGATGAGAATTGATCATCTGCAGGAACCCGAGCTTGAGTTTGGCTTGGGACAACATGTCGACATCCGCTTTGGCATTATGGACTACGGGCCGCTCGATGTCGCTAGTAACCTGGCACCGAAAGTGATTCGAGCTGGCCTCGTTGGGACACCACGGACGGTGGAGGGCCTTCGCGAGTGGTTGGAGAAGTGCCGCGACGAAATTCCGGCAAAGCAAAGCCGACAGCCTAACCTATTTCCGCGCTTTCCAGGGTTTCGGGCCGATATCGCTTTCCATGCGTCGCTCGTGCTCGAACCTGGCCTTGAACGAACGATTCCTGATAGCGCGTTTGAAGAGCTGTCCAAACTTGGCGATGCAAACCGATTCGTGGTGGAGGCGGTTGGTTTGTGTCTCAAAGAGTTCCGCTATCTGGTAGATAATACTGCTGCTGATGTGCTGCTCTGTGCTGTACCGCCCAAGCTAGCAGACCTTCTCGATCCCGACCTTCGGCCTGCACTTGCCGGCCAGCCGGGGCCACCCCTCGACTTCCACGACATGCTAAAGGCAAAGGCCATGGTCTTGGACAGACCAGTGCAGCTCGTGTTGCCCAGTACATATGACCCGCGAGCGGTGAGGAAACAGAAGGTGAGGGCTGATCGTGTTCGGACCCTGCAAGACGAAGCGACCAGAG
>WNGO01002932.1_pt1 | contig 14641 bp, 13 predicted proteins | sample 5400511 | NCBI WGS metagenome assembly WNGO01 (sample SAMN13153380, study PRJNA577476) | soil metagenome | isolation source: 20 cm soil or saprolite under Garry oak tree replicate 2 | place: USA:California | collected 2016-06-15
TGAATTTGTCGCCGAGATAGAGCACCGAGAAAACGGGAAAGACCAAAAGGGTAATGATCTCCTGAATGGTCTTGAGTTGCGCGGCAGTGAATTGATAGGAGCCGAAGCGATTCGCGGGCACCTGGAAGCAGTATTCGAAAAAGGCGATTCCCCAGCTAACTAGGATTACTTTCCAGAGTGCCTCGCTTCGGTATTTCAAGTGGCCATACCAAGCGAAGGTCATGAAGATGTTGGATACGGTGAGCAATAGAATCGTTCGCATTCGAAATGGCGCTCCTCACGAAGGCGTAGTGGCACAGATTTGAGACGCGAAAAGATTCACTGAAGTTGCAGGTTGGAAATGCAGTCGTTTCGAGGCGGCTTTCTCATACCGCGACGAGAACGGCATCACCATTATGGGGAGGAACGGCGAGGACCTAGCCTGCGATGGCTTGGCGAATATTTTGAATGGCGTCTTTTTTGGTTTTTCCGTGGCTGACGCATCTCGGGCATTCTGCGACCCAGCAGCCAATCTCACGGGGATAGAAAACTACCGATCACGTCGATTTGGCTGGTGAGAACAGTGGCCATGAGCCTCACACGTTGAGCGTAAGGGAGACCAGGTCCGGCCTCACCGGCGGCGCCAGCTTCGCGCGGTCGACTGGATGATAGAGCGTATCGCGCTCGACAGGCACGCGGCCGGCGGCTCGGATCAGGCGTTCGAGTTCGTTGCGCGGTGTGAACTCGGACGTTTTCGCACCAGCGTCGTGATAAATCTTTTCCTCTATCACCGTACCGTCAAGGTCGTTGGCACCAAAGCGCAGCGCAATCTGTGCGATGCTCGGCGAGAGCATGATCCAATACGCTTTGATGTGATCGAAATTATCGAGCAGCAACCGGGATACGGCGATGTTGCGTAGATCGGCGTAGCCCGTGGGCTTTGGAATGTGCGAGAGCGCAGTGTTGTCCGGATGAAACGCCAGCGGGATAAACGCCACGAAGCCATGCGTCTCGTCCTGCAGCTCGCGCAGCTTGACGAGGTGATCGACGCGCTCTTCTTCCGTTTCCACGTGCCCGTAAAGCATCGTGGCGTTGGAGCGCAGGCCGATTTCATGCGCCTGCCGCGCGATGTTGAGCCACATCTGCCCGCTGACCTTGTGATCGCAGATGATCCTGCGCACCCGCGGATGAAAAATTTCCGCGCCGCCACCAGGAAGCGAATCGACGCCCGCTTCTTTCAGCTTGAGCAGAGTTTCTCTGGTTGATAATTTCGCAATGCGCGCAAAGTAGCCCACCTCAACCATCGTGAACGCTTTCAGGTGCACGCCCTGGCAGCGCTGCTTGAGACCCCGAATCATCTCCAGGAAATATTCGAATGGCAAATCCGGGTGCAGGCCGCCTACGATGTGGAACTCCAGGGCGCCTTCGCGCGCGCCCTGTTCCGCGCGGGCGTAAATCTCTTCCAGGGAGAAATTGTAGGCGCCCGGCGCACTGGGGTCGCGGCCAAAAGCGCAGAGCTTGCAATGAGCGACACACATGTTGGTCGGATTGATGTGGCGGTTGACGTTGAAATAGGTGAGGTTGCCGTGTTTTTTCTCGCGCACGTGATTGGCCAGCCAGCCAACGGCCAGCAGGTCGGGCGAACGGTACAGCGCGATGCCGTCTTCTACACCCAGCCGCTCACCCGCAAGCACTTTCTCCGCAACCGGCTTCAATCGCTGATCGCTGATGGTAAGTTCGCTCATTATGAATCCGTCAAAAACTTCAAACGCGCCAAACCGCTGCCGCCGCGCCCCAGAACAGCAGGAACAACATACTAATATAGCCGTTCACAGTGAAAAACGCAGCGTCCAGCTTGCTGAGATCCTCTGCTTTGACAAGAGAATGTTCGTAATACAGCAGCGCCGCGACCACCACGATCCCCGCCCACGCCGGCCATGGCAACCCGAAACTGAACGCCAGCCAACTGAGCAAAGCAATTACTCCAAGATGCATCACACGCGCGATCAGCAGGGCGTTGGCGATCCCGAATTTCTTGGGCACGGAGAAGAGCCCGGCGCGCTGATCGTACTCAATATCCTGGCACGCGTAGAGCACGTCAAATCCCCCGACCCACAGCGTAACCGCCGCGCACAGAATGAGCATGCGCAGATCGAGGCCGCCGGTGACGGCGATCCAGGCGGCGGCCGGCGAGATGCCCAGCGCAAATCCGAGAAAAAGATGCGACCAGTTGGTGAACCGCTTGGTGAAGGAATAGAAAAACAGCACGGCGATAGCTAGAGGCGCTAGTTTCAATGTCAGCGGATTTAACTGCCACGCCGCAACAAAAAACACCGCGACCGCAGCAATTGTGAAAAGCCAGGCAAATTGCAACGTAAGAGAGCCCCTTGCGAGCGCGCGCTCCTTGGTGCGCGGATTTTCGCGATCGTAACGGAGATCCGCAATGCGGTTCATGGTCATCGCCGCCGAACGCGCCGCCACCATCGCCACGATGATCCACAATACTTGCCGCAGCGACGGCCAACCCCTTGGTGGCTGATGCGTCGCCCGTGCCGCCAGCAACGCGCCCGTCAGCGCAAACGGCAAAGCGAATACGGAATGCTCGAATTTGATCATCTCGAGCACGGTTTTGATGCGGTTCGCCATTCTTGATTTCCGCGCGAGGTCAGGCCTCCGCTTTTTTCGATGCTGGCGTGCCCGTCCAGTGATACATCTTTTCCTGCGACAGGCCGATCTGCGCGAGTACGCGGCAAACATACTGCGTAACAAGGTCGTCGATCGTCTTCGGCTGGTGATAAAATGCCGGCACCGCCGGCATGATCACCGCGCCCGCCTGCTGCGCCCGAAGCATGTTCTCCAGGTGCACGCGATTGAAGGGCGTGTCGCGCACGCAAAGAACCAGCTTCCGCCCTTCCTTCAGCATCACGTCCGCCGCACGTGCGACCAAATCATCGCTGATGCCATTGGCAATTGCGCCGAGTGTTCCCATCGAGCACGGAATCACCACCATGGCGTCCACTGCGGAGCTGCCCGAAGCGATCGAAGCCCCTACATCTTTATTCGGCAGCACTTCCGTCTTCGCAACGGGGTGTCCGAGAATGCGGCTCGGCAGCTGTTTCAAATCCCCGGAAGTAATGTTCAGCTCTTCCGCAAACAGCCGCTGCCCGGCTTCCGTAACCACCAGGTGAATGCAGGTGACGCGCGGATCCTCTTCCAGCATCACCAGCATCTTCTGCGCCAGGATCGCTCCGCTGGCGCCGGTCACACCTACGGTGACAATCTGTTTTTGTGTGTCAGCCATGTTTTTGCGCGTGTAGAATCAGTCTCGCAGCGGCGTTCCGGCAAGTCAAGCAACGGCAATCGTCGTTTGCGATGATAGAATTCGCTGCGGCCGGAGAATATGAATCAATCTGAACTGCGTAAAATTCTGGAATCTGTGAAGACCGGCGAGCTCGCTCCGGACAAAGCCATCGAGCGCCTGAAGCATCTTCCCTTCGAAGATCTTGACTTCGCCAAAGTGGATCACCAGCGAGAGCTCCGCCAGGGTTTTGCCGAAGTCGTTTTGGGCCAAGGGAAAACACCTCAGCAAGTGGCGGAAATCGCGCGCGCTATGCTGCGCAAGAAAGATTCACGGCACAACATCCTGGTGACCCGCGCCGACAATAAGATTTTTGCCGCCGTGAAACGCGCCGCCGGAAAAGACGCTCGCAATGCGAAATTTCACGAATTGTCGGGCGCCATCACCATCGAGCGCACCACGGAGATCACCGGCAAAGGATCAATCCTGGTAGTTTCGGCCGGGACCAGCGACATTCCCGTGGCCGAGGAAGCGCTCCTCACCGCCCGCATGATGGGCAACCGCGCCGAGCATCTCTACGACGTCGGCGTCGCCGGCATTCATCGCCTCCTCGAGCACCGCGAGAAATTGACCCAGGCGCGCGTGATTATTTGTGTGGCCGGAATGGAAGGCGCCCTGCCCAGTGTCGTCGCTGGACTCGTGGCAATACCCGTCATTGCCGTGCCCACCAGCGTCGGCTACGGCTCCAGTTTCGGCGGCGTGGCGGCGCTCCTCGGCATGCTCAATTCCTGCGCTTCCAACGTTACCGTCGTCAACATCGACAACGGTTTCGGCGCTGCCTGCGTCGCTTCCTGCATCAACCGGCTATAGGTCCGCTCCCTGCCCTCTGCGCTCTTTGTGAACTCTGTGTTAATTCCCTGTCTGACTCTGGTTTGAGCAACACTTTCATGACACCTCGCTCTTGAGCAAAGCGCAGTGCCGTCGGCGCATGACTCAAAGGAAAGGTACGCGTGATCAGCGGTGTGGGGTCGATCTCGCCGGAGCGGAGGAGAGTAATGGCCTTCGCGAATGGCCCGCAACGAGAACCGACAATGGTGATCTCCTTGACGACGATGGGCCAGGTTTCCACCGGCGCCGCACCGTGAAACGTGGATTTCAGCACCAGCGTGCCCCGCGGCTCGATTATCTGTTGCGCAAGCGCCAAACCCGTGGGAGAGCCAGTGGCCTCAACCACGAGGCGAAATGATTCTTGAACGAGCTTCAAATCGCTGACGTTCCCACGGACTTTTTTTGTCGTGATTCCCGCCCGGCAGGCTAAATCCATCTTTCTTTCGTGTTTGCCGAACATCACTACGCGTGGGATCGTCGCGCGCAGCACCCGCGCGATCAGTTGCGCAAGTTTCCCGTCCCCCAGTACCGCCGCCTCACGAACTTTCCTTACATCCACTTGCTCCAGTATTTCGCAAGCCGCAGCTAGTGGCTCGACAAACACCGCCTGCTCATCACTGACGCCATCCGGCACGGCGTGGAGATTGTCCAGCGGCAGGGTGAGATACTCCGCGTAAGCCCCTGGATGGCCGATGATTCCCAGCACTGTCCGCCGCGCGCAATGCCTTTTGAGCCCCCGTCGACAAAAGTCGCACATCGGACGCTGCCCTAGCGCCCGGCATGAAATATTGATTTCGCCGCAAACCTGCTGCCCCAGCCATTTTTTCTTTGCTGCAGACGCCACCCCGCGCACTTCTTCCACCGTGCCGACAAATTCATGCCCCGGAACTCCGCGAAAATTGTAATAACCGCGCAGCAGCTCCACATCGGTGTTGCAGATGCCCACCAGCTGCACGCGCACCAGCGCCCACCCACGCCGTAGTCTGGGCATTGGTCCCGGTATTGCTTTCAATTTTCCATTTTCAATGCGGAAGGAGAGCACGGGATGCTTAGCTCGTTTTCTTCTTATTTTTACGGAATTGCGATCTCGCCGTCAAACCCCTTCACCCCGGCGCCGCCATTTTCTCGATCAGATCGAACTTTGCTTCCAGTCGCACCAGCCGTCGATCCACGTTCATGTATCCATCCCGCGCCCAGCGCACTTGCCGTTCCTGTGAGCTCTCCGCACGCGGTCGACCTACCCAGCGGTTTCGTCCCGATTCTTGATCAGCATCGTTTGCGGTCTTGGCCTGGTGGCGCAATTCCGGCTCATTTTCCACTCGGCACGTCCCAGGTACAAATCCGCCGCATCGCGCAGTTCCGGCGAGAATGATTCCCGCGCAGTTTCGCCCGCCACGCGAGGCGCTTCTTGTGGACAGCATCCACATGAATAAGCGCCGCAGCCATGCTCCGCACCAGCAGCAGATTCACAAGATTCGCGCAAGCAATCAGCAACACCACGCCCACGGCAACCTTCACTTGCTTTCTTCGACGCCGGAAATGGCCGGAACGATAGCCGCAAATTCCAAGCTAGTGAAGCGCGGAGGCGAGCGTGTTCACCAAAAGTGGCTCCTGCTCGGGGAATACCGTGCGGAGGTCCAGGATGAGGTGGTCGTCCTCCACGCGGGCGATTACCGAGACTCCGGCGGGGGCACAGCGAAGCCGCTGTTCGAGTTTCGTCGCGGAATAGCGCGCGCTGGCGATTCGAACAATCTTACTGGGAAGCGATTGCGAAGGTGTTGAGCCACCGCCAACGAGAGAACTTCCATCCGCGATTTCAATCTCGACTTCATCGAGAGGGAGTTCGGGGCGCAGCTCGCGAATGAAATTCTCCGCGCGGCGCTTCAGTTCCTGCGGAGTCGCGCGAATCATGCGAATGACGGGGATTTCCTCCCAGGCCGCGCGAAGATAGAACCCGAGAGTGGCTTCCAGCGCAGCGATGGTGAGTTTGTCCACCCGCAGTGCGCGAAACAGCGGGTAGCGCCGGATGCGGGCGATGAGCTCTTTTTTCCCCGCGATGACACCCGCCTGCGGACCCCCCAGCAGCTTGTCGCCGCTGAACATCACCACGGAAACACCAGCCTGGACACTTTGCTTCACGGTTGGCTCGCTGACGCCATACTCGGAAAGATCCACCAGGCAGCCTGAGCCGAGATCCTCCACGAGCGGCAACCCGTTCTGCTGGCTGAGCGCCACCAGTTCTTCGATCGAAGGTTTATCGGTAAATCCGGTCACCTTGAAATTCGAGGGATGCACGCGCAACAAAATGCGCGTCTTTTCGTTGATTGCGTTTCCGTAGTCCGCAAGATGCGTGCGATTGGTTGTCCCGACTTCGCGAAGGACCGCGCCGCTCTGCTCCATAATCTCCGGGATTCGAAAGCCGTCCCCGATTTCAATCAGCTCTCCGCGCGAAACGATCACTTCGCCTGCCCGTGCCAGCGCCGCAAGCGTCACCAGCACTCCCGCCGCGCAATTGTTGACGACAACGGCGGCTTCCGCCCCCGTGAGTCGCGTCAGCAATTCGGATGTATGCACATCCCGCTTCCCCCGCGCACCCGCTTCCAGATCGTATTCCAGGTTCGAATATTGCGTCGCCGTGCGCCGGAATTCGTCCACGGCTGTTTCCGGCAACGGCGCGCGGCCCAGATTCGTGTGCAAAATCACTCCGGTCGCGTTAATGACCGCCTGCAGCGAGCGCGACAGAATTTTTTCCACCTGGTCCGAGATGAGCTCTTCCACGGAAGCGGAGTCCACACTGATGGCTGTCCAATTCGAATCACCGGCGATGCGCGCACGCAAATCCGCAAGCGCAGCACGCGTGACTTCGACGACCAAGTTGCGGTCCGCGCGTTTCGAAAGTGCCGCCAGCCGCGGCTGCAGCAGCAGTTCATCCACCGACGGAATCTGCCGCAGCAATTCCGCCCGCTCCGCTGAAACCGTTTTCCTACCGCGCGTTTCCATGCGAACATTTCAGCACAGTGCCAAGCGGCGGGCAATGCCGATAACCGGCGACCCGGGGGGGGTGCGACCGCGCGTGCTGCCGGATCGAATGTATCCGGCCGGTTGACTCCGTTCTTCCGTACTCCTAGCATGGAGACTCGAGGGATTTCTCTACGCATGGCGACCATCGACGAAGAGCTGGGCCAGCTCGAACGGGACATCCGTCAGCTCAAGATCGAATACGACCAGTATTTCGGGGGAGGCAGGAAGCGTCCGCCCACGGAGATCGAATGGCGCATCGATATTCTCGTGAAGCGCTACGCGGAACGCGGCGGCGAACTCAAGTTCGCGCAACGATTCCGTTTCAACAACCTCTCGCAAACCTACGCAAAATATAAAGATGTCTTCAGGAAGCGAACGGCGCAGAAAGAAGAAGGGAAAATCCAGCGGCACTTCGGCGCGGCCGCCAAGGAGATCGAAGCGGCCCGCTCTAAAAAAGAGGCCGAAGAGCACGCGACTGCAGCCGTGGCGAGTGAGTCCAGGACATTTCGCATAACCTGCTCCGAGCCGGAGCGTGAAACGGAGAAGGTCGACCAGTTGTACCGGGCGTTCCTGCAGGCCAAGCAGACCGCCGGCGAAGAGACGGAAAATCTTTCGCGCTCTAGCTTCAACGAATTCGTGCGCAAGAAAACAAAAGAATTGCAAACGCAGAAGAAATGCCGCGACGTCGAATATGTCGTAGAAGTAGTCCAAGGCCATGTCAAACTGAAAGCCCTCGTGAAGGCGTAAGCGCTCCCCGGCGTTTCCCACAGGTTTTGTACTTTCCCTATTCGCGTCATCCCCTTACACTGTTGTGCTTTTCTCAATGTGGAGGAATCCATGGCGGTGCGGCGCGCGCTGATCAGCGTGTTTGACAAGACCGGGGTCGTGGAATTTGCCAAACGGCTGGCCGCGCAGAACATCGAGATTCTTTCGACGGGCGGGACCGCCAAGCTGTTGCGTGAAGCAGGAATCGCTGTTCGCGATGTTTCAGATTTCACGGGCTGGCCCGAAATGCTGGGCGGACGCGTGAAAACCCTACACCCCAAAGTGCACGGAGGGCTGCTCTTCCGGCGGGGGCACACGGAAGACGAGAAACAGGCTGCGGAATACGGAATCGCGCCGATCGATCTGGTGGCGGTGAATCTGTATCCGTTTGAAGCGACGGCGGCGAAAGCGGGTCTGACGGCCGCAGAGCTGATCGAGAACATCGACATCGGCGGACCGACGATGCTGCGATCGGCGGCGAAGAATTTCGAGAGCGTGACGGTGGTGACGGACGCAGCGGATTTCGAGCGCGTGGCGAGTCAAATCGAGAGCGCGGGCGAAACGACGCTGGCGACACGGCTGGAGCTGGCACGAAAAGTTTTCGCCAGGACTTCGCGGTACGACGGCATGATCGCGACGGAATTGGAACGGCTGTCGGCGGGATCCGGGCGGGTGGCCCTGGAGGCGAAACCAGTGCTCCCGGAATTCGTGCATATCGTTTTGCGGCGACAGCAGGAATTGCGGTACGGGGAAAATCCCCACCAAGCCGCGGCTCTGTATGTTCCGGCGGAGCGCGCACCGGAGGGTTTGGCGGCGGCGAAGCAACTCCAGGGCAAGGAACTTTCCTACAACAATCTCGTTGATCTGGAAGCGGCACGGAGCCTGGCCGCGAAATTCAAGAATCCAGCGGCGGTGATTATCAAGCACAACAATCCCTGTGGGGCCGCGGAGCGAGAAACGCTGATCGATGCGTACTTGAAGGCCTTGGCGTGCGACCCGGTCTCGGCGTTCGGCGGGGTGCTGGCGTTCAACCGCGCGGTGGATACCGCAGCCGCGGAAGAGGTCGCGAAATTGTTCGTGGAATGCATCGCTGCGCCCGGCTTTGCGGACCGCGCAAAAGAAATCTTTGCAGCGAAGAAAAACCTGCGGCTGCTGGAGCTGCCCGCGGGTGGCCTGGAGCCGGAACGCGAATTGCAGCTCAAGCGCATTCTTGGGGGGATGCTCGTGCAGCAGCCGGACCTGGGGGAGATCAAGGACGACGACCTGCGCATGGTGACCAAGCGTGCGCCAACGGCCGAAGAGATACACACGATGCGCTTCGCGTGGAAGGTGGCGAAGCACGTGAAGTCGAATGCCATCGTCTTCGCCAAGGATGGCGCGACGCTGGGCGTCGGCGCAGGACAGATGAGCCGGGTCGATTCCGTGAGAATTGCGGTGATGAAGGCGCAGTCTTCGCTGGCCGGTACGGTTGTTGCTTCCGATGCATTCTTTCCCTTTGCGGACGGAGTTGAAGAAGCAGCGAAAGCGGGAGCGACGGCGGTGATCCAGCCTGGCGGTTCGGTGCGCGATGCAGAGGTCATAGCCGCCGCCGATCGGCTGAGCCTAGCCATGGTGTTTACCGGTATGCGGCACTTTCTGCACTGAAATTTGCTCTGTAGTTCACCTCCGGACCCCCGGTTGAGAACGTTTCTCCGCTGGGCTGCATCCAATGTCCGGGGCGCCCAAGCTCTGGAAACGTCTGCCATTTGGCTTTTGACCACGTTTCGGCCGCATGGGATACTTTGAGTTTCTGGGGCTACGATGAACCTTAGACGGATTACCCTTGCCATACTGTTGACGGGTGCCACCGGCGCGGCTGCCATGGCGCAGAGGCCCGCTAACCCGGAGACTGAAAAGATGACCGTTCCTGCTGCGATGCAGGAGCAATTTGCCGACTCGAAAACCGCCGCTCTCGAAAAAAACTCCACGCGCGCCGAGGCCTACTACAACTTCACGATCGGCCACATCTACGAACAGCAGTACGAAGCGAGCAGCAACGCGGAATACGCCACGAAGGCGATCGAGGCGTACAAGAAAGCGTATGCCCTGGATCCAAAGTCGCAGGTCATCGGCGAACGGCTGGCGGAGATGTATTGGAAGGCGCAGCGGATTCACGATGCCGTAGCCGAAGCGCAGGAAATCCTGAAACGCGACCCGGATAACGTGCAATCGCGCCGGCTGCTGGGGCGGATCTATTTGCGGAGCCTGGGGGACGTCAGTGTGAGCAGCGGCCAGTCGGAAACGGTGAACCGCGCCATCGAGCAATACCGCGAGATTAACCGGCTCGATCCTGCGGACAGCGAGTCGGCGCTGTGGCTGGCGCGTCTTTACCGGCTGAAGAACGAACACGACAAGGCCGAACAGGTTCTGAGGAGCATCCTGAAGAACGATCCGGAAAACGAACCGGCGGTCGAGCAATTGACACAGTTGCTGATGGACCAGGGCAAGTCCCCCCAGGCGGTCACGCTGCTCGAGGGAATTACCGCACATTCTCCTACACCCGTGCTGCTGGATCTTCTGGGCGATGCCCACACCCAGGCGCATGAGTTGGAGAAAGCGGAAGAGGCCTACCGCCAGGCCGCTGAACTCGATCCTTCGGAGATGAGCCACCAGCGCGGGCTGGGGCAGACCTTGCTGGCCGAAGAGAAATATTCCGAAGCGTTGAAGGTGTACGAGAAGCTTGCGGACGTGATGCCGGACGATTCGGACGTGTATTTGCGAATCGCGCAGATTTACCGCGAACTGCACCGGCTCGATAAGGCAGAAGAGAATCTCGTGAAGGCGCGGCAGTACGCACCGGGTAGCCTGGAAGTAATGTACAACGAGGCCATGCTGTACCAGGCGCAGGGGCGCTTTGAAGATGCCATCCGCGTCTTGTCGGACGCCGTGACGGGCATCAAGGGACAGCCTCCCGCGGCGTCGTCGCGGCGGCGGTCGCTGGCCATCTTGTAACGTACCGCGCGGCAAAAGACCTTCCCAAAGCCCTACAGACGGGCAAGGAAGCGCTGGCGAAATACCCGGCCGATCCCGCGATTCGCACAAGTCACGCGCTGTTGCTCGGCGAGAACGGACAGACGGACGAGGCGGTCAAGATTTTGAGAACGCAACTCCACGGCGATGCGGGAGACCGCGAGACGTATTTGAACATCGCGCAAGTGTACGAGCGCGGGCGGCGCTACAAGGAAGCCGAGGAGGAGGCTCGCGCCGCGGAAGTGCTGCCCGGGCAGGCGCGCGAGAACGAAATGGTGTGGTTTCTGCTCGGCGCGATCTATGAGCGGCAGAAGTTTTTCGACAAGGCCGAGGAGCAGTTCAAGAAAGTGCTTGCCGTAAATCCGAAAAATGCTCCGGTGCTGAATTATTATGGCTACATGCTGGGCGACTTGGGGATACGACTTGACGAAGCGGAAGCGCTGGTCCAACAGGCGCTGAAGGAGGACCCTTTCAACGGGGCGTACCTCGATAGCCTCGGCTGGATTTATTTCAAAGAGAGCAAGTTCGGCCCTTCGGAGAGCACGCTCCGGAAGGCCGTGGAGCGCGAAAGGCACGACGCGACGATACATTCGCACCTCGGCGATCTCTATGCCAAGACGGGCCGGGGCGATCTAGCCGCCGCGGAATGGGAAAAATCCCTGGTGGAATGGCGCCGCTCGCTGCCCGCGGACATGGAGACCGATAAAGTCGCGGAACTCGAAAAGAAGATCTCGCGATCGAAGCATCGCGTGGCGCAAAAGTCCACGACCAGCGACGCGAAGCCGTAGTTCAGCGCATGTCCGAAGTGCGCATTCCCGCTTTCGCAAAAATCAACCTTCGCCTGGATATCCTCGGCAAACGCGCGGATGGATTTCACGAATTGCGGACCATTTTTCAGACTATCTCGGTGCACGACGAATTGCGGCTGCGTACATCGCGCCGCCCAGCAATTACCCTGACCGTCGAGGGAAACCAGCCGCTCTCCGCAGAACCGGTGGAGAAAAATCTCGTGTATCGCGCCGTGGATGTGCTGCAGCGGGAACTGAGAATCCGCGGCGGGGTCGAAATCGAGCTAAGCAAAGCGATCCCTGCCGGGCGGGGGCTGGGCGGGGGATCTAGCGACGCCGCCGCGGCACTGCGGGGATATCTGCGGCTGGCGAAAAAGACGCTGTCGGCAGCACGTTTGATGGAAATTGGTTCATCGTTGGGCGCGGATGTGCCGTTTTTCCTGTTGGGCGGGCGGGTGCTGGGGGTGAACAAAGGCGACGAGATCTATCCGCTGCCCGATATCCCCAAGCTACATGTCCTGGTTGTCTCGCCGAAAAAGATTCATGTCTCGACCCCGGACGCCTATCGCTGGGTTAAGGCTAGGCCGGTTGGGTTGACAAAATCCGCGGGAACCTCTAAGCTTTTTGAGTTCTGTGCTCTATGCTGGAGTGGGCAGGGAAGCGGCCTTTCGAATGATTTTGAGGGGGCGGTTTTCCGGCGGCATCCCCGGCTTGATCAAATCAAGCAGGAGTTGCTCCAAAAAGGAGCTGCAGGAGCCTCGCTGGCGGGTAGCGGTTCGGCGGTGTTTGGAGTTTTCCCGAGCCCAGCGACGGCGCGCCGAGCCGCTGTTGGGTTTCCGCACGATCAGACCTTCGTTTGCGAGACTGTCTCGCGCGACAGGTACGCTCGTTTGATGCGCATCGCGCGACGTGGCCGCTGAATGGCCACACGGAGCGCGAGCGTCGTGAACGACGACCGATTCAAGATTTTCTCCGGGACCGCGAATCCGATACTGGCGGAGAGTATCTGCCGCCACTTGGACGTGCCGCTGGGCAAAGCGCTGCTGGGGCGATTCAGCGACGGTGAGATTTATTTCCAGATTTTGGAGAATGTGCGCGGCGCGGACGTATTCGTCGTGCAACCGTGCCATGCCCCCGTGGACAGCCACTTGTTGGAGCTGCTGCTGATGATCGACGCGTTTAAGCGCGCGTCGGCGTGGCGTATTACGGCGGTGCTGCCGTATTACTGCTATGCGCGGCAGGACCGCAAAGACAAGCCCCGGGTTCCGATCTCCGCGAAACTCGTGGCGGACTTGCTGGAAACGGCCGGTGCCAGCCGGGCACTCACATTGGATTTGCACGCGCCACAGATTCAGGGCTATTTCGACGTGCCCGTGGATCACTTATATGGTTCGCCTGTGCTGGTGGAACATTTTCGGCACATGAGGCTGCCGAATCTAACGGTGGTTTCACCGGATGCAGGCGGAGTGGAGCGGGCGCGGTTTTTCGCGAAGAAGCTAGATGCGCCGCTGGCCATCGTGGACAAGCGCCGCGTGGACGTGGATGTCAGCGAAGTGATGAACCTGATCGGCGACGTTCGCAGACGCAGTGCGCTAATCGTGGACGACATTATCGATACGGCGGGGACGCTGGTGAAGACGGCCGAGGCGCTGGCGCGCGAAGGAGCCACGCAAGTCTATGCGGCGTGCACCCATGCAGTACTTTCCGGTCCGGCAGTGGAGCGGATCGCGAAATCGATCATTACCGAAGTGGTGGCGACGGACTCCGTGCCGTTGAGCGAAGCAGGGAAGAAGATGGGGAAGATCAAAGTGTTGAGCGTCGCGGATCTGCTGGCACGCGGGATTCGATCGATTCACGAAGAGACCTCGATCAGCGAACTGTTTATTTAGTTTTGCGGGACGGACATTCCTGTCTGTCCGCGGGGAAATGTCAGCAAGAGGACAGGGCAGAATGCTTGTCCCACTTGGCATTCAAGAGGGGAAGAAGGACATGGCAGAGAAGATTGTAGTGGAAGGTTCGCCCCGCGCCTTGCGCGGCAAGAATGAAGCCCGGCGGCTCCGGCAGACAGGCAAGGTGCCGGCGGTCCTGTATGGCGGCAAGGGGGCGGCCCTCACACTGGCGCTGAACGCCAAGCAGGTTGGCGCGATTCTCCGGTCCGAGAGCGGGCATAACACCCTTTTTCAGGTGGATCTCGGCGGGAAGCAGGAGCCCGCGATCCTGAAGGATTGGCTGGTTGATCCCACCAGTGGGAAATTGCTGCATGTGGATCTTCTGCGTGTGGCCATGGACGTCCGTATGAAGGTGAAGGTTCCCGTGCACACGTTTGGCGAGCCTTCCGGCGTGAAGGTGCAGGGTGGAGTTTTCGAGGTGGTCACACGCGAAGTGGAAATCGAATGCTTGCCGGTGGATATCCCGACGGAGTTCAAGGTGGATGTCAGCGGGTTGATGCTTGGCAAGCAGCTTCGCGCCAATGAATTGCCGCTCGACACGGTCAAGATGAAGTTGATTACCGAGCCGGAGCGCGTGCTGGCGCACGTGGTGGCGCTGAAGGTGGAAGAGGAGAAGCCCGCGGAGGCCGTGGCAGCGGAAGCGGCAACGCCAGCTGAGCCGGAAGTCATCAAGAAGGGCAAGAAGGAAGTGGAAGGCGAAGAAGGCGCCGCGACGGAAGTCAAACCCAAGGCGGAGAAGAGCGACAAGGGCGAGAAGAAAAAGTAACGCATCACTGCGGGAGAAGAAGCCTGCGCTCGGCGGACGGCTGGAAAAACGCTTATGCGGCTCATTGTCGGACTTGGGAATCCCGATCCGGAGTATCACTGGACGCCGCATAACCTGGGTTTCATGGCCGTGGATGAACTCGCGAATCGCGGCGGGATTCGCGTGGAACGGCCCGAGG
>WNGO01001599.1_pt1 | contig 14632 bp, 19 predicted proteins | sample 5400511 | NCBI WGS metagenome assembly WNGO01 (sample SAMN13153380, study PRJNA577476) | soil metagenome | isolation source: 20 cm soil or saprolite under Garry oak tree replicate 2 | place: USA:California | collected 2016-06-15
GCAGGCGTCCAAGGCGAACGATGCCAGAGCTCGGGCGGATAGCTGAGCGTCTGGCGATCCAGTGTTTTCGAGAGTGGAGAGCGGCGATGGCAGGAAGCGTGAACAAGGTGATTCTGGTCGGAAATCTCGGCAAGGATCCTGAAATCCGGCGTACCCAGGATGGGCGGCCGATCGCCAATCTGAGCGTCGCGACCTCCGAAAGCTGGCGCGACAAGACGACCGGCGAGCGCAAGGAAAAGACCGAGTGGCACCGCGTGGTCATCTTCAACGAAGGGCTCTGCAAGGTGGCCGAGCAATACCTCAAGAAGGGCGCAAAGGTTTACATCGAGGGACAATTGCAGACGCGCAAATGGACCGACCAGGCCGGCGTCGAGAAGTACTCGACCGAGGTGGTGCTCCAGGGGTTCAACTCGAACCTGACCATGCTCGATGGCCGTAGCAGCGGTGGGAGCGGCAATTTCGCAGCGGAGGATTCCAACGGCGATTTCGGAGCGTCCACAGCGGCGCCGCGCCGTGCCGTCGCGGCCGGCGCCCGCAACAGCGACATGGACGACGATATCCCCTTCTAGGCGCGACGAGCGAAGGTATTTTTCCGGGGCGCGGGCCTCGCGCTCCACGGGGACGTGCGCGCCGGTTTCGATGTAAATCCTATTAACTCGATGTGAATGATATTAACATCGACGCGTGAATCCTCCTGAGGGAGCACCAAATCTAATCCGGGCACTCGTCATGAGTCTGGCGCCGCTACTCGATGCAGCTCCCGCGATCCCTGTCCACGCCTTCGCGGCCATGGCTGCCTTCCTGCTTGGCGTCGTGCAGCTGGCCGCGCCGAAGGGGACCTTGCCCCATCGCACGCTGGGCTGGGTCTGGATATCCCTGATGGTGGCGGTGGCGGTCAGTTCGTTCTGGATCCACCAGATCCGGCTGCTAGGCCCGTGGAGCCCGATTCATCTGCTGTCGATCTTCACGCTGGTCATGCTCCCGCTCGGGGCATGGAGGGCGCACCGCCACCGTGTCGCCGATCACCGCCGCATCATGATCCTGACTTTCACCGGTGCTCTTGTCATCGCCGGGCTATTCACACTCGTCCCGGGGCGGATCATGCACACGGTGTTGTTCGGACCGTAGCAACCTGCGCGAGTTGTCTGGGCCAGTGGTTCGCACCTTGCAGAAGCGAGTCCTGGAAAAAGCTTTACGGACAGGGTTCCCCGGTCGCCGCTGACCCCGTAAGTCTCTGGAAAAACGAAGGGAAAAACCGGTCGCGCCGATCGGTTAGGGGTGGTTTGGAGGCCCTCGATACGCTATATGATTCTCATCTAGAACTGACCGGATTTCCCCTTTGTCTGACACTGAAGATTCCAAACCCGGAGAGCCGCCGGGGCCCTCGGATATTCGTCCGGTATCCATCCTCGACGAGATGAAACGCTCCTACCTCGATTACGCCATGAGCGTGATCGTGGCGCGCGCGCTGCCCGATGCGCGCGACGGGCTCAAGCCGGTGCACCGGCGCATTCTCTACGCAATGTATGAGAACGGGTTCGAATGGAACAAGTCGTATAACAAGTCGGCGCGCACCGTCGGCGACGTCATCGGTAAATACCATCCGCACGGCGATCAGTCGGTCTACGACGCGCTGGTCCGCATGGCGCAGGATTTCTCCATGCGCGTGCCGCTGATCGACGGGCAGGGCAATTTCGGCTCGGTGGACGGCGATATGCCGGCGGCGATGCGGTACACCGAATCCCGGCTCACCAAGATCGCGCAAGCGCTGCTCGACGACATTGACAAGGATACCGTCGATTTCCAGGCCAACTACGATGACCGCGACCGCGAACCGACGGTTCTGCCGGCCAAGTTTCCCAACCTGCTGGTCAATGGCGCCGGTGGCATCGCGGTGGGCATGGCGACCAACATTCCGCCGCACAATCTCGGCGAGGTGATCGACGCCTGCGTGGCGCTGATCGACAATCCCGCCCTTGGCATCGACGACCTGATCGACATCATTCCGGGACCGGATTTCCCGACCGCCGGCATCATCCTCGGGCGCCAGGGCATCCGCGCCGCCTATCATCTCGGCCGCGGCTCGATCGTGATGCGCGGCAAGGTCACGATCGACACCATCCGCAAGGACCGCGAAGCCATCATCATCTCGGAAATTCCCTACCAGGTGAACAAGGCCGCGATGGTCGCGCGCATCGGCGAGCTGCACCGCGAGAAGAAGATCGACGGCATCGCCGACCTGCGCGACGAATCCGACCGCGATGGTTATCGCGTGGTCGTCGAGCTGAAGCGCGATGCGATGGCCGACGTGGTGTTGAATCAGCTCTACCGGTTCACCCCGCTGCAGACCAATTTCGGCGCCAACATGGTGGCGCTCGACGGCGGCCGGCCGCAGGTGATGAATCTCAAGGATCTGCTGACGCTGTTCATCGCTTTCCGCGAACAGGTGGTCACGCGCCGCACCAAGTTCCTGCTCAACAAGGCCCGCGACCGCGCCCATGTCCTGGTCGGCCTCGCCATTGCGGTCGCCAATATCGACGAGATGATCCGTGTGATCCGGACCTCGCCAGATCCCAACACCGCGCGCGAAACCCTGATGTCGCGCGAGTGGCTCGGCAAAGACGTCGCGGCGATGATCACGCTGATCGACGATCCGCGCCATCGGCTCGCCGAGGACGGCACCGCGCGGCTGTCGATGGAGCAGGCCAAGGCCATCCTCGACCTGCGGCTGCAGCGGCTTACCGCGCTCGGGCGCGAGGAGATTTCCCAGGAGCTCGACAAGCTGGCGGTGGAAATCAACGACTACCTCGATATCCTGCGTTCGCGCGCCCGCGTTCAGTCCATTATCAAGAGCGAGCTTGCGGCGGTGAAGTCGGAGTTTGCGACCCCGCGCAAGACCGTCATCATCGAGCAGGAAGGCGAGGTCGAGGACGAGGACCTGATCCAGCGCGAGGACATGGTGGTCACGGTCTCGCATGCCGGCTACGTCAAGCGGGTGCCGTTGTCGACCTATCGCGCGCAGCGGCGCGGCGGCAAGGGCCGGGCGGGGATGCAGACCCGCGATGAGGATTTCGTCAGCCGTCTGTTTGTGGCCTCGACCCATACGCCGGTGCTGTTCTTCTCGTCGCGCGGACAGGTCTACAAGGAAAAGGTCTGGCGGCTGCCGGTGGCGGCGCCGAACGCGCGCGGCAAGGCGCTGATCAACATCCTGCCGCTGGAACAGGGCGAGCGCATCACCACCATCATGCCGCTGCCCGAGGATGAGTCCTCATGGGGCAATCTCGACGTGATGTTTGCCACCACCGGCGGCAATGTCCGCCGCAACAAGCTGTCAGACTTCGTCGACGTCCGCCGATCCGGCATCATCGCCATGAAGCTGGATGACGACGAGGCGATCGTCGATGTGCAGATCTGCACCGAGCGCGACGACGTGCTGCTGACCGCCGCCGGCGGCCAGTGCATCCGCTTCCCCGTCACCGATGTGCGGGTGTTCCAGGGCCGCACCTCGATGGGCGTGCGCGGCATCGCGTTGGCCAAAGCCGACAAGGTGATCTCGCTCGCCATCCTGCGGCACGTGGATGCTGATGCCGAGGAGCGCGCCGCCTATCTGCGCCGTGCCAATGCGGTGCGGCGTGGCGGCGCCGATGAGGAGACCGGTACCGACAGCGAGGAAGCGTCCGGCGCCATCGAACTCGGCGAGCAGCGCTATGTCGAAATGTCGGCCAACGAGCAATTCGTGCTGACCATCAGCGAAAACGGCTATGGCAAGCGCTCGTCGTCGTTCGAGTACCGGACCACGGGGCGCGGCGGCAAGGGCATCGTCGCGATGTCGGTAAACGACCGCAACGGCAAGCTGGTGGCGTCATTCCCGGTCGAGGACTCTGACCAGATCATGCTTGTGACCGACAGGGGCCAGCTGATCCGCTGCCCGGTCGAGGGCATCCGCATCGCGGGCCGCTCGACCCAGGGCGTCATCGTGTTCGACACCGCCGAGGACGAGCATGTGGTGTCGGTCGAGCACATCGGCGAAGACACCGAAAACGGCAATGGCAACGGCGGCTGAGTCATTCCGCGACATGCGTCTACGCCTGAACCCGGAATCTCGAGGTTCCGGGTTCTACGCTGAGCGTCGCCGCGGAATGGCGAATACCTAAATCTCGATCTCGGTGCCGAACTCGACGACCTGGCGCGCGGGCACGTCGAAGAATGCCGCCGTCCGCTCGGCGTTGCGCTGCAGAAACGCAAACAGCGACTCGCGCCACACCCACATGCCCGGAATATCCTCGCGGGGAATGATGGTCTCGCGGCCGATGTAATAAGTGATATTGGTGAGATCGATTCCGGGCAGTTTGCCCTGCGCGCAAGCGAGCTTCAGACCCTCGAAAATCGTCGGATACTGCATGAAACCATAATGCAGGATGACGCGGGTGATGCCCTCGATCACCTCGGTGACCTCCGCCCGATCCTCGTCGGCGATGCGAGGCGACTCCTCGATCACGACGGTAACGAGCAGCACGCGCTGGTGCAGAACGTGGTTGTGCTTGACGAATTGCGTCAATGCGAGAGGGACGCCGTTAGGGGCGGATGCCAGAAACACCGCAGTGCCCGACAGTCTGGCGTGGCACCTGTTGACGGCGGTCTCGATCAGATCCTCTTCGGGCTGACGCAAAGCGGCGCGTGCCCGTTCGACCAGCTTGACGCCGCCTCGCCAGGTCAGCATCACGAACGCAATGACCGCCGCGAGCAGCAGTGGAAACCAGCCGCCCTCGAACAGTTTGGTGGAATTCGCGGCAAAGAAGATGCAGTCGATGGCGAAGAAGAAGCCGTTGACGGCGATCACGATGATCGGCGAATAGCCCCATTGGATCGCGACCAGGGCAGCCAGCAGCGTGGTGATGGCCATCAGCAGCGACACGGCAATTCCGTATGCGCCTGCGAGCGCATCCGACGTGCCAAAGCCGATGACGGCGCCAAGCGTTGCCGCCGCCAGCAGCCAGTTCACCAGCGGCACGTAGATCTGGCCCATGGCGTGGCTGGTGGTGTGGGTGATGTGCATGCGCGGCAGGAAGCCGAGCTGGATCGACTGTTGCGTCAGTGAAAACACGCCGGAGATAATTGCCTGCGAGGCAATGACGGTGGCTACGGTGGCGAACGCGACCAGCGGGTAATGCAGCCAGTCGGGCGCGAGCTGATAGAACGGATGGTCGAGCGCGGTGGGGTCAGTAACCAGCAGCCCGGCCTGTCCGAAATAGTTGAGGACGAGGCCGGGAAGGGCCGCCCCGAACCATGCGAGCCGGATCGGCACTCGGCCGAAATGACCCATGTCGGCATACATCGCTTCGCCGCCCGTTACCGCGAGAAAGGCAGCGCCCAGCACCGCGAAGCTGATGTGGAAATCCTGGTGGATCAGGAAATTGAAGGCATAAAGCGGGCTGACTGCGGCCAGCACGCCGGGCGCTTGCACGATGCCGTGGACGCCGAGCAGGCCGATCACCAGGAACCAGGCCAGCATGACAGGCCCGAAGATATTGCCGATGAAGCCCGCGCCCTTTTTCTGAACGATGAAGAGCCCGATCAGGATGACGATGGTTAGCGGCACCACGGCTGGTGCCAGCGATGGCGCATCGACCTTCAAGCCTTCGATCGCGCTCAGCACCGAAATCGCCGGCGTGATGGCGCCGTCGCCATAGAGCAGCGCCGCGCCGATAAGGCCGACCACCAGAAGTTGCGCACGCCACGTTCCCGGCCGGGCGTTGCGGGCGTGGAGCAGCGCCAGCAGCGCGACGATGCCGCCTTCGCCGCGGTTGTCGGCACGCAAGATCAACAGCGCATATTTGACAGAAATAATCAGAATTAGCGCCCAGAGGATCAGCGACACCACGCCAAGGATCGCCTCGGGGACGAGCGGCCCGCCATGAGCGGCCGCCTTGGCCGCTTCCTTCAGGGCATAGAGAGGACTGGTGCCGATGTCGCCATAGACGACGCCCAGCGCTCCGAGCGTTGCCGTCAATGGAAGTGCGTTGGAATGGATTGGAGCTGCGACTGGTGTAGCGGTCATTGGCTCCCCCAAAACCGTCGCGCCCGCCGGCTCAGTGGCCGGCCAAGGCGGATCGATTGCCAGTCTGCGACGGCGCGCCGCAAATTACCATGGGGTTAGTTTGGTGCGGAAGGAAGACCTTGCGGCTTATGGAATGCGGTGGGCCGTTACCAACCGGGCTTGCCGGATCATGATGCTGGAGCCGGTGGCGCGCAGGCAGGACGCCTCGAAATTGGGCCAGGCCTGCTCCGCGCAGTTGCCGCCCGCCGTGTGGATGTCGAGCCGGTCGCCTTTGGCGAGCGCTTGCGGAACGCTGGCTTCGACCTGCGGAGCAAAACCGGGAAGAATGGAAAGAGCGGCAGCGACAAACGCAGCCACAGCGATGGCTGAAACAGCCTTGATCATGATGTCCCCCTGCATCGGGCCTTTGCGGCCCGTCGTTGGCTTGGTTAATTGCTACCCAGCGCCTGTTTCCGGATGTCTTCGCAAAGGCCGAAAATGGTTTCGTCCCGCCCGAGTTTTGTTTCGTCGCCGGTCACGGCACGAAACATGGCCGGGCTGCCTTGTGGGACGCCGCGAGGTGCCAGGCGGTTCAAGACAAGAGGGCGGCTTTTGCCGCAGCGGCAATGGGCTCGGCTTGCGGGGCAGCCCGGGCCGGGGTAGACGGGTTTATGCCCCGCATCGCGCTTTATCCCGGCTCATTCGACCCCGTCACCAATGGCCATCTGGATGTGGTCAGGCAGGCCGTCGGCCTTTGTGACCGGCTTATTGTCGCAATCGGGGTCCATCCCGGCAAAAAACCGCTGTTTTCCGTCGAAGAACGCCTCGATATGGTCCGGCAGGTATTTGGGCCTATCGCTGCGAAGGCTGGTTGCGCCTTTGAAAGTACAACCTACGACAACCTCACCACTACGGCGGCGCAGAAGAACGGCGCGACCATCCTGATTCGGGGCTTACGCGACGGGACCGACCTCGACTACGAGATGCAGATGGCCGGCATGAACGAAGTGATGGCTCCCGACGTCCAGACGGTGTTCGTTCCAGCTTCGGTTTCGGTCCGCCCGATCACCGCCACACTGGTGCGCCAAATCGCAAGCATGGGCGGCGACGTCTCAGCGTTCGTGCCGCAATCGGTCGCCGCCAGCCTCAAGACCAGATTCGCCGGCTAGAGCGCGTATTCCGCAAAAGTGGGAACCGGTTTTGCGATAAGAATACGCGCAGCTCTAAAGTGCTCTATCCTTCCCTGATCCGGAGTTTTCATGATCCGAATTTTCGCATTCGTTGCCGCGCTGATTTGCGCGGCCCCCGCGATCGCGCAGCCGCTTCCTGCAAATCTCGACAAGCAGAATGCGATCGTGATCGACACCAGCAAGGGCCGCATCGTCTTCAAACTGCGAACCGACCTGGCGCCCCAGCACGCCGAGCGGATCAAGCAACTGGCGCGCGAAGGCTACTACAACAACGTGCCGTTTCACCGCGTGATGGACGGCTTCATGGCGCAGACCGGCGACGGCCAGAATTTCAACGGCACCGGCGGTTCGAAATACCCCAATCTGAAGGCGGAATTTTCCAACGTGCCGTTCAAGCGCGGCATCGTCGGCATGGCGCGGCGCGGCGACAGCGTCGACACCGCGAACTCGCAGTTCTTCTTCATGTTCGCCGACGCCCCCAGCCTGAACGGACAATACACCGTCATCGGCGAAGTGGTGTCGGGCATGGACGTGATCGATAAACTGAAGAAGGCCCCTGCGGGGTCTTCCAGCGGCAGCGTGGCCGACCCCGACAAGATGGTGAAGGTACAAGTCGCATCCGACATCAAGTGAACGCGGTGGCTTGGCGTGGCAAACCGCTGATCTGGCTCGCAGGAGCGGCATTGTTCGCCTTCTCGAGTTGGACCTCGCAGGCCGAGACGGCGCAGGTCAATTCCATCCAGGACGTGATCGCGAGATTGAGGACCTGCTGGAAGCCGCCGCCGGCGGGACGCGCCCGTCCGGGCATCGACATCACCGTGATCGTAAGCTTCAACCGCAATGGCGACATCCTCGGTCATCCGAGGATTGCCTATGAATCGGAACAGGCCACGGACAATGATCGGCTGATGTATCGCATCGCCGTGATGGAGGCGTTGCAACGCTGCACGCCGATGCCATTTACTGAAGGAATGGCCGGCGCCGTCGCCGGCCGGCCGTTCCATGTCCAGTTCCAGACTAGGAAACGTCCACCCCAACCCGTGGAGAAGCGAGCATGGCTGATACCGAAAATACTTTGATCCTCGAAACCACGCGGGGGCCGGTGACCATCGAAATGCGCCCGGACCTTGCACCTGGCCACGTCGCACGGATCAAGGAACTGGTGCGCGAGGGATTTTACGACGGCATCGTGTTCCATCGCGTGATCGAAGGTTTCATGGCGCAAACCGGCTGTCCGCAGGGCACCGGCACCGGCGGCTCCGGCAAGAAGCTCAAGGCCGAGTTCAACAGCGAACCGCATGTGCGCGGCACCGCCTCGATGGCGCGCGCCGCCAGCCCGGATTCCGCCGATAGCCAGTTCTTCATCTGCTTCGATGATGCCTCCTTCCTCAACAACCAGTACACGGTCTGGGGCAAGGTGACGGCGGGCATGGAGAGCGTCGACAAGATCAAGCGCGGCGAGCCGGTGCAGAATCCGGACAAGATCGTCAAGGCGCGCATGGCCGCCGACGCGGCTTGAAGCCCAAAATCGTCATACGCGGGCTTGACCCGCGTATCCATCAATCTTCAGAACGGTCTTTCGTAGAAGATGGATTGCCGGATCAAGTCCGGCAATGACAGTCTGGCCATGCGCACCGACCTCTTCGACTTCGATCTTCCAGCAGGCCACGTCGCGCTGCGCCCGGCGAGCCCGCGCGATTCCGCGCGGATGCTGATCGTGCAACCCGATGGTGTCTTGCTCGACCGCGTCGTTGCCGATCTTCCGGATTGGCTCGAGCCCGGCGATCAGCTGGTGGTGAACGATACCAAGGTGATCGCGGCAAAGCTCAGTGGCCGCCGCATCGGCCGCGACACCGAGCCGAAGATCGAGGCGACGCTGATCAAGCGTCTCGACGGCTCGCGCTGGCAGGCGCTGGCGAAACCGGCGAAAAAATTGTCAGAGGGCGATGTGGTTCGCTTCGGCAATGAGGGCAAGGTGTGCCTTCTCGGCCATCTCGATGCGGAGGTCGAGCACAAGGGCGAGGATGGCGAGGTTACGCTGTCGTTTTCATTTCACGGGCCCATGCTCGATCAGGCGATCGGCGATCTGGGCGCGCCACCGCTGCCGCCTTACATCGCTTCAAGGCGCGCGCCCGATGAGCGCGATGCCAGCGACTACCAGACCATGTTCGCGGTCAATGAGGGTGCGGTCGCGGCGCCGACCGCGGGACTGCATTTTACCCAGGCGCTGGAGACAGCGTTGCGCGAACGCGGTGTCGAAATTCACCGCGTAACGTTGCATGTCGGGGCAGGGACCTTTCTGCCGGTCAAGGCGGAAGATACCAGTGCGCACAAGATGCACGCCGAATGGGGCACGATCTCCCGCACCACGGCCGATGCGCTGAATGCGGCGCGCGCCAAAGGCGGTCGCGTCGTCGCCGTCGGCACCACCGCGCTGCGGCTGCTTGAAAGCGCCGCCGCGGAAGATGGCGCGATCGAGCCGTTTACCGGCGAGACCGCGATCTTCATCGCGCCGGGCTATCGATTTCGCGCGGTGGACATTCTCATGACCAATTTTCACTTGCCCCGGTCGACGCTGTTCATGCTGGTGTCGGCTTTCAGCGGCCTCGACACCATGAAACGGGCCTATGCCCACGCGATCGGCAACGGCTACCGGTTCTATTCCTATGGCGACGCCTGCCTGCTGTTTCGTGATAAGTCCACCTGATGACCTCAGCCAATCATTTTGAACTGCTCGGCCGTGACGGCAAGGCGCGCATCGGCCGCCTGACGACGCCACATGGCGCGGTACGAACGCCTGCTTTCATCCCCATTGGTACCGGCGGCGCGATGAAGGGCTTGCATTGGCGCGAGGTGCGCGATGCCGGGACCGATATCGTGCTCGGCAATACCTATCACCTGATGCTGCGGCCAGGCGCCGAGCGCATCGCAGCTCTCGGCGGCCTGCAAGCCTTTACCGGCTGGAACGGACCCATGCTGACCGACTCCGGCGGCTTCCAGGTCATGTCGCTTGCCGAATTGCGCAAAGTGCGCGAAAGCGCGGTCACCTTTCGCTCGCATATCGACGGCGCCATGGTCGAGCTTTCACCGGAACGCTCGATCGAGGTGCAGCGGCTGCTCGGCTCCGATATCGCCATGCAGATGGACGAATGCGTGCGGCTGCCGGCGGAGCGCAGCGATATCGAGCGCGCGATGCAGCTCTCGCTGCGCTGGGCGGAGCGCAGCCGGCGCGCCTTCGAGGCCGCGCCCGATGGATACATGGTGTTCGGCATCGCGCAAGGCGGCGACGTCCCGGAACTGCGTCAGGCCAGCGCGAGGGGCCTCCTCGAGATCGGCTTTCACGGGTACGCGATCGGAGGGCTCGCGGTCGGCGAACCGCAAGCGGTGATGCTCGCCATGATCGATGAGGTGGCGCCGATCCTGCCGCAGGATCGCCCGCGGTATCTGATGGGTGTCGGCACGCCCGAAGATATTCTGGAGGCGGTCGCGCGCGGCATCGACATGTTCGATTGCGTGCTGCCGACGCGCAACGGCCGTCACGGGATGGCGTTCACGCGGTTCGGCCAGATCAACCTGCGCAACGCCCGCCACGCCGACGATCCGCGGCCGCTCGACGAAGAGAGTTCGTGGCCATCCACGCGCAGTTACGCGCGCGCCTATCTGCATCACCTCGTCAGGTCCGGGGAAACTCTGGGCGCGATGCTGCTGTCGGAAATCAACGTCGCGTATTACCAGCGCCTGATGCAGGACATCAGGGACGCGATTTCGAAGGGCATATTCGAAAGCTTTTGCGAACGCACCCGCGCCGAATGGGCGAGGGGTGACATCCCGCCGCGCTAGATACGGTTGCCAAAAGGAAGGCTTAGTTGCAGGCAAACCGGCGGAGCGAATGCTTGGTCACGAAACCGTAACCGCAGGTGTCGCAGGTCCAGAGATAGCTGACGACATTGTCGGAAACAAAGGCGGAAGCCTCCGCCGCCACCATGGAATCGGCGCAAACCGGGCAGGTCGGCAGATCGCATACGCGCGGGTCACCCTTGGGCGCGACGGTCGACATGACTTCAGCAAGTGCTGGCATCATCACCTCCTGGCGATCTCAAACTTAAGTCTAGCATACACCGGGCTGTTTGACGATAGCGCAACACAAATGCGTTCGTTTTACGTTATTTGGCTATTTTCCGATTTTGCAATGCAGCGAATGTTCAACGCTCGGCATTCTGCCTTGCACACGGGCACAAGCTGCCCCTAATGAAGAAAGTCCCTAATTTCGCGATCAACTTGCGGCCAGAGGAGTTGTCATGGACGCGTCGTCAGCTACGAGTGCAGTGCACCGTCCCGGCCGGGGCCGTGTCTTCGACAGCATCGTCGATGCGATCGGCGATACGCCCATCGTCCGTTTGCGAAAAATGCCGCAGCAGCACGGCGCCAATGCGACAATTCTCGCCAAGCTGGAATATTTCAGTCCGGCCGCGAGCGTGAAGGACCGCATCGGGGCCGCGATGGTCATCGCGATGGAAAAGGCGGGCCTGATCAACGCCGATACCGTGCTGATCGAACCGACCTCGGGAAATACCGGGATCGCGCTGGCGTTCGTCGCGGCCTCGCGCGGCTACCGGCTGAAGCTGGTGATGCCGGAATCGATGTCGATCGAACGGCGCAAAATGCTGGCGTTCCTCGGCGCTGAAATCATTCTGACGCCGGCCGCTCAGGGCATGAAGGGCTCGATTGCGACTGCGGAAGAACTGGTGCGGACCACGCCCAACGCCGTCATGCCGCAGCAGTTCAAGAACCTCGCCAATCCCGAAATTCACCGCCGCACCACGGCGGAGGAAATCTGGAACGACACCGGCGGCAACATCGATATCTTCGTCGCGGGCGTCGGCACCGGCGGCACCATCACGGGCGTGGGGCAGGTGCTGAAGCCGCGCAAGCCCTCGCTGCGGATTGTCGCCGTCGAACCCGAGGAGAGTCCGGTACTTTCCGGCGGGCAGCATTCCCCGCACAAGATCCAGGGCATCGGCGCAGGGTTCATTCCGGATATCCTGGATCGTTCCGTCATCGACGAAATCGTCAAGGTCAACAGCACCACCGCGATCGAAACCTCGCGGGCGCTCGCGCGCAACGAAGGCATTGCCGGCGGCATTTCCTCAGGCGCCGCGATCGCTGCGGCGCTTGCGATCGGCAAGCGGCCGGAAAACGCGGGCAAGACCATTCTTGCGGTCGTGCCGTCATTCGCGGAGCGCTATCTGTCGACCGCGCTGTTCGAAGGAATCTAATCGTGCCAGATCAACCGAGACGACCAAGAACTTTGAACGACGCCCGAACCGAAGCCGAAGCTGCGTTCAAGCGGACCACAACCAAGGTGCCGGAGGCGCCGCCCAAAACGGCCGCGCTTCCGAGTGTGAAGGAACTGGTTTCGCTGCGGATCGACCAGGATGTTCTCGAACACTTCCAGGAGGGCGGACCCGGCTGGCAGGATCGCATCAATGATGCGCTGAGGAAGGCGGCAGGGAAATAGGCTGGGCAGGGTTCATGCGCTCACATCTGGCGCGCATTTGGTTTGCGCTTCTTGCCGGTGCGCAGATGACGCCGGCGTCGGCGGAATCGGTGCCGTTCAACTGCGTCATTTTGCCGGGCAGTGAGCTGGCCAGCATCATGATGACAAATTCGTTGCCGGGCGACGCCTCCTGCATGGTGACGTGCAAGTTCTCAACGACCAAATACGACAACAATCCACAGATCACCTGCGCCAAACCGATACCGGCCGGCAAGGAAGTGGAAATGTGCCGGCTGTCGTCCGGCGGCGACAAAATGGTGAAACTGATGGAGGGGCATGCGGAGTGCACGAGATAACTCGACGCGGAACCAAGATCCCGGAATTAAAAAGGCCCCGGATATGCAGCGCTGCGCCAACCCAATTTCGATCTGGGAGTGTCCACGCGATCGGTGCTAAGGGAACCTCCTGCTGCTGTCATTTCCGGGTCTGGCCCTGCGGACCATCGCGGAATGACGCCACCAGCAAACCTGGAGAGACTGCTCATGCGTATCCTGCAACCGGCCGACTGGCCAAAGCCGCGCGGCTTTTCGCACGGCGTCACGCTCGATGGTCCGGGCCAATGGATCGTGCTCGCCGGCCAGACCGGTGGCGACGAGAAGGGTGACTATCAACCCGATATGGCCGGCCAGGTGGGGACGGCGCTGCGCAGGATCGTCAAGCTGCTTAAAGAGGCTGGCGCGGGTCCGGAGCACATCGTCCGTCTCACCTGGTATTTGACCAGCCGCAGCGAGTACGAAGCCGCGGGCGCCGCTATCGGTGCGGCCTGGCGAGAGACGCTGGGACGAAACTTTCCGCCCTCGACGCTGCTCTACATCTCAGGCCTGGTCGACGAGCGCGCGAAAGTCGAGATCGAAGTCACTGCGTTCGGACCGGCCGGATAGGACCTCCCGATGACCAAGCGATCCACATCGGCGGATTTTGTGACCGCCTTCGCCACCGGTTGGCCGGAGAACCAGCCGGAAATCATGGTGCTGTCGCTGACCACGCAAAAAGGCGTCCAGGACTTTGCCCTCAGCAAGGAACAGGCGCTGCTGATCGCCAAGACCATGAAACAAACCGCCGCGCAATTGGCGAAGCCTAAGCAAGCTTAGCTGAGAGCAGGCCGCGGCGAACCAACTAATGGCGGGTCAGTGCGATGTTGGCGCCCCTGAACTGGCTCGCAGCCGTGATCACGACGGACTGCCGGTTGCCGCGCGTCGCCAGGGAAAGGTTTGCCGTGAAACCGGGCGCGTTGGCGACAACCTGAAAATTGCCGTTGCTTCCGCGTCCCTCGAGGGTGCCGTTGATGCCGCGGCTGCTCTCGCTCCACGTACCGGAGAGCGCATTGCCCTGCGCGACCACATTGCTTGAGAGAATGAATCTGTAACTGTCGCTGGCGCAGGTGAGGCTCTGGTTGAGGCCGGTCCCGCCCGCGCCGACTGCGTAGGTTGCGCGGCAGCGAATTCGCTCGCTCGATCCGTCGTCGAGGGTGACGGTGCCCCCGCCCGACCAGTTGCCGGCCATGCCCGCGAACGGCCCCGATTGCGCATAGCTTGCGGAGCCGGACGCCGATGCCACGAACAACGCGGTGACGATGAATATCAGCCGCGTGACACCCGCGAAGCTGCCAGTCGTCAGGCCTGTTTTATTGCCGGGATGCTTCCCACCGACCGCTGCACGGTACGCCTGCAGATGCCCCATTCCATTTCCCCGATCCGGAGTTGCCGTTGAGTTGGCCATTTGCATATGCACCAGCGATGGAGACTCGCACAAGCCCCTCACGGCCGATGCTGCCGGAAACGCTTGCGCCGGGAGCAGAAACTTTGCCGTCGGAAACGGTAAGTGTTGAGCGCGTCGTCGGCTCGCAAC
>WNGO01001600.1_pt1 | contig 14631 bp, 13 predicted proteins | sample 5400511 | NCBI WGS metagenome assembly WNGO01 (sample SAMN13153380, study PRJNA577476) | soil metagenome | isolation source: 20 cm soil or saprolite under Garry oak tree replicate 2 | place: USA:California | collected 2016-06-15
AGATTGCCGATGACGCGATGCGCGTTTTCGCTGTCGCGCGGCACGAACAGCAGCAACAACGCTCCCACCAGCGGTGTGAACAGCACCACCGACAGGATATGAGTATTGTAAAATTCCATCTGCCCGCCTCGCCTTCTAATGCAACAAGTTTTGCAGCGTGATTCCCGAAGAGTGCAAATAGTACCCCAGGAAAATCAGCACGCCGAGCAACATGAATAGCGCATAGCGTGATACCCGCCCGGTCTGCAGCATCCGCACCGGATAGCTCAAGACCCACACGACCCGCGCCGCAAGATTCACCAGCCCATCCACGATCCAGGAATCCCACGCCATCGAAACACGCGACGTAACCCGCGTCAGCCATCCCGTGCCGTCCACGCCCAACCCATTGATCACGCCAACGTCAAAGGCTCCCAGCGTGAGCGCCAGGTCCTTCATCCGATTCACGAACATCGCATCGTAAATCTGATCGACGTAATACTTGTTGTAGAGCAGCCAGTACAGCCCGCCAAAATTGGACGCGATCTTGTCCGGCACTTCCGGCTGCTGGATGTACCATCTGTACGCCAGCCAGATGCCTGCCGCGGCGATTGCCACCGACAACAGCATGAGCAGGTACTCCGTCGAACCACCGGATGCCGCATGCGCGCCGCCTGCCGCCTCGGCTATTTCTCCGCCTGACTTCGTTATCGGTGATGACATAACGGGCGCCAGAAATTGCCCAAACCGGTCACTGCCGCCGAGCGATTCCGGCCAGCCTATCCAGCCACCGATTACCGAGAGCACAGCAAGGATCATCAGCGGCACAGTCATCGCGCTTGGCGACTCGTGAATGTGGTGTTCGACTTCATGATCAACACGCGACGTTCCGAAAAACGTCATGTTCACCAGCCGGAACATATAAAACGCCGTCATCCCCGCCGTAATGAACCCAAGCAGCCAAAGGATCGGACTGTGTTCAAACGCGTGACCCAGAATCGCATCCTTGCTGAAAAAACCAGCTAGCGGCGGAATCCCCGCGATGGCGATCGAGGCAACCAGAAATGTGCGCGCCGTTGTCGGAATCTTCGTCCACAGCGCGCCCATTTTGCGCAAGTCCTGCTCGCCTGAAAGCGAGTGAATCACGCTGCCCGAACCAAGGAAGAGTAGCGCCTTGAAGAAGGCATGCGTCATCAGGTGAAAAACGCCCGCGGTGAACGCGCCCACTCCGCACGCCAGGAACATGTATCCAAGCTGCGACACGGTCGAGTAGGCCAGCACACGCTTGATGTCGTTCTGCACCAGGCCCATCGTCGCGGCAAAAAGCGAAGTGACGCAGCCGACCACGGCCACGACTTCGAGGGCCCGCGGCGCCATTGAAAACACGGCGTTGGTTCGCGCGATCATGTACACGCCGGCGGTCACCATTGTCGCCGCGTGGATCAACGCGCTGACCGGAGTCGGCCCTTCCATCGCGTCCGGCAGCCAGACATATAACGGAAGCTGCGCCGATTTTCCCGTCGCGCCGACGAACAGCAGCAAGGCAATTGCCGTCAGCGTGCCGTTCCCAATTGCAAAATTTCCGGCCGCGATCGCCGGGCCCAGTTCGGTGAACTGAATCGTTCCCAGCGTGCCCAACATCAGGAAGAGACCCAGTAAGAAACCGGCGTCGCCAATCCGGTTAACGATGAACGCTTTTTTCCCCGCGTCCGACGCCGATTTGCGTAGGAAGTAGAACCCGATCAGCAAGTAGCTGCACAACCCGACGCCCTCCCACCCCACAAACAGCAATAACAAATTATTCGCCAGGACCAAGGTGAGCATCGAGAACATGAACAAATTCATGTAGCCGAAGAAGCGGTAGTAGCCGCCCTCATGCGCCATGTATCCGGTCGAATACACATGGATCAGGAACCCTACGCCGGTGACCACCAGGAGCATCACGGCCGTCAGCGGATCCATCAAGACGCCCCAGGGCACGTGGAAATCCATGACGCGTCCGGCGTTCGTGTGCATCACGCCGGCCGGCACCCAGTCGAACAGGTTGTAGCTCACCACGCGCTCCGCTGCGGGCCGCGCGATCAATTGCCAGATGGCGCCAAACGCAAAGCACATCGAGAGGAAAACGCTGCCCACGCACACCACGTTCACGCCAACGTTCGGCAACCGCCGCCCGATAAACAACATCAGCGCCGCGCCCACCAGCGGAAACAGCGGGATCATCCAGATGTGTGCTAGAAAATATTCAATTGGCATCATGTCCTAGGAACACCAGCCCGCGCTGCCTACCATTTGAGCAAATCCATTTCGTCGCCCAGCAATGTCTCACGGTTCCGGAAAAACGCAATGATGATGCCCAAACCCACCGCGGCTTCCGCCGCCGCGTCGGTAATTACGAAAATCGCGAAGACGTGCCCTTCGGCCGAGCCGACCAACCGCGAGAACGCCACCAAATTGATGTTCACCGCGTTCAGCATCAATTCAATGGACATCAAAATAATGATGACGTTCCTCCGTGTCACGACCCCGATCACGCCGATCGTGAACAACCCCAGGCTCAGGAACAGGTAATGGCTGGTCGGAATCATTTTTGTTCTCGCAACCTCTATTCGGCGGGCTCCAAGTAGAGCCCGCACCCTAAACTTTTTTCTTGGCCATCACGACGGCGCCGATCATGGCCACGAGCAGCAGGATCGACGCAATCTCAAACGGAAGCATGTATTCGTTGAACAGCACGCGGCCCACGAGTTGCGTACTCGGTTCCAGCGCCGTTGCAGGAGCAGGTTCGCCCAGCGGCAGTCCCGAGCGGCCGAGGGCGACCGCGAGGATCAACTGCGCGCCCAGGACCAGGGCCAGCAGCAATCCGAGCCACCACTGACGGTTGAACTGGACCTGATGGATTGACACATCCAGGTTAATCAGCATGATGACGAACACGAACAGCACCATGATGCCGCCCGCGTACAGAATCACCTGCACGATGAATAAAAACTCCGCGTGCAACTGCAGAAAAATGCCCGCCGTCGCCAGGAGCGCCGTGATCAGAAAAATCGCGCTCTGCACCACGTTCCGGCGCGTCACCACCAGCAACGCCGAAATCACGGCCAGTGTGGCAAAGAAATAAAATACGATCTGATCGAGCATCGTTGTTCGTCCCTACGCTTCTTCGCCCACGATAGCGTGCTCTTTATCTTTCTTCGCGCCCGCCGACCCCAGCATCCCGGCCACCGCGAGTGTCAGAATCGTCGTCAACGGAAACGCCGTCCAATGGCTCCATCCCAATTGCCGGTGCAGCACGAGCGCCAGGGCAATGCCCATCACATTCACGATGGAAAGCGGAATCAGAAATTGCCATCCCAAACGCATCAACTGGTCAAACCGGTACCGCGGGAACGTAAATCTCAGCCACATGAACAAGTACAGATAGAGCACAACTTTCAGCAGGAACCAGAACGCGCCGTGCAATCCCGCCTTCGCACTCGCGAGCATCGAGCCCGCGGGCGCCAGCAACGGCGCCGCCAATATTCCCGCAACCAAAATAAACGAGGCTCCGACTGCCGCAAGAACCATTTGTTGTATCTTCACCGGCTGCTTCGGCGCGCGGTAAAAACAATAACCCGCAACCCCCAGCATCAGCACGGACGGCAAGTAATCCAGGAAATCAAACGCGCGCGATCCTGCGAATGGCCGCAGCCACCCGCCCAGAAATAGCGTCGTAGCAATCGACGCCACAACAACCATGTTCGTGTACTCGGCCAGGAAATAGAGCGCCCAGCGGAATCCACTGTACTCCGTCATGTAGCCCGCAACCAATTCCGATTCCGCTTCCGGCAGATCGAAGGGCGCGCGATTGGTTTCGGCAATTGACGCCACGACATAGATGAAGAATCCCACCGGCGACGCGAAGACGAACCAAACCCGGTAGTCCTCCTGGGCCTCGATAATCTCTCGAATCGAGAGCGTCCCGGCCAGTAACAGCGCTCCGACAATCGCCATTCCCGCGGCGGTTTCGTAGCTCACGAGTTGCGCCGCGCTCCGCAGAGCCCCGAGCAGCGAGTAATGGCTGTTCGACGACCATCCGCCGAGCACAATTCCGAAAATCCCCAGCGCTCCGATTCCTACGACAAACAAGAGTCCAATGTTTAAGTCGGCAATCTGGAACCACGGCCCAATCGCGAGCGCCGACATCGCCAGCATTCCCGCCGTCACCGAAATCAGCGGCGCGATCCAGAAGATCCCTTTGTCGGCCTCTTCCGGAATGATGTCTTCCTTTAAGAGGAGTTTTACCGCGTCGGCGATGGGTTGCAGCAGGCCGTGCGGTCCGACGCGCATCGGCCCCAGCCGCGCCTGCATGTCGGCCATAACCTTGCGTTCCATCAATACGATGTATCCGGCCGCGAGCGGAAGGACAGCAACGATCACCAGCGCACAGACCAGTGGCACCCAAATGGAAATCACGAAATTGATGAGCGCCTGCATCGCGTTAGCGGTCCACTTCTCCCAGCACAATGTCAAGCGTGCCAATGATGGCCACCACGTCCGCCACCAGGTGCCCGCGAATCATCTTGTCGAACGCCTCGAGGTTGATCAACGACGGCGGACGAATCCGCACGCGGTAGGGCTGCGTCGTGCCATCGCTCACGATGTAATATCCGAGCTCGCCCTTCGGCGCTTCGATCGAATGGTAGACCTCGCCCGGCGGCGGCTTCAATACCTTGCCGACCTTGCCCATGATCGGCCCGGCGGGAATGTTCTCAATCGCCTGCAAGCAGATCAAGCGCGACTGGCGCATCTCTTCCATGCGCACGATGTACCGGTCAAAGGTGTCACCGTTCTTCCCGGTCGGAATTTCGAACTTGTACAGGTCGTAGGCGGCATACGGCATCGCCTTGCGGATGTCCCATTTCACTCCGCTCGCTCGAAGTACGGGACCCGAAGCAGCATAGTCAATCGCCTCTTTCGCGGTCAGAATTCCAATGCCCTTCGTGCGGCCCACCCAGATGCGGTTTCCCGTAAGCAGCGATTCGTACTCGTCCACGCGCTTGTCAAACGGGGTGCAGAATCGCTCCACGTCTTTTTCCAACTCATCGTAAGCCTCATACTGCAGGCCGCCGATGCGGAACGCGTGCGTGGTGAGCCGCGCGCCGCAATATTTTTCAAAAATCTTCAGGATCTCTTCCCGCTCGCGCAGGCAGTAAAACAGCGGCGTCAGGGCGCCAATGTCGAGCGCATGCGTCCCCAGCCAGAACAGATGGCTCGCAATCCGCTGCAGCTCCGTAAGGATCGTTCGAATCACCCGCGCGCGAAGCGGCGCCTCCGCTCCCAGCAGCTTTTCGACCGCCTCGCAGTAGCCCAGGCCGTTCGAAACGGCCGCGACGTAATCCATACGGTCCACGTAGGGCGCGAACTGCGTGTAGGTGCGGTGCTCGGCGATTTTCTCTACACCACGATGCAGGTAGCCGATCACGCACTCCGAGCCAATCACTTTTTCGCCATCCAGGCGCAACTTCACGCGCAGCACGCCGTGTGTAGAAGGGTGCTGCGGCCCCATGTTGAGGACGATTTCGTCCGCCCCGAGCACTGTCGTCTCGGCATGCGTGGCAAACGGTATGCGCTGGTCAGCCATTTCTACTGTCCGCTCTCGATTCCCAGATTTTCTCGCACCCAGGCTGTGTCCTGCGTCAAGATGTCGTAATCCTTCCGCAGCGGATGTCCCTGCCATTCGTCCGGCAGCAGAATCCGTTTCAGTTCGGGATGTCCTTCAAACACCACACCGAACATGTCGTACACTTCCCGCTCTTCCCAGTTCGCTGTAGCCCACACCCCCTGCACGCTGGGCACGCGCTCGTCCGCAGTGGCATAAACCTTGAGGCGCAGTCGCTCATTCTTTTCGAGCGAGTACATGTTGAGCACGACATCGAAACGCTGCTCGCGTTTCGGCCAGTCCACCGCCGTGAGGTCGCTCAGCCAGTCGAATTTTTCCTCATCGCGGCTGTAGGTGGCGATTTCCACCAATCGCTCGCGCGCGATCACCAGGATCGCCTGCTTGCGGTCGATCCACGCCTCGCGAATTGCTTCGCCGAATCTTTCCTTGTATCGCTTCACGAGATCGTTCTCCAGAGCGACAGGCCCCTCCTTCGGTGGAGCAGGAGGCCTCGGTGGCGCGGCAGCAGCCGGAGGCTTTGCAGCAGGAATCGCCGGCGTTGCGGGTGGCTTGGATGCGGGTTCGCTCGCCGCGGCGGAGGGGTTTACCGCGGACGGCTCATCTTTTTTGGGACTCGCAGAGGGCTGCTTCTCTTCCGGATCGTTGGCCATGAAATAGGAGTAGAGCAGGCTGCGCCCATCCCGCGCAACCGGTACACAAACCGTAGCTTTTAGCACATGGCGGAAAACTCAGTCAACTTGTTCCGGCACAATCTCATCGTCAATCTTTTTGTGGCTCTGAATCCGGGCAAAAAAAATCCCGGCCACTCTATGCGGTCGGGCGTGCGTTCCAAAAATGCCGGGGCCCGCTTACACCCATTCGAGAGCGCCCTTCCGGTACAGCCACACGTACCCGATGACCAGGATACCCAGGAACACGAACATGCTCACCAGCGCATAGACCGGTTCCAAGCGGAAACCTTCCTGCCGGGTGGAAAATAGTACCGCCCAAGGAAACAGGAACGTCGTCTCCACGTCAAAGATCACAAACAGAATGGCCACAATATAAAACCGGACCGAATACCGGCCGCGCGTGTCGCCCTCGGGTTCCACACCACACTCGTAGGGCTTCAGTTTCGCCCCCACCGCCACCGGAGTCGGGCGTATAAACCGGAACAGGACGAGCGTAACGGCCGGAAAAGCCGCAGCCAGAACAGCAAAGATCAATATCGGAATGTACGCGCTCGGCATACCAATTTCGCTGGAAATCCTAACACATGAGTCAAGGTGTAGCCAACTTTGGTCGCACCCGGTTCGCCAAAGGAATGGCTTGGCCTGCCCATTTGTTGGTCCAGCCATAGATTGATTCGTGAGAGTAAACGCGGTGTGGCATTGGGCATATCCCATTTCGAATTAGAACACCCAGCATAACCGCTCCCTTACAATGTGGTATTCCGATGCAGACCTCGTGGACGCTTGGGAGGGTCACCTGATGCGACAAACCTTGATCTTGGTTGCAGTTGTGCTGTGCTTGTCTGTGCCTGCCTCGGCCCAAGGCCCGGCCGGTGCTGGCACGGGTGTAGGGTCCGGCCGCCATTCTCGTTCGTCCTCCGAACTGTCAAAATGGCAGCTCACTTTAGGCTATCAATTCAACCGAATCAATCTGCTCGGGAAGCCCTTTAACACGAATGGTTTAAATGTCTCCACGGTGCGCTATTTCGGCAAGAGGTTTGGCGCGGAGGCTCAGGTGGGTGGGGGTTTCGGGAATACGGGCGCAACTACAGTCCCCCCTAGTTTGACTGCCAAATCGCTGTTTGCGGGGGGCGGCCCGCACCTCGCGCTTCGCGGTCATGGCAGGATCGAACCCTGGGCACACGCCCTCGTCGGAATGGAACTTTTCCGCTTTAGCCAGACGGCAGGGTTGCTTGGAAATAACTCGGGACTGGCAGGAGTGGGCGGTGGCGGCGTAGATCTTCGCATCACCGCAGGCACGACGTTGAGGGTGGAGGGCGACTGGCTCGGCAGCCGCTTCTTCTCTGCGGATCAAAGACATTTTCAAGTGGTCACAGGTTTGGTTTTCAATTTCTAGCTCCGTCTTTCTAAGTCGGGGCCTCCACAAGGACATATCCCTCAGTCGGTGCGCCTGGAATTTGGCAAAAATACATTTGCGCGTTGCGGCGCCTTCATCCCTGCCGTGGTCAGGGCCACACGTTGGGATAAACAAAAGCAGGTTTGAAAACGAATCCCGAGTCAGAACCCTAGCTTGCTGTTGTGCCATTCCAAATGGGTGCGCCTGGGCGGTCCAGAGGGTCAACCGCTGGTGCAAACGCCGCACGTCTTGACGATCTCGAAACAAAAAATCCAGGCCGGCCTGCCATAACTTCGTGGCAAGCCGGCCTGGAGTGGCCAACTACTTATCCCTATTTCCGATCAATCGTCCCTTGACGTGGACGTCGATGACCCCTTTCCGACTAACGTCCCATTGACCTCGATGTTGTCGATGACCACAAGGCCGCCCGCGGCAGACGAACCTGTCTCAGGTCCTTGATCCATCACAAGCGTGATACTCGACACAGAATCGCCCGGCAAGATAGATGGGGATGTTTGTATCGAGGAGTCGGTTAATTTGAACCGCACGCGTTTCCAGCCCATCGTCGGTGCGGCTATGATTGTTCCCTTGCTGCAACCCCCTACCACGTGCGTCCCACTGGTGGCGGTTACAACAACGAAGCGGGGCGATGTGGCGGTGCACTGGCCGCCGTCACGATAGTCGAAGCCAAGTTCCGTGAGCGAGCCTTGAACGTTCGTAATGACGGCACCAGTTAGTGATCCCGAAGGCGCCGTGGCGTTCTTCGCCAGAACGAGACCTTGGTTGCGTGGATCGCTTGTGTTGTGTGGAGTGGTGCCCAGGTTGTCCACCCAGACGGCGGCGAGACCTCCCGACTGCGTCGGATCGTACATGTACGTTTGAGCGAACATGCCACCCGGGGTTCCTCCGCCACTGCCGGAAGCTATATTCAGTGTCACGAGAACGGTGGTGGTCTTTCGATTCGGCGCGCTTATGTTGATTTGAGCACCGTATGTCCCCGGAGCCATGCCCGACGGATTCACCGAGGCTCGGATGTCCGCGGGAGTACTACCTCCGCTTGTCGGAGTGATACTCAGCCACGGGTCGGTTTCCAAGGCTGTGAACGAGGTTGATCCGCCGGTACTGGTGATCGCCAGCGTCCGGGATGAAGGCGTCCTTCCGCCCATTTGATAATTGAACGTCAATGAGGCCGGGCTCGCCGTCAATGTGCCCGAGGTCGTTGCGGGGTTCACAGTGAGAGAAACGGTAGTCGAATGGGTCAGACTGCCGGAGGTTCCGGTGATGGTCAGACCGACGGTTAGGCTGGCTGCGGAGCTGCTTGCGGACAGCGTCAGCGTGCTTTTGCCCGTCGAGTTGATTGGACCGAAGGATGCGGTCACGCCAGTGGGCAAACCTGGAGGCGTGAAGCTGACGGTGCTGCTACTGAAGCCGCCCGATGGAGTGATCGTAATCGTGCTCGTGCCGCTGGCCCCTTGTGCGATCATCAGGCTGCTCGGCGATGCCGACAGGCTGAAATCAGGCATGGCTGCGCCATTCACGGTGAGACTGACCGTCGCCGTGTGACTCAGGCTGCCGGAGGTTCCGGTGATAGTCACGGTGGAAGTTCCAGTGGTTGCGGTGCTGCTCGCCGCCAGTGTCAGCGTGCTAGTGCCCGTAGTGCTGGTTGGGCTGAAGGTTGCGGTCACGCCGCTTGGTAGGCCAGAGGCCATTAGAGCAACGCTTCCGGCGAAGCTATTTAGTTTCGCAACTGAGATGGTGCTCGTGCCGCTTAGGCCCTGTGTGACAGTCAGACCGGTCGGTGAGGCCGAAAGACTAAAGTCTGGTGTCGCCGAAGCAGCGGGTGTCAGCGTGTACATATTCGTGTAAAGACCATCGCCGCTACAGCATGGGCCGGCCAGCCCGGTCAGGTAGAATGTCACAGGGCCTGCGCCTTGCGCCGGAGGGGTCCAGTCGAAGGTAAATGTGGGGGAGTTACCTAACCCTTGGACGACCGGGACGCCATTTGTCCCGAGATTGGCGTTGGCGCCGGGTGCTGAGAAGGTTCCCGCTTGGAGAGCGCTCGCCAAACGCGCGGTGAGTTCAAACCCCACTCTGGTCTGATTTGGATCGGTCACCGTAACGCTCAAGTGTTGTACGGTACCTGGCGAATAAGTTAAGCCCGAAGGAAAGTTGACGACCACGCTGCCTCCGGGAGCGGGGGTACCACTATGACAGCTACCGCTGGCGCAGGTGTTGGCGCCCAGCGCTACCGGGTTCTGGGATGTAAGCCTCGGAACCGCAAATGCCGTGCGAACTTTCAGCTGGGCGCCGAAAAACACAAGAACGATGAGTATACCGGTGAACAAAAGAAACATAGTTGTACGGAATCGTTTCACTTGAATTACCCCCTAGGACAATTTTTGATTTGGAAGCGCGCGGATCTAAATGGCCTCAGCCTGTTTTCGAGAGCGATACGAGCCCATTCCCCTGATTCCCAAACCCAGGCGACTACGTAGACTATTTCCGCATCGCCGAAGTTAGACCCCTACTGATCCACGCGCTACTGGTCGCGAGACCAGTCTCGGAACAGAACTTCTTCACCGTTCGAGTGCCTGTCCCACAAGTGTCCGCCCGGACGAATGCACAGGCTCAAGGTCGCGTGGGAGGTAACATCAGGATCGAGCAAAATCTGAAATCAATGCGTGGGAGTTTCACGCGGGTGTTAAGAGGATGTGGATTGCATGGAACAGTTCTATCGTCGCGCCCTACAGCGCAGAATCTATGACTGCTATTCCATAAATTGGGGGCTCAACAGCAGAGGCCTGGAACGATCGTGCTTTTTCCGCCTCAAGCAAGCCGATGCATTTCCCAGGTTAGGATTCGAGGATCAATTCTTTTGCGCGTTGCGTGGCTTTCATGACCGCCTTGATAAGCGTCACGCGCACTTTGCCGTCCTCTAGCTCAAGGATCCCGTCCATCGTGGACCCTGCGGGGGTGGTTACGGCGTCCTTCAACAGCGCGGGATGATCGCCGGTGTCCAGCACCATGCGTGCGGCCCCCATCATGGTCTGCGCGGCAAGCAATGTAGAAATGTCCCGGGGCAGCCCAACTTTCACGCCACCTTCAGCGAGTGATTCCAGAATAATATAGATAAACGCCGTTCCGCTGGCGGAGAGTCCAGTCACCGCGTCGATTTGCTTTTCGTCCACGACCACCACGCGTCCCACGGCCTCAAACATCGCCTGCGCGATCTCCAGATGTTCCTTCCCCGCGTGAACGCCCTTGGCCAGGCCCGTCATCCCGCAGCCGATCGCGCAAGGCGTATTCGGCATGGCTCGCACCACGGGCGCATCGAGTCCGAGATACTTCTCCATCAACTGGGTGGGTACGGAAGCGACGACAGAAACAATCAGCTTGCCCGGTTTCATCTCAGGCTTAATTTCTTCAAGGACTTCGCGCACGGCCTGGGGCTTCACCGCCAGCAACACGATGTCCGCGCCACGCACCGCCGCGCGATTATCGGTGGACGCTTCAATTCCCAATTGCTTGGCGAGCACGCGCGCTTTTTCCGCGTGGCGCACCGTGGCGTGCACGCGCTTCGGTTGCACGAGCTTCTGTTCGAGAAATGCGCGCAGCAAAATTCCGCCGATTTTTCCGGCGCCCAGCACCGCCAACCGCCTGTCCAAAAGTTTCCCCGAAACAGTGGTTTTCATAGTGCCTGCATTGTTGACGACGCAAAGCCGTCCGTCAACATTCTTCCTTCGCCGCTACTCTAATCTTTGGAATGAACTACTTGAGTGTGGAATTCCTGTGGTGGACAAAAAGTCCCGAAATCGAGGGTCGAGCGTAGCGGATCGTAACGAACTAGCTATCAAAATCAGACAAGCACTCCGATGGATTCTACAGGAGTGGTCACAGTCCGCTGGCCATTCGCGTTGATCTCCATTCGGAAGCCTGTGTAAATCCCGCGCATTTTGCAGAAGCTGCCTCCGAGAGTGGCTCCAGCCAGGCGGGCAGGGGTTAACTCCGGAAAGAATTGGCCACCGCGAACCAGGATTTCGCCGCTGCGGCCTTCAATGATCGTGATCTCATAGAGGCTGTTCTGGGTCTGAACAACCAGCTTTTCCATGTCCTCCATGTGGTCAACCTGCACCCCATTTGTCCATGGGTCCTCAGACCAATTGTCGAGGTTCGCTCCTGCCGGGATGGATTCTTGCTCTTGCACTAGTTCTCCCTTCGCTTTCATTATATACGATGCTTGTGGAGGCCCGCCGGTATCTACAAAATTACGCCTCTGGTCCGGATTTTTGCTAGCCGCCAAAAACAACCAAGGCAAAGGCAACTAGTTAGGGGGAATTGAGACTAATCGGTCAAACGAGTTTATTCATTTTGCGCCCGCCGGAACGCGGTGCTTCAACTCTTCAAACCAGTTCAGCACGACGTTGATTTGCGTCGGTGCTGCCTGCGCTTGCTCGTTGGGCCTGAGCATCAGGAAGCGCTGGCCGTCAGGAGACACGTCGTAGTTGGGAAACGTGGCCGGCGTCGGCAAGTAGTGTCCCTCAAACAGCATCCTGGGCTTGCCCGCAGCGAAACTGGGTTGGGTGGCAATGTCCACGGCCATCATTTTGTCGACGCTGCGGTAGAACAGTTCCCCCCCGTTGGTATTCCACACTGGCTCCGTGCCGCCTTCCGTCGAGATTTGCCACTTCCCGCCGGGGCCCGGATACGGCTGAACGTAGATTTCCCGGCGACCGGATTCATCGGACATATAGGCCAGCCAGCGCCCGTCATGGGAGAACTGTGGCGCCGATTCGTTGAATGGTGTTCGAAGGAACGGCTGCGCTTTGCGGACCTGCCCTGAACCCGCCGAAGGGACTTGCCCTGAGCCCGGTGAAGGGTCGCCCATCCGCAGCACCCAGATGTCATATCCAGTAGTGGGAGTGATTTCAATGAAGGCCAACAGTTGCCCATCCGGAGACCAGGACGTGGGAGCATCGGTGTACTCGTTGGTTGTGAGTCGGCCAGCCCTCCACTGCCGTCCGCAAGTTGCCAGAAAAGGTTCGGCGGCCCTTCCTTGTTCGATTGAAACGCTATCCGCTTGCCATCCGGCGTCCAAGCGCCCAAGACGTTGCTGCCCCCTTGAAACGTCAACCGGGTCAACGTCTCCCGGGCGATGTCGTACAGCCAAGTTTGAGAGTCTTGCTCCACGATTCCAACGGCGATCCGACGGCCGTCCGGGGAAAGCCTGGGGAACTGGTATCCCCGGGCGGGGGCGGCCGAGGGGTGCTCTGCCCCATTACGACTGACCCACACCAGACTACTTTGTATTGCCTGAATGCCGCCCGAAACATAGACCAGCGATCCCGTCGCGGAAAAACCATACTGGGCTGCTCCGGTGGATGGGAATTGCAGGACACCCTCCGCCACGGGGACTGCTGCGCCTGTGACCGCTAGCCGCTGGGGATCAAACGGCACAGCCATCAGACTCCCACCTTCCGCGTATACCAGGTGCCCAGAGGGAGCGAAGCGGGGGTACATCCCCCCTTGGATCAGGTTCCGCCGTTCGCCCGTACCGACCGAGTGGACCGCAATCTGCGCGTTGGTCCAATTAGTGTTGGTCACTCCAGCAGCAAAGAGCACTGCCTTGCCGCCGGGCAAGAACTCCGGCCAGCGATGGCTGACCTCCCCCTTCTCGCGACGAGTCAGCTCCTGCGGCGCGCCTCCTACGTCCGACACCTGCTGGAGGGCTCCGACTAGTGTGGACGCGAAGCTGATCATCCCCTGACTGCCCCAACTGGCCCCGGGAGGGGTCGGACCAGCATCACCGAGGGTCAGCGCCGCTCCCCCGCTGACCAAGACCTTCTTTAGCTTTCCGCTGACGAAAAACCCCACCCACTGGTCGTCAGGAGAGAAGAAGGGGTTGACGGCTCCTTCCGTTCCGGCGATGGGCCTGGCCTCCAGGCTATCCATCGCCCGAAGGTAAATCTGTTGGCTGCCGCCCTGGCGGGCGACATACGCAAGATGAGCACCGTCGGGAGAAAGGGCCACAACAGGTCCACCATCCAAACCAGCTAATTGCTGGCCCGGCGGCAGATTTATTACTGCGCGGGTGACAGGCTGCGGCGAAGGCGAGGGCTTCAGGTACAAGGTGGCAATACAGCCAACGGCGAGAAGTCCCAAAGCCGCTAAGCCGAACGCCGCTCCTCTCTGCCATTGTATCGTCGCTGGGACGCCGGTCGTTGGCGCCGCAGTTGGAGCCGCCACTGCTTCTTCAATCTCGATCCGCACATCGCCGGCATCCCGAGCGCGCCGGTTCACGTCCTTCTGCAAGCAGCGCCGCATTAGATCGCGAATCTTCATGGGAGTCGAGGCGGTCAAGGCCTGCCAGTCCGGCTCTCCTCTCAATACCGCAGCGAGAATTTCCGTTGTGGTCTCCCCTTGAAACGCCTGCCTCCCTGTGAGCAGTGCATACAACACGCAGCCAAACGCCCAGATGTCGGTCCGCTTGTCACACGCCTTGCCCCGCGCCTGCTCCGGGCTCATGTATGCCGCTGTGCCCAGGATCACTCCTTGCATCGTGGCTGCCGCACTCAGCGTCGGCGAATTGGAAGGATCATCGCTCGCCGTGTCGCCCGCGAAGGCCTTTGCCAAACCAAAGTCCAACACCTTCACCTTGCCTTCCGGCGTCACCTTTACGTTGGCGGGTTTCAAGTCGCGATGAATTATGCCTTTCTCGTGCGCAGCTTCCAGCGCCTCGGCAATCTGTACAGCGATCTTCAGCGCTTCCTCGATGCCAAGGGCACCAGCCTTCACTCGCTCGGCCAGCGTCTCGCCGGAAACCAATTCCATGACGAGACACGTCACACCGTCGCACTGCTCCAGACCGTAGATCGTGGCAATGTTCGCGTGGTTCAGTGCCGCCAGCATCCGCGCTTCGCGCT
>WNGO01002780.1_pt1 | contig 14617 bp, 13 predicted proteins | sample 5400511 | NCBI WGS metagenome assembly WNGO01 (sample SAMN13153380, study PRJNA577476) | soil metagenome | isolation source: 20 cm soil or saprolite under Garry oak tree replicate 2 | place: USA:California | collected 2016-06-15
CGTTCCAGGCCGTGCAGATGCTCCAGCGCGTCGACCCCACACAGTATCAACCCGCCAACGGCGCCGACTATCCGCGCGGCAAGCTCGGCAAGGCGATGCTCGAGATTGCGCAGCTGATCAAGGCCGACGTCGGGTTGCAGGTGGCATTCGCGGACGTCACGGGGTGGGATACCCACGTGAACCAGGGGGCGAGCGAAGGACAGCTCGCCGCACGGCTCTCGGAACTGGGACAGGCGCTGACCGCGTTCGCGCAGGACCTGGGGGACAAGCTCGACGACGTGGTCGTGCTCACCATGTCGGAGTTCGGCCGCACCGTGCGCGAGAACGGCAATTCGGGCACCGATCACGGTCACGCCACCGCGATGCTGGTGCTGGGCGGGCCGGTGAACGGCGGCCGGGTGCTCGGTAAGTGGCCGGGGCTCGATCCCGCCAACCGGTTCGAGGGCCGCGACGTGGCGGTGACCACGGACTTCCGGGATCTGTTCGCGGAAGTGCTGGCACGGCATTTGGGTGCGAAGGATCTGTCGACGGTGTTTCCTGGCTTCACCGCCGATCCGACGCGCTTTCCTGGCGCGATCAGCGCCTAGCGAGCCGCGTTCTCGAGGGCCGCGACCAGGGCCTCGACCTCCCACGACTCGTCGTAACGCGACCCATTGATAAAGAAGGTCGGCGTCCCGTTCACGCCGCTCGTGACGCCGCTGCGGAAGTCCTCCCGCACGCGCGGCGCGTAAGTCCCCGCGGCGAGCTCTTTCCCCACGCGCGCCGCGTCGAGGCCCAGGTCGGCCGCGTACTCGATCAGGTAGTCGTCGTCCAGCGCGAACTGGCGCTCGAACAGGCGGTCGTGCATCTCCCAGAACTTCCCCTGTGCCCCTGCCGCTTCGGCCGCCTCGGCCGCGTGCTCCGCGTGCGGGTGACTCTCCCGCAGCGGGAAGTTGCGGAACACGAATCGCAGCCACCGCCCCAGGCGTCGCCGCACCTCTGTGACGATCGGGTACGCGCGCCCGCAGTGGGGACATTCGTAGTCGCCGTACTCCACCAGCGTGACGGGCGCGTCCGCCGGCCCCTGCGTGTGGTCCCGCTCGCCCACCGGGAGCGTGAGTGCCGCCGCCGCGCGCTTGCTCATGCCGGCGTGCTCGCCCCGGCGAGCGCCTCGAGCGCGCGCAGGATGCCGTCCGCTCCCGGGTTCACGTCGATCGGCGAGACGTCGCTCCACCGGATGATCCCGCCTCCGTCGATCACGAACAGCGCCCGCTCGCTGAAGCCGTCGGCCTGGCGGTAGGCGCCATAGCGGCGCGCGACCGCTCCCTTGGGCTCGAAGTCCGCAAGCAGGGGGAACCGAAGCCTGCGGTCACGGGGTTATAGAGCGCCATCTGGTCGCCGCACACGGGGCTCCAGTCGGCGGGATAGAATGCCAGGATCACGGGCCGGCCGCGGAAATCCGCCAGTGACACGGTGCGATCGGGGGCGCTCGAGAGCGCGAAATCTGGGGCTCGAGTCCCGACCGGGAGCGGCGCTCCCGGACCTTGGGGCGGTGTTGCCATGGGGTCTCCTTTCAGGAAATGCGGAGCATCAGGACGGCCGCGACTCGACGCTGGTGATGGGCAGCTCGAGGCGCTCGGCGCCCCGCAGCACGACCACTGTGGTCGCCACGCCGATGCGGTCGGCCGTGAGCACCCGGTGCAGGTCGTCGATGCCGGTGACCGCGCTCCCGGCAAACTCGACAATGATGTCCCCGGACGAGAGCTGAGCGCGCGCCGCCGGGCTGTCCGGCTCCACCCCGGTCACGAGCACTCCGCTGTTCGCGTCGATCCCGAGTGCCCGTTGGGCGAGCCGCAGCAGCGGCACGGTCTGGCCCGCGACGCCGATGCGCCCGCGGCGGATCTTACCGTGCCGGATGAGCTGGCCCGTCACGAACTTCGCCGTATTGATGCCCACCGCGAAACAGATGCCCTGCGCCGGCAGAATGACGGCGGTATTCACGCCCACCACCCGACCACGCGAGTCCACGAGCGGACCGCCCGAGTTCCCAGGGTTGAGGGCGGCGTCGGTCTGAATCACGTCGTCGATCAGCCGCCCGCCCACCGAGCGGAAGGAGCGGCCCAGCGCGCTCACGACTCCCGCGGTGACGGTGCTCTGGAAGCCGAGCGGGTTGCCGATCGCGACGACGAGCTGGCCGACCCGCAGCGCCCCGGAATCGCCCAGCTCGGCGACGGTGAGCGAGACGGGCGGGACCCGGAGCACGGCGAGGTCGGTGTCGGGGTCGTCGCCCACCAACTCGGCCCGCACGCGGCGGCCGTCGGGAAACGCGGCCTCGAGCCGCGTCGCATCGTGGACGACGTGGCTGTTGGTCAGCACGAACCCGTCGGGTGTGAACACGAACCCCGAGCCGTTCCCCGGCACCTCGCGCGCCGGCCGCCCGCGCCGCTCGACTTTGTGGCGCACTTCCACGCTCACCACGGCCGGACCGACCTGCTCGGCGGCTCCGGTGACCGCCTGCGAGTACGCGTCGAGCAGGTCGCCGTCGGTCGGCCGAGCCGCGGCGCTCGCCGCGGGGGCGGACATCGTGTCGTCGGAAACGGGATACAGTGTGGCAGTCATGACAGACCCTCCCTATATGCTTGCAGAACGCCGCCTGGTTCCCGCGCCCGGCGGTGCCCGGCGCCGTATATTTGCTCCGCATATGGACGTTACGGGCTCGCTCGCCGTCGTGACCGGCGCGACCGCGGGGATCGGTCGTGCCACGGCGTTCGCCCTGGGGCGCGCCGGGGCCCGCGTCGCCATCTGCGCCCGCACGGAGGCGAACGTGCACGCGACGGTGCGCGACCTCACGGCGGCGGGGATCGACGCGCTCGGGATGGCGTGCGACGTCTCCGACCCGGCCAGCGTGGATGCGTTCGCGGCGTTCGTGGGCGAGCGAGGCGCCCCGCGCATCCTCGTGAACAATGCCGGAATCGGCCGCTTCAAGCCCCTCGTGGATCTGTCGCTCGAGGACTGGGACGAGACCATGGGCGTGAACGTGCGCTCCCTGTATCTCGTCACCCGGCCCTTCCTCAAGGCCATGGTGAACGCGGGCGGTGGCACTATCGTCAACGTCGCCTCGCTCGCCGGCAAGAACGGTGTCGAGGGCGGCACCGCCTACTGTGCGTCGAAGCACGCCGTGCTGGGGTTCTCGAAGGCGCTCATGCTTGAGGTGCGGCGGCACAACGTGCGGGTCGTGGCGATCTGCCCCGGCTCGGTCGACACCGGTTTCCGGGAGCACCGCGCCAACCGGAGTCGCGTCCTCACGGCCGACGACGTGGCGCATGCGATCCTCGCCTCGCTGACGGTACCGGATCGGGCGATGATCAGCGAGGTGGATATCCGGCCGACAAACCCATAGAAAAGAGACGTCAAGCGTGAGACGTCGCGCAAGTCGTCTCGCAGAACCGTTGCACAAAGTCGTGGACGACGATTTCGCGCGACGTGTTTGCGCGACGCCTTCGCGTGACGTCTTTACTCGACGTATTTTGTGAGTCATGCTAGACCCCATCCGGAAATTGCTGACGGAAGCCGGTAAGGCGAAGCAGACGCGGGCCTTCTGGGACGCCGCCGCCGCTATCCTGAGCGAGTGGACCGGCGGCGCGCGGGTCGAGCTCGGCTACAAGGGTCTGCGCGAGACGCCGAGGGGCGCCACGTCAGCGCGCGGTTCGAGGGCCTTCCCGCGGGATTCCCGGCGGACGCGCTGCGCTCCGGGCTCGAAATCGCGACGCACCTCGCGGTCATGGTGGCGCGGCGCGCCAGCCTCGAGCGCGAGCGCCGGCTCGGGACGTTCCTCGTGGAGCTGTCGCGCTGGCTGCTCGCGGCGCCGGAGCGCGAGCTGCTGTTGCGCTACACGCTGCAGAGCGTGACGAGCCTGGTCGATGCCCAGGGCGCCTACGTGGCGCTGCGCAGCGCCGGCGCGGACGTCGTGCACGTGGCCGCGACGGTGGGACAATGTGCCGAGTTCGACGGCCTCGACATCACGATCGCCGGCAGCGTCACCGGGAGGGTCGTGCGGACCGGGGAGGCGCTGCTCACCGACAACATTCTGAACGAGGCCGAGGCGCAGCGGGCCCTGTCTCCCTCGGGCACGGCGCGCGCGGCGATGATCGCCCCGCTGCTCACCTCGAACGGGGTTGCGGGCGCGGTGGGCGTGGTCCGCTACCTGCGACCCGGCGGGGAGGAGCCGCCACCGTTCCAGCTCGTGGAGCTGCAGTATCTCACGGCGGTGGCCGCCTACATCGCGGGTGGGTTGGAGCTCTCCGAGGCGGTGAGCGGGGCGCGCGCCGCGGCCGAGCGGGCGCACGCGATGGTGGACGGGAGTCCGCTCCCGATGGCGCTGGTGAGCCGGGCCGGCCGCGTGTTGCAGCTCAACCAGGCGGGGTGCCGCCTATTCGGCATCGCGTCGGAAGCGCAGGCGCTCGAGACCCACCTCGAAGCGCTCGGCCTCTCGCCCAGCGAGATCTCCCTTCACCTCGTGCTGGCGCGCACGCACGACGGCGCGCCCTGGCACGGCCGGGTGCTCGTCACGCGCCCTTCGGGCGACCGTCGCCTGTGCGATTGCACCGTCACGGGCCTGTCCGGCGCCGGCCCCGACAGCCTGTTGGTCGCGCTGTACGACCGCACCGACGAGCTGCGCGCGCAGCGCGACCTGATCGCCCGCGAGAAGCTCGCCACGGTGGGCGAAATCGCGAGCGGCGTCGCCCACGAAGTGAACAACCCGCTGGCCGCGATCCGGATGGAGGCGGAGCTGCTCGGTCGCGCCAGCAAGGACCCAGACACGAGCACCACCGCGGCGACCATCACGCGCGAGGTGGACCGCGCCGCCCGCATCGTGCGCAGCCTGCTGCGGCTCGCCCGCCGGGCCGACACCGCGCCCACCCGGGTTCAGATGAACGACCTGGTACACGACGTCGCCGAGATCCGCAAGCGCGTGATGCGCACCGAGAGCGTGGAGTTCCGCACCGGGCTCGACAACGCCGCCCCGCCCGTGCTCGGGCTGGGTCAGGAGCTGCAGCAGGTCGTGATCAATCTGGTGACCAACGCCGAGCACGTCGTGCGCGGCCGCAGTCCGGCCATCATCCGGCTCACCACACAGTCGCGCGAGGGCTGGGTGCGCCTCACCGTCGAAGACTCGGGACCGGGCGTCCCACGGGAGATCCGCGCGCGCATCTTCGATCCGTTCTTCACCACCAAGGGCCCCGACGAGGGCACGGGCCTCGGCCTGGCGATTTGCCAGCGCGTGGTCACGGAGGTGGGAGGGAAGATCTGGCTCGAAGACTCCGAGCTGGGCGGCGCCAAGTTCGTGGTCGAGGTGCCGGCCGCCCCGGAGCACGTCGAGGCCGGCACGATTGGTTGAGCGCGCCGGCCCCCCGCTCCCCCGCCGCCGGTCAGTGCTCCAGAATGCGCGTGCGGTAGAGCGCCAGAACGATCAGGCCGTAGGCGCCGAGCGCGACGAGCAGCAGGGTGAGCCGCCAGTCGAAGCCGAAGCGGGTCGTACCCACCGCCGCCGCAACGAGCCAGACCACGCTGGCGGCGAAGCCGAGCACGACGACTTCCTTGCGCGCCATCAGGATCCCGAACACGTAGCCCCAGCTGAACCCGGCGACCGCGAGGAACATCACACCGTGCGGGATCTTCACCGGATCGATCAGGTTGAGCCCGCCGGCGAAGAGGCAAAACAGACCGAGCACGGTGTAGGCCGCCAGGTGCAACGCGAGCGGCAGGGGAACGGTGCCCATCTTGTTGAAGGTCATGACAGAAAAAATAGACGCCAGGACGCCAAGACGCCAAGTTGCCAGAGGGTAATGTGCAAGCCACGCGGACCTACCTCGAGCTGAGGCAACCCGGGCAGTTCCGGCCCGCGTTCGGCCACTTCCCGGACGTCGTGATCGAGCGGATCGGGCACCCCACGCCCGCGCTGTATCGTGAGTGCTATCGCACGGTGGGCGAGGCCTACCACTGGCGCGACCGCTGGGACTGGACCGACGCCGAGATCCGCGCCCACCTGGCGCAACCCGAAATCACGCTGCACGTCGCGCGCCGGAACGGGACACTCGCCGGGTGGTACGAGCTGCGCCGCGTGCCGGAAGACGGCTCGGTCGAGATCGCGTATTTCGGGCTCGCCCCGGCGGCCATCGGCCGGGGGCTCGGCAAGCATCTGCTGTCGTGCGCCGTGCGCGATGCCTGGGCGCTCGCGCCGTCGCGTGTGTGGCTGCACACCTGCACCCTCGATCATCCCGCTGCGCTGCCGAACTACGAGAAGCGCGGCTTCGCGCGGTACAAGACCGAGACATACGAGGTTAACTTTCCGCAGTGAACTTCACGCTCTCGCGCGCGCAGAAGCTGATCATCGCCGCCGTGCTGATCGTGCCGGTTGTGCTGTTCGCCCTGTACACCTGGTCTACACTGACGTGGAGCTACTCTCGCGGGGAGCGGGCCGGGTACGTGCAGAAGTTCTCCAAAAAGGGCTGGATCTGTAAGACCTGGGAAGGCGAGCTCGCCATCGTGTCCATACCCGGAACGATGACCGAAAAGTTCTATTTCACCGTGCGGGACGATTCGATCGCCGCGCGGGTGAACCAGACCATGGGCAAGCGCGTCGCGCTCGTGTACCACCAGCACGTAGGCATTCCGATGAGCTGCTTCGGAGAGACCGAATACTTCGTGGTGGACGTGAAGAGCGTGGAATGACGACGTCGAACAGCTTCGGGTCCCGGGCGCAGCTCAAAGCGGCCGGCCGCACGTTCGAGATCTTCCGGCTGGACGCGCTCGAGCGCCGCGGCCTGGCCGTCTCCCGCCTCCCGTATTCGCTCCGCATCCTGCTCGAGAACCTGCTGCGCCGCGAGGACGGTCAGGCGGTGCGCGTCGAGGAAATCGAGAAGCTGGCGCGCTGGGATCCCAAGAAGACCCCCGACGATGAGATCGCGTTCATGCCGGCGCGCGTCCTGATGCAGGACTTCACCGGCGTGCCGGCCGTCGTGGACGTCGCCGCCATGCGCGACGCGATGCAGGGCATGGGCGGCGACCCGAAGACGGTGAACCCGCTGCTCCCCGCCGAGCTCGTCATCGACCACTCGGTGATCGTGGACGAGTTCGGCACGCCCACGGCGTTCCAGGTGAACGCCGATCTCGAGTTCCAGCGCAACCGCGAGCGCTACGCCCTGCTGCGCTGGGCGCAGCAGACGTTCCGCGGCTTCCGCGTGGTCCCGCCCGACACGGGCATCGTCCATCAGGTGAATCTCGAATATCTGGCGCGCGTGGTGTTCACCACGGAAGGCCGCGACGCCCAGGCATACCCCGACACCCTGGTCGGCACCGACTCGCACACCACGATGATCAACGGGCTGGGCGTGCTGGGATGGGGCGTCGGCGGCATCGAAGCCGAGGCCGCCATGCTGGGCCAGCCGGTGTCGATGCTGATTCCCCAGGTCGTCGGGTTCCGTCTGACCGGCAAGCTCGCCGAAGGCGCGACCGCGACCGACCTGGTCCTTACCGTGACCGAGATGCTCCGCAAGAAGGGCGTGGTCGGGAAGTTCGTCGAGTTCTACGGCCCGGGGGTCGCGACGCTGCCCGTGGCGGACCGGGCCACCATCGGCAACATGGCGCCCGAGTACGGGGCCACCGTGGGCATCTTCCCGGTGGACCAGGAGACGCTCCGCTACCTCGAGTTCACGGGCCGCCCCAAAGAGCAGGTGCAGCTGGTCGAGGCCTATATGAAGGAACAGGGCCTGTTCCACTCGGCCGCGAGCCCCGAGCCGGTGTATTCCGACACCCTCTCCCTCGACCTGGCCAGCGTCGAACCGAGCCTGGCGGGGCCCCGGCGCCCGCAGGATCGCGTCGCGCTGGGCGACGTGCCCCGCAATTTCCAGCTCGTGCTGCCGACGCTGGTGAAACCCACGTCGCCGATCGCCCCGCCCTGGGACGTGCGCAACCACTGGGAGGCCGAGGGGGGCCAGCCGTTCGGCGGAGCCACGGCCGTCGCAGCGCCACCGCACCGCTCCCACGTCGACCTCACGATCGACGGCACCGCCTGCAAGCTGCATCATGGCTCGGTCGTGATCGCCGCGATCACGAGCTGCACCAACACGTCGAATCCATCGGTGATGCTTGCCGCCGGTCTGGTCGCCAAGAAGGCCGTCGAGCGAGGCCTCACGTCGCAACCCTGGGTCAAGACCAGCCTCGCGCCCGGCTCGAAAGTGGTGACGGACTATCTCCAGCAAGCCGGTCTGATGCGGTACCTGGAGCAGCTGCGGTTCCACCTCGTCGGCTACGGCTGCACCACCTGCATCGGCAACTCGGGCCCCCTGCCCGAGCCCGTGTCCGCCGCCGTTGCCGAGGGCGAGCTCGTGGTCTGCGCCGTGCTCTCGGGCAACCGCAATTTCGAAGGCCGCATCCAGCAGGAGGTGCGGGCGAATTACCTGGCGTCGCCGCCGCTCGTGGTCGCCTACGCCCTGGCGGGGCGGATCGATCTCGATCTTCAGACCGATCCCCTGGGGACGGGGAAGGACGGAAAACCGGTGTACCTGCGCGACATCTGGCCGTCCGCCAAGGAAGTCGACGACCTGGTCCGCACGTCCATCAAGTCGGCGATGTTCCACAAGGAATACGGCGAGGTGTTCACGGGCGACACGCGCTGGCGCGGACTGCCGGTCCCGGCCGGCGACCGCTTCTCCTGGGAGCCCGCCTCGACCTACATCCGCCGGGCGCCGTACTTCGACGGCATGCCCAGAACGCCCGGGCCGATCACGGACATCCGCGGCGCTCGAGTCCTGTGCCTGTTGGGCGACAGCATCACCACGGACCACATCTCGCCCGCGGGCTCGATCCGCAAGACCAGCCCGGCCGGGACGTATCTCATGGAGCAGGGGGTGGAGCCGAAGGACTTCAACTCCTACGGGTCGCGCCGGGGCAACCACGAAGTGATGGTGCGCGGCACGTTCGCGAACGTACGACTCAAGAACCTGCTGGCGCCGGGGACCGAGGGGCCGGTCACGCTGCATCTCCCGGACGGCGCGCAGATGACGATCTACGACGCGTCGGTCCAGTACCAGGCCGAGCGTGTGCCGCTGCTCGTGATCGCCGGGAAAGAGTATGGGGCGGGGTCGTCGCGGGACTGGGCGGCGAAGGGCCCCAGGCTACTCGGCGTGCGGGCCGTGATCGCGCAGAGCTACGAGCGCATTCACCGCTCGAACCTCGTGGGCATGGGCATTCTGCCGCTGCAATTCCTGCCGGGCGAGACCCCGGAGACGCTCGGGCTCACCGGGAAAGAAACCTTCGATCTGACCGGTCTCGCCGCCTTGCTCACCGAGGGGTTCCCGCGCGGCAAGGAGCTGACCGTCACGGCGCGACGCGCCGACGGGACGACCGTCCAGTTGCGCACGCTGGTACGGATCGATACGCCGCAGGAGCTGCAGTACTACCGGCACGGCGGGATTCTCGAGTACGTGCTGCGACAGCTGGTGGCGGCGCCGAGATAGCCGACCGACCCTACTTGCCGAACGGGATCGCGAGCCCGGCTGAGATCGTGATATCGTTCTGGAACTTCGATGCGGTCTGGGCTCCGGTCGCATCGTCCGTGAACCGCGCCGAATAGAGGTTGTCTTCCACATCCACACGGATCGCCAGTGACGGCCCGACCTTGAACCGGGCGCCCACCCCGGCGATCCCGCCGAAGTCCGTCAGGCCGCTGAGGCCGTCATAGGCGGGGCCGCCGTGCGCGGCGAGTCCGCCACCGAGGATGAGATGCCAGGACGTACTCCCGGCGTTTGGCCCGAAGCCTACCAGGACCCGTGCACTCGCCTGGATGACGTGGCTCGTCGTGTCCGAGCTCTGCGTCGCGTTGCTCGGATCGGTGTACGTCGCTTCCACTTTGCTGGGCGCGTAGCCAAAGGAGCCTTCCACTGCAACGCGATCGGCGATCCACACACTCAGTCGGGCGCCGAAGATCACGGTCGTCTTGTGCTTGGTCGTTACCCTGTCGCCCGTGGTGAGCACGTTCCGGAACTCGATCTCATCTGTCGTGGGAAGGTACAAGCCGACGAACGGCGTGAACTCGACCTTGCCCTGCCCCGCGAGACGGATCGGGGCGGCAGCGAGGACGAACGCCGCAACCCAGCCTGCGGGCCTCGCGAGTGATGGAACGGATCGTTGCGACCGGTCCCCGCGCATAGGCACCTCCTTTGGGGAATGGAAAGGCCACCTGACTGCATGCCAACGATGCGGTCTGGAACCGCGGGGCGATAGGGCGAAAATGCGGCAGGAGGGGGGGAAATGCGGCAGCCCCTACAGGCTCAGCTGCAGCCGCCCGTAGTAGAAGCCACCATTCATCCCGAACTGCGTGACGCGCCGGCTGTAGATAAAGCGGCCGAAGCTGATGTTCGCGGGCTTCACCTGCGGATCGGGGTAGGTGTTGAAGATGTTCTCCCCGCCGAGCGCCAGCCGAAGGCCCGGGCGCAGTTCGTACGACAGGTCGAGATCGAAGAGCGTCTTGGCGCCGAACTGCTCGTCCAGGGTCGGGTCTGTAGGGTGGTGGTACCGGACCGCGCCGTAATACGTGGCCCGAGCGAGCCCTGCGAAGCGACCAAGGCCGTAGCGGGCGGCGAGCGAGCCCTTGGAGCGAGGCAACGCATCCTCGAGGCGATTGCGATCTTCGGGGTTCAAGATCCGGCTCCGAATCGTCGTGAGATTGGTCCGGAACGTATCGGCCATGGACTGCGGCACATTTACGCGCAGCACCTCGGTCTTCGTGAAGTTCGCCGAGCCGGTGAGCGTCAGGGTGCCGCGCCCGAGCTCGCGCCCGTAGGCGGCCACGAGGTCGACTCCCGTGGTGCGTGTATCGATCGAGTTGGTGAAGAACTGTGCCTGGGTGACGCCCTGGCTCTGGAACGGCGCGAGAATGCGCTTGACCACGGTGTCGTTCCCGGCGGAGAACAGGCTTGTGATCACGATCCGGCCGTCGATCGTGATGCGATAGACGTCCGCCGTCAGCGACAAGTTGGAGCGCGGCCGGGCCGTGATGCCCGCGCTCAGGTTCAGGGACGTCTCTTCGGTGAGGTCCGGGATTCCGAACGCCTTGGTCACGCGACTCTGATTATTGCTCGTGAGCACGTTTTGCGGTGTCAGCGCGCCGCTCACGAATACAAACTGCGTACTCACGTTGTTGAACCACGATTGCTGCAACGAGGGCGCCCGGAACCCGGTGCTGATGGCGGCGCGCAGCGCGACGTTCGGCACAATCTCATAGCGCCCCGCGACCTTGCCGTTGATGGTGTTCCCGAAATCGCTGTACGTCTCGTAACGCCCGCCCGCGTCGACCAGCAGCCGATCGGTCAACTGGCTCTCGAGCCCCGCGTAGACCCCGAGACTGGTGCGGGAGCGATCGACGGCGTTGGCCGGCTGGAAGCCGGGGAAGCCTTGGGAGCCGGGCTGTTTCGCGCCTCCCGACGACGTGGTGTCGTAATCGACCCCCCGCTGTGTGCCACCGTTACCGAGCTGCCACGATGCCGCATCCCCGGCCTCGATGCGGTAATTCTCCCGCCGAAACTCGGCCCCGGCCACGAACGACACCGACTTGAGCCCTCCGAGTACGAGCGGGCGCACCAGGTCGAGATTGCCGGTGGTCTGGGCGAACACCAGGCGGCCGGCGTCGAAGGTAGTGGGGCTCGTCGCTCCCAGCGACGCGTTGACCGTATTGTCGACGATGAACTGGAACTCGTTCTGCCCGTGTGTAAGGCTGAAGTCCACGTCCCAGCCCCGGCTCGTCCCGCGCACCCCGGCGCTGAGCGACCGGTCGGTGATGCCCGTGTTGATGTAGGGCAGCATGCCGTACGGGAAGATCTGCGGTGCGACTTGTGCCTCCTGGTCCGGTAGCCGGTAGAAGGCGCCCGCCCGGCCGTCGCGCGAGGAGAAGCCGCCGAAGCTGTAGAACTCGGCGTTCTCGCTGAGCGGCACCATCGCGTTGAAAAACGCGGTCCCGAAGGTCGCCGCCGCTTGACCGACCTTCATCGTGAAGGGCGCCCTGGTCAGGCCGAGGCTCGCGAGGGAGTCGTCGTCGATCCTGCGCAGTGAGTCGGTGTACGCCGCCGGGCTGCTGGGGACGGGTTTGACGAAGATCGGACCGGACCAGGTGGCGGCGCGGTTCGTGGCTCCGCGATCGAGGTATTCTGCGGTGACATTGAAGAAACCGCGGTCGCCGATTGCGAAGCCGTAGTCGGCGTCGGCCTTGATCTGGTCGCCGTCATGCTTGTCGGCGATGTCCCCGAAAGACGTGCCGCCCGGTGTGGCGCCCACCGTGCTGCCGACCTCCAGGCGCTCCGTCTGTTTCTTCAGTACGATGTTGATCACCCCCGCGATGGCATCGGACCCATACTGGGCGGACGCGCCGTCGCGCAGCACCTCGATCCGTTCGATCGCCGCGACAGGAATTGCATTCAGATCTACGCCCACGGTCCCCCGCCCGAACGTGCCGTTGACATGCACCAGGGCCGGGGGATGCCGCCGTTTGCCGTTGACCAGCACGAGCACCTGATCGGGGCCGAGACCGCGCAGGCTCGCGGGGTTGATGTGGTCCGAGCCGTCGGCGATAGTCTGGTGCGAAGCGTTGAACGACGGCGCCAGGGTGCCGAGAATCTGCGCTACCTCGGTGTGACCGGTCTCGATGACTTCCTGCGCCGTGATCACATCCACCGGCACTGGCGTCTCGGTGGCGGTGCGTGACGTGCGGGCACCCACCACGACGACCTCGTTCACGGATAGCGGTGTCGCGGTGAGCTTGAAATCGGCGGTCACCGTCTGTCCGGCGGTCACGGTCACGTGCTGCTCCGCGGGCTCGTACCCGATGAGCCGCGCACGCACGGCGTGCGTGCCGGCCGCGACGCTCAGGCGGTACTCGCCTTTGGCGTTCGTGAACACGGTGCGGGCCGTTCCCACGATCACGACGCTCGCCCCCGCCAGCGGCCCCCCGGACTCGGCCGCCACGACGGTCCCCGAAACGATCCCGGTCTGTTGCGCCGCGAGGGGGGAGATGAAGCCGGGGAAAATAAGGACGAGAGCCGCGTACAGCGGCAATGTGTGGGCGCGTCTCATGTGCCACCGGCAGGATGACGGAGGCCTTCACGTGTGGCAAAAAACACGCCGCGTGGGCGGTCGCTACCGCCCGTCGCCGACGGCCCGGACTCGGGCCTCGAGCGCCGTGCGCTCGAGCTGCTCGAGCGGCAGCGCCAGCAGCAGATCGATCCGGCGGCTGAGCAGCAGGAACGCATCCCGGAACGCCGCCCGCTTGGTGACCTCGTCGCCGTCCACCTCGGCGGGATCCGGCATGCCCCAGTGCGCCAGCATCGGTTGCCCGGGAAAGATGGGGCACGACTCCCTGGCCCGATCACATACGGTGATGACCAAGTCCCACGGCTCCCGCTCCAGCCCGTCGATGCCGCGCGGCGGGCGGCCACGCCACGGGACGTCGTACTGGCGCAGTGTCTCGATCGCGAGCGGGTTGACGCGGCTCGCCGGACGCGACCCGGCGCTCTCGGCCTCGAACCGGCCTTTCCCCTTCCAGTTGAGCAGCGCCTCCGCCATCTGGCTGCGGGCGGAATTGCCGGTGCAGAGGAAGAGCACCCGGAGGGGTCGCGCCGTCACACAGGCTTCCGGGCGCGCACGAACGCCCCCATGATCCGGCCGCCGACCTCCTCGTAGATCCGCGTCGGCTCGATCCCGACGTCCACGAATCCGGCCGCGGCGAGGAGTCCTTTGTACTCTTCCTCCTCCAGCGCCCCGGCCACGCACCCGACCCACAGCTCCATGCTGCGCCGCACCGCGTCCGGGATGTCGCCCCGTACCACGACGTCCGACACGGCGAAGCGGCCGCCCGCCTTGAGCACCCGAAACGCTTCATGCATCACCCGGCGTTTGTCGGCCGAGAGATTGATCACGCAGTTCGAGATGATGACGTCTACGGAGGCGTCGGGGAGCGGGATGCGCTCGATCTCGCCCTTGAGAAACTCGACGTTCGTGACCCCGGCCGTACACTGGTTCTCGCGCGCGAGCGCCAGCATCTCGTCGGTCATGTCGAGACCGTAGGCTTTCCCCGTGGCGCCGACGCGCCGCGCCGAAAGCAGGACGTCGATCCCACCGCCTGATCCCAAGTCGAGCACGGTTTCTCCCTCGTGCAGCTCGGCCAACGCGGTAGGATTGCCGCAGCCCAGCGAAGCGAGCACGGCGCCTTCGGGAAGTGCTGCGGTCTCTGCGGCGTCGTACAGATTCGAGCTGACCGGATCGCAGCCACAGCTGCCGCCTTGCCCGCCCCCCAGCACGCGGGTCGCGGCCTGGCCGTACTTCGCCTTCACCGTGTCCTTGATCTCTTCGCCGCTCATGGGCTGCAACACGCCTGGGCGCAGCTGCCGGCGTGCTTACCGGGCTTCACGGCCGCGGCAAACCCGGCGATCGCGTCGAGCGCGTCGCGATTCAACGCGTAGTACACCCAGCGGCCTTGCCGCCGGTCGATTACCAGTCCGGCATCCTTGAGGGTCTTCAGATGGAAGGACAAGCGCGACTGCGCGGCCTCGAGCGCGTCCTGCAGCTCGCACACACAGCGCTCTCCGTG
>WNGO01005079.1_pt1 | contig 14606 bp, 14 predicted proteins | sample 5400511 | NCBI WGS metagenome assembly WNGO01 (sample SAMN13153380, study PRJNA577476) | soil metagenome | isolation source: 20 cm soil or saprolite under Garry oak tree replicate 2 | place: USA:California | collected 2016-06-15
AGGCAAAGTAGAGGGCAACGGCAGGCCACACCCCGACGTTGGGCAGCGTCCACCTCGGGGGAACAGGCATCAATCGAATGACCAGGTCGTGGATTGCGGCCCAGGGGTTCACGAGGTACCAGACGTTGCCGACAAGACCGGACAGGATCACCGTCAAGGCCCAGAAAAAGATCCAGACGAAATATTCGGCCGGGTTGTAGAAAGCCGTAGGCGATCCAAAGAAGCCGGCGATCACCACGATCAGCAAGCTGAGAATCCCGACCGCGCCACCGATGAGGCGTGGCCACCGCGTCCGCCCGATCGCTGTGAGCCATCCCACGGCCCGTCGCGGGTATGCCGTGGCCTTGGCGCCCACCTGGTCGCCCGCGAAGAGCACGACCAGGACAAACGAAAGAAAGACGACGCCTGAGGCCGCGAACAGGTAAAGGTAGAGCGGAACGCTCAGGTCGAAGCGCTGGCCGAAGCCATGCAGGACGATGTGGGCGTCGAGCATCAGGGACTTACCGTGAGCGTGCCGAGGTGCATGCTCGTCTCCTCCCACTCGATGTCGCAGGTGCAGGTTTTGTCGGCGGTGAAGCTCTGGGTCACCGTCTGCCCCGCCTTTGCCTCGAACGGGATGTCGTACTCGTGCAGGTGCACCTCGCCGTCCTGATCGCTGGTGATGTTGATCGTGATGTGGTCGCCCTGGTGCGCCTGCAGCTCAGTCGGGCTCATCTGCTTGGCGCCGGTCACCGAAAGGTTGAAGGTCACGTTCTGGCCGCCCTTGTGCTGGTTGGCGTAGATGAGCACGCCACCGGCGATGACGAAGACGACGACGAGCGCAACGACGATCAGAGCGCGAGTTCTGCTCACGCGATTTCCTCCTTCTTGATGTAGCAATGCGCTTCCCTTCCACGCTTGCCGGGGAAGGTGGCCCAGCTTCCCTTCCCCGCTTGCCGGGGAAGGTGGCCCAGCGCGCAGCGCTCGGCCGGATGGGGACGATCGGTAGCCGCCGGTCCCTAGGTAGCCGCCGGTCCCTAGAAGGAGGGCGGCCCTCGCCGGTTGAAGCCGGCGGTGATCGTATCGTCGGCTGTCACCGCGTGGGCGGCGAGCGCCCACGTCCGCTGCGCCATGACGTACGCGTGCCGCTGGTAGGTCGCGCCGGTGCCGAGGGTGAGGGCGGCGAGCGCCGGCCGCAATCGCGCGCCGAGCCACCGCAAGGCGAGCGCACCCACCAACGCGACAGGCAGCTGGCCTGCCGTGCCGAGCAGCAACAAGGTCGGCGCGGAGATGATGGGACCCCCGCCCGCAACCGCCTCGATCGTCTCCTGGGCGGCAAAGCACGCGAGCTGGATTGTGTACAGGGCGGCGACGAGGCGCACGAACGAGGGGGCAGCCTCCGGCTTGATGTGGCGGCCTGTCGCGACGCGAGCCGCACCGACGATGAACAGCGCGACCAGCAGCGTCAGCGCGGCGACGCCCAACCCGGTCTTCGCCAGCGACGGAAAGTAGGAATGCGCGCCGGCGCTCTGCATCTGCTGCGCGGCGTTTCCGAAGCGAAGCTCATACGCGAGCAGGTGGCCTGACTGGGATCCAATCAGGCCGAAAGCTGGAACGATCCAGACAACGCGCTTGACGCTCACGAGACGATGATAGGCACGCCAGGTAAGCACGAAAACTGAGATTCGGCTAACTTGACACCGTTTCGGGATGGCAACACAATGCCTTCCTGCCCATAAGGTCTGAGTAAGACTCGCTGCCGGCGCACTCTCGCCCCGAACGCTAGGTCGGGAAGAAGGCAGCGGGAAGATTGATCTGAGAGGTAAGTGCGCATGAAGCTAGCCCGTTTGGCGCCCGCTCTATTGGCAGCGGGTCTATTTGTCACGGCGTGTGGAGGGGGCGGCACCGCGACTCCCAGTCCCAGCGCCAACGTACCGTCGGACCTGAGCATCAGCTCATTCACGGCCGACTTCAGCTACATGGCGAAGCTGACGGACCTGACCAAAGCAGGCAAAGGCATGGTCGGCGTGATCCTGCCCGACACCACCTCATCCGCTCGCTATGTCGCATTCGACCAGCCGTATCTGACCCAGGCATTCCAGAAAGCTGGTTACACCTCCGCGCAGTTCAAGATCGACAACGCGCAAGGTCAGGAGTCGCAGCAGCTGTCGATCGCGCAGGCGGACATCACCGCGGGTGCGACGGTCCTGATCATGGACCCGCTGAACAGCAGCGTCGGTTCGCAGATCCAGGCCTACGCCCAGTCCCACGGGGTCAAGATCATCATTCACGGGGACCAACACCTACTACGTAAGCTTCGACAACGTCCAGGTCGGCAAGCTCATCGGCAAGGGCTTCACCGACTGCGTCACCGCATGGGGCGTCAAGAACCCGAAGGTCTTCACGCTCAACGGCGGTCAAAACTCCGACCCCAACGCGGTCGACTTCGCGAAGGGTTACAACTCGGTCATCTGGGGCGAATCGGTCGCGCAGGAGAAGGTCGGCAAGACGAACTCCGCCGGCTTCACGCTGGTCGGCGACCAGATCGCCACGGACTGGAAGAACGACGTGGGCGGCACGATCTTCCAGCAGCAGTTCACGGCACACCCTGAAATCAACGCCACTGTGGAGGCCAATGATGGTCTGGGCAACGCGGTAATCCAGGTTCTCAAGAACAAGAAGATCAAGGCCAAGTCGATCCCGACCACCGGCCAGGACGCAACCCTGGACGGCATGGTCAACGTGCTGACGGACTACCAGTGCGGCTCCGTCTACAAGGCCGTCTACCTCGAGGCACAGGACGCAGTCGCGCTCGCGACCGTGCTTCGCGCCGGTGCGACGCCTCCGTCTGGGCTGGTCAACGGCACCACCGCGCCGCCGTCTGGCGTGAGTGGCAACCAGCAGCCGGCCTCCCTCCTCGTCCCGGTCTGGGTCGACAAGTCCAACATGCAAGCGACCGTGATCAAGGACAAGTTCATCGACGTCGCGACGCTGTGCAGCAAGGCCGGCGCCAGCGTCTGCTCGGCGAACAACATCTCGTAAGCGAAGCTCTCAAAGACGCCGCCGCACGTCTGCGGCGGCGTCACTCTTTCTCCAGAGTCGAGATAATGTCGGTGACATGACGGCTACCGTCGCCGAGCCGCGTCCGACAGACGGAATGCTGCTCAAGGTACGGGAGCTCGACAAGCACTTCGGACCCGTGCAGGCGCTCTACCACGTCGACCTCGACCTTCCTTACGGCCAGGTGACCGCGTTGTGCGGCGACAACGGCGCCGGGAAGTCCGTGCTCACGAAGTGCATCGCCGGGATCTACCAACCCGACCACGGACAGGTCTTCTGGGAAGGAAATCCAATCCATGTCCGCAACGCGCGCGACGTCTCGCATCTCGGCATCGAGACCGTCTACCAGGACCTCGCCCTGGCCGACAACCTCGACATCGTGCAGAACATGTTCCTGGGCCGCGAACGGCTCAGGAGTCAGGTCCTGCTCGACGAGGACAGCATGGAGCGCGCCGCCAAGGAGACGCTGGCCGGCCTGCGCGTCACCACCGTGCGGTCGATCCGGCAACCGGTGGCCTCGCTCTCGGGCGGCCAGCGCCAATCGGTGGCGGTGGCCAAGGCCGTGATGTGGAACTCGAAGCTCGTGATCATGGACGAGCCGACCGCGGCGCTCGGCGTCGTGCAGACGAGGATGGTGCTCGACCTCATCAAGAGGCTGCGCGACCGAGGCCTTTCTGTGATGGTCATCTCGCACAACCTCACGGACGTCTTCGAGGTGGCCGACCGAATCGCCGTCCTCTACCTTGGCCGGTTGGTCGTGCAGGACAAGGCCTCGGCCTTTGACCTGCAGACGGTCGTCCACTACATTACGACGGGCGGCTCCGGCCCAGCCGCCGGCTCGCGCGCAAAGGACGGCTGACGTGGCAGGCGTGGCGCCCGAACAGGCGGCGGACCTCACCGCCGCGCCGGAGGCGGCCGAGGCCGAGGTCCCACCCGAGCTAGTCGCCCAGACCCTCGGCGAGTACCTGCGCGCCTACGGCGCGCGCATCAGGGCCGGCGAGAGCGGCGTCCTCCCCGTCATCGCCGCCATGTTCGCGATCATCCTTGTGTTCTGGGCGATCAGCCCCAACCACGTCTTTCTCTCCCCGGTCAACCTCGTCAACCTGTTCCAGCAGGCGGCCGTGTTCATGGTCCTGGCAATGGCCGAAGGCTTCGCGCTGATCCTCGGTGAGATCGACCTTTCGGTTGGGTACGTCGGTGCGATCGGCGCGGCGATCACGGTCCAGCTGATCCAGCCGATCACCACCAACTGGCACTGGATCCCGGCCATCCTCGCGGGCCTCGCCGCCTGCGCGGTCTACGGCGCGATCCAGGGCACGCTCATCACGCGACTCCGGCTGCCGTCGTTCATCGTGACCCTCGCGGGGTTCCTGATCGCGAACGGCATCTTTCTCAAGATCCTGTTGCTCGGGCCGTTCTCCGGATATCCGAACCTGGCCGGCCAGAGCGACAGCCTGCTGGTGATCTACAACCTGATGTGGGGCACCATCGACCCGATCGTCTCGTGGATCGGCGCGGCGATCGTGGTGCTCGGGTTAGGCCTGTCGATCGGGTGGGGCGATTTGCGGCGCCGCCGGAGTGGCCTGGTCGCGCCCCCGGCCAGCCTGACGGCGATCAAGATCGGCCTCATCGCCGTTGTCGCGATCGTCGTCGTCGCCATCTGCAACAGCAACCGGGCCAACATCGGAACCCTGGAGGGCGTGCCCTGGATGATTCCCATCGTTCTGGCCGTACTCGGGGCGTGGACCGTGCTCCTCCAGCGCACCAGGTTCGGCCGCTACGTGTACGCCATCGGCGGCAACCCGGAGGCGGCGCGCCGCGCCGGCGTGGACGTGTCGCTGGTGCGGACGGTGGGCTTCGCCCTGTGCTCCTTTACGGCCGGCATCGCGCTCCTGCTGTATGCCTCGCTCCTGGGCGGAATGTCGAACAACCTGCAGGGTGGCCAGTACGTGCTCTTCGCGGTCGCCGCGGCGGTCATCGGGGGCACAAGCCTTTTCGGCGGCAGGGGCAAGCCGCTCCATGGCGTGCTTGGCGGCCTGGTCATCGCCGCCATCTACAACGGCCTCTACCTGCAGGGCATCTCCCAGGTGGAGTGGCAGTACATCGTGACCGGCCTCGTGCTTTTGGCCGCGATCATCATCGACGCCGCCTCCCGCCGCGGCGCATCCTCGGGGAGCGTCACCCGAGCCTAGGAAGGCAGCAACTCTTCCCCACTTGTGGGGAAGTCCCGGCCGCAGGCCGGGGATGGGGCCTGCCCGCCCCTCCGGCGCTTCGCGCCACCTCCCCATGACATGGGGAGGAGTTAGGTGCCGGGAGACCCCACGATTGGGAATTGCCCGGCCTGGGTAAACGTTCTCTCGTACAGATGGCAACACCCAAGTCGGAACTCCTACCAGTCCTCCCCATGGACGACGTCGTCGTCCTGCCGCACATGTCCGTGACCCTCGCCGTCGAAGGCGACGACCAGAAGGCCGCGATCGAGGCCGCCCGCCAGGGCAACCGCCTGATCCTGCTCGTCCCTCGCATCGAGGGCAAGTTCGGCACCATCGGCACCGCCGCCCGCCTGGGCGAGTCCGCGGAGCTGCCGACCGGGGCCGAGGCCTTCATGATCCGAGGCGAGTACCGCGCCCGGCTGGGCAGCGGCCAGGCCGACATCGGCGGCGCGCTCTGGGTCAAGGCCGACCCTATCCTCGATCCCGAACCTCCGACTGAGAAGTCGCTGGAGCTCGCCCGCGAGTACCGCGCCCTGCTGGAGAACCTGGTCGAGTCGCGTGGCGTCCCGCAGGTCGTGCAGTTCCTGCGCGCCGCGAGGACCCCCGGCCACCTCGCGGACCTGGCCGGCTACTCGCCGGACCTCTCGACCGAGCAGAAGCTCGAGATCCTCGAGATGAACGACCTCGAGGAGAGGCTCACCAAGCTCATCGGCTGGACGAAAGGCATCCTGGCCGACGCGTCGCTCAAAGAGAAGATCCGCAGCGATGTCGCCGAAGGGATGGAGAAGACCCAGCGTGAGTTCCTGCTGCGCCAGCAGATGGAAGCGATCAAGAAGCAGCTCAACGAGGGGCAGACCGACGTGGTCTCGACCTATCGCGAGAGGATCGCCAATGCCGGCATGCCGGAAGGCGTGCTCAACGAGGTCAACCGCGAGCTTGACCGCCTGGAGCGGACGAGCGAGCAGAACCCCGAGTACGGCTGGATCCGCACGTACCTCGACTGGATGCTCGACATCCCGTGGAACGTGCGCTCCGAGGACAACTACGACCTGAAGAAGGCGCGTGAGATCCTCGACCAGGACCACACCGGCCTGTCGGACGTGAAGGACCGCATCATCGAGTTCCTGGCCGTGCGCAAGCTTCGGCAGGAGCGCGGCCTCGAGGTGCTGAGCGGCCGCGGTTCGGGCGCCATCATCACGCTCGTCGGACCTCCCGGCGTAGGCAAGACCTCGCTCGGCGAATCCGTCGCGCGCTCGCTTGGCCGCAAGTTCACCCGCGTATCGCTGGGCGGAATCCGCGACGAGGCCGATATCCGCGGCCACCGCCGAACGTATGTCGGAGCACTGCCCGGGCGGATCGTGCGCGCGTTGAAAGACGCCGGTACGAAGAACCCCGTGATCATGCTCGACGAGATCGACAAGGTCGGCAGCGACTGGCGCGGCGACCCATCCTCGGCCCTGCTCGAGGTGCTCGATCCTGCCCAGAACCACACGTTCCGCGACCACTACCTCGAGGTCGACCTCGACCTCTCCGAGGTGCTCTTCATCCCGACGGCAAACGTCTCGGAGACGATCCCCGCGCCACTGCTCGACCGCATGGAGCTGATCCGCCTCGACGGCTACACCGAAGAGGAGAAGGTCGCGATCGCTCGCGACCACCTGCTCAAGCGCCAGGTCAGGCAGGCCGGCCTGAAGCCGGAGGAGGTCACCGTCGACGACGCCGCGATCATGAAGGTGATCACCGAGCACACCCGGGAAGCGGGCGTCCGCAACCTGGAGAGGGAGCTCGGCAAGATCACGCGCAAGATCGCGACCAAGGTTGCGACCGACCAGCTGACGCCGCCCGTGGCGATCACACCCGACCGCGTGCGCGAGTTCCTCGGCAAGGCGAAGTTCGACAACGAAGTGGCCGCGCGTACCGCGGTGCCAGGCGTGGCGACCGGGCTCGCCGTGACGGGGATCGGAGGCGATGTCCTCTTCGTCGAGGCAAGCGCGACAGACAGCAACGGCCACGGCAGCACGCTGACCCTCACCGGCCAGCTGGGTGATGTGATGAAGGAGTCGGCGCAGATCGCCCTCTCCTACGTCAGGTCCCACGTTGACGAGCTGAGGGTCGACCACGACAGCATCAACAAGTCCTTCCACATCCACGTGCCCGAGGGCGCCGTGCCCAAGGACGGCCCGTCGGCCGGCGTGACGATGACGACCGCGATCGTGAGCCTGCTTACCGGCCGTCCGGTGCGCAACACCGTCGGCATGACCGGTGAGGTGACCCTTCAGGGTTTGGTGCTGCCGATCGGCGGCGTCAAGCAGAAAGTGCTCGCCGCTCACCGCATGGGTTTGACGGAGGTCATCCTCCCCAAGCGCAACGAGAAGGACCTCGACGATGTGCCCCAGAGCGTGCGCGAGGCGATGACGTTCCACCTCGCGAGCCGGGTGGAGGACGTGCTGAAGCACGCGCTCGAGCCCGCCTCTACCAAAAAGTCCAAGACCGAAGCGGCCTAAAAGAGGGGGAGAAACTCTTCCCCGCTTGCGGGGAAGTACCCGGCGCAGCCGGGGGTTGGGGCTGAGTTGGTCAAGTCGACGACCACGAGATGCCTCCGCCGTCCGGCGCTCGATGCTCTTGGTGCACGACGTGATTAACCCTCGGTCAGCTCCTCGGCCTGGCTCTGCGAGCCGGTAGAAGAGCGCACAATGCGGCTCCGATGAATCCCGACCTGATGCGTTACGCGCGGATCGGCATCTGGGCGGTGCCGATATTTGCCGCCACGCTGTTTGCCGGCACCATCACGCACCAACCGCCTCCACAGACCGACCTAGGAGGCTGGTCGGCGTACGTCACCACCAACGAGTTTCTCTTCAGTCACCTGGTGTTCAGCATCGGTGGAGCGATCTTCGGCGCCATCGGGGCGGTGGCGCTGGGCATCGTCTTGATCGAGCGTGGCTCCGTCAAGCTCGGTCTATGGGGTCTGTCGACGGGCGTTGCGGCCAATGTCCTGGGGAGTTCCATCTTCGGCATCGCGGCCTTCGCGCAGCCGGCGATCGGCCGTTTCTACCTGGCGGGCCATCAGGACCTCGCGCAAAACCTGTACTACGACGCCGCGCAGGGCGTGCCCATGGATATCGTCGCGGTTGTCTTCCTGGCTGCCTTCGTTGCGAGCGCCATCGTGTTCGGCGTCGGGTTTGCGCGATTGGCGTTGATGCCGAGGTGGGCGGGCATCGGCTACGCGGTGTCGGCCCCGCTGTTTGCGATCATCGGCTTCGCCCTCGACAACTGGATCCAGAGTGTGGCGGCAATTCTCATGACGACCACCGCCGTCTGGATGGTGATCGCGCTCCGGCGAACCCACCCAGCGGCGGTGCTGGAGCCGCGCCCGGCTAGCTAGCGCTTTCGCTCCAGCCTTCCGGAGGACCGATCGACGACGCCTCCGGCCCGAACTTCCTGACGTATTCCTCGTGAACTTCGTTCCACGCATCGGATTGCGCCTCAGGCGCCGCCTTTCCGTCGAGCGCACGCTGCAGAGCGTCCAGACAGACGTGCCAGCCCGCGCCGTCGCGCGCCGCCTTGCCCAGCTCGTCGATGGTGTCGATGAGCGTCAGCACACATCCCGAGCCGCGCGGCGCAACCTCGAGACGGATCGTGTCGGTGCCCCACCGAAACTCGAGCAGCGAGGGTGGCTGGAACGCCAGCACCTCACCTTCGAACGGCGGCATCTTGGCGTTCGCGTCCTGAAAGCGCAACCTGGCCCCCACCTTCCATTCCTCGACGACGATCTCGTCCGGGAACCACTTGCGCAATTCCTCCGGCTCCGTCAACGCACGCCATACACGCGCCGGCGAGTGCGCCAGCTCCCTCTCAAACCGAAGCTGCCAATGCTTATCTGCTGGGACGAGATCTCCGATCACGTTTGCCTCCTTTCGGACTCGAGTCCGCCTGGTCGAGATGACGTTCGAGCGCGTCCAGGCTCTTCGCCCACATCGCGCGGTAAGGCGCGAGCCAGGCGTCGACCTCACGCAAGGGCTGCGGCCGCACACGGTAGTAACGCCTCTGTGCATCGACCCTGGACTCGACCAGCCCGACTTCACGGAGCACCCGCAGGTGCTTCGATACCGCGGGCTGGCTGACCTGCAGCGAGCGCACCAGGTCACCGACCGAACGTTCGCGGTCGACCAGCAGGTCCAGGATGCGGCGACGGTTCGGCTCGGCCATCACCTCGAACGTGGTGCCGACAGCCATTCGTCTAATATATCTGCTTGGCTATATAGCCGTCAAGCTATGGAGCCGAGGAATATTCGCCCGGGGCGTCAAATTGGAAAGGCATGGCTCGGACATCGCACGAGATCCTCGCGAGCGCGAAGACGATCGCCGTGGTCGGCGCCTCGCGCGATCCAGGCAAGGCCGGCGGCTCTGTGCCCGAGGGCCTGCAACGCCGCGGCTTTCGCATCATCCCGATCAATCCGTACGCGGACACCCTGTTCGGCGAGCGCGTGTACCGGTCGCTGCTCGAGGTTCCGGAGAAGATCGACATCGTCGATGTGTTCCGGCCGTCCGCCGACACGCCGGAGATAGCGCGCCAGGCGGTGGCGGTCGGAGCCAAAGCGTTGTGGCTGCAGCTCGACATCCGATCGTCCGAGGCGCGCCAGATCGCGGAGTCGGCGGGCCTGGAGTACGTCGAGGACGAGTGCACCGCGGTCGTTGCCTCGCTCTATCGAATCAAGAGAAACGCCGCCTAAGAGAGTCGCTGTCGGATTACTCTCGTTCGCGTGGCGCCGCGGCGAATCCGGCCCAAGCGGGACCGCACGATCGAGTCGGAGCTGAAGTTTCGCCTCACCGGTGAGAACGATCACCGCAAGCTGCGCACGATGCTGCGCGATCGTGGAGCGAAGAACACCGCGCGATATCGCGAAGAGAACTACCGGTTCAACGGCCCTGGCAAGTCGACGCGCAGCACGACCCTGCGCCTCCGTGTGCTGAACGGCGGGCCGCAAGGAATGTTGACGGCCAAGGGTCCGGCGAAGTTCAACGCCGGCGTGAAGACGCGAGAAGAAACCGAGATCGAGGTACGCGACACGCACGCCACGCTCGACATGCTGCAGCAGCTCGGTTTTCGAGTCGGCTGGATCTACCCGAAGCGGCGTTCCGTCTGGATGCTCGACGGGGTCGCGGTCACCCTCGACGTCCTCGACTTCGGATACTTCGTCGAGCTCGAGGGCCCCGCCGACGTCCTACCCGAGATGGCGCGTAGCCTTGGCCTCGACCCGAGCAAGGCGCTCCGCGACAGCTACTCGGTGATGGCGAAAAAACACCAGCAGAAAAAGCAACCTACGAAAGCGCCGCCGACCCCGGTGGTGGTTACTCTGCTCGCGGAGGAGCAGGCGCAGCCTTAGCGCCGTCACCCTTGCCCGCTGTTGACTCCTTGATCCCGTACTCCGACAGCTCGCGCCCGTAGCCCGACCGCTTGACGCCGCCGAACGGCAGCCGCGCGTCGGACGCGACCATGCCGTTGATGAAGACCAGGCCCGCCTCGACCTTCTCGGCGAGCTTCTTCCCGCGCTCGATGTCAGAAGTCCAGATGTTGGAGCCGAGCCCGAAGTCGGTGTCGTTGGCGACCCGGAGCGCGTCGGCGGCGTCCTTGACGCGGATCACCGCAGCGACCGGTCCGAATGTCTCCTCGTGGTAGGCGGGCATCCCCGGCCTGACGTTCGCCAGGACAGTCGGCTCGTAGTAATAGCCATCGCCCTGGATCCGGTTGCCGCCCACGAGGGGGCGCGCCCCGAGCCTGATCGATTCGCGGACCTGTCGCTCGAGCTCGTCGACGAGGTCAGCTCGCGCCAGCGGCCCGACCTGGTGCTGGCGATCCATTGGGTTGCCGACCTTGAGCGCAGCGACCGCGCCCGCGAACCGCGACTCGAACTGATCGGCGACCGACTCTTCGACGATGAATCGCTTGGCTGCGATGCAGCTCTGGCCGTTGTTCTGGTTGCGCGCCCGGCACGCCACCGTCGCCGCCGCGTCGAGGTCTGCGTCGGCGAGAACGACGAACGGGTCGGAGCCGCCGAGCTCGAGCACGGTCTTCTTGAGAGCTCTGCCCGCCGCCTCGGCGACCGTCATCCCGGCCTTCTCGGAACCGGTCAGCGTCACACCGGCGACCCGGCGGTCCGCGATCAGCCCCTGTACCGCCGCAGACCCGATCAACAGTGTCTGGAACACGCCCTCAGGCACGCCGGCCTCGCGGAAGACCTCCTCGATCGCGAGCGCCGACTGCGGCACATTGGACGAGTGCTTGAGCAGCATCACGTTGCCCGCGGTGAGAGCCGGGAGCCCGGCGCGAAACGCCTGCCAGAACGGGAAGTTCCAGGGCATCACGGCCAGGATCACGCCAAGAGGCTGGAAGCGGACGTAGCTCTCGGTCGCTGTGCTTTCGACTGGCTCGTCCGCCAGCAGCCGCTCCGCGTTCTCAGCGATCCAGCCGGCCGTCCACACGCACTTTTCGACCTCGGCCTCGGCCTCGACGATTGGCTTGCCCATCTCTGAGGTCATCAGCGCAGCGAACCGCGCCTTGTCCGCGCGAAGGACTCCCGCCACCGAGCGCATCAGCCCGGCCCGCATCCCGATGCCGGCGTCCCTCCAGCCAAGCCGGGCGGCCCAGCCGCGCTCCAGTGAGGCTTCGATCGCTGCTTCGTCCGCCTCGGGGAACGTCGCCAGCTCCCGGCCGGTTGCCGGATCGATGGATTTCAGCACCCGCTCGAATCATGCCACGATTTGATCTGTGGCCCGAGCACCCGTGAAGAGACGCGCCGCAGGCGCGTCTGTCAGGCCGGCAGGCAGTCCTTCGGTCGCCCCCGCCACCCCAAGCGACGGGCTGAAGCGGGTCGCCATCGAGGCGGCCACCCCAGAGATCGACAGCGGACGATTCCCGGCCAAACGAGTCGTCGGCGAGACCGTGGTCGTCGAGGCGGACATCTTCACCGACGGCCACGACGCGCTGGCCGCCGTCGTGCGCTATCGGCACGAGACCGCGACGGGATGGCGCGAGACGCCAATGGCGCCGCTCGTCAACGACCGCTGGCGGGGTGAGTTTCCGGTCACCGAGCTCGGCCGCTACGTCTATACGATCGAGGCCTGGGTCGATCACTTCGAGACCTGGAGCCGCCAGCTCGCCAAGCGCGTCGCGGCCGGTCAGGACGTGACCGTCGAGCTCGAAGTTGGGGCCCGGATGCTCGAGGAGACGGCGGCACGCGCCGACGGCCATGGCGCCGACGCCGCGCGGATGCGGGAGCTGGCCAGGTTGATGCGAACTCCGACGCCGCAGGCCATTGCTACCTCCCCATCCGACCGGGCCGCTGTCGCGGCCGGGTCCCCTTCCCCGGCAAGCGGGGAAGGGCAACCAAGCCCCCACCTGGCCGGGATCGCTGCGCGATCCGGGTCGCCCTCCCCGGCGAGCGGGGAAGGGGAGGCGCTGATGCGTCGCTACGCCGACCGCGCCCAGGCCACGACGTACGCGCGCGAGGTCGGGGTGATCGTGGAGCCTCAGAAGGCGCGCTTCAGCACCTGGTACGAGCTCTTCCCACGCTCTACCGGTCCGGCGGACGCCGGGCGCGCGCAGGGCGCACTTCCACAAAGACACGGCACGTTCAAGGATGTCGAGCGACTCCTGCCGGAGATCGCGCGGATGGGCTTCGACGTCCTCTACCTGCCCCCCATCCACCCCATCGGCCGCACCCATCGCAAAGGCGCCAACAACATGCCCGCACAGCCCCGCGAACCGGGAAGTCCCTGGGCGATCGGTTCCGAGGTGGGCGGCCACAAAGCAGTGAACCCGGAGCTTGGCACCCTCGCCGACTTCCGCCGCCTCGTCAAGACCGCCGCGGGCGAGGGCATCGACGTGGCGCTCGACATCGCGTTTCAGTGCTCGCCCGACCACCCCTACACGCGCGAGCATCCCGAGTGGTTCAAGCACCGGCCCGACGGCTCGATCCAGTACGCGGAGAACCCGCCTAAGAAGTACGAGGACATCTACCCATTCGACTTCGAGACCGAGCACTGGCGAGAGCTCTGGCAGGAGCTGCTGTCCATCGTCCTCTACTGGGCCGAGCAAGGGGTTGGCGTGTTCCGGGTTGACAACCCGCACACCAAGCCCTTCGCGTTCTGGGAGTGGCTGATCGCCGAGCTGCGGCGGGCGCACCCCGAGGCCATCCTGCTTTCCGAGGCGTTCACGCGACCGAAGGTCATGTACCGACTCGCCAAGGTCGGGTTCAGCCAGTCGTACACGTACTTCGCGTGGCGCAACACTGCGTACGAGCTGTACCAGTACTTCACCGAGCTCTCCCAGCCGCCGATCCGCGACTTCTTCCGGCCGAACCTCTGGCCCAACACCCCCGATATCCTCACCGAGTACCTGCAAACCGGCGGCCGGCCCGCGTTCCAGGCCCGGCTGATCCTCGCCGCCACACTCGGCGCGAGCTACGGAATCTACGGACCGCCTTTCGAGGCGCTGGAGGGGCGTCCGCGCGAACATGGCTCCGAGGAGTACCTGGATTCGGAGAAGTACCAGCTGCGCGACTGGAAGCGCGACCCAAGCATGAGTGAGCTGATCGGGATCGTCAACCACATCCGGCGCGAGAACCCGGCGCTCCAGAGCGACCGCGGCCTGCGATTCCACTTCACCGAGAACGACCAGCTCCTGGCTTACTCGAAGAGCACGCCCGACAATGCGAACGTGATCCTGACGGTGGTCAACGTGGACCCCCACCACGTACAGCGCGGGATGGTCAACCTGCAACTCGAGGAGCTCGGGATCGAGAGCGACCGGTCATATCAGGCGCATGAGCTCATCAGCGGGGCGCGCTACCTGTGGAGCGGAGCGCGCAACTTCGTCGAGGTCAATCCGCAGTCGATGCCGGGCCAGATCTTTCGTTTCCGCCGTCGCGTGCGCAGCGAGCACGACTTCGAGTACTTCTTGTGATCACCACCCCCCAACGCGCCAAGCGCAAGATCGAAACATCGCAGGTCGAGGACGATCCCCTCTGGTACAAGGACGCGCTCATCTATGAGCTGCACGTCCGGGCGTTCTACGACAGCGACGCCGACGGCGGCGGTGACTTTCGGGGCCTGATCGAAAAGCTGCCCTACCTGCAGGAGCTCGGCATCAACGCGCTGTGGCTGCTGCCGTTCTATCCCTCGCCTCTGCGCGACGACGGCTATGACATAGCCGACTACACGAACGTGAACCCGATGTACGGCACTCTGGGCGACGCCAACCAGCTGGTCAGGGAAGCGCACCGGCGCGGCATCCGGGTGATCAACGAGCTCGTTTGCAACCACACCTCGGACCAGCACCCATGGTTTCAGCGC
>WNGO01001876.1_pt1 | contig 14600 bp, 11 predicted proteins | sample 5400511 | NCBI WGS metagenome assembly WNGO01 (sample SAMN13153380, study PRJNA577476) | soil metagenome | isolation source: 20 cm soil or saprolite under Garry oak tree replicate 2 | place: USA:California | collected 2016-06-15
ATGGGGCAAGGCCCATCGATCCCACGACCGCTGCACCAAGATCGGAAAGAATGTCGCCGAAGAGATTCGATCCGACAACGACGTCGAACCAATCGGGGTGAGCGACGAAATGTGCGGTCAAAATGTCGATGTGATATTGTTCTGCCTTGACGTAGGGATATCGCTTTGAAATTGCGGCGAAGCGTTCGTCCCAGAAGGGCATGGCATAAACAATGCCATTGGACTTTGTAGCCGAAGTTAAGTGCTTCTTTCGGGTGCGGGCCAGTTCGAAGGCGTATGTAATAATGCGATCGCAGGCGCGACGGGTGAAGACACTTTCCTGGATCACCATCTCGAACTCTGTGCCTCGATTGAGCCGTCCCCCGGCTTCGGAGTACTCGCCTTCACTGTTTTCCCGCACGATGACGAAGTCGATGTCTCCAGCCTTGCGCCCGCTGAGCGGGCTCGTAATCCCTTCCAGCAAGCGTGCGGGGCGGCGGTTCACATATTGCTGGAATCCGCGGCGGATAGGGATCAGGAGGCCCCACAGCGAAGTGTGGTCGGGTACTCCGGGATAGCCGACCGCTCCCAGATAGATGGCGTCGAACGGGCTTAATTGCTCGAGGCATGCTGCCAGGAGAACGAGAAATCAAACCGTCGAGCCGCTGCCTCGAGCACCCGAAGACCTTCGGGCACAACTTCACGCCCGATACCATCGCCTTCGATTACCGCTATCCGATAAGTTTTCAAGTTTCCTCGCTGTTACAGGGAGCCTGTTGGACCGGCAGCCCATCAAGGGCTGAAGCCGGCATTTTGGGAAATCTTAGCGGCACGTTGAAGCCGTGCCCTTTCACAACAGTCTTCCTCGATAATTCCTATTTGCTCAAAAGTGCCGTCAGCGCGCGGACATCCGAAACGTCTTCGAGCTTTCGCACCATTTCGATGACCTGGTTCGCCTTGTCGGCCGGCCATTCCGCGAACGCGGCGCAGCCGCGGAATTTCTCCGCGACCTCATCGTAGCTCATGGGATTGATTGGGCTTCCCTTGCCAAAGTCAGCCCGTCCGGAGATCGTGCGCCCATCCTTCAGCGTAATCTTGAGGATGGTCGTCATCTTATCGTATCCCGCCTTTTCGGCCTCGGGATCGACATAGAAGCGAACTCGCTCGATCATTTTTTGTACGTTGTCGCGGTTCACCACTGCGTCGGTGTATTTCGTCTGATCCGCTTTTCCGTCAAGCAATAGAATCGCCATGCAGAACTCCATACTGAACTTCGCCTGCAATCCTGTCTTCGGATGGTGATGCAGTAGTGTGCTCTCCATGTTCTTGTTCGCGCCAACCTCTAAGCGTTCAACATCGGCGGCTCGAATTGCGTTCGCCTGAATCAAACGCGAGAGTTCGGTCATGCCGGGATGAGTCAGAGAACCCGAAGGAAATGGCTTGATCGAGACTCCTGGATTTTGAAACGTCCAGGGATTGCCCAGTCGCTCGATAATCACGGCGGGATCGTACGTGCCACCATAGGCGTGAAAAAAACCACGTTGCGCTTCCAGAATCTGCTCGGCTGCGGTCCAACCTATTGCAGCGAAGTCCGCGGCAATAACGCCCGATTCTGTGGCGTGACCCGCCTGAAATGGTTTCATCATAGTGCCGAAGTTCTCGCGCAGCCCAGCTGCGTGGCTGGCAACAATCCCAAAAGCGCACGAGGTATGCACGGCGTCCAACCCTTTGAGCTTGGAGCAGGCCGCGGTCCCACCGAAAACTCCGCATGTACCGGTGGAATGGAAACCATCTTCATAATGGCGTGGCGAGATTGCCTCAGCAATTTTGCACTCCACTTCCACTCCGGCTTCGTAGGCGACCAGCAGATCTTTTCCGCTTCTTCCAGCGACCTCCGCGGTTGCCAGAGCTGCGGGAAGAACACAGACAGTCGGATGGACAAGCAGTCCGTACACTCGATCTTTGGCGACCGCGAGTTGAGTGTCGTCAAAATCGTCGACGTGGATGGCCACGCCATTGGCAAATGCGGCGAAGCGGGCCGGAAGCCGAATTGCGGATCCCAGCACCGCCGCGCCACCGCGTGGGGAAAACCCGAAAGATTTCACATACTGCTGGATGAGTCCCCATGTCTCGGCTTTCGAGCCACTAAGGGCAAGTCCCAGACCATCCAGAATCGACTTCTTGCCGAGTTCGAGTGAATCCGCAGGTATGTCGCCGAACTTCAGGGTGACCACAAACTCAGACACATGGGCGGTCAGCTTCTGAACTTGCGGAAAGGTTGTCTCAGCGCATACCTGAGCGGTCACGGCGCTGGCATGAGTCGGCCCGGAGACGCCGAGAGCCCCTAACGCTGCTCCCGCGCTAGCTGCGTTTCTGAGGAAATCACGCCTTCTCATATCGGTTGTCATCGGAGGTAGTCGCTCATTTCAGTTCGTTCTTGAATGCGGTCTCCCTTGATCAAGATGAACTGATCGGCCGCAAGCTTGTCACTTCCGTCAAACAGATGGCCGGCATGAATCGCAATCCACTGATCAGGCGCTGGGGTCGATTGACCGAGAGCCAACGTGCAGACCAGTAGAAGGAAACCGGCACTATATTTCTTCAGCATGGCGGGATGTCAATCGTGGCGGGTCTACATTAACACCCCATGAAGATGGGATTAAACGTTATTCAGGATCGTGAGCTGGGCCGGCGTACAGATGTCCTTTCTGAATAAGTTTTCATCTGACTTCTCTAACGATTTAGCTCGAACCGCAATATACTTACTGGCCGGAGAACCATGCGCATTCTGTTGGTCGAAGACGAGGCCAAGGTATCCACGTTTGTGGCCCGCGGATTGACTGAGGAGCGATTTGCGGTCGATGTTGCCAGAGACGGCAAGTCGGGGCTCGATCTGGCTACGACCTACCACTACGATCTGGTGATTCTTGATCTCATGTTGCCCATGCTGGATGGAAACCAGGTTCTTCGCAGTATTCGAAAGGACAATGTGGAGGTCCCCGTTCTGATCCTGACCGCTCGCGATGCGGTTGCGGACAAAGTGGGGAATTTTGAGGCCGGGGCCGACGACTACCTGACAAAGCCATTCGCGTTTGCTGAACTTCTGGTTCGGGTGAAGGCCCTGCTTCGGCGCGGGCCAGTCACTCGTAGTAGCGTGGTACGCGTCGGCGATCTCGAACTCGATCGTTTGTCACAGCAGGTGAAGAGAGCGGGCAAGCGGATCGACTTAACGGCAAAGGAATATTCTTTACTGGAATATCTGATGTCGAATGCAGGGCGGGTTCTCTCGCGCACCATGATCATCGAACACGTCTGGGACCAGAGTTTTGATGGCATTACGAATATCGTGGATGTTTACGTTCGACATCTCCGGAACAAGGTCGACGATCCATTCGAGCAGAAGCTGATTCGCACGGTGCGTGGCGTAGGCTACACCATCGGCCCCGGAGCGCATGCATGAATACAAGGTCTCTCCGTTTTCGCATCACCGCATGGTATGCCGGACTGTTGGCCGGGGCACTGATTGTTTTTGGCGTCTCCGTTTATCTGGGCCTCGAGCGATATCTTGACTGGACTCTGCAAAGGACGCTGGCTTCCGAGTGCCAGACGATCGGGACAGAGCTGCTTTCCCAGCTGTCTGCCAAAGACAACTTGTGGCTGGCCACCGAGATCAACGAGGCTTATGCCCCAGAGGTGAATGGACGCTTCATTCGCGTTGTCCGCCAAGACGTGGGCATCGTTTACGTTTCGGGCCAGCCCAAAGACGGAATGTTTGATCCTTCGCGAATCCCTCTTCCAACCGATACCGAAAAGGATGGTCCAAGAAAGATTCGCTTCGAGGCGGGAAACCGGTTACTCATCGATTCGATAACTCTTACCACGGCCAACGGAAATCGATTCTTGGTGGAAAGTGGCGCCCCTTATAACCAAGTCGAAGTTGTGCTGCATGGGCTTCTGCGGATATTCGCGATCTACATGCCGTTCGTTGTTTCACTTGCGGTTGCGGGCGGTTATTGGTTGATGAGGCGTTCCCTGGCGCCGGTGGATGAGATCACCAGGAGGGCTGAAGGAATTACTTCCTCGAACCTGAGCGAGCGTTTGCCGGTGATCCGCACCGGCGACGAATTGGAGCGACTCTCTACTGCCCTGAACCGCATGATCGAGAGACTGGACGAGGCGTTTCAACACATCAACCGTTTTTCCGCCGATGCTTCTCACGAGTTGCGCACGCCCTTGACGATCCTCCAGTTGGAACTGGAAGGTATCGCGCAGAACCAGCGCCGGGATGCCGCGTTGGGAGATCAGATTGGCAGCGCGCTGGAAGAGACTCACAGGATGTCTCGGATCGTCGAAAGCCTTCTGGCCATTTCGCGCCTGGATGCTGGCGAAGTGAAGATGGACAAGACACGCCTGGACTTGGGTGACTTGGCTGCATCGACGGCCGACGAAATGAGGTTGCTGGCAGAGGAAAAATCGATTCGGATTCGTACTCACATGGCCATCAGCGTCCACGTGGAAGGAGACCGGACTCGCTTGCAGCAAGTAATCGTCAACCTCATCGACAACGCCATCAAATACAACCAGGAAGGTGGTGTGATCGATGTCAGTGTCAGCAGAGAAGGAAACGCCGCAGTCTTCGAGGTTTCCGACAACGGCCCCGGCATTCCAGTTCACGCTCTACCTCATGTGTTCGAGCGCTTTTACCGCGCGGACAAAGCCCGCTCGCGCGCCAACGGCGGAGCGGGACTGGGTCTCTCCATCGTCAAGGCGATCTGCGCTGCACATAATGCTGAAGTCAAAGTCTCGAGCTGTGAAGGCCGCGGCAGTTGCTTCCGTGTCGAACTCCCCCTACTCGACATGGTTACAAGGGACGTGGATCCCGCCGCGGTTCGGCAGGTTTGAGTGTGAGCGCAACCCGTTCCAACCGGGAATCCAATGGGCGAATCGCTACTACCACTCAAGCCGGCGGCATTGACCGAGTCAATACCGGCGATCGCGCCGCAGGATCGGAAAGCAAAGATCTGGTCTGTGATACGTGTCTCCAGCGGCAATTTCCTGGAGATGTACGACTTCATGGTCTTCGGGTATTACGCCACAGCAATAGGCAATGCATTCTTTCCCAGCCAGAATCCATTCGTATCCTTAATGTCGTCGCTGATGACCTTCGGGGTGGGCTTTCTGATGCGGCCCCTCGGCGCCATCGTTCTGGGCACGTACACCGATCGTCATGGACGCCGCGCCGGACTCATTCTGACGCTAAGCCTCATGTCGGTGGGCATCATCTCAATCGCGTGTATGCCGGGATACGCGACCATAGGCTTGATCGCTCCGCTCCTCGTGCTTGTTGGCCGTCTGCTACAGGGGTTTTCAGCCGGAATGGAGTTGGGTGGTGTGTCGGTCTATTTGTCCGAGATTGCCACTCCGGGGCACAAGGGCTTTTATGTAAGCTGGCAATCCGCGAGTCAACAGGTCGCCGTCATGTTCGCTGCCCTCGTCGGAGTCGTATTGAGTTCCACGTTGCCGCCGCAACAGATGATGCAGTGGGGGTGGCGTGTCCCGTTGCTGCTTGGTTGCGTGATCATCCCATTCCTTTTCCGGCTGAGACGTTCTCTCCAGGAGACCGACGAGTTCGTTGCCCGCAAGCACAAGCCGAGCATTTCCGAAATTTTGCATTCGCTGACTGCCAGCTGGCAGATCGTGATTGTCGGCGTAATGTTGGTAACGATGACCACGGTGTCGTTCTACATGATCACCGCCTATACACCAACGTTCGGCAACTCTATCCTTCACTTGGCCAGCATCGACAGTCTGATCGTCACCCTCTGCGTCGGCGCGTCGAATCTTTTCTGGCTGCCTGTCATGGGAGCGCTTTCCGATAGGCTAGGCCGTCGGCCGTTGCTTCTCATTTGCGCGATTCTCATGCTGGTTACCGCTTATCCTGCGATGCTGTGGCTGGTTGACCAACCATCTTTGTCGAGATTGCTCACGGTCGAACTGTGGCTGTCGTTCATCTATGGCAGCTACAACGGCGCCATGGTCGTTTTTCTTACCGAAATCATGCCGGCCAGCGTGAGGACAACGGGTTTTGCGCTCGCTTACAGCCTCGCGACTGCCATCTTCGGTGGCTTCACACCTGCCATCAGCACGTACCTTATTCACGTTACTGGGAACCAGGCGGTCCCGGGAATGTGGCTGTCCTTCGCTGCCGCCTGCGGCCTTGTGGCAACGTTCTTGGCCAGACCTCATGTCGCATTGCAATCCGCTGAGTCACTCCAATTCTGAGCAAACTTTAATGTTGCAGTTGGTCGATTTTAGTCCTCCCGCTCGTATAATTCGCCATCCATTCAATTGCCTTGGGGTGAGGTGACTATGCGAGCCTCTTTGCGCTCAGTGGTTCTGTCTTTCCTGTTGTGCAATGTGCTTTGGGTTGCCGGAACGTCTCGGATGTGGACCTATTCGCAAAGACCCTTACGATTCGCAAGTCAAAAACGGCTGCTGGCGAGCGGACTGTACCGCTGACCGACGTGGCGGTGTCTGTTCTGGCAAGGCTGCGCCGAAGGGCTGAGGCTTTCGGCCCGGTCGAACCGGTACACTACGTCTTTGCGGCCTTTGTTCCCAAGTTCACCTTCTCCGGCAAGAGAGTGATTGATTACAACGTCACAGGCGTCGATCCCACGCGGCACCTGAATAGCTGGCGGTCGGCCTGGAGGACGCTAACAAAAAAGGCGCGATTGCCGGGCTTCCGGTTCCACGATCTGCGGCATTGCGCCATCACGCAGCTTGCAGAGAACGGTGCGTCCGATTCCACGATCATGGCTATTGCCGGTCACGTCAGCCGTCGCATGTTGGAGCGGTACAGTCACGTACGGATGGAAGCGAAACGAACCGCGATGGAAGCCCTCGCCGTGAGCACCAAAGCGGCGGGTTATGACACAAACCATGATACAAATGCCCGCCCTGTGAGCACGCGCCCTGTTTAACTTGTTGAGGGATTTGGTGGACCTGGTCGGGATCGAACCGACGACCTCTTCCATGCCATGGAGTCGGAAAGGCAGCCGGAGCTTTGTTTTCAGGTGGTTAGCAACTGGTATATTGGCCGGAAACCGGTATATTGGATGATATTTCCGGCCAAATTTTAGTGTGTACAACAGACGAGCCGCATGGGCGGGGGTTCTTGTAGCTCGGTTTTCAAGCCGAATTGAATTTGCATCACGAGGGTTTGCAAAAAGACCTGCGCTTTTGCGGCATTCTGGAAGCAGCTTCGCTGGTTTGCGCTCGTGGAACCCAATGAGGATGTAGTCGCAATCCGGGCGAAATTCGGATTGCGAGCAGATTCCGATCCAACGCTGGCCTGGAATTTCCTGACTTCGAAGCAGCCGTTTTGGATGACTGGCCCGGATGTCATTGCGGCAAAACTTATGACGGGAAAGCCGATCAAGATTCTGGAAGCCATCAAGGTTGTTCCGCACGGAGTGCAACCTGGCCTCGTGCCCTGTGCCTCATCAAAACGTTCTGCGCAAGAAAAATGAATCAATGTAGGTATGGCGTCGTCTCAACTCTCGGGTGCTGCGGGGGTAATGAGCGATACTCAGGGCTTTGGCTGTCGGAGAATGGGAGGAAGAGCAGGCAGACGACTGCTGCATTTCGTGAGGTATGAAGAATCACTCGCTTATGCTGCCACGGCGTAACGATGATGCAGGCCACCGAGTCGAGCGAAGGATTGAATCCTGCTTGCGTCGGCCGAGTGGCTAGCGACGGAGCGCCCTTCTGGCGTGTCCTTGGCCAGCCCAAGATGGGTTCGGTCTTCGTGGTAGTAGCGGATATAGTCGTGCATGAGTCGTTTCAGATGCCGCTCATTGAGCACGATTACATGGTCCAGCAAGTCGCGACGGCAGCTTCCCACCCAACGCTCTGCGACTCCATTCTGCCAAGGACTGCGAAATGCGGTGCGAACCGGTTCAGTGCCCAGGTTTTTGGCCGCGCAGATCACGTCATTTCCGAACTTTGAATCCCGATCAAAGAGCAGGAACTTCTGGGGCTTGGCATATGGCCATGCTTCACGCATCTGTTGAACGATCCAGAGCGCACTTGGATTCCTAGTCACGTTGCAGCGCAAAACTTTCCTGCGACCGTGGCTGAGCACGAAGTAGCAGTACAAGACTCCGAAGGTGAGGGTCGGCACGGTGAAGAAGTCCATCGCGGCGATGGCCTCGCGGTGGTTGCGCAGGAAAGTCAGCCAATCCTTGCGCCCCTCGGGGCTCCTGGGCGCACGCTGAAGCCAACGCGAGACGGTCGGCTCGGAAACCTTAAAACCGAGTTTTAGCAATTCGCCGTGGATACGAGGTGCCCCCCAAGTTGGGTTTTCAGCCGCCATGCGAAAGATCATCACCCGGATCTGTTCGTCGACCGGTGGACGACCTCCACGTCGCTGAGCTCTGGACAGCCACTTCCAGTAGAGCCGAAAGCCAGCGCGATGCCACTCAACGATAGTCCTTGGGGTCACGAGGACAAGGGGCTGCTTCCATCCTTGCCAGAGCTTTCTCAAGGCTACCCAGAACAATTTCTGTTTCACCGACAAGCGACGCCGCGGTCGCTTGGCGTGCAGCGCAAGGAGCTGTTGGCGCAAGGCTAGGTTCTCGAGGATTAGATCCTGGCGTGAGCAGAAGGCGCTGATAAGCCAGCCGATGAGGTGCCGCAGCGTGCAGAACATGGCCGACATTGTATCGGAAGGCACCAAACGCAAGCACGGCAAGTCATTCATTCTACGACTGCACGAAGTTTTGATGAAGGACAGGTAGTCGCATGGCAGTAGTAACGAGATGAACTATGACGGCTGCACAGCGCATGTACGTACAAAAACGTGACCGGTATCATCGGCTGGCACTGGCTGAATTGGTGGGAAGCAATAGTATAGAAGATGATTGTCAAACTTGGCTTTCTTAATTCCTCCTGTTTGGGTGCGACACCCGCTCGCGGACCGGGTCTAAGCTGAGGATGTCAGCGAACTCGTCAAAGGTATTCGCACACAACAGCCACTGATTCCGTTGCCCGGCGCCATAGTTCCACTTGAGGCGAATAACGGTTGGGTTCAGTTCGTTCTTGCGATAGTCAAGCAAGATGGGAGCGTCGGAACCAAGCCCGAAGTCACCGATAACAACTGCAAGTTTAGCGTCTATATCCTGCGGTGCTGCAGATGTTGACCAGAAGTTTCTTTCCCCGCCTTTGCTTAGCTGCGCTACCGTACTGAATGGTGGCCGAACAAAATAGATTCTGTCCTGTTCAGGGGCCACAATTTTGATTCGCGCCTCCTCTACGAGAGACTTGAGGTTCTGCCTTAGTTCTTCCTCAGGTGTTCGCGGCCAAGAACCGCTCTGGATGAGTGCGACCAGACGCTCCGGAATCGGTAATCCATCCACTAACATTGTCCTGAACCTCCGTGACGATCGCTTCCTTGTAAACACTAGGGTAGTATTGTCAATTCAGTCAAGCCTTCTAAAGCCCCTGTAATCGCCGGACGGATGTTCATCGGAACCTCAGCATTAGGGTATGCTCCATTCAGTACGCCTGATCTCCACGTCAATTGTAAGCTGCCGTCCGCTTGACGAATTGCGGCAAACCCATAGTGGTTTCCGGCGTCTCCCCCCAGGGCCTCACTGACAGCTTGGTGACCTCCCCTTCTGCTCACCCAACCTTGTGGTACATCTCCAGTTGTGCTTGGCACGAGAGCAACCTTCCCGGACTCTGCATCGTAAACGCCGGTAAATCCCTGCCCCGCAGGAAACGCGTCGAAGTCGTTTCCGGACTTTATTAAGAGGAGAAGGGATCGCGCATCGACATCGTCTATTCCACCGCAATAACAGGGTCCTTCCATCACTTGTCTGTTGAAAGCATTTTCGATCGCGTCATAGACTGACCTCTCGAAACGCCCCATCTTGGTTCCGAGCAAGCCAGGCCAACCACCGGCTTGGAAGGCGAAAGCATTTTCTGCTTTTACATCATCAGTCCTCGGAGGTAAAGCCATCGGGTTATCGGGATCGTTACTACAGCCGATCCCAGCACAATCAGTTTTAGCGCCAACAGAAGATGAGGGCGGGGCTGAGTCCGAATCCGAATCCGCACCCACAGTGGTTCGCAACTGGGGCATACCATCTAGCCGGAAGAAGTCGAAAGGAGTCCAGACACCATCTATTGACTGGCTCGATGAGATTCCGGCAGTGCCAATAAAACTCAATCCAGATGGATCGATCAGGCTGTTTGGATCGGTCGCGTAAGCGTAAAGGTTCCAGCCTTGACCAGCCGGATCGGGAGACAACCATCGAGAAGCGTTGGTTGCTAACTCCCGATTCGGAGTGTCGAACAATCCGGCAAAGATATCCTGAAGATCGCCCGTGAAGTCCTGCTTCAAGGTTCCGAACGTGTCGTAAGACTCTCCGTATGGCGCGTAGGCGGTATCGTAGGACAAAGCACGATTGCCAAGAACGGTTGCGAGTCGGTTTGTCCCGAGCCAATCATTGTGCATGATTGTCTTGGAGCCTCCGCCGTTAGCGCCCGTTGCTTTCAGCATAGGCCCTCCGGGCAACCGTAAATCTACCTCCGTGACAGTGGTCCCGCTCATTTGCGCCAACCGCCCGGTTGGTCCGAACAGGTATTCTTTGTACGTCGCGTTGGTGCTGGTTTCAACAATCCGCCCTAAAGCATCGTACGTGGCGCACGATCCCGAGGTCCCGCAAACAGCAGCGGTAGCCCCGACCCTGACACCAACCATTTTTCCGTAGGCATCCCAACTGTAAGTGTTGGTCCCGTCGTAAGTGAGATGCCCGTCAGAATCGTACGAGCTGCCGAGGTAGCGATTGTTGGCGGAATTATAACCAGGGTTCCAAGACGTGCCGGGATTTCCCGTTTTGGTCAAATTATCGTACTGGTCATAGCTGAATACCTGTCGCCAGAGGGAAGACCCACAATCAACGCTGTATGTTGTTGGAGTAGGCGGCGGAGGTGGAGAATTCGGTGGAACTCCCAACCTTCCGAGATCGTCATATAAATAGGTACAGGTCTGTGAGCCGCCCACGTTGAAGCCGTCATTGATAACGAGCTTCTGAAGCGTGTTGTTTGTATTCCACGTCAGAGTTCCGCTGTCGGTTTTGCCGTTGACGGAGAAGACGTAAGTCTTCGTGTGCTCGACCGCATCGTACGTGAAAGAGTCGTTGTCCCCAGAGGTTCCGATGAGTACGGAAAGCGGACGGCTCGCTGCATCGTACGTGACTCCGTTGATAACAACCGTCGATCCTAGAGAAGCGGTATTCGGGCGGCCTTCACCATCAACCCCAAAAGTATACTTACTGGTATAACTCGGAATGCCGCTGATGGACGAGACCGTTCCGTTCGAATTGTACGTTACTGAGGTGTGGTAATAACCTCCCGAATGCGGAGTGGACTCCCAGACATCCGTCAGTCGCCCGTCTTTATCGTAACTGAATTGCTCGTCGGTGACCTTGCTAGTGCCGGAGCAGTCGGAATCTGTGTAGGCTTCAACGATTCGACTGACACCGTTCTGAACCGCTAGCGTTGATTGATCGCCATATACCCAACTACGACATCCGAATGCATAAGTCGGAGTATGAGCTTGAAAAGTTCTTCCGAGCGCATCTACCCCAAAGCACATGTGCGTTCCAGCATTGTCAATCGTTTCCACCAGCCTCCCGTAAGCGACTCCAGAACCGCACGTCACCGAAGCCGTATCGTAAATATACGTCGTGGTTCCGGCCTCGGGAGTCGATGACGATGTGACTCGGCCAAGAGCGTCAGCAGTAGAAGTGTGCGTCTGCGACCCGCGAGTTGAAGAAACCGTCGATGTTCCCGTACCGAAAGAATATGAATAGGTGTTCAGAATGCCAGAACCACCCATTACCTGCCCGCAAGCAGCTCCGCCGCTGGTCTCTAAAGAACAAATCGATTTCGGGCGGCCAAGACCATCTGTTTCCGTTTGCACCGTCTTTACATGCTCTCCCGCGGGAGCGGGAGCACGCGTTGCCGAAGCATCATTTTGGTTGTACGTATAGTTGAGCGTTCCGGCCAACGCATCCGTAGAACTGATCGAGCGGCCAAGCGGGTCCACGATGCTCGTACCGTATATTGAGCACGGCTGATCTGATGTTTTTACACAGGGAGTGCTGCTTTGAGTTTGCCAGTTGGGGCCATTGAACGAATACCGCGTCGAGACCGTATCGTAATTGGAGGAAGTTGGGCCTTGTTGAGTCTGTGAAATGATTGATCGCCCGAGTGCATCAAGATAGAGTGTATGATTCTGAACCGACGACCCGAACGAGGCAGTCGTAGAAACTGAATTGCGGGTGTACGTCGTCGAGACTTGGTAGCCCGAATTGTCGGTCACGAGCGTTGGGCGGAACATCGTGTCGTACTGCCTAGCCGGAGGCGTATTTCCGTTGGCGTCAGTCGTCGTTAGCACGACACCGCCGTTACAGTCCCAAGTTTGCGAGGACTGGATCACAATACCGTTGACGGTAGTCGAGGTTGACGTCGGAAGAAGTCCGGCACAACCCCCTGAGCCCGTGGCAGCGTAGCCGAAATCGGTGCGGTGTCCGTTGGGATCAGTCGCTGAAGCAACGGTCCCATTCGCGTTCGGTGCGTAGTTTGTTGTAAGCCATGAGGAACCCGTCCACAAACTCGTGCTCGTCAAGAATCCCTTCGTAGTATATGTAAAGCGGGTTTCGGACAGAGTGTTTGTTCCATCTGATGTCACCACATCGCAGGGGTGGTTGTTAATGCCACTTCCAACGGCTGCGCACGGAAGTGACCCCGTCCAGGTGCCGTACGAGGTAGTCGTGGTTAGAGTTTGTCCAGTGATGTAGTCGAACTTGGACGATGAGAGAACATTTCCAAACGTATCGTAGGTGGTAGTGGCATGGTTCATCGCTGTGCTCGATGCACCAATGTACTCATAAGTATCGGTTTGCGATATAGGCAGGTGCGAAGCAGTACCAGCACGGCAGTTTGTGAGTACGTTGTTATAGCAAATGGTCAACGATGCCAATAGTGAATAGACCAGACTCGCTACAGTACCAACGTTTTGGTAGGTATCCTTCCCTAGCAACAACGATAACTTTGGTGCATTCTTGTTAAGCGAAACATATAGATAGTAGACTGCTTTGTTCTTGCCGGGATCGAGTACCGTCGTGGTCGTCACATTGCCGGCAGTCGAGGCCGTATACGTCGTAGTACCATCTGGCGTAGTACGCGTTAATGTACCATTCATTCCGGAGAGCGATGTGTATGCCGACGGACTTGGATAAGAATAGGAGACAGATCCACCTGTACGCAACGTAAACGATGCGACACGACCGGTTCCCACTTCAGTAGACAAAGTCGTCGAGACCCCGTCCGGGTACAAGATCTGGCTGACCGGATAAATGTTGAAGTGGCCTGCAGATGTCAATGGTCCGGCGATAAACTGTAATTGCTGTGTAGCTCCTTGCGTGTCCGTCCACTGGACATACGATGTAGTTGTGGAACTTAGTGGCGAAAGGAAGACTGGAATGTGCGCGCCGTAAGTATCTGTGAAGGTGCCATTACAGAACTCTGTAGGGGGACACGACACGTTGTTTGTAACCGTAGTTGCATTTCCAAAAGTATCGGTGTCATTAAGTACATCGAAGCCAGTACCGGTAACCTGGAGAATGCCAGCATGTCCATTGGCCGCAAGAACAGAGCCGTTTTGAGTTGGCGGGTAGCCTCCGGGTAAGGAAACAAAGATTCCGGAGCCATCTGTGGTATACGCAGATCCGCTGTTGATGCAGGGGCTAAATTTAAATGTTGAGGGAAGTGGGTGTGCGGTATGACCATCTGAGGCGTAAAGGTAAAAGTTGGAATACTGGGTGGCAGTGGAACCATTACACGAGACACTGGTTGAAGATGTAGACACGAGTGAGCCAAATAGGCCGGGCACGAACAGTCGATATACGTGTTTGGAGAGATACCGGCTATGACGCAGTCTTGTGCGGCGGTCATTGTCAAATGGATACTGGACGTCGGTATGACTGGAACAGCAATCGTTGGTACAAGAGTAGCAAGGTCAATAGAATCGTAATCATGTGAATCGGTGGCGCCGAATGAGTTCGTGGCACCCCCAGTTTGCGCATTGGCCATGCCGAGCAGGCACACTATAAATAGCGACATGACGATCGTTTTCATTGGATTTGTCCTTCCTTACTAGGATCGTCGTATGTTCCAATGCTGTCCGGCAATTGTCGTCTGCTGCTTTGCTTTGTCAAGACAAGCTCTGCTGTGGAAAACCCGGTCTGTAATCAGTAGTTCTACGGGCGATGTCCGCGAGCGCTCTGAGGCGTAGCTTCTTCGGAGTGATAGCGTGGACATTCCTAAAATCCCGATAGAAGTTGCTGATATCGCGGTAGCCGCACTCTGACGCGATTTGTTTTATGGGGGTCTGGTAGACCATTAAGAGCTGAGCCGCTTTCTTCATCCGTACCTCTAGCAAGTACTGCCTGAGTGTTTTGCCAACCTCTTCATGAAATAGGCGCAGGAGGTAAGACTCGGATAGCCCTAGATATTTGCACGCGTCGGTCAATCGAAACGGTACGGCAGTG
>WNGO01005404.1_pt1 | contig 14598 bp, 15 predicted proteins | sample 5400511 | NCBI WGS metagenome assembly WNGO01 (sample SAMN13153380, study PRJNA577476) | soil metagenome | isolation source: 20 cm soil or saprolite under Garry oak tree replicate 2 | place: USA:California | collected 2016-06-15
CAATCTCGAGCAGTGCAACGGCTGCGGCGGTTGTCGGAAGGACGCGCCCACGATGTGTCCTACCTTCCTCGCAACCGGCGAAGAAGTCATGTCCACCCGCGGCCGGGCTAACGTTATTCGGAAAATTTTGCAATGGCGCAAGAATGGCAACGATCCGCTGGAATCCGAGGAATTGGATGCGGCGCTGAGCAATTGTTTATCATGCAAAGGTTGCACGCCGGAATGCCCCTCGAATGTAAATCTGGCGTTGCTAAAGGCGGAATTGCTTTACGCCGCGATTCGAAAACATGGGCTTGGTTTACAGGAACGAATTTTGAGCCGGCCCGATCTGTTGGGCGAAATCGGCTGCGCGTTTCCGCGAATGGCAAATGCCGCTCTCGAATTTACGCCGTTGCGGACATTAACGGAAAAAACGATCGGGCTCTCGGCTAAACGGTCGTTGCCGAAATACGCGAGTGAGAGGTTTGACCGCTGGTTCGCCCGCCGGTCATCCCGACCGGAGCAAAGCGAAGTGGAGGGATCCCGCGGAAGTTACCTTAAAGCTTCCGCACCGGGATCCCTCGACTCCGCTCGGGACAACGTCATTCTGTGGGACGACACCTTTGTGCGCTACAACGAGCCGCACATCGGGATCGCGGCGGTCAAGGTGCTCGAAGCGCTCGGCGTCCACGTCTCGTTAGCTCGAGGCCGCAAATGCTGCGGCCGCCCGGCGTTTAGTCAGGGGAATCTCGACACCGCCGAGAAGTTCGGCGAGCACAACATCAACCTTCTCTCATCACTCCAAGATGCCAGCCCGGCTCGGAACTCCAATACTCCAATCATCTTCCTCGAGCCTTCCTGTTACTCGATGTTCGCGGAAGATTATCGCGAGTTGAAAATTCCGGGCGCCGACTCAATCGCTCAACGCAGTTTTCTTTTCGAAAAATTTGTAAACGACATTCTGGAACGCGAACCGGAAAGAGTACGATTTCAGGACCGCGACGAGTCCGTTGTGGTCCACGCGCATTGTCACGCGAAATCAATTGTGGATCCGACCTTCATGGCTCGATTGGTCGATAAACTCCCCGGGCGAAAAGCGAAATTGCTCGACACCGGCTGCTGCGGAATGGCGGGCGCGTTTGGGATGATGGAAGGGAAGCGTGAATTGTCGCTAAAAGTGGCGGCGCCGATGTTGGAAAAAATTCGCGCGGAAGGGCCCGATGTTACCGTGATTGCTTCAGGAACGAGCTGCCGGCATCAGATTTCTGAATTGTCGGAGGCGCGGCCGATGCACATGGCGGAATTGTTGGCGGCTGCGCTGCCAACATGTCCGTCATCCTGAGCGCAAGCGAAGGACCCCGCACAGACACATTTGATCACACGGAATTCCTTGTGTGATCGCTCGCGTTGTTGTGAGGTCCCTCGCCGTCTTCGCGGCTCGGGATGACGGCGTCTTGCGCGCTATGCGAGCCGTAGAATCTCGCGGAACTCGGCGCCAGTGAGCGCGTGGACAGAAAGGCGCGACTGGCGGACCAGGGAAATGTTTTTCAATGGTCGCCTCCCTTTAATCTGGTCCAAGGTTACGGGGTGGCGCAGCGGTTTGATTGGCGCAAGATCGACCGTGCTCCAATCGCCTTCTTTTGCCGTGGGATCGGAGTATGCGGCGCGGACGACTTTAGTTACACCGACAACCGCTTTGTCGGTGACGCTGTGATAAAAGAGAACTTCATCACCCACGCGCATGCTGCGGAGATTGTTTCGCGCGGTAAAATTACGCACACCGGTCCAACTGGTCCTCTTTTCTTTGACCAGATCGCTCCAGGAATACGCATTCGGTTCTGATTTCACGAGCCAGTAGTTTTTCATTTTTTAATCCTAGTCATCCCGAGCGCAGTCGAGGGATCCCGTAGCCTAAGCTTAAGGGTTTCATAGCGGGTTCCCTCCACTTCGCTTCGCTCCGGTCGGGATGACGATCAAGGCTTGGGCGGTTGAGCGCCAGGTGTGCTTGGCGGTGGGGAACCTTGTGGTGGTGCGCCAGGTTTGGCTTGTTCGCCCGGCTTGGGAGGAGCAGCGCCCTGCTGTTCGCCACCCGGGAGATCTTCGTCAGGAGCAGCGTGCAGATCGGCTTCGACGAATGATCCGGGATGACTAGCCAGTTCTTTGCGCAAAGCCGCGATCTGTTCCTTGGTAACCGGGCTGCCGTGGTTTCCCCACTCCTGTCGCTCATAAGTCAGGACATCGGCAACCTTTTGATCACCCAAGCTCTCCCACGGTTGCATAACGGCGCTTCCGTATTTTTGTCCCTTCACTGTAATGGGACCTTGCAAACCCTTCATCACGACCATGGCGGCGTGACGGGAGCCGCCGTTAGTAATTTCAGAACCGGCGAGCGGCGGATATCCCTGACTTTGCGATCCGAGTCCACTTGCTTGATGGCATACCGCGCAATTGGCCATGAAAACTTTTTTACCGCGCTCGGCGGGCGTAAGCTCTGTGGTCTGTTGAGTCCCTTGATTCTGGCCGCCCCCCTTTTTTGCTACCGGCACAAGGCCCGGGTCCAAACTGTCGCCGCTAAAGCTCCCGGAGAAGCGTCCGAGATACGCGCCGCCGAAGAAAATCGCGAGAGCATAGATTCCGATCAGCCACAAGGAAAGTGGTTCCAATCCCACGCGCGGCTCCTGTTTTTCCCGCTGAATCGCAGCGTGCACTTTTTGCACGTCCTCGCTCTCGCCATAATCCATTCCCTGGCGACGCCGCGGTACAGAATCGGAGGGATTCATTATTTTGCAGCAGGTTTAGCCGCAGCGGGCGATGCGGCCGGCGGCGCAGCAGCGGATTTCACTTCGTTCAACGGATGTGATTGATTGAGCGACATCAAATAGGCTACGAGACATTTCGCGTCGTAGGTCGGAACGATTTCCCAACCTTCGCCCGGCGCGCCCTCGCCACGCAATTTGATGGCATCGGCTGATTGTTCTCCGCCAACGCGCCGTTTTTCGTAGAGGAATTTGTAAGCCGGCATATCCGAATCGAGATTCAAACTGCGAGGGGCGTAGAGATGTTGATGATGCCAGGCCGCGGAGTAGGCCGCCGGGGAGTCGGAAGGTGACGCAGTGGGCGAAGGGGCCGCGGCAGTTTGTGGTGGTGAGGCAGCAGACGCAGGCGGAGCAGGTGGTTGCGCGCCAGGTTTGGCGCCTTGTTCCGCTGCAACGTTCGCGGGCGAAGCCGAGGCATTTGCGGCGGGCGGCACAGCAGCTGGAGTCTGAGGTGAGGGTTGCGCGGCCGGTTTGGCGTTTTGCTGCGCGCCGGCGTTTGCGGGCGGAGGCGAGGCATTGGATGCGGGCGGTGAGGCAGCAGGCGCAGCCGGAGGCGCTGGACTGGGTTGTGCTGGCACGGCTTCTTCCTCGGCCGGAGCGGCTTTGCCGATGTTGGCCAAATCAGGTCCCATTCGCGTTTTACCGAGCAACGCTGGCCGGTCGAAAATGTAATCGCGCGGTGCGCTCCGCCGATCACCCCATTTTGGCGGCGAACTGGGAGCGGCGTCGCGCGCGCGCTCGATGTCGGAAGCGGCATAATCGGGGCGGAGCTGTTCGCTGTGGCAATAGAAGCAACCGTTCGCGATGTAAACGCGTCGGCCGCGTTCGGCCATTCCCGATTTTGGCATTGGATAAATGTCGGTGCCTTCTTCGTCACTCTGCGGATCGAGATGGCCAATCTGCAAATCGGGAATGTAAGCGAGCCCCAGCCAGGAAAAGGCAAGGGTCGCGAGGATTCCAAGAACGAGCGGAGTGAAGCCTTTCATCAGTGCGCGACCATCTCTCCAGGTTCAGGATTCACCGGATTCAAAAATGTCGGCACGCTGGCGGTGCGGCCAAGGCCGAGAAGCATGAGTAAGAAATGATAGGCGAAAACGAAATGCGCCACCGTCATTAAGATTCCGGAAAGGCTGCGTCCCCGTAAATACGGTAGAACGGACTGCGTGCTTTCGGTAAACGGCAGGGTCGGGTTGTCCATGTTCAGACCTTGCACCATGCCGCCGGCAATAAGCATCAGCGTCATGAGTCCAATGCCGTAAACCGACGCCCAGAAATGAATCTTGATGAGCGAGGCAAAGCGCCATTCGCGCCCGACCAATCGCGGCACGATGTAATACATCGCTCCGAACATGATCATACTGAAAAAGGCGTAGAGACCGAGGTGACTGTAAGCACTACTGACCTCGCTGAATTGGAGGTAACGCGCGAAAGAGCGCAACGAAATGACGACGCCGAGCAGGCTAAACGCGGTATAGGACATCGCACCAAAAACGGTGAAACGCAGTGTCGGGCTGTAACGCATCAGCGGAAAATACCCTCGCATGGTCATGTGATGATTCAGTCCAACCGTGGCGACTGGGATGATGCACAAAATCGTCGCTGCGATGCTGGCGGTGATCATCCAGGCTGGAAACGGGCCGTCGACGAGCCTTTGCATTCCGGTCCAACTGGCGAAGAAGGCGTAGGTCCAGAATCCGATCGCCGCCAGATGGTAACTGTAAACGGGTCGACCGATTACTTTCGGGATCATGTAATAAGCGGTGCCGAGGGCGAGCGAACCGAACCAAAGGAAAAGAAGATTGTTCGCGTACCACCAATTGACTGCGGCCTGCAACACGCCTTGCACCGGCACAATAAAAAGCATGGTTTGCGCAGCCAGGTACATCCACGGGAACCAGAGAAACGCAGCGAGCAGATACCATTGCGTGATGTAGATCGGATCGCCGTGACGAAACCGGAACATTAGGACCACCCAGGAGGCGATGATCGAGTAAGCAACAAAAAGGACAACGGCGGCATAGCTGGGAAATTCGAGCCAATGATAACCGGTGCTGTCGCCCGCCAGAATTCCGATGACACCGAGGAGGACACCGAGGTTCCAGAATGCGCCGCCGGTTACGAGCACTAGTGGATGACGCAAGGTGGTGCGGCACAACCGCGCCATGAGCCAAATCGCAGTGCCCATCCCTACCATCGAAGCCCACCCGTAAAGCATGACGTTGAGATGCGCCGGACGAATCCGACCCCAGGTCAGAACGGCGACGTTTGAAAGCAGATCGGGCGAATGGAGTTTGAACGACGTGAAAGCCGCCAGCAAAGTCCCTAGCAATAACCAAACGACGGCCGAAGCGTAAAACATTAGCACCGGAACGCGGGTTGAAGCGTCGATCAACGCGCGTTCGACTTGCTCGACGTCGCCGATGCTCAAATCGGTGACGCTGCTTGGGCTTTTGAGTGGAATTTCCGTGGGATTCATTCGCAAAAAATCATGCCGGCGTTTTTTCGGGAGGCGGAGTTCCGGGCGGTGGCTTTTGCTCAGGTTGGGGTGAGGGTGAAACTGCGGGTTGCCCGGTGGGCGGTGGCGGCGAGGCGGCGGGTGTCGCGCCAGGACCCGGCTGTGTCCCTGGTATTGCGCCGGGTGGATTGGAGGCGGCAGCGGGCTGGCCACGATTTTCAGAAGTCGCGCCCTGGACTGATGTCGGTTTCGGTGTAGCGCTGGCGCCGGCTGCCGTAGGAGCCGGTGAAACCGGTGGCGCGGGTGATGCCACAGGCGCCGGTGTTGGAGCGGCAGTTTCAATTGGATTTGCCGCCGCCGGTTTCTTCGACGCCAGATCGCGCATGGTAAGCTGCATCGCCCGATCAATTGGGATGCGCGCGACACCCTTGGCTTTATCGACCCAGGCGTAGGCGCTCAATTCCTTGGTCGCGGCATCGCGCGTCGTTTTCAATTTCTCCTCGCGCGCTCGCGCTCGTTTCGCTTCGTAGTTATTGCCGTGAGGCGTAGCTGCTACCAGCACCAGCACGAAAATTCCAAAGAAAAGAAAAAGCAAAACGATACCGAGCCATGCCCGAAAAGAAATCGGCGTGCGTTCTGGTGTTTGCGATGCAGCGGAAACGGCCATGTCAGTTCCTCAAACGCAATGACTCGATCAACCGCGGATCGCGCACTGGAAAAGTGGACGTTTTCCCAATTAACCGCAGATAAAGGAAGGCCAGACTACAACCGATCGCGATCGGGCAAAGGAAATCCCAGATGCTTAGGTGAACACCGGTGCCGTGGAGCGAGGGCAGCACGATCAGATACATATCGAGCGCCTGCATCAGCATGATCCAGCCGGCAACGATGCAAAGTTGATGCGGGCGTTTCTTGATTCCCTGAAGCAACAGAATCGCGAAGGGACCAAAGAAACGTCCGATGACGAGAAGCAGGCTCAGTGGCCACCATGACTCCGTGTTCCGGACGAGATAGTACTGCGTTTCTTCCGGAATGTTGGCGTACCAATACAGCATGTATTGGCTGAAACCGATGTAGGCCCAGAAAACAGAGAAGGCCAACATCCATTTCCCCATGATGTGGTAATGCTCCAGCGTCACCACTTTGAGGTAGCCGGCCTGACGCAACGCCGTGACGACAAGAACGAGCAAGGACATCGAACTGCCGGCGGCCCCGGCAAAAATGTACGGGCCCCACATGGTGGAGAACCAGTGATAGTTCAGTCCCATCAACCAATCGAAAGCGGAAAAGCTTAGCGCCAGACCAAAGATGGGTAGCCCGGCAAAGGCTACTTTGCGCATCCAAACGGTAAACCTCGGATTGCCGTCGCGATCCTGGGCCACGGAAAAGCGGCGCAGGAAAAATGCGACTCCCCCAAGGAGGACGAAATAAAGCAAGGCGCGGAAAGCGAAGAACGGCCAGTTCAAATACTGACGTTTGCTATCAAGCACTGGACTCTCGCCCGGTGCGATATTCATCCACTCAAAAAGATGATGGCGGAGCAACAAGATCGGGATCGCAAAAATAAAGAGAGCGCAGAGAAGCAGCGCGATATTCTCGAGCTGCCGGCGCACTACGACCGACCATTCCGCGTCGGTGGCGTGATGCACAATCGTCCAAAACAAACAGCCGCAGCAAAGGGTAAAGAAATAAATGAAGCCGAAGAGCCAGGAAAAACTGAATTGTAAAGGGGAGGTGAACGCGCCGATCAGACAGAGCAAGAGCCCGACAACCGCTCCGCCCGCCAGGAGCAAGGATAAACCGCTGAACCGACTTGTTTCGAAATACTCACCCTCGGGGGCCGGTACGATTTGAGAACGCTCGCTCATTTCTTCTGCCCCTCCGGGCTGGTCGCAGGTTTGGGCTCCGGCGGTTTGGCCTCCGCCTTTTCCAGTTTTGCCAATTCTTCCGGCGGAACATCAGCAGCGGCGGCGTTCTCGCTGCGTTGCAAGGCGCGCACGTAAGCAATAATCGCCCACCGGTCCGCCACCGGCACGTTACCGCCGTACGACATCATGGTGTTTTTGCCGTTAGTGATAGTGTTGAAAATCTCGCCGTCCGCCATTTTCCGGATCCGCTCATCCTGCAGAGTAGCCACCGTGTTCAAGCCATACTGCTTGGCGATTCCGTTGCCGGCCGCGGTCAATCCATGGCAAACAGAACAGGTAATGTTGAAACGCTGTTGTCCGCGCTGCATCAATTCGGCGTTTACCGGGACAGGAATCCCGGTGCCCCAGTTCGCGCCCATCTTGCCCGTATTGTAATAATCCGTGCCGACGCTGAAACCAATCCGTGTGCGCGAGAACTCTTCACCAGCGGGAGCGCCGCTCGGCGTAATCTCAGGCGGCGCGGTCATCTGCGGTTTTGGCATTTCGTAACCAATCGGGACCGTACTCGCAATCGGAACCCGCGGTCCGCGGCCATCAGCGAAAAAATCGAGCGGTGCTTGCGCCCGGACTTTTTGCTGCCGCACCATATCGGGAAAAATTTCCCAGGGCGTGCGGGTGCCGTGTTCTCCGCGAAAACCACACATCGCGACGATGACGATGCCCGCGAGAAGGAAGATGAGAAAAAAGCCGCGCAGCATTTCAATCCTCCTCGTGCACGATGGTGATGTGCAACCCGCCGGTTTCGACAAGCAAGTCGTGTGCTTCCATTTCACTGAAACGCGGATCGCGCGCTTCGATGGCGAGAAAAAATCCGTCGTTGGTCACGCGGCTGAAACGGTCCCAGTTGAAAATGGGATGATGCCAGCGCGGCAGCCCATTCATGATCAGATTCGCAAAAAAAGCGGAGAAAGCTGAGAAGAGCACGGTCAGCTCAAACATGATCGGGAAAAACGCCGGCACCGTTGCCCAGTTAAACGGTTTTCCATGGACGATCACCGGATAAATGAACCAGGAGGGACCGAACTCGAGAATGACCGCGGTCAATAAACCGGTGATACCGCCGATCAGCACGACCGCGCTGAGCCACGATTTGCCCAGCCCCATCGCCTCGTCCATTCCATGGATGGGAAAGGGCGAGAAAACACTTTGTGGCCGGAAGGCGTTCTCATGCGTGCTCCTTTCCGGATCGATTCTGTAGAGGCAGCCGTGTCGGCTGCAATAAGCTCCAGTCCTGCAGGCGACACGCCTGCCACCACAGGTCACTTTTCGCATCGTTGGGCTCAATCCGCGGCGTTCTCATGCGTGCTCCTTTTCCGCCACGTTGATTGGATCATGCCGGTGCACGTCCGATTCCGGCAAAACGATTTTAACTTCACTCATCGCGATCATCGGCAGGAAGCGAATGAAAAGGAGGAAGAGCGATAGAAAGATTCCGTGGGTGCCGATGAAGGTCCAGATGTCGACCCATGTCGGAATGAACAAGCCCCAAGAGCTTGGCAGAAAATCGCGATGCAATCCGCCGACGATGATGATGAAACGCTCGAACCACATCCCGGCGTTGACGCACATGCAGACGAAATAGACGACCAAGACATTGCGCCGGCACCAGCGGAACCAGAAGAGTTGCGGCGAAAGGCAGTTGCAAAAGAGCATTCCCACCCACCAGTACCACCAATACGGCCCGAGAACGCGGTTCCAGAAGGCGAAGCGCTCATATTGATTGCCGCTGTACCAGGCCATGAAAAATTCCATGCAATAGGCATAGGAAACGATCGAGCCCGTGAGCAAAATGATCTTCGCCATTTTGTCGATGTGCTGGAGCGTGATGATGTCGTGCAATTTGAACAACGCGCGCGCCGGCAGCATCAACGTCAGCACCATGGCGAACCCGCCGAGCCATTTCGTAATGGCGCCAGTTGCGGTTCGATCCGCGCCAGCCGACCGCAAAAATGCCATAAAGGAATTTCTTGATTTTCGAGGTGGCGCGATCGCGCAACGTCGCCAGGTCGGGGATCAATCCAGTGTACCAGAACAACACCGAAACGGTGAAGTAGGTCGAGACGGCAAAGACGTCCCAGAGCAGCGGGCTACGGAAATTTGGCCAGATTCCGTAATTGTTCGGCAACGGCGCCAGGTACCACGCCATCCAAACGCGCCCGACGTGCACGCCGGGGAAAATCGCGGCGCAAATCACCGCGAAAAGTGTCATCGCTTCCGCGGAACGATTGATCGAAGTGCGCCATTTCTGTCGCAGCAGGTAAAGAATGGCCGAAATCAAAGTGCCGGCATGGCCGATACCGATCCAGAACACGAAATTAGTAATGTCCCAGGCCCATCCGACGGGATGGTTCAGTCCCCAGGTCCCAACGCCGGTGGAAATCTGATAGCCCAGGCAGAAAAGACCGAAACCGGCAATTCCCGAAGTGAAGGCGAAGGCGACCCACCACCATCGCGGCGCGCGATTTTCCACCGCGCCGGAGATGCGCTCCGTAATCCAGCCGTAACTCCGCCGGTTCAATACCAGCGGCGGACGAGCCAACGGACGCTCGGGGGAAGCGATCTCCTCGCTCTCAGTCAGTTCTGGTGCTGTGGTGGCGCCGTCCATATTCATTCGTCATCCCGAGCGCAGCCGAGGGATCCCGATGCAAAAGCCTTAAGGCACCCCCTCGGGATTCTCCGACTCCGCTTCGCTGCGCTCAGAATGACACTCATTCTTTCGCCTCCTCTTTCTCGTTAGGGCTGGCGATCCCAATTTTGTGCGCATCAGGCATTTTCGGATTCGGATTGCGAATGCGCGCGAGGTAACTGACGCGGGTATTCACGTTCAGATATTGAAGCAGGCGATAATTGCGATCCTGCAATTTCATTTTTGAGACCTTGCTCTCGGGATCGCGAATGTCTCCGAAAACGATGGCCTCGTTTGGACAGGCCTGCGCGCACGCCGTAGTAAAGGAATCGCGCGGAATTCGAAGGTCATCCGCGGAAGCGCCCGCGCGGATGTGAACGGCGATTTTCGCTTCCTCGATCCGTTGCACACAAAACGTGCATTTTTCCATCACCCCGCGCATGCGCACGGTCACGTTCGGATTCTTCGAGAGCTTGATCGTATCAGGCGCGCCTTTTTCAGTAAACGGCGCGAAGTATTCCTTATAGACGTTGAGGGCGCCGGCGATTTTCTTTTTGCCGACCGGCCGCTGGTTGTAATCGAAAAAATTGAAACGTCGAACCTTGAACGGACAATTGTTCGCGCAATAACGCGTGCCGACACAGCGGTTGTAAGCCATAACGTTCAGCCCGTCTTCGCTGTGAATGGTGGCGTTGACCGGGCAAACCGTCTCGCAAGGGGCGTTCTCGCAGTGCTGGCACATCATCGGTTCATGTACCATCTCGGGATCTTCCGGAAGCTCGCCCTTGTCCTGGTCGTAGCCGTGTTCACTCGCGAAATAGCGATCGATCCGCAGCCAGTGCATCGCCCGGCCATGGGCGACCTCCAATTTGCCAACGACCGGGACATTGTTCTCCGCCTGGCATGCGATGACACAGGCGCTGCAACCGGTGCAGGTATTCAAATCGATCGTCATTCCCCACTGCTGCGCCGACTGCAACGGCGGATGACGGTAGATGCTCGGTAATTGTGGGGGCAGCTCGTCGTCACCCGCGATTTTTTTCACGAACTCGTTGTCTTCGCGGTAGTGCTCAAGCGTCGCCTCGCGGACTAACCCGCGGCCTTCGATGCTGAAATGATCCTGCGTGATCGAAAGCGGATATTTTCTCCCCACTTTCTTGACCGCGATGCTGGCGATGGCTTTGCCGTCGGCAACGATGTAATGCGGATTACTTGCGGTGCGCAGCAAATAGCCGTTGAAACCGCTGTGTTCGCCCACACTGTTCAAACTAGCGCGGCCATAGCCGAGCGGAATAGTGATCGAGTTGTCCGCGTGCCCTGGCGAAATCAGCACTGCAATTTCCAGTTCCCGCGGCGTTGAAGGGAGCGGCGACGGCGCAGGTTTACCTTCCGCCGGTAGCGGAGTGGCGGGGACGACGTCGTTCACCGTGATTTTAATGAGATCGCCCGTCTCCACCCCAAGCGTTTTGGCGTAGCGCGGACTGATCAGAGCCGCGTTATCCCAGGTCAACTTGGTGATCGGATCGGGCATTTCCTGCAACCAGGCGTTATTGATGTAACGGCCGTCGTCGATGGAGTAATCACGTACCAGCACGACCTCGGGTGATTCCGGTGTTGGCGCAGGTCCGGGCGGGCTCCAGAGATTGTGCGCGATGCCGCCGGCGGTGTTGCCATTGAATGCGGGCGGCTGGTCGCGCAGCAAAATGTGCGACGCGAAACCGTCGTGCAAAAATTTCGACCAGGCGGTCGCGGGATCGCCACTTGGTTTGCTTGCCTGGAAAGTTTCCTGAACTAATTCGGGCCCGTCGACTTTCGGTTTGCCCATCACTGCGTTCAACAAATCAAGTTCAGAGAACCCGCCGAAAAGCGGGAGAATCATCGGTTGGATAGCCAAGTAATGCCCTTCTGAGCTGAGCGCATCGCCCCACGATTCGAGGAAATGTGATGCGGGCAGATTCCAACGAGAAAGCGCGGAAGTTTCGTCTTCGTAATAGCCGAGCCGGATTACATCGGGCACCTTTTTTTGAAGTTCCGGCCAATCCACCCAAGTCTTGCTGGTTGAATCATACGCCAACGAGCGCGGTGCGTTGAACACGGGATTCGCGCCGAGTATGAAAAGCTGTTTAATCCGGCCTCCAACGATGTCGCCCGCGAGTTGGAGAATGCTATTATCGCGCTGATTGCGATGACGCTCGCGCAGCAAAACCGTGCTGCCGACATTTTTCAGCGCGGAATTAATTCCATAGGCAAGCAACTGAACAACGACCGGTTGTTGCGGCCCGGCTAAAACCAGTCCGGCACCCGATTTCGAAACCAAATCGTTTGCCGCTTCATCTAACCATTGTTCGTCGAACTGCGCCGCCCCCGCGGGAACCTGCAAGGTGGCGAGGATCGAACCCAGGCCTGAGTCCTTTGTAGCGGTCGCGACCCTGGTTGCAATAGCGTGCGCGACCAGTGGAATTTGGCTCGCCGGTAAACGCAGCCGGTGATCCGCCATCGCCCCGGTAAGAGTATAGCGGTTCTCAACGACATAGAGCCGGTTCATCGAGTCTTTCCCCGAACTAACGCGACGCCGAAAACTGAAAGCGCGAGACGATGCGATGTCGCCTTCGCCGCAATCGAGGAAATCGCTGTCGAGCGCCAGAATTACATCGGCGCGCTCAATCCGAGGAACGAGGCGTAAATTATCGCCGAAACTGATCTGGGTGGCGAAATTTTGCGCTTCGCTGCGCAAGGGATCGTAAACGCACCAACGCATACGTGGGAACATTTTCTCCAGTTCGCCGCGAATTCTTTCACGCGTGGGCGAGTGCGTTTCTTCAACCAGAAACGCCAAACCGGCGCCGTCCCCGATTTTCGTGCGCAAATCGCCCAGATATTTTTCAAACGCGGCCGGGGTGGTGGTTTTGCCATTCTCGGCAATGCGCTTTGCTCGCAGCGGGTTGTAAAGCTCGTTAATTGCGGCCTGCACGAACACATCGCTGGCACCGTTGCTTGCCGGATGCAGCGGATTGCCGTCGAGCTTGATCGGCCGGCCGTCAACGGTCGTAACCAGGAGCGGAATCGCCCCGTTTCGTCGCGGCATCGCCGTGCTGTAGTAGAGGAATTTGCCGGGAATGGTCCACTCGACCGTTTTAGTGAAGGGGACCAGATGCAGTTCCGGCCGGCGACAACTGCTCACGCCAAATCCAGCCAGCGCGACGGACGCGCCCATTAGTTTCAAAAAGCTCCGGCGCGACCATTCGTCGCCATTCAGTTGCGCGGCGCTGGATGGAAATTCGCGCTCCAGCCATTCGCGGAACTCAGGCGTGTCGGCCAGTTCATCGGCGCTTCGCCAATAGCGTCGCCCGGAAGCAGGTGCAGGTGGATGTTGAAACACGCGCTTCACGTTTTCCTCCGGGGAGCGCACGCGCCTCGCGTGCTGGCGATCGCGCCCTCGCAATCGCCAGCTTTTACCATTCTAGAAAAGATTTCGGCGAGGGCGCCGAAATCGGCACGCGAGGGCGCGTGCACTCCCCAGAAAATTTGCTGCGTTACGTCTCGGTGAAATTTCATCGATGGCATGACTGGCAATTCTCGGTCGGCTGAATGTTCCACCGTTCTTTCAAAGTCTGTCCGATCTCCTGTTGCGTCAGCCGTTTCTTTTTCGACCAGTCGTCGTGCACCTCTTTCGGTTGGCCGTACTTGCCGACGAATTCAGCCGGATTCACATCCGAGGGTTTCCAATCCAAATTCGTGATCTGGTCTTCCGGGCGTAAAAAATTCTCCGGATGCCGGTGACATTCGAGACACCAGGCCATGCTGTGCGGCTTAGCCATATACACTACGGGCATGTGGTTGACGGCGCCGTGGCAACTGAAGCAACTGATTCCCCGGTTCACATGGGCCGCGTGATTGTAATAGACGTAATCGACCGTGCGATGGAGCCAGACCCACTCAATCGGCTTGCCCGTCTTCCAACTGTCCCGGACCGGCTCAAGTTTCGGATTATCTTTTTGCACCTGCTGATGACACGCCATACAGGTCTGCGTGTTCGGCACGTTGGACTGCGCCGCGACATCGACAAAGCTGTGGCAATAACGGCAATCCATTCCCAGTTGGGAAACGTGAATATCGTGGGGAAACGGGACCGGCTGGATCGGCTCGTAGCCGACCTTGGTGTATTTCGGGGTGACGTAATACCAGGTGCCGGCGGTGAGGCCGCAGACTATCACCACGCTGCAGATGGCCAGCTTCAGTGGCAACCAATTTGACCAGCGCGGGAAAAAGTTCGCCATAAAGTTAGCGATGCCGTTTGAAATTGATCCGCCACCGCCAATTTTTCTCCACGATAAAATTGGCAAAAATTTGTGGCGGTTTCAGATGAGCAAATGGTTAAGGTTGCACGCGCTGCCGAAACAGTGTGCGCTGATTCTATAAACACGCCACCGCTTGGCAAAAAAAATCTTCGGCCGGAGCCAGATTGGCATTTTTGCCAAGAATGACAGAGGAGTCCGGTTGATGCGAGCTGTCACTGCTATCCTGCTGTTTATGAGCGGCGTTACGGCCGGCGCGGAAACTGCCGAGACAATTTTCATTAACGGAAATATCTACACCGTTAACGACAAGCAGCCGTTCGCCCAGGCAATCGCGGTCAAGGGCGATCGCATCATTTTCGTTGGCGCAAATGCGGACGCTGAACAATTCCGAGGCGACAAAACGCGCATCGTTGATTTGGCGGGCAAGACTGTTACGCCCGGTTTCACTGATTCGCATTGTCACATTTTTGGAATCGGCGAGCGCGAGATGACTTTG
>WNGO01002092.1_pt1 | contig 14596 bp, 14 predicted proteins | sample 5400511 | NCBI WGS metagenome assembly WNGO01 (sample SAMN13153380, study PRJNA577476) | soil metagenome | isolation source: 20 cm soil or saprolite under Garry oak tree replicate 2 | place: USA:California | collected 2016-06-15
GCGCGCTGGTGAAACGCGGCCTTGCCGAGTTGCGTGAGGAAGCCGTGATTCGCGATCCGCACGCCGACGAGCAGTTCATCGCAACTTCAAATCTGCTTTTAAACGAGGAGCAAACGCGCGCGCTAAAGGAAATCGCGCACGCGCTGGATTCGCCGGAGAACGCTCGGCCGATTTTGCTCCACGGCGTAACCGGCTCGGGCAAAACTGAAATTTACCTGCAGGCGATCCGAGCGGCGCTTGATCGCGGGCGCACCGCGATCGTTCTCGTCCCGGAAATCTCGCTCACGCCGCAAACGGTGGAACGGTTCAAAGGCCGGTTTGCTGAAGCACAAGACACCGTCGCAGTGTTACACAGCCATTTGTCCGAAGGCGAACGGCACGATGAATGGCACAAGATTCATTCCGGCCGCGCGCGCATCGTGATTGGCGCGCGAAGCGCCGTTTTCGCGCCGCTGAAGAATGTGGGACTCATCGTTGTGGATGAAGAACACGAGACGACGTACAAACAGGAGGAAGCGCCACGCTATCACGCGCGTGACGTCGCGGTCGTTCGCGCGAAAATCGAGAAATGCGTGGTGGTTTTGGGCAGTGCCACGCCTTCGCTGGAGAGCTATCACAACGCGACGATCGGGAAATACCAACTGCTGATGCTCACCCAGCGCGTGGATGAAAAGCAGATGCCGCTGATCCGCATTGTCGATCTGCGCCAGGAACGGCGGAAGGAAAAGAAGGCCGCCATTCTGTCAGAAAAGTTGTCGCAAGCGATTGCCGATCGTTTGGAGAAGCGCGAGCAAACGATTTTGTTTTTGAACCGTCGCGGCTTTTCCACTTCGCTGCTTTGCGGCGAGTGCGGCGAGGCACGAAACTGTCCGAATTGCAGTGTCGCGCTCACCTTTCACCGGCATCCCTCGGTCGCCGGGCGATTGAGTTGTCATTTGTGCGGGCACACCGCGGCGGTGCCGAAGAAATGTCCGGCCTGCGGCCAGGATGCGCTGATTTATTATGGCTTTGGCACAGAGAAAGTGGAATCGACCGTCGCGCATATCTTCCCAAAAGCGGTGGTGCGTCGCATGGATGCTGATTCAATGACGCGCAAGGAAGCGTATCGCGAAACGCTAAGAAATTTTCGCACCGGCAAGATCGACATTCTCGTCGGCACGCAGATGATCGCAAAAGGTCTGCATTTCCCAAACGTGACGCTGGTCGGAATCATCAACGCCGATCTCGCCCTGCATCTGCCCGATTTCCGCGCGGGAGAGCGCACTTTCCAGCTGCTCACTCAAGTTGCCGGGCGCGCAGGCCGCGGTGAAACGCCGGGCGAAGTCTTTGTGCAAACCTACACGCCGTTTTCGCCATCGATTCAGTTTGCGCGGCACCACGATTTCGCCGGCTACTTCCAGCAGGAACTCGAATTCCGCGAGCGCTGCGATTTTCCGCCCTTCAAACACGCAGTCCTGATCACCGTGCGCTCCGCGCATGAAGGCCGCGCGAAACTTTCAGCTGAAACGTTAAGGCGCCGTTTGAAAGAAGCACTGCCAGAAGAATTCATCCTGGGCGACGCAACGCCCGCGCCGCTGGAAAAATTACAAGGCCAATTCCGCTTTCACATCCTGCTCCGCGGCGAAGCCATTATGCGCCTCAGCCGTCTTGTCCGCGAAACGCTCGACAAACTGCCCTTCCCCGAAGATGTCGCCGTCACAGTCGACGTCGATCCTTATCAATTATTGTAGCCGGTCTCATTTCATGAAAAAACGGTTCGTCGCAATCCTTTTGCTCTTACAGCTGGCGTCGCTTCGCGCTCAACCACAACAAACCAGCGGCACGCTGGCTGGTTTTCTTTCCAAGCAAGGCCTCGCCAGCGCAAAACTTGAACGACGCTTCGGCAATCACCTGTTTGTTCCGGTGTCCATTAATAACCGGCGAGGTGCGCTGATGATCGACACTGGATCGCCTAATACGGCCATCGACGTCAACAGCGTGAACACGTTCGGTCTTACTGTGGTAAAGACCGGCTCAAGCGTGGGCGGTTTGTTTGGCCGGAGCTGGGAACGCTATGGCGCCAGCAAAATAAAAAGCATTGCGATGGGAAATTGCACGCTGACAAATGTGCCCGTGGCGATCGCAGATTTTTCCACTTTCAATCAAGACCGCAGCGGTCCGGCTACAGGATCGCACATTGCAGATTCGAAAGCCCTTGCGCACATCAACGGGTTGCTTGGTGCAAACGAAATGATGAAGTTCGGGATGGTCGTCGACTGCACTCGGCAGATCCTTTACGTCAATCCAAACGGACGGAGTTCTGCAGTGAGTCAGAGCCTGGCAAGCTTCCTCGCCGCCCGCGGATTCACGCGAATCCCGATACGGCTCAATGCAAATGATCACTTTGATGTTCAAGGCGCGCTCAACGGACACGCGACGCGCTTCATCGTGGATACGGGTTCGGCGACTACGCTGATCGACACGCAAGTAGCGATAAAATCTGGAACCGGAGTGACAGCTCTCGCCGGCTACGGTGCCGGAGGCGCCGGTGGATTAGTCGAAGGAGTGAATCGCGCTGGCGTGAAGGAACTTGCAATCGGTGATTTCAAACTCGCCAACGCAGAGGTAGTAGTTGCTCACGTGTCGGGCGACATACTGCTCTCGAAATCTGCGTCCGAATCGAACGCGGGCGTACTGGGCCAGGAATATCTCTCGTCGAATTTCGCTGTCCTCGATATGGGCGGCCTGGCGCTCTATCTACGCCATCCCGATTCCGCCAGGTAGGTTTGTCATGTTTAGCGTTTGATCATTTTTGGAACAGTAGCCTTGGCGAGGCTCGTGAATGCGGCGACCGCGCTGTTTGCTGCTGAATCGCTCAGTCGCAACAGACCAATATCCACTCCGAGTTTTTTGCCCTGCAAAGGGATCGCCCTCAATTTCAGACTTTCCCGGCCGCGCAATGCGATCTTTGGCATCAACGCGGCGGCTTGCAGCGGATCAAGCGCGCGAAGAAGGGTTTCAATAGCATTGATCTCGGCAATCACGTGGGGACGCACCTGATGCTTTCTGCAAATTTCGTCCGTCATTCTGCGCATCACAAAGGTGTCCGGCAATTGGAGCAGCCGTTGCTGGTGTAATTCTGAAAAGCGAACAGACCGCCGATTCGCCCACGGGTGGTTTTGGGCCGCGATTAATCTGAACTCATCCGTGCAAAGACGCTCGTAACGCAAGTTTGGAGAGTGGCGGGTCAGAAAACCCAGGCCAACGTCCATCCGGCCTTCTTCCAGTGCCGTCTCGATCTCGGTGGAAGAGATTTCTTCAACGATGATGCTGATCGCTGGATGATCGGCGGTAAAAGAGCCGAGGAGTTGCGGCACTAGCGGCACATTCAGCACCGGGATAACGCCCAGGTGCAATGCGCCGCGTAATTCTCCCGGTTCGCTGTTCAGTTCCTGGAGAAAGTTCTCCAATTGATGAAGAATCGCCCGGGCATGCTCCTGAAAAATCAGACCCCGTGGAGTAAGCAGAATCCGCTTCCCACGGCGCTGAAATAAAGGCACGCGAAGACCTGCTTCCAAATCCCGCATTTGCTGCGAAACACTCGGTTGCGAGATTCCCAGGCGGTCAGCCGCCCGGCTGAAGTTCCCCGCTTCAGCGACCGCAAGAAAATAGCGGAGGTGGCGGATGTCTAAAGGATCCGGCATCAGAAAACGAATATTGTCCGCCGGGCTTGCCAAATGCAATCCGGAGCTTGACCCGGAAAGCGCCCGCTCGCGAACGCCTTGGGAGTTCGGAGTTGATTGCCGGCGCAAGTTCTGCTTCCATAGGCAGAACTTATCAGGCTATTTCCAAAACCTTTGAAAGGCACATGACTTCGAAGCTCATCACGGCCGTTTCGCTAAGTGTTCTGCTGGTGGCAGGCTGTAATAAGAACTCCAGTTCCAGCGTTCGGAATTCAAACAAAGTCCGCGTCGGTTATATCGGTTTGACCTGTGAGGCCCCGATCTACGCCGCTTATGAGAAGGGCTTCTTCAAGGAGGAGGGACTCGAACCTGAACTGGTGAAGTGCAACTGGGCAACCTATAAAGACGCCCTCGCCCTTGGCAGCTACGACATCACTCATCACCTCGTGATGTACTTCCTCAAGCCGATCGAACAGGGGTTGGACGTACGATTCCTGGCAGGGATTCACCGCGGATGTCTGCGCGTCCAGGCAGGCGTGAAAACAAATATTCACACGATTGAGGACCTGAAAGGAAAGCGAATTGGTGTGCCAGGAATGGGCACGCCCCCGTTCGTCTTCGCAAATCGTGTCTTCGGAACGCACGGGATCGATGCCGGGAAAGATATCACATGGAAAGTTTTTCCGGCGGGTGAATTAGGTCTGGCGATCGACAAAGGCGAAGTGGACGCCGTCTGCAACGCGGAACCAATCGGAAGCCTGCTCATCGCGGAGGGAAAGGTAAGAAACATTGCCGACCAGATAATGGATGCGCCTTACAAAGACGAATATTGCTGCGAGGTGATCGCAAACGGCAAATGGGTGGACGCCAACCCCGACACAGCAGCGAGAGCAACACGCGCCCTGTTGAAAGGCGCCAAATGGGTCGAGACCAACCCAAGGACTGCCGCGATCATGGCGGTCGAGAAAAAATATCTCGCCTCGACACCTGAACTGAACACGGCCGCTCTCGCGCGATTGCGCTACATACCAAGTGTCCGCCTGGCTGACGAATCGGTTCACAGTGCAGCACGGGAAATGAAAGTCGCAAAGATGCTTTCTCCCGAGACCGATACAGAAGCGCTCGCGAAACGTGCCTTCATGCATCTTGACGGCGTTACCGACGAGTGGATTAGCACCCTGGAAGTAGAAAAAGTCGCCGGCGGACAAGTGTCCCCCGAGGATGATATTCGGCTGATCGCTGCGTTGGTTCAGAAAGACACGGGAGATTCCTGCTGCCGAAGAAAAATGTTCGATCAACCGGATCAGGATGACCCGAACCTGGCCGACCCTGACGCACCGTGCCTTCAGAAAAATACGGTAGCCGCCCAGAAATAAGCAGATCGACATTGCCCTGGCCGATGCAGCTGGCCGTTCCAGGCGCAAGTTTGATTACATTCGGAATTCACTTGTTGCTTTCAAAAAAGGCGCCGCCGCTCGAGACGCATTCGTACATGCTGCTGTTTTGGGAAATTCTCGGCGTCTCAATTGTTCTCTCAATCGCCCAAAGTTTCTGGGCGGGTTTGCGCCAACGGATGCGACACATGTGGCCAATTTTTACCGCTGCAATCCTGTTACTCGGCCTTTGGGATATGATTACGTCGGGCTTCCATTTGCTTCCGCTGCCGTATTTTCCCGGACCCGCGGCGGTTTTGCGCAGTTTGATTAGCGATCGCGGACTTTTGGCCGATAGCACCTGGCACTCGCTGGCTTTACTCTTAAGTGGCTACACGCTCGGCGTGATCGTCGGACTTGTTAGCGGAGTGTGCATCGGGTGGTCCACTTCAGTCCGCTATTGGGGAATGCCACTGCTCAAAGTTGTGGGGCCGATTCCAGCCACGGCATGGATCCCTCTTGCGATGGTAGTGGCCCCTTCGGCGCTTGTGTCCGCAGCGGGGTTAATCGCGCTCGCGGTGTGGTTCCCGGTCACAATGTTGACTGCGTCCGGGGTTTCCAATACCCGGGCGTCGTACCTTGATGTGGCTCGAACGCTCGGCGCCGGACGCGCATATCTCATCTTTCGGGTCGCGATTCCAGCTGCGGTTCCGAACATTTTCATCGGGCTATTCATGGGCCTCGGTGCATCGTTTCTAACTCTCGTGGTCGCCGAGTCTGTGGGAGTTAAATCTGGTCTCGGTTGGTATGTCAGTTGGGCGCAAGGCTGGGCCGAATACGGCAAAGTCTTCGCCGCTCTCGTCATAATGGCGGCCTTCTTCTCCACCGTCATGACTTTGCTCTTCAAACTGCGCGATCGAGTGCTTGTTTGGCAGAAAGGAATGATCAAATGGTAGCAATTGCCACGGCCACGGAAGCCTCTTCACTTCGCATTGCTGACCTCAGCAAAAGTTTTGCTGTGCCCGGTGATCCCTATGCGCGCCAACTGGCGTTGGATGGTATCTCGTTCTTGCTCGCCGCCGGCGAATTGGTTTCCTTAATCGGACCGAGTGGCTGCGGTAAATCGACGCTACTTCGTCTGATTGCCGGCCTGGATTCTCCGGATTCGGGTGAACTCTTCGTTGGATCTGAGGCAATTATTAGCCCGAGTGCGGAACGCGGCCTCGTTTTTCAAGATCCGAACTTGTTTCCATGGCTGACCGTCCGGCGCAATATCGAGGCCGGCCTCGTCGCGCGCGGTGTGCTCCGCGAAAAACGCCATGAGGTCGAAGAGTTCATGCGCCTTGTCGGCCTTGAGGGATTTGCTAATGCCTATCCTCATCATCTTTCCGGCGGCATGGCCCAGCGAGTGGCATTAGCGCGAGCGCTCATCAATCATCCGAAAGTTCTCCTGCTCGACGAGCCACTCGGCGCGCTCGACGCCTTTACCCGCATGCGGATGCAGGACGAAGTGCTGCGGCTCTGGCAGGCGCGACGCACTACCATGTTCCTCGTCACCCATGACATTGACGAATCCATCTACATGAGTGACCGCATCATGATCATGACACCGCGCCCGGGTAGAATAGATCAAATCATTCCGATTACTCTTGATCGTCCACGCGACCGCAGCAGCTCTGACTTTCTTCGCTTACGAAGTGATATTCTGGAGCTTCTCCACTTCGCCGGTAGCCCAAATGAATGAGGCCGTAGCCTGTTCGGATTACTATTTCTGTGCGAGGTGAAAAGGAAGACAACAGACCTTAAGAAGGAACAAAAGTTTCACCACAACGTTTACGTAGTTTTGTTGCGCGATGCTGTCGCGAAGCATCCTTCCATTTTGCGGCTGAATCCCAAACGCGACCCGCTGAAGCCATGCGTTTACATCGGAATGACAGGAATTCCAGTCGATCACCGATTCGAAAATCACAAAAACGGTTATAAATCGGCCTGGGTCGTGAGGAAATATGGCGTGCGGCTGATGCCAGAGCTTTACGAACACTTAAATCCGATGCCGTTTGAAGCAGCGGTTCAGATGGAACTGGAATTGGCTGAAGATTTGAGAGCTGCCGGATATACAGTCACAGGCGGACATTAAGAAAGTCCGATTCGCGCCTTCTTCAGAAAAGAGCGAACGGCACAGCTCACAGTGAGGCATAAGCGCCAGGAAACGGCCAGGCACTGTTGAAGCCGGTGGGCAAATCCAAGTTTACCTATGGAGCCGGCAGTCGGATTCGAACCGACGACCTGCTGATTACAAATCAGCTGCTCTACCAGCTGAGCTATGCCGGCATTTATCCTCGTAGAGTAGGCTGAAAAAATCGCGCACGAAAGTCCGTTCTGCCCGCTTTTTCTGCCCACCTTGCGTCTGCCAGTACAACGCCACCGCATCGCGCTACCAGACCAGCCAGCTGCATGGCGCCGTAGCTCATGCGGGTAAGAATCAAATCATCGGCCAGCTGGAATGTGCCTCCCGGCAATGTTGTCGACGTCATACGTTTCGTCCTGGTCTGCAGGTTCCAGCCGTTTCGGCTAAAGAAAAACCGCAAATGATCCCACCGCCGGAGAAGTATCGGACCGCGCAGGCTTCGAGGCTTCTGGATTACAAAGACAAATCGTTAGGCTATTCATCAGGCCCTCGCCTCGGGCTCATTCATTGAACGAGCAGACATTGAAGCAGAACCATCAATTCGGGTTTTGTGCTCGCGCGTTCGTCGTCCCAGATATAACTTTTTTAAGTCGGGGGAATTTTGATGGCCGATCCAAAGGAGACAGTATCGTCGTCACCGCGACGGCCGCCGGAAGGCGCGATTCCGGTGAAGCTCAAGGTAAACGGGAAGGATTACGATCTGCGAATCGATCCGCGCACGACACTGCTCGATTGTCTCCGCGAACATTTGCATCTCACGGGATCGAAAAAGGGATGCGACCACGGGCAGTGCGGCGCCTGCACGGTGCACATCAATGGGAGACGGATGAACTCGTGCCTCATCTTTGCCGCCATGCACGAAGACGATGAGATCACCACGATTGAAGGTCTCGGCCAGCCGGAAAATCTCCATCCAATGCAGGCGGCGTTTTTGTCGCATGACGCTTATCAATGCGGCTATTGCACTTCTGGTCAGATCATGTCGGCCACGGCATTGTTGAAGGAACCATGTGGGCCGGCTGACGCGGACGTGAAAGAGTGCATGAGCGGGAACATTTGCCGTTGCGGCGCGTATCCAAACATTGTCGCAGCGATTCAAAGCGTGCGCCAAAACAAGGAGAAATCGGCGTGAAAACTTTTGAGCTCACCCGCGCCACCGATGGCGCGCAGGCGATTGCGTCAGCCGCGAAATCCAAAACGGCGCAACAAGGCGCGGACATCCGCTTCATTGCCGGCGGCACGACGCTGATCGATTTGATGAAGTTGAATGTCGAGACGCCGCAGAAACTCGTCGACGTGACTCGTCTCCCGCTGGACAAGATCGACAATCTTCCGGATGGCGGTTTGTCGATTGGGGCGATGGTGCGCAATTCGGACCTTGCTCATCATCCGCTGGTGCAAAAAAATTACCGCGTTCTTTCCGAGGCGATTTTGAGCGGCGCGACCGTGCAGCTCCGAAACATGGCAACGACTGGCGGCAATTTGCTGCAACGAACCCGCTGCATGTATTTCCGGGATACCGCGATGCCGTGCAACAAACGCGAGCCGGGATCCGGGTGCGCCGCGATTACTGGACTCAATCGCGGCCTGGCGATTCTCGGAACGAGCGAACATTGCATCGCGACCAATCCGTCCGATATGAACGTGGCGCTGGCCGCGCTCGAAGCGACGATTCACATCCGCGGCCCGAAAGGCGAACGCAGTATTCCGATCGCCGATTTTCATCTGCTCCCTGGAAACACGCCGCATCGCGAAACGGTTTTGGAACCGGGCGACCTGATTACGCATGTGACATTGCCGCCACCGGCACCGGGCAGTCGTTCACTCTATATCAAATTGCGCGATCGCGCGTCGTATGAATTCGCGCTCGCCTCTGCGGCCGTTGTGGTGACGAACTCGGGCGGAAAGGTCACGCGCGCGCGCGTCGCGCTCGGCGGCGTCGGCACGAAGCCGTGGCGATCGCCGGAGGCCGAAGCCGAATTAACGAACCAATCAGCCAGCGAGGAAGTGTTTCGTAGGGCGGCGGAGGTGGCGCTGCACAACGCGAAACCGCAAAGTCAAAACGGCTTCAAAGTGGAACTGGCCAAACGCTGTCTCGTGTATGCGCTAAAAGCTGCGACGCAAGCTGCCTAACGAAAGATCGACATGCCACAGCAAACCGCGAGCCCATCACCGATCGGCCAAAAGACACCGCGCGTTGATGGTCCGCTTAAAGTCAGCGGCCAAGCCATGTATGCGACCGATTTTCATTTTCCCGGTCTGCTCTACGCCGTTCCTGTCGAGGCAACGATCGCCAGCGGCAAGATCGACAACCTCGATACCGCTGCGGCCGAGAAAATGCCGGGCGTGCACGCCATTTTTCATCGCGGGAACATCGGAAAGATTTTTCGTTCGACGCTCGGAGCCGGCTTTGACGGTATTGTCGATGAACGGCGGCCGCCGTTTGAGGACGATGTGATTCGTTATTATGGGCAATACATTGCGCTTGCAGTCGCCGACACATTCGAACAGGCGAAAGCTGCCGCCGACGTTGTCCGTGCGACTTACATCAAGGACAAATACAATGTCGATGTTGATCTAAAACCCGACGACGAACCTGACGTCGTTGAGACATCGTTCCAACCGACCAAGCGACTCGAAAGTGAACGCGGGGATCCGGACAGCGCTTTCGCCGATGCGCCGGTGAAAGTCGATCAGACATACGTCACCCCAACTGAAACGCATAACCCGATCGAGCTTCAGGCGACGACGGCGATGTGGGACGGCGACACGTTAACGATCTACGAAGAGTCGCAGGGAATCTTCAACCTCCGCGGCGTGCTGGCGCAGATGTTCGGATTGCCGAAAGAAAATGTGCGTGTCGTGACGAAATTTGTGGGCTCCGGTTTCGGGAGCAAGCTTTGGCCGTGGACGCACTGTCCGCTCGCGGTGGCGGCGTCGCGCCAGCTGGGCAAACCGGTGAAGCTCGTGCTCAGTCGCCGGATGATGTTCCAATCGGTCGGGCACCGACCTCGCACGCAGCAACGCGTTCGTCTCGGCGCTACGACCGACGGAAAACTCGTTTCCCTCCACCACGATTACGTCAATCATCAGGGGCTGCTTGATGGCTACCTTGAAGATTGCGGCGAAGCGACGCCGTTCCATTACAGTGTTTCCAATCTTCGCGTTCACTTCGGCCGTGCCCGGCGGAATGTCGGCTCGCCGACAGCGATGCGTGGACCCGGCGCGGTACCCGGACTCTACGCCACAGAGTCGGCCATGAACGAGTTGGCCGATCAACTCAAGATCGATCCGGTCAAGTTGCGCGTGCTCAACGAACCGAAAATCGACGAGTCGTTAGGCATACCATTTTCCTCACGACATTACGTTGAATGTCTCGAGCTTGGCGCGGAAAAATTCGGCTGGGCCAAACGCACGCCGGAAGTTGGCTCGATGAAACGTGAAGGATTGATTCTGGGATGGGGTTTCGCCGGCGCGACGTGGGTTGCGGCGCGATTTTCGGCCGAAGCAAGTGTCCAGCTTCGCGATGACGGCAGTGCGCGCGTTGCGTCTGGAACGCAAGACATCGGCACTGGCACGTACACGATTCTCGCACAACTGGTCTCCGAAAGGACCGGCGTGCCGCTCGACAAAGTGGAAGTCATATTGGGCGATACATCGCTTCCGGAGGGCCCGATCTCCGGTGGTTCGATGGTCACTGCTTCGATGGTGCCTGCGGTGTTTGCCGCCGCAGATAATGCGGTCGCATCGCTGCTTACGGTCGCGACGAAAACGCCTGGATCTCCTTTTGAGAAACGTACGTCCAAGGATCTGTCGTTCGGTAACGGGAAAGTTTTTGTGACAGCCGACGGCCCCGGCAAAGGCGTTCCCTTCGCGGAAGTGTTGAAGCGAGCGAACATCCGCCTCGTGCCCGGCCACGGAAAAGCCGAAGCGACCTTCGGTATTCCAAAACCGAAATTCTCCACCCATTCATTCGGCTGCCATTTTGTCGAAGTGACATGGCAACCGGAGATCGCGCGGCTGCGCGTGAATCGCGTTGTCACCGTGATCGATGCCGGCCGCATTATTAATCCGCTGGCTGGCCGTAACCAAATCGAGGGTGCCATCGTGATGGGGATTGGAATGGCGCTTTTGGAGGAGACTCATTACGACCCGCAAAACGGCGCGCCAATGAACAGCAACCTGGCCGACTACATGATGGCGGTAAATGCAGATGTTCCCTCGGCAATCGACATCCACTTTCTGGATTATCCCGACAAAGAGATCAACGAACTCGGAGCGCGCGGCATTGGGGAGATCGGCCTGGCCGGCATTGCCGCAGCCATTACCCACGCGACCTACCATGCGACCGGTGTCCGCGTGCGCGAATTGCCGATCACGATCGAGAAATTGATTTGAAGGACGATCCGCCGGCTGCCCGGAGTACGCCGAGCGAGCCAAGAGTCACAAGGTCGAAGTCGCAGGCGCTAGTCACTCAGTCTACGTTTCCAGACCGAAGGAAGTTGCAGCCCTGATCGAAGAAGCTGCCACGTCCGCTCAATAGCCGCTTAGCGCGTCTATCATTCGCGGTGACCTTGCTCTTCTGTTCCGCTTAAGCTTCCAGCCGGATTTGTCCTTCTAAGTCAGCCCGATCGTAAATGCGCACCGAGCGAATGATGGATGTTCCGAGCACGTCCTCGACGGATTGCTCCTCCTCGTTGGTGTAGTCCAGCACACCTCCCCATGCGGCCTCGAGGTGTAAACTGATTAGGCACGAGTCGGCGGTGCCATGTCCATATGGCGATGAAATTCCTCTCTATTGGGGAACACACACTGCATCGGCACCGGAATTTACACTGTATCTCGAACGAGGGATTGTGAACAACCTCCGGAGTGGCAGTGGAAAATCTCGCCAATGCGAAATAGCAGTGCTCCCTCACGGGCGCGAATGGTTACGCATGAAAATGAATGCATATCGAGGCGACTTTGAAGGGTCCATGTTGCCGTACTCAGCAAGTGACGCGAAGGCCCCGGCTGAGACCGATCGTGGCATGAGCAACCCCATTCCTGTAAGAGGCGATTCAGCGAGTGGCACTGTCGGAGCATCCGTCCGTCGACCTTTCCCGCTCCGGACCCTGATGATTTGTTTCACGATCTGGCTCATCGCCACGCAAGCCATGATTTTCGATCAGGCTAAATTTGTTGAGCGGGCTCAGTTACTCGAGCAAACGGCTCGCTCACTTGGCGCTCCGCAAGTGGTAGTCCCGAGCGAACGGCCATCGCATTCATCGAGCGGCACAGAACTGCAGAGATTGTGAAAATGACAAACTGCGAACCAATCAACTCCGCCATTCCGGAGTCGGTGCAGGCAGGGCGCCTCAGTAGCGGCACGAAATCGCTTGCGCCCTGGCAGAGTGGCGTGGAGACGCAATCCGGTCATACAATGCCAAAGCTTCGTCTTGAGCTCGCGTTTTCCGTTTCAGACGCATTTACCATGTTCAATTTCGTAGGAGCAAAGAGATGATCGCAACCTCAATCGTGTGTGTACTTCTTATTTGCCTCTTTCGGCTCGATCTCAACGAGGTGAGTAACGCAGTGACGAAAGAGAAATGAAAATTCGGCGATTTTCTCAGTTTGCTGCCGTGCGCTGTCGGCGCAGAGCGAAAAGGGTCGCGTGCGGAATATTGTCCTCGTTCACGGTGCCTGGGCAGATGGTTCAGGTTGGAAAGGTGTTTACGACATTCTAGTCAAGGATGGTTATAACGTCAGCATCGTTCAGGAACCGGAGACCTCGTTTAAAGAAGACGTGGCGGCGACGAAGCGCATCCTCGCTCTGCAAGATGGACCATGCATACTCGTCGCTCATAGCTACGGGGGCGCGGTAATTACGGAAGCGGGAACGGATCCATCGGTTGTTGGCTTGGTGTATATCGCTGCCCACATGCCGGATTCCGGCGAGAAAGAGTCAGACGACGGAAAGCGCTTTCCGAGCGATCTCGCCAAATCGGGCGCCATAAAGAAAACGTCCGACGGTTTCACATATATCGACCCGGCGCAATTTCATGAATTGTTCGCAGCTGACCTTCCCGGCGATCAGGCCGCATTCATGGCCCGCTCGCAGGTGCTCAACTTTGCGGACAATTTCTCAGCCACGATCACCACGGCTGCCTGGAGGAATAAACCCAGCTGGATGCTGGTGGCGGGAAACGATCGAACCATCAATCCGGACTTGGAACGTTGGTATGCCGAGCGAGCCAAGAGCCACAAGGTCGAAGTCTCAGGCGCCAGTCACTCCGTTTACGTCTCACATCCCAGGGAGGTCGCAGATGTAATTGAGAGTGCAGCGCGTGCGGTCTCGAAGTAGATCGAGTTAAGATCATGCGTCTACTCAACATCGAAACCTCTCCCCGCGGATCCAGGTCTGCGTCTATCGCCGTCACCAGCGCCTTTCTCGAAGCCTACCGTCAGGTTTGTCCTGGCGTCATGGTCGATACCTTGAACGTCTGGAAGGAAAAGCTGCCGGACTTCGACCAGGAAGCCATCGGGGCTAAGTACAAAGGCGTGTACAAACAACCGATGGACCAGACCGAGACCGCCATCTGGCACAAAATCCAGGAGCTGGCAGCACGCTTTCAGCAAGCGGATCGAATCGTGCTCGGCGTGCCTATGTGGAACTTCGCCTACCCTTACAAGCTCAAGCAATTGATTGATCTGGCCTGTCAGCGGAACATGCTCTTTACGTATGACGGCAACGAGTACGGCCCTTTGCTGAAAACTCTTCGCGCCTTCGTGGTCTATGCGCGGGGCGGGACCTACGCGGAAGACTCGCCGACGCCCACTTCCCTGTTCGACCATCAGAAAGGATACATTGATTTCTGGCTGAAGTTTATCGGGGTCAAGGAGGTCCATACGCTTGTGGTGGAAGGCACGACATGGCGGGGGAAAGAGAAGGGGGAAGAGAGCATCGCGCGTGGTCAAGCTGAGGCGAAAAAGTTGGCGGCGGATTTCTAACCGTTGCCAAACTTTCGACGCGGACGGTCAGTGATGGGATACGGTGGGAAGAAAGAACAAACGAATGAAGATCCTGGCTAAGTTGCGAGTTATAGGAACCAGCAACTGCACATGGACTACGGTTTCATGACGCTGTTCGATTATGTATAGGCGCTGAGCAATGATATTCGAGCGACAGAAAAATCCATCCAAGCAAACGTCCAACTGAGGTGCCTTTAGACGAAACTGCCGTTGAATTTGATGCGGACAAGATCGATCGAATTGAACTGTTCTACGAAGATTCCCCGGAAGCGACAATTCGCGCGACTGTTAACCGTTTGTTGAGCGATCGGGACGAAGGAATGGGCCTTGTATGAATTCAAAAACCGCGCAACTCACCGAGA
>WNGO01002386.1_pt1 | contig 14595 bp, 14 predicted proteins | sample 5400511 | NCBI WGS metagenome assembly WNGO01 (sample SAMN13153380, study PRJNA577476) | soil metagenome | isolation source: 20 cm soil or saprolite under Garry oak tree replicate 2 | place: USA:California | collected 2016-06-15
AGTCGCAGGCGCTCGCAGCCCGCTTTTCGCGCGTCGAGATCAATGAGCTGGTACGCACGGCCTTCCTCCCGCCCGATCCCGAACCCGCGCCCACGGGGCGGGGCACCGTGCTCATATGTACGGCCGGGACCAGCGATCTCGCCGTCGCCGAGGAGGCTGCCGTCAGCGCCAGAGCGCTAAAGAATCGCGTCGAGCGCCTGACGGACGTCGGTGTCGCAGGAATCCACCGTCTTCTCACCCAAACCGATGTGTTACGCTCGGCCAGCGTCATCATTGTTGTCGCCGGCATGGAGGGCGCGTTGCCGAGTGTCGTCGGCGGACTGGTGAAGGTGCCGGTGATCGCCGTGCCGACGAGCGTGGGATACGGCGCGTCCTTCGGTGGCCTCGCGGCGTTGCTCGCGATGCTCAATTCCTGCGCCTCAGGTGTCACCGTGGTCAACATTGACAACGGATTCGGCGCCGCCGCCGCCGCGAGTCGCATCAACCATTCGTAAACGCACGCAGGGCCGGGCGCGACGTTGGATCGCGCTCGCGCTGCAGGTCGCGGGTCTCAGCGCTGCCGTCGTCGGAGCCTGGCGGGGTTCGCTCTGGGCGATGCTCGCAGCTGCCGGCGGGGCGGCGCTCGCGGTTGGCTGGACGATTCGCTGGCGCCCTGGGCGCCTGCGTCGCCGTGGGCCGCCCCCGCTCGGGCTGGGCGAGGTACTCGACCTGCTCCGCCAGGCCTACAGCGCGACTGCGGGGTGGGGGGTGGGCGGCGCGGAGGGCCCTCTTGAGACGGGCACTCAAGAAATGGACCCCGATCGGCGCCGCCGCGGCGCAGCGCTCGTGCAACTGGCGTCAGTAGATGGTCGCTTGCACGTCGTGCGCGATCCCGAAGCCACGTTCGTGGCCGTTGGCGACTTTCCGTACGCGGCAGGCCTTGCGCTGCCCGGGGCCCGCCATGCGACCACGGTTATCGATGAGATCGCCGGCGCGCTGCGACGGTTTGTCGCCGGGATGAGGGTCGCCGAGGAGCAGAACGCGGTATCCCGGGCGCGTATTGTCGCGGGCCGGGTCTCGCGCCTCGTGGCCGGCGCGGTCACGCTCGAGGGGATTGCGCGGGCGGCGGTCGAGCTGGGTGAGCAGCTCACGCATCGCGCCGTGGCCCTCGTCGTCACGACCGGCGATCGCGCGCAGATCATTGCAGTCTCCGCCGCCGCGGATCGGCGGCTGACCGGGCTCGAGTTGTCAGCGGAGTCACCGGTCGCGCACGCGATTGCAACCGGGCTTCCCGTCGCCACCCGCGGACCGGAGGACCTGTTCGGTCTCGGTGTGCCCGGGCGGCGTCGCAGCGAGCGGGCGGGGATCGCCTATCCGTTGCTCGACGGTGCGATTGTGGTCGGAGCGCTGGTGTTGCTTGGCCCATCGCTGGGGCCCGACGTCGCTGCGCTCGAGGATCTTGGCGCGCTGCTCACCGACCTCGGCCCGCGGCTCGCCGCCTTGCGCGCCGTGCAGGATGCTGAACGCCGCGCCGTGGTGGATCCGCTGACGGGGCTGCGCAATCGCCGCGAGTTGGAGCGAGCGATGGCGGCCTATGGGCCGCGGGCGTCCGAACCGGCGACGCTCGTCTACATCGATCTCGATCACTTCAAGCGGCTCAACGACACGCTGGGACATCCGGCCGGCGACGCGGCGTTGCGGCACGTCGCGCGATTGCTCGAGACCGCCGTGCGCGATGGGGATCTGGTGGCGCGCATCGGTGGCGAGGAATTCGCGGTGTGGCTGCCGGGCACGCCGCCGCGAGAGGGGATGGAGGTAGCGGAGCGCATTCGGCGTTCGGTCGCGGAGAAGCCGTTGATCTGGAGCGGCTCGGTGTATCCGCTCACGACGTCGTGTGGCATCGCATCCTATCCACAATCCATCGGCGATCTGCTCAATCTCCCCGCGGCGGCAGACGCGGCGTTGTATCGCGCGAAGCAGGGCGGCCGCAACCGCGTGGAGCGCGCGTGACTCGCTCGCTCGACCGAGGCTCGTGGCTCGCCGCCGCGGGTCTGATCGTTCTCATGCTGGCGGTATACGCCGTCGCCGTGTGGTCGATGCATCGATTTCCCTTGTTGCGGTGGGACGCCTCGCTCGGATACGCGCTGGCGCTCTGTATCGTGGTCACGTGGGCGGCCGGGTGGTTGCTCAAATGGCGGCGCGAGTTGCTTGCCACTCGTGGCCTGCTGCGCTCGTTGACGGATCCACTCGCCATTGCCTTGATCGCGACACTGGTCGTGGGCAATCCTCTTTACCACATCCTTAATGCGACGCTGGATTGGGGTCCCATAAGTCGCGTCGCGTACTTGGTTGAGCAGCGCGATTGCTTTCGAGTAGGCAAAGGGCGTGGGCCCCAGCTGATCCTGCGCCGTGGTTCCAATCGAGACGAGCGCGTGCGGCTAGACGTGCCCAAGCGCGTGTGCGAGGATGCAGAGCAGGAGCAGGAAGTGATTCTCGAGGTGAAACCGGGATTCCTCGGCTCCCCGTGGGTCGCGCGCTACGCCGTTCAGCCCGGTCGTTGAAACGGCGATTGGGACCGATTAGGTTTGGGCGCGAGAGGGGGGCGACAGGCTTCGACGGGTTTGGCGAGGGTACTGTTGCGTGCCCAGGTTCTCAGTCACCTGGTAAATCAACTGGGAAGACACACAAGCCAACTCTGAACTGGCTCTGGCTGCGTAAGCTTCGGCTTCACGCACCGCGGCGCTCACGTATCGCAAAGTCGGGCTGGCGGCAGTTGGGGCCTCAACGGCTGCCGCAAGAGCTTCCAGAGGCTTGTTACTGCCAGGGCTGACCAGGCGCCGAGGCGGTGAGACCACAAAGCCAGGTCTACGCACGTAGGAGCGGTATCGGAGTCATGCTCGGACCGGGGTTCGATTCCCCGCGCCTCCACTAAAAACGGGAAACGGGACACGTAACTGCGTGCCCCGTTTCCCGTTTCGTTTTTCCGTCTCTCGGTTCACGTGACTACGGCCGACGACCTCCTAAGGTCCGGAGCTGCGCGGATGAAGGTACGACAAGGCGTGGCGCGATGGGGTATGCGGCACCCACGGATTGCCGAGGGGCTGGCGGAGGAGGAGGGAAGGACGGCTCGAATCGCCGCCGTCCTCCGTGCACGATCAGCGGCACGTAGTAGGGAACGTAGACTGGAGCAGCCTGTTGGTAGGCCGCCTGTTGCACAGGAGCGGGGGCGGGCGCGCTCGTGATCGAGACGCTGCCGCTGTTCACGCCGCAGAACGAATTCGTCAGCGATGCGTTCGAGCAATCGACGGAATTCGTCGCCGCCGCGGCAACAGCGACTGCCGGTGGGCCCCGTCGCACGCAGCTCAGGCAGACCTGTGGCGGGACCGGCGGTCCGAGCGCCGCCGCGGTTCCGTCCCTCGCGTATCTCACCGCAGCGTAGTCGTATGGACGCCCGTCGGTGACACGGTCGGCGATATCGAGCAGTGCGCCCAGCGGGTCGCCCGCGGTCGGCTGCAGCAGCCAGGCCTCCTGGTAATTCCAGGTTCCCCCCGCGCCACCCCGCAGTGCCGCGAAGTCGAACGCCCATCGCGACCGGACTGCGACGAGCGTCGCGGGATTGCCTTGCGCCTCTGGCGACAGCGGTACCGCGAACGGCACGCCGGCGTCTACCTCACTGCCGTCATACGGGCCAAACGGGAAGAGCACGTTGATACGGCCGATCGGGTCGACCTGCAGGAGCACGAGGTTCCCGGGCTCACGCAATGTGACGTAGACGATCGAGTCGGTGCGCGAAATGCGCACGGGATCCGGCGCACGGGCCAGCCGGGCGGGGTGGTGAATCCCCGATACCTGCACAAGCAGTGCGGCCGTGCCCGCGAGGGAAGGGATCATGGCTAAGCCTCTCTTCAAGCCTACACGCGTGTGGCAAGGACGGAAAGGGTTTGTCACCCCTTTGGTCCGTGTCCTGAAGGACCGGCTCGGCAAGGACGCCCGTCCTGAAGGACGGGTGAGCCCTTCAGGGCTCGCGTAGTGGCCGAGCCGGCGCTTTAGCGCACGGATACTACTAGATCCCTAGTTGACAGCAGGGAACCTGCCGGGTATAACTACTACAACACTAGTAGCTGAGTCGAGGCACATGCGGATTGGGTTCACCGATCGCGAGCTGGATGTAATGAGCGTGCTGTGGGACCTGGGTGACGCCACAGTCACCGAGGTGCGCGAACGACTGGCCGACAAACTCGCTTACACGACGGTGCTGACCGTGCTGCGGACGCTCGAACAGAAAGGCTATGTCGACCACACGGGGGAGGGACGAGCGCACCGCTACCATCCGCTCGTCAAGCGCGAAGCCGCCGGCCGCAATGCCTTGCGCCGCCTGCTCGACAAGGTGTTCCAGGGCTCGCCCGAGCTACTCATGACGCATCTCGTTTCCGACAGGAATCTCAGCGACGAAGAGCTGCGCCGGTTGCGCAAGCTCCTTGAAGCCCGCCTCAGGGGAGGAGGTACCAAGTGATCGCCGTCTGGATGCTGTATTGCGTGGGGATCGGCCTGGCCTTCGTTGTCGTGGGTCATGCACTGGAGCGCGTGCTCCATTTCGCCGGGCGTCCTACGCGCTGGGCGTGGGTCATCGCGATGGTGGGCTCGTATCTCGTCCCGCTCGCTGCGTGGATTCGCCCAGATGCGTTCGCTACGTTTGCGGCTCCGATCCCTCACGTCATCCAGTCACCGACGAGCTCCGCGACTGGCACACCCTCGACCCTCCTTCAACAACCTGGCTCACGGTCCTTCTCGCTCAGCGATCTCGATCTGCCGCTGCGCTGGGTGTGGGGCATCGCGTCGGTCGCGATGCTGCTCGCGCTCGCGACGGCCGCGACGCGACTGGTTGCCCTGCGTCGGCACTGGCGGGCCGCGACGATCGATGGCCGGCGTGTCTTCCTGTCCGAAAACGTCGGCCCTGCCGTCGCGGGGGTGTGGGACCCGCGCATCGTGATTCCGGCCTGGGCGCTGCAACTCACGGAGCGGCAGCGGATACTCATGCTGACGCACGAGGAGGAACACCTACTGGCGGGAGACCCGCGGCTCCTGGCCTGCAGCGCGGTCGCGCTCCTCGTGGCGCCGTGGAACCTCGCGCTCTGGTGGCAAATGCGCCGGCTGCGACTGGCCGTGGAAATGGACTGCGACGCCCGTGTACTGGGTCGTGGCCATCCTGAGCCCGATTACGGTGAGCTCCTCTTGCAAGTTGGCCACCGCCGGGCCCGGCTCCCGCTCGGGGCGCCAGCGTTCGGTGAACCGGCATCGTTCCTCGAGCGCCGAATCCGGCGCATGGCTGCGGCGCTGCCTCGGTGGCGGTGGTTGGGGGCGGCTGTGGCAGGTGCCGTTGCCGCCGGGGCCATCATCGGGGCGTGCGAGGCCCCGCGGCCCGTGAGCCCGGAACAAGCCGCCGATCGCGCTGCTGCGGCTAGCAGGACGCCCGAGTCATCGGTCTCTAGGCTGGTCCCGATGCCGAATACGCTGGATCGCGTCCCCTCTCGAGGTGTCCTGATCCGATGGATGCGGTCGGCGATCGCGCGGGAATACCCGGAGTATTTGACCACGCCAGCCACCCCGAGCGTGGACCTCTGGTTCCATGGCACGACCGGCGGTCGTGTGGTCCGGTCGACTCGCACCGTGGGCCGCAGGGTTGCGAGACTCGGATACCGAGAGGTCCAGGCACACCTCCCCGAGGAGGGACCGATGCGTCCGGGCATGTGGTTTGGCTGGGCGTATCCGCTCGGGCCGGGGCGCGAGGACGTGCGGGCGATCTGGTGGGACGACGGCGGTGCCTCTGCTTCAGAGACTCCGCAGGGGCAAGGCCAGGATCCCGACGACACGTTGACGAGATCGGTGGTCAACGGGCAGGAGGTGGTGTCCGGGCGGCGGCTCCAGTACGAGAGGCCACAGATCCTGTCCGGGCCCCGGCTCCAGTACCCCGAACTGCTGCGCCGCGCCGGGATTGAAGGGCGCGTCATCGTGCAGGCGACCATCGACACCACTGGTCGCGCGGAGCCTGCCTCGGTGAAAGTCATCGAGAGCGCGCATGCTGGGTTTAACGAGTCCGCGGCGAGCTGGGTGCGGCAGGCCCTGTTCCGGCCCGCGCGCGTGAACGGACAGGCCGTCCGGGCGCTGATGAAGATCCCGATCGAATTCAAAAGCCCGCACTGAGAAGCCGAGGCGCCGCACGTTTCCCGTTTCTCGTTCCCCGCTCTATATTCGGCGCCGAACCCTCCGCGGAGACCCCATGGGTATCGGCGCACAACCATCCGCACCGGCCGAGCCAAAGAGCTTTCTCAGCGACGTGTTGGACGTCTTTAACGTGCTGCACGAGCCGGACGCGGTTTTTACGCGCGTCAAGGAGCGCCCCCGCATCCTCGCTCCGTGGATCGTGTTCTCGCTGGCCTTCATTGTCATCTCCATCCTGACGCAGCCGTACCAGCAAGCGGCGATGGAAGCGTTCAAGGCCACGCTCACGCCGGAACAAGCTGCCCGCATGGGGAGCCGCGGCACCGGCGGCGGTGTCGTAGGTCTCGTCTTGACGCCGGCATTCGTGCTGCTCTTTTTCGCAATCGGCGCCGGGCTGCTGTGGATGGGCGTAAGCATCACTGGCGCCCAGGCGCGCTTCAAGACGCTGCTGAGCGTCCTCGCCTATTCCTGCGTGACCTATCTGCTGTTCGCCGCCGTGGGGATTGTCGTGCTCACGGTCCGAGGCAAAGCGGCGATCACTGGATTCGCCGACCTGCGCGCCCCGCTCGGGCTGGACTTGCTTGCGCCAAATGTGGGACTCTACCTCGGCACCGTTTTGAACGGCATCAATCCGTTCGCAATATGGGGGGTGTGGCTGACGGGAACCGGCATCTCGATTACGCACGGAACGTCGCGCGGGACTGCGATCTTCGTGACAGCCTTCGTCTACCTCATCGCGTTGCTGATCATTGCCACGCCGACGTTGCTGCTCGGCTTGGCGACTAGACAGTAGCCTTCGTGCGGCTGACGACGCCCGCCTCCTCGAGGGCCCCCTGGGCCGCGGCGAGGCGGGCGATCGGCACTCGGAAGGGTGAGCAGGACACGTAGTTCATTCCCATCCGGTGACAGAACTTTACCGAGCTCGGCTCGCCACCATGCTCGCCGCAGATCCCGATCTTGAGCTCGTGCCGAGTCTTTCTCCCCAGCTTCACCGCCATCTCGATGAGCTTGCCGACGCCGCCCTGGTCGAGAACCTGGAACGGATCTTCGGCCAGTAGCCCGTGCTCGACGTAGAACGGCAAGAACCGTCCAGCGTCATCGCGTGACAGACCGAAGGTCGTCTGCGTGAGGTCGTTCGTCCCGAACGAGAAGAACTCCGCTTCCTTCGCGATCTCGTCGGCCGTGACGGCGGCGCGTGGCAGCTCGATCATGGTCCCGATGAGATAGGGTACCGCGCGTCCTTCCCGATGGAACACCTCCTGCGCCACCCGCCGAACGATTTCGGTTTGATTCATGAGCTCACGCACATCGGCGACCAGCGGGATCATGATCTCGACGGTGACTTTCTTGCCTTTGCCGGCCACGTGGCCCGCCGCCTCGAAGATTGCGCGCGCCTGCATCTCGGTGATCTCGGGGTACGTGATCCCCAATCGACAGCCGCGGTGGCCGAGCATCGGGTTCGCTTCCCGGAGCGATCCGATGAGCTTTTCGAGCTGCGCCGCCGGGACCTTCGCATGCTTCGCCAGCGCCGCGATTTCCTCGCGCGTGTGCGGCAGGAACTCGTGGAGCGGGGGATCGAGCAGCCGGATCGTGACCGGCAGCCCATCCATGACTTCGAAGATCCCCTCGAAGTCGCGGCGCTGGATCGGGAGCAGCTGCGCGAGCGCCTTGCGACGCCCGGCTTCATCCGCGGCGACGATCATCTCACGCATCAGCGTGATACGGTCACCCTCGAAGAACATGTGTTCGGTTCGGCACAGCCCGATCCCCTCGGCGCCGAATTCGCGCGCCCGGCGGGCGTCAGCCGGGATGTCGGCGTTGGCCCGGACCCGCAGCCGGCGCTTGGCGTCGGCCCACGCCATCAGTCGATCGAATTCCTTTCCGACCTTCGGCGTGACGAGCTTGGCCGCGCCCAAAATGACCCGGCCCGTCGTGCCGTCGACGGTGATGATCTGGCCACGCTTCACCGCCCGGCCGTTTACCCGGAACTTGCCGGCGGCCGGATCGACATCCAGCTCCTTGGCGCCCACGACACACGTCTTGCCCATACCGCGCGCTACCACTGCCGCGTGACTCGTCATGCCGCCGCGCGCAGTGAGAATCGCGCGCGCTGCCACCATGCCGTGGAAGTCCTCGGGTGAGGTCTCGGGCCGCACCAGGATTACGTCATGACCTTTTTTCTTCAGGGCCTCGGCGTCGTCTGCGTCGAACACGACTTCGCCCGTCGCCGCGCCGGGTGACGCGGGGAGCCCCTTGGCGAGCACCGTGACGCTCGCACGCGGATCGACCATCGGGTGGAACAGCTGATCGAGATCCTGCGGCGGGACTCGCTGGATCGCTTCGTCCTCAGTGATCAGCCCTTCGTCCACCATCTCGACCGCGACCCGCACCGCCGCTATGCCGGTCCGCTGCGCCCGGCGGGTCTGCAACATGTAGAGCTCGCCGTGCTCGAACGTGAACTCCACATCCTGCACGTCCTTGAAGTGCCTCTCGAGCTTCGTCGCCAGCCGCTCGAGCTCCTTGTAGATCTTGGACAACCCCCCTTTGCCGCGCTTCATCTTCTCGATCGGCTCGGGCGTGCGCGCGCCGGACACGACGTCTTCACCCTGGGCGTTCGTCAGCACGTCGCCGTTCAGGACGTTCTCGCCGGTACGGCAGTCACGCGTGAAGGCCACACCCGTGCCGCAATCGTCACCCATGTTGCCGTAGACCATTGCCACGATGTTCACGGCGGTGCCCAGGTCGTCGGGAATGCCGTGGACCTGGCGGTAGTCTTTGGCCCGGCGCGTATTCCAGCTCTGGAAGACCGCTTCGATCGCGCCCCAGAGCTGCTCCTGCGGATCGTCAGGGAAGGGACGGCCGGTCTTCTTCTTTACGATCGTCTTGAAGTCGTGTACCAGGTCGTGCAGGTCATCGGCGGGGAGATCGATATCACGTTTGACTTTGCGCCGCGCCTTGGCCTTCTCGAGCTCTTGCTCGAACGGCTCCTTACCGAGATCGAACACGACATCGCCGTACATCTGCACGAAGCGGCGATAGGAGTCGTATGCGAACCGCGGATTCTTCGAGCCGGCGATCAGCCCTTCCACGGTTTGATCGTTGAGGCCGAGGTTCAGGATTGTCTCCATCATGCCGGGCATCGAGACCGCGGCGCCCGAGCGCACCGAGACGAGGAGCGGATTCTTCGGATCCCCGAATCCTTTCTTCGTCACTCGCTCGAGATGCTTCAGGTGGCGATCGACTTCGGCGCGCAGCGCGGGAGGAAACGTGCCTTGTGCGACGTACGTGATGCACAACTTGGCGGAGATCGTGAACCCGGGAGGGACAGGCAGACCCAGGTTGGCCATTTCGGCGAGGCCGGCGCCCTTGCCGCCCAGGATATCGCGCATGGCGGCGGAGCCATCGGCGCGGCCGTTGCCGAAGAAATAGACGTGGCGCTCAACGGACATACCGCGATTATGGAGCCCGAAGAGGTTCGGCGATAGGGGGAGCGCATCCGGCCGTGTCGAACCGCACGCTGTGATATTGCGGTTCTATGAGAGTGATTGTCTAGGACGGAGTCTCCCATCGCTGATTGCGGAGCGCTCACGTCCTGGGCAATCAGCCCCCGTTGCTTGCGGGATGAGGCGTGGCGGCGTTTGCGGGTCCGCGGGGCAGTCTGCTTCCGCATCGTTCTCCTCGCTTGAGCGTCCGATCCGATTGGACGAATTGCCAGCACTACGGTCGCGCGCGCGCAAACCATGGTTCTATCTGAGACTCGGCACGGAGCCGGCCTGACGCTTCTTCAGGTTCTGCGGAGGGGCCTAGAGTTAGGCGAGTGCCTCGGCTCGACTGCTGACCGGGCGAACGAGAATTGCGAGACTGCCCTCCGCACCCTTGTCCCGGTACCGGAAGCGGTCGCCGAGGGGACGTCCCCCCCCCGCCGCTTCGACGTACCGGCGCTAGCGCGCTGGCGTCGTCAGCTTCGTCGGATCGTAGCGCTCTCCTTTCTTCCAGAGCCGGAGCGTGAGTGCCGCGAGCTTGCGGGTGAGCGTCAAGCGCGCCAGTTCCTCCCGTGTCCCGCGCGCCACCACGCTGCGGTAGAAGGCCTGCAGCGGGCCGGCCCGCACCGTGGCCGCGGTCGCTGCGGCTTTGAAGACATCCTTGAGCACGCGATTGTGGTTCCGATTCAGGCCGCGGGTCATCGGGGAGCGACGCCGACGTACGGCTTGACCGGCGACGATCGTATAGTCGGCCCTGGACCGCGTTACCACCGCCAGCCCCGCGTAGGCCCACAAGTGCCGTTTGGTTCGAAACCGCCACGGCGTCTGCATCGTGGCGAGGAGCAGCGCCACGCGGACCGATCCCAAGAACGGGATGGTCCGCAGCACGGGCCACGCCGGATCCCGCCGCGCCTCCGTGACCATAGCCGCTTTCGCCTTGGGCCGGAGCTTCCGGAGGACGTCGAGCTCGGCGTAGAGTGCCTCGGCCCGAAATCGCGCACCGGCCTCGAGCAGCCGCGCGAGCCACTGCGCGCGATGGCGGGAGTGGTAGACCGCCGTGCCCGCGGTCGGAATCCCCCGCACCGGAAACAGCGCCTTGAGCCGGAGCATACCCGGGTCGCGTCCTCGACCAGGTTCCGGTACGTCCGCGTGAGCTCCTTCAGCGTCGCCCGGTCGGCGCTCCCGTGATAGACCGCGCGCAGCGCGCCGCGGCGCAGCAGCTCGGAGAGCTGGTCGGCATCGACTTGATCCCCCTTGTTGCCCTGGCGCAGCGCCCCGCGCCGATCGCAGACGACGACCCGATCGACGAGCGGCGCCAGCAGCTCGTACAGCCATTGCGCTTGGGTGCCTTCCTCGAAGGTGACATGCCGGGCCCCGCGCATTCCGCGGACGAACTCGGTGAGGGCGCCGCTGTCCGTCGGCAGCACGCTGCGCGCAATCACTCGCCCGCTCTCCTCCCGCACCGACGCCACCGTAGTTGCCTGGTGGACGTCGAACGCGACATACTTCGTTGTCCGTTTCATGAGAGCCGCTCCTTGCTGTGGACCACAGGTCTTGGTCGACTCTATGGTAGCAGCAAGGGGCGCGCTCTCAACATGCGTTAGGCAGCGGCGAGACGACTCTGTGGCGAACAAAGACAACCCCGGTCGCGGGTCACGCTTCGAGGCCCTGGTACAGACCTTCTTTGCCTCGCGGGGCACTCGACTACGCCGCGATTTTGTCGTCCTCGTGGGCGCCCATTCCGAGAAGCGCCCCCGCAAGTTCGACCTCGGCTCAGCGCACCCGCCTGTCCTTGTCGAGTGCAAGCGACACACATGGACAGAAGGGGGAAATGCTCCAAGCGCAAAGCTGACAGTGTGGAATGAGGCAATGTACTTCTTCGCCGCAGCGCCTTCGAAGTATCGAAAGTTGCTAGTCGTCCTTCGCCACTTACGCCGCGGTCAGTCGCTCGCGGACCATTACGTGTCGCGCTTCCGTCACATGATTCCCCGACGCGTGGAGATCTGGGAGTTAGCGAAGAATGGCAAGTCCGGTCGCCGCATCTATCCGAAGCGTCCGTCGCGAGCCGCTGCCTAAACAAGCGCTTGAAGCTGGCGACGCGCGTAGATTGCGGAATGAGTCTTTCTTCAGCGCGCCGCAGCTTAAGCGCGATTCGTTAGGCCGCAACGCCTGTAACGTGCCATGTGCCTCAATCCAGCACGAGCCGTGTCATTGCTAGCGATCGTTGCCGCGTGCGGCACGTCAGCTGTCTGCGCGCAAGACGACCGCGAACACCAAACGCCCGCAGCGGTTCTTGACAGGTTCTTCCAGGCACTGGCCGCGGAGCGCTGGACCGACGCCGCTCGCCTCCTCGATCCCGCCGACCTCGATGCATATCGGTTTCAAATGGCAGCGGGGATGCGTCAGCGCCCACGAGATCTCACCGTCGACGACCTTCTCCGCGCCGATTCGCAGATGCCCCGTGCAGTAGCCGAGTATGAAGTGGAGCGAACGAGAGCACGGCGAGCAACTTACGGAGACTATCTCGGGCACGAGTTCGCTGACGTACACGACGCCGCCGAACTAGAGAGTCTGCCGGTCCCGGAACTTGTCATCCGATGGCTCCAAGCCCAACACCCGGCCCAGCGGCTCCGTGAAGCGTTGCGCCGCAGGGGTTGTCCCACGCCACCGGGAATCGACTCCGCATTCGGGCTGGCGGCACTCAACGTCGTCGCAAGCGTCGTGCGTGGTGACACTGCTCTGGTGCTGTTCCGCAGTCCTTGGCGACCGTTCCCAGACTCGGGGTTCTTCGGCGCGAGCCCGCAGATCGCTCACCTCAAGCGGGAAGGCACCGAATGGCGCATAATAGCTCGGCACGATCTCGTCCAACCGTCCGCTACGTCGATGTCGGTCGAGCGGTGTCCGGAGACGACTGCGCCATCCGGCAACCCGCCGCGCTAGAGCGTTGCGGCCTAACACGCGCCTGAAGCTGGCGGCGCCCGTCTTTCTGTGGAGGTCATCCGTTTGTGCAATGACAGCAACGCGCCGCAGCTTAGGAGCATCTCGTTAGACGCCACTTAGCCACGCCTTCTCACCCATGGGCGCTGCCCTCTGCGACAACTGCCACTTCCTTTCCCCTTACCGGAGACGAGATGATGATCCGCGCCCTGATCTTTGTGCTGGGGATGCTGACCGGTGTGGCGGTGACCCTCGGCTACCAGCAGCTGCGGCCCTCACCCCAGCGCACCGCCCGCCCACGGGATCACCAGGCGGCTGTCGCGCGCTGCTTCCTCGAACACAACCCACAGGGCTACGACCCGAGGTCGCAGTTCGGCGAGGGAATCCTGACCATGTGCGAGGCGGCCAACCCATGACACCAGCGAGAGGAGCGTTTGTGGACGTGGCGTCTAACCGGCGCTTGAAGCCCGGACCGCGGCGGCCGCTCGGTTAGGGAACGGTCATTCTTGTCTGCCGCCGCCGCAGGCTGCAGCTTAAGCGCATCTCGTTAGGCAGCGGCTCGCTCATTACAGATGTCGCTCGCAGTTTCCGCTATAGATAGTATGAAGGCCGCCGTGACCGTCGCCCGACTGCTCGCACTTGCAAGCTGCTCCGGCAACTTCTGTCGGGACCGGGTTGTGGTTGCTTCCGCGCTCTGGTTCCCATAAGCATGAAATCAGTCCTTGCGCCTCTCAGCGCCCTAGTGTTGCTCACCAATCCTGCACGGGCTCAGTCGCCCTTGCTCAACTCGGGCGTCCTCAACCTGGGACTCGCCTTCCCGGCGAGCGCGACCAAGCACATCGTGTTGGCTGGCGGGATGACCTGCGCTACCACGCACACGGGCCTGTGTGGTGATGTTGAGATCGGCTTTGAGGGGAAGAGCGGTTTCATCAACGTCGCCAACATCGGGTATTCGGTGGCCTTCGGCCCAAACCGAACTACGTCGCTGGTCCCCCGGGTGGGAATCACCGCCGTCCTCATCAACGAGCATGTGGCTAACAGCATGTTCGTGGGCTACGATGCCGCGATCGGTCTTCGCCATGAGCTTCCGTCTCAATTGGCCTGCAGGGTGGACTACACTTGGCGGCACTACCCTGGGTTCGTGTGGCCGATCGTGTCTGTCGGCCTGGAGATCCCATAGTGCCGCGTCGCAAGAGTCAACCATATCGCCAGTACAAGTGGCGCCTGTACGCAGATCACAACATCGAAGCCGAGACCGTCCGTATCCTTCGTTCCCAACATCTCGATGTGCTCCATGTAAGCGAGCATCGAGCCCTCGTGGCACAAAGGGAAGACTATCGCTTCCATGTGCGCAACGCTGACCGCCTCCGCCGGTACATTCTCACGCGTGACGAAGACTTCTGGAACGACCACAAGGTTCCACTCGCCGAGTGCCCGGGTGTCATCCTCATCAAGGTCGCACAAGCCGAAGAAGCAGCGTGGGCCGTGGTAACGCTTCGTAACATGTACCGCCTCTTCACGCGGATATATCGCGACGGGTTCGGGCTCTACAAACGAAAGGTCAAGCTCACGGAGGAGAGGATCACGCTTCGGCTACTCGATGGCGCAACCGGGCGCGCCCGAACCGTGCTCAGCCCATGGCCTGATTGGCGCTAGACGACCTCCGTGTCAGCGCCGTCTAACAAGCGCTTGAAGCTGGCGGCGCGCGCATATTATGGAACGAATCCTTCCTCCGCCCGCGCAATGCTAGGCTGCGTCCTTTCGCGCGAGATTCCCGCAACGAACCTTCGACCGCAGCGCTTCTAACCGGGGCTTCAAGAGAGTGGCGTGCTTTTGGACGCGGTACTCCACGGCGGCGCTCCGCTGGCGAACGTCGCCGAGATGGCCGTACACCTGTTTCACCATCGCGTCCCCACCGTGGCCGAGTTCGCGACCGACCGTGAACACGGACACCGCGGCCCCGTTGTCGAGCGTCTGG
>WNGO01001610.1_pt1 | contig 14594 bp, 14 predicted proteins | sample 5400511 | NCBI WGS metagenome assembly WNGO01 (sample SAMN13153380, study PRJNA577476) | soil metagenome | isolation source: 20 cm soil or saprolite under Garry oak tree replicate 2 | place: USA:California | collected 2016-06-15
AGATGATCGATCCTCAGCAATCTGGCGGTTTCCTCGACGCTCCGTCTGATTTCGGCGCGCGGGTAATTCTGACATCGCAGCGGAAAGCCGATATTCTGGCGCACGTTCATGTGCGGGTAGAGCGCAAATAGCTGAAACACAAAGGCAATGTCCCGCGCTGAGGCACGCAGCGCGCTGACATCTTCACCATCAAGCAGGATGCGGCCGGAGGTCGGTAGTTCGAGGCCTGCAGTCATCCGCAAGGTTGTTGTCTTGCCGCAACCTGAAGGTCCGAGAATGACGAAGAACGAGCCGTGATCGACCGTGAAGCTCACGCCTTTGACCGCGGTGAACGTTCCGAACGTCTTGGCAACGGCCTCGAGCTTGATCTCTGCCATGGCGGCTAGTCCGGAAAATGACTGACAATCACAAACCCCAGTGTCCCAACCAGGATCGTGACGAAGGAATAGCTATACAGATTCAACGAGAGGGGCTGCATCAGCATCACAACTCCAAGGCCGATCAGCGCCATCGCGATCGTTTCGCAAGGGCCGCGACGGAGCCAGAGCGGCCACCTTGATGCGTATCGTGCGATCCTTGTCATTTGCGCACCGCCCCGAACGTGATGCCGCGCAGCAGGTGGCGCCGCAACAGGATTGTGAAGCACAGGATCGGGATGAAGAACAACGTCGTTGCGGCAGCGACCGCCGGCCAATCCTGACCGCCCTCGCCGATGATGAACGGGATGAAGGGTGGCATCGTTTGCGCGTCACCGCTGGTGAGCAAGACGGCAAAGGCATATTCGTTCCAGGCAAAGATCAGGCAGAAGATCGCTGTTGCCGCGATTCCCGTTGTCGCCTGCGGCAGCACCACCCTGAAGAAGGCCTGAAGGCGCGAGTAGCCGTCGACCATCGCAGCCTCTTCATACTCGCGCGGGATTTCATCTATGAATCCCTTCAAGAGCCATACCGCCAGAGAGACGTTCACGGCGGTGTAAAGCAGGATCATCCCGAGCTTGGTATCGCTTAATCCGAGGTGACGGAACATCAGGTAGATCGGGATCGCGACCGCGATCGGCGGCATCATCCGCGTCGACAGGATGAAGAACAGCAAATCATCCGCCAGCGGCACGCGAAAACGCGAGAAGGCGTAGGCGGCGACGGTGCCGAAGCACACGGCCAGAAAAGTCGAGCCGAAGGCGATGATCATCGAGTTGGCGAAACGCGGCACCACCTTGGATGGCCCGCCGATCACCATATTGCGCGAGCGCACCAGGCGCTCGTACCAGGTCTGCGGCGGAGGCAGGCTCGCCAGGAATTCAGGCGTCTGCCGCGAGCGCGTCGTGAACAGGTTGACGTAACCTTCGACCGAGGGCTCGAACAAGATCTTGGGCGGATAGGCGATCGAGTCCGGCGGCGTCTTGAACCCGGTGAGGAAGATCCACAGCAGCGGCAGAATGGTAATGACGGCATAGGTGACGACGACGAACGAAGCAAGGAGCTTCGACCGTGACGACGGTTCGGCCACTGAATGGGCCGTGACGGATATGCTCATCGCTGCTTCACCCGGTTGAGGGCCTTGACGTAGATATTGGCGGCGCCGAACACGGTGACGAAGAGAATGATGGCCAGCGCCGAGGAATAGCCGGTGCGCCATTTCTCGAATGCCTCACGCTTCAACGTGATGGACGCGACCTCCGTGGTCGATCCCGGGCCGCCCGAGGTGAGCAGGTTCACCATGTCGAACATCTTGAAGTTTTCGATCGCCCGGAAAAGGATCGCAAGCATCAGGAACGGCATCACCATCGGCAGCGTGATGGACCAGAATTGCCGCCATGGCGATGCGCGATCGACCTCGGCCGCCTCGTAGATGTAGTCGGGGATCGAGCGCAGCCCTGCGAGGCAGATCAGCATCACGTAGGGCGTCCACATCCAGGTATCGACCATGATGATGGCCCAGGGCGCCAGCTTAACGTCGCCGATCATCTGGAACGAACTCGGAGCCACGCCGGTCAGGAAGGCGATCGCGTTGTTGAATAGCCCGATCTGCGGCTGCAGCAAGAAAGTCCAGAAGTTGCCGACGACCGCCGGCGAAAGCATCATCGGCAACAGGATGACCGTGGTCCAGAAACTGTGGCCACGGAAGCGGCGGTTGATCAGGAGCGCCAGCCCAAACCCAAGCACCAGCTCGAGCGCGATCGACCACAGCACGAAATGAGCGGTGGCCTGCATGGCGTGCCAGATCTCGGGATCGGTCAGTATGTCGCGGTAGTTGTCGAGTCCGACATATCGCAGCACAGCATTCGGGCGATTGGCCCGGTAGTTCGTGAACGAGAGCTGGATCGTCCACAGCAGCGGGAAGATGTTGATCGCCAGCAGCAACAGCACCGATGGCGCAATGAACAGCCAGGCAATCGCCCGGTCGGACATGCCGCCGAACCGCAATGCAAGTCGACGTGGGGTCCGGGCAACGGTCCGCTCGGCAAGAGTGCTCATGTGAGACCTGTCGTTCACGGCTCGGGACACGATAGCAGGGGCGGTCTCCCGACCGAAGCCGGGAGACCTGCAGCGCGTCAGGCTAGATCTTGCCTTCGTCCTTGAACACCTTTTGCCAATCCTTGACCAGAAGGTCGAGCGCCTCCTTTGCGGTCCCCTTGTCGGCCACGACATAGTCATGGACGCGCTTCTGCATGTCGAGCAGCAGCGACGCATAGGCCGGCTCCGCCCAGAAGTCCTTGACGATATCCATGGACTTCAGGAAGTCGGCGGCAAACGGCGCGCTCTTTGTAAAGCCGGGATCGTTGAGCACCGCCTTGTGACAGGAATAGCCGCCGAGGGCCCACCACTTCTTCTGAACGTCGGGCTGAGCGAACCATTTGATATAGGCGAGCGCGTCGTCCCTGTGCTCCGAGTAGGAGACGACCGAGATCCCCTGCCCGCCTAGCTGGGTGAAGTGGAACTTCTGCTTCGGATTGACAAAGAAGCCGATCTTGTCGCCGCCGACATTGGGATCCTTGTAGAGGCCAGGAAAGAACGCGAAGAAGTTCATCTGCATCGCGACCTGCCCGGACTTGAAGGCGTCGAGACCCTCCGACATGTATGCGTTGCTCATCCCGGGTGCGGTGCAGCACTTGTAAAGCGACTTATAGAATTCCAGTCCCTTGACCGCGTCGGGTGAGTTGACGAAGCCTTCCATCTGATAGGGCTTCTTCGGATCGTCGTACTGGAAGCCCCAGTCGTAGAGCGCGTTGGTCACGCCCATCGTGATGCCCTCGGAGCCGCGCTCGGTATAGATGTAGGCTCCGTAGACCTTCTTGCCGTCGATCTCCCTACCCTGAAAGAACTCGGCGATCTGCTTGAGTTCATCCCAGGTTTGAGGCGGGCTGAGGTCACGTTCGTACTTCTTCTTGAACTCAGCCTGAATTTCCGGCCGGGCAAACCAGTCCTTGCGATAGGTCCAGCCGATCGCGTCGCCCATCGCCGGCAGCGCCCAATAATTGGGGGTATTCTTGGGCCATTGCGAATAGCCGACCACCGTCGCCGGCATGAAATCGTCCATCGAGATTTTTTCTTTGGCGAAGAAATCGTTGAGCTTGACGTAGTGGCCATTTTCGGCGGCGCCTCCGATCCACTGGCTGTCGCCGATGATGAGGTCGCAGAGCTTTCCCTTCGAGTTGAGCTCATTGAGGAAACGGTCCGCGTAGCTCGTCCACGGGACGAACTCATACTTCATTTGAATGCCGGTTTTGGCGGTGAAGTCCTTCGAAAGCTCCACCAAAGCGTTGGCCGGATCCCACGCCGCCCAGCACAGCGTCAATTGCTTTGTCTGAGCAACAGCTTGATTTCCAAGACACGAGGCGACAACAACCGCGGTCACCCCCAATGCACGCATGATTTGGATCATTACAACCTCCCTGTTGTCGCAGGCGATTGCCTGCTTGCCTTGCCAATCATCCCCCGCCCTTCGGCGGCGATGCACGCAGACTTGAAATCCCGCCATCATCGAAGAGACGGAAATGACGTTTAGTGTTATTGTTAAGTGCGAGCGTTTCACTAAACATATTCGGAGTCAATGCGCGTCCTGGATTTTTTTACAGGCGAAGTTATTGCTGCGGTGCAACCGTTATCGAGCCGGCGTTCGGCGAGCGGCGAACGACGCGGGAAGCCTGATTTGTTTAGTGAATATGGCTGTCGGGCGCGTGCAATTCCTGCGCAAGCGCCCTTATTGCGGCAGCTTACGAAAACGTGCCGATGGAAATTCTCGGCCAGGACTCGGTCTTCCGGGCCGCATCGAGCTGCTGCGCGCGCATTGCCTGTGCCGATCGTGCGGAATAGCCTGGGTGTGTGGCGGCCCCCTGCAAACGTCGGCCGGATGGGAGAGGATGTAGCAGCAATCGCTTACCCAAATTTCGTCACACGGGCTAGAGGCTACTAACTAAGACCACACACCCGCTCCCACCCCTCGTCTCTGCACAATTGTCACCGCTGTTCCGCATCAGCGCATCCAGCCGATCGAATCGTGCTTCGCTGCGATCGAGATAAAGATAATTGGTGCGCGTTAGAGCAGCATTAACCGCGCTGAAGTCGAGCTTGCAACCATCGTGTCCCCCGCCCGTTGGGTTCGAACGCAACAACAGGGACATATGCCATGGCCGGCATTTACTTGATTGCGCACATCAACAGCTTCGAACGCCGCCGCCGAATTTTAGCTGAGGATGCCTACGTCGTTCGGCAACGGGCCATCCGCCGTGGAAACGACTTTGAGGGATGGCATCTTTCACGGTTGATGCGAGATGCAGCAACTCCTTTCGAAGTCACCACGGCCGAACGCCAATATCGGAGATGGCTTCGAACACCGCGACATCGCGGACGTTCGGTCGCCTAATCGCGGAATCAGCGTGCTCTCCCGCGCTAGTCGCCGAAACGCCGGCCTTGATCGTGCCGTAGGCTTGCACCTCATGCGTCCATCGGCTCGCGGCCAGAGACATGACTGCCGAACTCGCTGAACGGCCCGCGTTATGACGCCGCCAAAACGGCCGTCAATCCGCCATCGATAGCCAAAATCTGCCCCGTGATATGCTTGCCGGCGTCACTCGCAAACAGAAGTGCGGCGCCTTTTAGATCGTCCTCGTCTCCGATCCGCCGCAGCGGTGCGCCTTCGGACAGCTTCTCGACGCCCACCATTTCGATGATGCCTTTTGACATCTTTGACGGAAAGAAGCCGGGGGCCAGCGCGTTGACGGTGATGCCATAGCGCCCCCAACTGCCCGCCAGGGCGCGGGTAAAGTTCACCACCGCGCCCTTGCTGGTGTTGTAGGCGATCGTCTGTATTTCGCCGGTGCTTCCCCGCAACCCGGCAATCGAGGCAAGATTGATGATGCGGCCGTACTTGTTCGGTATCATCGACCGCTTTCCGATTTGTTGGCTGAGCAGAAACAGCGAGCGGATATTCAGATTCATCACCTTGTCCCAAGCCTCGATCGGGTGATCCTCGGTCGGGGCTCCCCACGTGGCGCCCGCATTGTTGACGAGAATGTCTACTCTCCCCAGTTTCGCAATCGCCTCGTCGGCGAGCCGCTTGATATCGTCATCCCTGGCATTGTCGGCGGCGATCCAGTCGGCCTTGATGCCAAGACCGGCAAGGTGCTTCTGGGCCTGCTCGAGATCGGGGGCCTTGCGCGACGACAAGACGATCTTCGCTCCCTGCTCACCGAGCGCTTCCGCGATCTGCAAGCCAAGACCGCGCGACCCGCCGGTAATCAGCGCCGACTTTCCGCTCAGATCGAACGCCTTCTTTATGCTGCCCATGCCTTGATCCTCATCTAAAACTGGTGGTGTGCGCGCGCGGTTTTCGGCTCACCTTCAGCGGCCGCGAAACACCGCGGCGCGGCGCTCGACGAACGACTGGATGCCCTCTTTGGCGTCTTCGCTGTTGAGAACGCGATCCTTGATCCTTGGAAGGAAGTCAATAGCCGCCCTCTCGCCACTCTCGATATATTTTAAGGCGGCTTCCTTGGTGACCTGAATACCTATCGGAGCGTTCCTGGCAATCAGCTGTGCGATTTCCATGGCTCGCTCGATTTGCTTGCCCGGTGCGACGACCTCCTGAACGAGCCCAATCTTGTGGGCCCGCTCGGCGTTAAACTCATCGCACAGAAACAGATGGTACATGGCATCGCCCCAGCCGGCACGCGTCAGGAATCGGAAGTGAGCACCGCCCAACGGAGCGATGCCGCGTTTGGATTCCATTTGGCAAAACCGGCAATCGTCAGCCGCGACGACGATGTCGCCGGCAAGCATCATTTCAATGCCGATGGTGAACACGATGCCCTGAACCGCGGTGACGATAGGCTTGCGGCACCTGTTTGCGAGCCCGAAGACGTCGATATTGCCATCCTTGAGACCCCACTTCTCGGCCTTCGGACCGAAAAACTTCGGCATGTCGAGCCCGGCCGTGAAATCGCTGCCCTCGGCACATACCACGCCCACCCAATACTCATCATTGTTATGCAAGGTGGTGAGCGCATCGGACATCTGCGCCATCATCTGGGGGCTGAACGAGTTCTTCTTTGACGCATTGTCGATAATAATCTTGAACACACGTCCGTGGACCTCGCTGCGGATCTGCCCGGCGGGGGTCTTTGCCTCACTCATTCGAACTTCCTCCCGATAGATCGCATCGCTGACGCTTGTTGGATTTTGCTTCGGGCCAGCTTGACCAAAGGCCAAGGCAACACCAATCATCGGCGCGAAACTTCTTGAATAATATTTCTGTCGCGCCGATTGCTAAAGGAGAGCAGCTTCCGCCATGGTCCGACACCAAAATTGTGGATGATGATTATTCACCAGTGAATAGGACATGAGAGCAACCCGCTCGGACCAGATCACGCGGCTGAGGGCGTCACTTCAAGCAAATTTACATTCTTTGCTCGACGGCACGCGCTCCTTAGTCGGCATGGAGCGGATCGCGCGATAGTCCTCTTTGTTTGCGCGGAGCCTCCATTGAATAGCACTGGTTCAATATTGTTATAGAAAACGACGAGGTCCACAGCTTAGCTCGATTGATGCTTCTCATAACCGAACAGAAGAACAGGTGACCTTATGAGACCAGTGCATTTCGAGAAGCAAGGCAACCTTGGCGTGGTCACAATCGATAATCCACCAATCAATTTAGCTGATAACCCTTTTTTTTGCGGCTTTCACCAAGGTCCTTGATGAGGTTGATTCTTCCAATGTTCGGGCCCTCCTCATTCAAGCGGAGGGTGACCATTTCGGCGGCGGGGTAAACGTAAACACGACATTTGTTGGCGTCGACAGCAGGGACGCCCGCAGATTGCTGAATCGCGGCATTCCCATGGTTGCGCGCCTTGAGGGATTGAACATTCCCGTTGTTTGTGCCGTCCAGGGACTTTGCCTGGCGGCTGCGCTTGAGTTGGCGTTGCGTTGCGACTTAATCATCGCGGCCGATGATGCGAAGTTTGCCCAGGTTGAGCAGCACATCGGCGCCGCTACCTTTCTCGGCGGCGCCTACCTACTGGCTGAACGCTGCGGTCCCGCGCGCGCCCGCGAGATTTGCTTCTCAGGTGACTTTTATGATGCGGTATCCTTCGAGCGCTGGAATATCATCAACAGAATCGTGCCCCGCGCATCGCTTCGCGCGGAAGCCATGGCGTGGGCGCAGCGCCTGGCCGATGGGCCCACGATGGCGCACGCTGCCACCAAGCGCATGGTGCGCGCATTTTTAGATCACGGTGTGCGCGCCGCAGACGAGATGCTTCTCGATCTCAGTCCACCGATCTTCGATTCGGCGGATTTCAAAGCGGGCGTGCAGGCTGTCGTAAAGCTCGGTTCGAAAAGTTTTCGCGGCACGGTGACGTTTCGCGGCGCGTAGCTGGGTCGCTCAGAGGCCTAACCCTTGCGCTTCATCGACTTGCGGTTTCGCTGTTCACCCGAAAACCAGCTTTTTGAATGGGCGAACTCACTTTCAAGGAAACGCCTGACCTCTCGCGTCAGGCGTCTCAGTTCGCTTTCCCGCCGACGCAGCAGCCAAACGTTCATAAATGTGGATTCCTGGGGAAGCACCCGGACCAGATTCTCGGCCAACGCGAACGGAATCGCCAGCAGCGCCAATCCAAGCCCCTCGGCCGCAGCCGCAAAATGGTTGGCCAGCGGCATGACGCGCAATACGCTCCGCGCGTCCGCCGCCGCCCGGTAATGCGTCATCAATGGCATCTGGCCGGCGCGCTCGCTTTGCAGAACGGGAAAATCAGAGGCCGTGCCGATAATGTCATGATCATTCAATTCTGCCAGCGATCGCGGCGCCGGATGCACTGCCAGATATTCCTCAGATGCGAACAACCCAAATGAAACATTCGCCACTCGTTTTCCAATCAGTTCGCTTTCACCGGGATCTCCCATCCTGATGACGAAATCTAGGTCGCTCACTGCAACCCCCTGCTGATGGATCGTCGACACGATTTCGAGGTGGATGCGATTATTCAAATCACGCAGTTTCTTTACGCGGGGAAGAAGCCAATGCTTGGTCAAGCCTTCGGTCGCCGATATTCTGACAATCGACGACCTCTGACCGACACGTGAGCGCAGATCGCGATGAAAGGATTCGAATGCAACCATCATGTCGCTCGCAGAGCGTCGAAGATCCTCGCCCTCTTGCGTCAGTTTGACTCCAGAGGAGGCACGAAAAAATAATGGCGCTCCGACATAACGTTCCAGTTCCTTGAGGCGTCTGCTCAGGGTCGGCTGGCTCATGCCGAGATCCTGGGCAGCGCGATTTACGCTGCCGGTCCTGGCCACCGCAAAGAATAACCGGAACAGGTCCCAGTTTGCGTCCGCCACAGGCGATCCTCGCGTCACAGGATGATCCGACATGAAATCTGGTCCACGCCGGGCCTCAATTTACGTATCTTTCATTGCTGCGCCAATATGCGCCAGCGCGATCACGAGCCGGCGTTTTCCCATTAGGCCTTCAGCCGCACAGGCTGAACGCCGGCAACCTGAGGAGATAGAATGAAATTTGGCGAAGGCTTATTCAATAATGAATTGCAGCTCGTAGACATTTGATCCTAGGGATGAAAGGCACGGTCGCTATTACATCTGCTTGTGGCCAAGCCGAACTGGCTGAGAAAGCCGTCGCGGTGGATCAGACCGCTGATTTCTCGGGAACGGATGGCCTAAAGGGCACAAAACGTAACACATCTGCTTCGGACAGACTGCCGCCATCCGGGCTAAGTCTCCTTCACTCCCAGGAGAGGACATTCCATAGTCAGCATGACGCGAATCGAGCCCTGAGCAAGATCGCCTCGATAATTTTGGGATGCAGCCTGGTTGGCAAGCGCACCGGGCTCGACGCCGCCTACGTTGGCCTTCTTGCGATTTTGTTTGATCTCTCGATGCACGCAACGTGCGCAGTGGCCTTTTAATTAACTGCTTGAGAGATCTAAACTCCCGTTCCAATCCATCATTGGCTGTACCGGCGATGCCTCACGCGATCCTGTGCGAATTGGCAAGCCAACATGGCGCGAAATGCCGAGCGGCCTGTGCGATCGATCGGTTATCGAGCCGGGTAGCACTCCCCAAGCGGAGTCGCATCGTACAATGTCGTAGAATATCGTGGATTTTGGCGCTCCCTAGGGAAGTCTGTGAGTTCAACGATTTCAACATGTTACCAAAAAGTTTGGGGCAAAGTGAGCCTCATTGATCTTCACGGTGTTTCAACGTGATCACCCAAACCCATTCTATCGAAGAGTGACGGCAACAGCAGGTTCAAATCGGGGAGGCCAACCACCGAGACCGACATACGCTGATGGTGGCGATTTGAAGTGGAAATTAAGAGGCAAAATCGCACGATAATCCTGGTGCATAAAGATCCCACTTGATACCCCACTCGCACGATTGGTCACGGCTGATCCCGCAATCGAAGTGATCGAGCGTGATATTATGCTTCGACCTATCTGGAACTGGCTGAATCTCAAGATCGCAGCTGGTGCCGTAATCTAGTGGACCAAATCTAACATTTCGATTCGCTTGGGGATTCCCCGAAGGACTCGCGTGTGCGAGTCTATGGAATGCACGAGCGAACGAACATTCATTTGAGCCGGTCGGAGCGTAGCAGCCTTGAGGCTGTGGTCGCCAACCGCAATAGCCCGCAGAAGCACGTTTGGCGGGCAAAGATAGTGCTTCTGACGGCCAATGGTTGCGGTACTGCCGAGATCATGCAAGCGACCGGCAAGGCCAAGACGGTGATCTGGCGCTGGCAGCAACGTTTCCGCGATGAAGGAGCCGCTGGCCTTTGGCGGGACAAGACGCGGCGGTCGCGCATTCCGCCACTCAGCCCTGAGGTTGCTAAACGTGTGGTCATCCTGACGTTGGCTGGCCCGCCGCCGGCGGCCAGTCACTGGACCGGTTCGGCGATGGCGAAGACGGTCGGGATTAGCGTCAGCTCGGTGCAGCGGATATGGCGTGCTCATGGCCTCCAACCGCACCGGATGCGTCAGTTCAAGCTGTCCAACGATCCGCAGTTTGCCGCCAAACTGCACGAGATCGTCGGCCTCTACGTCGACCCGCCCGACCACGCCATTGTCTTGTCGGTCGACGAGAAGAGCCAAATTCAAGCCCTTGATCGCACCCAACCGGGGCTGCCGATGAAAAAGGGGCGCGCTGGCACCATAACCCACGACTACAAGCGCCATGGCGTCACTACCTTGTTCGCAGCGCTCGATGTCCTTGAGGGCAAGGTCATTGGCCAGTGCATGAAGCGCCATCGCCATCAGGAGTTCATCCGGTTTCTAAATGTCATCGAGGCGAGAGTGCCTAAGAAAAAGACGATCCATGTCATTGTCGACAACTATGCCACCCACAAGCATCCCGACGTCATCGAGTGGCTCGAAAGACATCGGCGGTTTGTCTTCCACTTCACCCCGACATCCGCCTCCTGGCTCAACGCCATTGAGGGCTTCTTTGCCAAGCTCACAAAGAAGCGTCTCAAGCGCGGCGTATTCCGATCCCTACCGGAACTCAAAGATGCCATCCACCGCTTCCTCGACGACACCAACGCAAACCCAAAACCTTTTGTCTGGACCAAGGATCCCAACAAGATCATCGCCGCTGTCAAACGAGGGCACCAAGTGTTAGATTCGATCCACTAGCCTGCGTCGCTCAGTCCGCTATGGAGCGCATAACGGACTCAAGTCGGACATCGCGCCATGTCCGAAAAAGTGCCAAATCCGGACTCTAAGCAGGCTCGGCGGCGCCTTTAGACGACGATGTCAGCCCGTGTGCTCTCGACGATGGCCACGACCTGGGCCCGCTCGGCCGGCGGGACTGCGAACTTGTCGAGCGTCTGTGCCACGTCGTCCATGAACGCCTCCCACTCGCCCGGCGTGATGCGCAGGTGCCGGTGCGAGCTCTCCATGTCCTTGCCGCTGTATTTCTGCGGACCTCCAGCAGCCCAGCACAGCATCTCGGTAACCAGGTATTTGAAACCCGCCGGCGGTACTTTGTGGTGCGCCTCGTCGACCAAGGGATTGGCGTTGAGTCGCGGGTCGGCCATCACGCGGTCTATGAGGTCGTCTACAACGGTCGCAATGCTGTAGACACCGCCTAGCCGCTCGTAAAGGTTGGGCGAATCCTGCGTGGCCATTGGCACCTCCTCTTTCCGCATTCAGCGAAAGTCGATAGTATGGTGCGGTTCTGCTTGTCCTTGGCCTCCTAGTAGGGTGACAAACTTCGCCGAACGCTTCAAGGGCACCTTCGGCCTCTCTCGACGCTGACGGACCGATTTGCGAACAGCGATGTCGCTTTCGGGCAATCGCGCGCGCACCGCTCTCGAAAGAGACTTTTCTGCGACCCCTCAAGCTCAATTGAGGACGACGCGGTCACCAATCCGTACTGTTCCCGCCGCAACGACCACGGCGTAAACCCCTGCGCAAGGGAACTGGCCAAGATCGCCGACTTGCACCCGGTTGTGGCCAACGAGTGTCCGAAGAACATCCGTATCCTGAGGTAGACCGTCCTGAGCAAGCGTAGTCATCACACATCGGGGATCGAGCAGCGCCACGTTGAGCCGTGCCCCACCACCAAAGCCGAGTTCGTGACCGACCCAGCCGTTCTCGACGAATCCAGGTCGCTCGGTCTCGACGATCACGTTCATGCGGAACCTGCCCTGGTCGAAGCGGCTCTGGGGCCGAACCCCGGCTAGCTGCGCAAGCGTCGACGTCGTCATGACCGAGAGGGGAAACACATCGAAGAAAGAACCGGCAGGGACCGGGGACTCCATTCCAAGCTCGGCAAAAAGCGCCGCTCCAAGCTTCTGCGCGACAACCGTGTCTCTGTTGCCCCCAGGGTCTGCGCCCACTACGTCGGGGTGGTACTGGTCGATGGTAAAGTCATCCGGCGCTACCCGCCCCAGCGTAACTTTGCGCTTGAAGTACGCTGACAGCACGCGGTCAACCTCACCGGAGTCGCTCCTTACGGTCGTGCTGTCCGGCAACAGAATTTGCACCGGTGGTAAATCGCCGCCCCGGCGTGGTGGCTCGACGAACGCTGCTTTGCAGTCGAGCAGGTTGGGGAAGAGCCTCACGCTCTTCGCGCTCACAACCTTGCCCGTGTCCTTGTCGATGAGCGCATATGCGCGGTCACCCAAGACTCCTCGTTCCGTCACCTCCACGTCTTGGAGTTGTTCGCCCCCCATGGACTTCACCGGAAACCTCCACAGCGTTGCTACGAAGCCTACGTCTTCACTGATTGCCATGTGTTCCTCCTAAAGCGCTTCTGCGCTATCAGCTGGCCTTCGACGCGAGACAATTCCGGTACCCAAACCTATAGCCAAAGCTGCCCGGCAGCGTTCGGAGATGGACGTTCGACAATGCGCGATCCATTTCTCGTCGGCAAGAACTGAATTCAGAGCTGCGAAATAGTCATCAAATGCCAGATCATGTCCGGAACTGAATGATCAATTTGCACTGCAAAAATTTGGAGCTGCGCATGTCGGCTTGGGGTCAAAGCCGGAAAACTTCCGTGCGAGCATATGTTTTCCGCTTTGCCCCTGAAAGCAGACATGACGCTACGCACTCGGTATGTCCGTTTCGTGCCACGAGCGGAAGTCGTACCCTAAGGCAAGCGTACTAATTGAAGTCCGTCACAAGCTTGTCAGACAGTATCGTCCCATCGCGATCAACGACGCGAAAGTTGGTCGCATTGTGCTCACTGTCGTTGATCCAAGCCTTGGCAGCCAGCAATGCGTCTGCGGCAGTCTTTGCGCTAAAGGGCTTTCGAGCCTCGACTATCTCGCCGGGCGTATACATTTCGACAATGAATACCGGCAGGTCGGCGACCACGGTTTCATCTCCTTGGCCAACCCTTTACGCAATGCATAACAGAGACTTCGGTCGAGAAAACACCGGAAACAGCGCCCCCTCGAACGGCGAGCCGGATGCCGCCTGTTGTGGATTGTGAATTTAGCGGCAGAGCGCGCCGTTTTCGTCTTGAGTCGGGTATCGGACATGGCATTATCAGCCATCACCGCCCCGACCCTCGGCATCCATCGGTGACTGAGAGCTGATTGCTCCCGCCTCCGTGGAGCATCGCAAGATTGGTCAGTGCAAAAGAACTTCGGCTCGATATTGAGAACGCAAAACTGCGGCAGCTATTGGCGCAAGCCGGGATCGACGCTGCCGAGCAAAAGGTAATGGAAGGCGTGCAACGCCTTCTGTTGGAAGAATTACATCATCGAATAAAGAATGTGCTTGCCACGGTTATGGCTATCGCGTCGCAGAGTTTAAGAAATGCGGACAGCGTTGAGCACGGGCACGAGGCAATCGAGCATCGCTTGCTCGCTTTGGGGCGCGTGCACGACTTGCTATTGAAGACCAACTGGACGAGCGCAACGCTGGCGTCGATTGTTCAAACCGCAATTGAGCCCTTCGATAAGGGCGAACGTTTCTCTGTTGAAATTCCAGATATCGACGTTAGCCCCGCCGCCGTTCTTCCACTCGCAATGATCCTCAACGAACTTTGCACCAATGCCGTCAAGTACGGCGCATTTTCGAATGCCAGTGGCTGCGTGGCGATATCGGCGGCAGTTGACGCCTCGGAAGAACGATTTAGCTTCACGTGGGTGGAGACGGGCGGGCCGTCCGTCCAGACGCCGACGCATACAAGCTTTGGAACGCGATTGATTGAACAAGGTTTTGTGGGCGAACTTAGAGGCGAAGCCCACCTTGCCTTTGAGCCCTCCGGCGTCGTTTGCAATCTTGATATTCCATTGGCGTCGCTCGTGCCTGCAAAGCCATTAGCCAACGCCGTCTAGAAACTTGATACGGTCGTCCCTGATCGACTAGCAGTCAAACGTCTGCACTGGGTCAAAAGGCGAAATACTCGCGGCGAGCAGATGTTTTCCGCTCTAAACGCCGGATCGTCGAGGAGACGGCGCGTCCGGGAGCCAGCCTGTCGGAGGTGGCGCGCCACTATGGGATCGCGGCGCGTTGGCAAGAGTTGGTTCTGCTGCCTCGGCACTGGCCGGCTCCGTCACGTCGCCGGGTCAAACAACCCCGTACTTGCGGAGCAGGCCTCCGATGTCCGTACGGTCAAACTCCGACG
>WNGO01001776.1_pt1 | contig 14592 bp, 17 predicted proteins | sample 5400511 | NCBI WGS metagenome assembly WNGO01 (sample SAMN13153380, study PRJNA577476) | soil metagenome | isolation source: 20 cm soil or saprolite under Garry oak tree replicate 2 | place: USA:California | collected 2016-06-15
CGCCGAAGACGATGTTCATGTTCCGGACGAGCGTCCAGACGATGTAGTACGCAGCGAACTGCCCCGCCGTGATCCCGTTCACCGCTCCGCCGTGCTGCTCCGCGATCGTCGACCAGACGACGAGGTAGATCACGGGCTCGGCGACCATCCCGAGCATGTAGAAGTAGTTCGCGGCCCGGTATTGCAGCTGCGCCACGACCGAGGTCCGCATCTGCGTCGAGTAGAAGTCGACCAGCGACCGCAGGCGCCCTTCCTCGGGCAGAGATGCAGCCCGGCTGCTCATCGTGACTGCGCGAAGACCATCTCGATCACGTCTTCGATCGGGGGCTCCTCGATCGTGAGGTCTAGCACCTGGTGCTCGGACAGCAGGCGTGCGGCCACGCGCGAGGTCTCTGTCTTCGGTATGCGCAGGATGGCGCGATCGCCGTCTCGGGAGATCACCTCGCCGTAGCCGCCGAGCTCTACATTTCCGTCCTCCAGAAGGACGCCGATCGTCTTGTATGCCGCGAACTCGTTCGCGAGGTGGGAGAGAGCTCCGTCGAAGAGGATCTGCCCGTGGTGGATGACGATTACGCGCTTGCAGAGGGCCTCGACGTCGGCCATGTAATGGCTCGTGAGCAGGACCGTCGCGCCATGGCGCTCGTTGTATTCGGCCACGAACGTGCGAATGCGCTTCTGCATCGTGACGTCGAGCCCGATCGTCGGCTCGTCGAGGAAGAGCACCATCGGCCGATGTAGAAGCGACCCGACGATCTCCACTTTCATCCGTTCGCCCAGCGAGAGGTTGCGCACCGGCTTGCGCACGAGGTCGCCCACGTCGAGCAGCTCGACCAGCTCGTCGCGCATCGCCAAGTAGTCATCGCGGCGCAAGCGGTAGATCGCCCGATTCAGCTCGAAGGAGTCGAGCGCGGGGATGTCCCACTGCAGCTGATTGCGGTTTCCCATCACCATCGTCATCCGCCGGAGGTACTCCTTCTCGCGCCGGGACGGCACGTGTCCCAGTACCCGGGCTTCGCCGCCGGTCGGATAGAGCAGACCCGCGAGCATCTTCAGCGTCGTCGTCTTGCCCGCACCATTCGGCCCCAGGAAGCCGACGACCTCGCCGGGCTCGATGTCGAACGAGATCGCCTCGACTGCATGGACTTCGCGGGTCTGGCGACGGATGAGGGCCTTCGCGGCCGCGCGGAGCCCGGGTTCTCGCTCTGGCACTTTGAAGACCTTCGTAAGCTCGCTGACGTGCACGACTGATTCAGACAACGGGTCGGAACCTCCCTGAAGGAACTACGAGACTGCGGGCGGGCTCAACGACGCGTCACACGGCCAGGGAGTATAGGGGCCGATGAGGATCCTGCTCGTCTCCCAGATGTACCCCGGGCCGGCCGACCCCGACCTCGGCGTGTTCGTGCGCGGGCTCGAGGAGCAGCTCGTCGCACGCGGCCATGAGGTCGAGCGCGCGGTTCTCGATCGGCGGGGCGGCGCCAAGGTGAAGTACCTCAGGCTGGCAGGCGCGACGCTCACATCGTCACGACGCTTCAAGCCGGACGTGGTCTACGCGCACTTCCTCGTTCCCACGGGCCTCATCGGTGCGCTCGCCGGCGGAGCCCCGCTCGTCGTCACCGCGCACGGCCGCGACGTTCGCAACATCGGCTGGCTCCCCGGGATTCGCGCCGCGACGCGTTTCGTCGTTCGTCGCGCGGCGACGGTCGTCGCGGTCTCCGACTACTTGAGGCTCGAGTTGGAGGCCAAGGTGCCGGAAGCGCGGGGCAAGACCGAGGTGGTCGACTCGGGCGTCGACCTCGAGCGCTTCATGGTGCAGCCCGCGCCCGAAGGCGGGCCGCGCTTTCTCTGCATCGGGTCGTTGATCCAGCGCAAGAACGTGCTCGGCCTCGCGAGTGCTTTCGAGCGGCTCGGCGAAGGGTCGCTGACGTTCGTCGGTGACGGCCCTCTACGTGCACGCCTCGAGGGTCGGCCGCAGATCGAGCTCACGGGTGTGCTTCCGTACGAACGGATCCCTGCGCAGATTGCCGCGTCGCACGTCGTGTGCCAACCGAGCCTGATCGAGCCCTTCGGCCAGGCCGTGCTCGAGGCGATGGCGTGCGGCCGGTCGGTCGTCGCAACGAGGATCGGCGGGCCGCCCGAGTTCGTTCCTCCAGAGGCCGGCGTGCTCGTCGATCCGGTCGACGAGGACTCGCTCGTCGATGCGCTGCGCACCGCCGCGGCTCTGCCTTCCCCGAATCCGGCCGCCCGCGCTGCGGCGGAAAAGCACGACGTCAGGCTTCAGGCGGAGAAGGTGGAGGCGATTCTCGAGCGAGCCGCTCGAGGTCCGCGAGCCTGATCTCGACGAGGGGGCGGATGGCGTCCTCGAGTCCTGCCTCGCGCGCGGCCTCGAGCGCCTGTTCGTAGCTCTGGCGCGCTTTCGCCGGGTCGACGCCTTGCTTGAGCCGGTTGTCCCCGGTGACGAGGAGCTTCTGAATCCGCTCCCGTGCCCCGTCGCCCTTCACAAATCGACCGTAACAGGTCACTGTTTGGGTCGACCGACATGGAGGCCGCCGTCCAAGTCCCAGACCGGATCCGCGTGCTGATCGCGGACGACCATCGCCTGTTCGGGGAGGCGCTCGAGGCGATCCTCGCCACGGACGACCGGCTCGAGGTCGTAGGCCATGCCGGCGACGGAGCAGAAGCGGTGCAGCTCGCACTCTCGCTCGACCCGGACGTGATCCTCATGGACATCTCCATGCCGGTCATGGACGGCTTCCAGGCGACGCAGCAGATCCGCAGGCAGCGTCGGCACGCGTGCATCCTGATGCTCACCGGCTCGGACTCCCGCACGGACCTCGAGCGTGCGCGGGAAGCTGGTGCAGCCGGGTACGTGACCAAGAATCGGATTGCGGCGGAACTGATCGACGCGATCCTCGAAGTCGTCGAGCGTTAGTCAAAAGCGCGCTGCTACCCTGCGCTCGCGATGGTTCAGGTACTTGCCGTCATCCAGGTTTTGCTCTCGATGGCCCTCGTCGGCTTGATCCTCATGCACTCCGGCCGGGACGCCGGCCTCGGTGGGATGGGCTTCACGCCGGCATCGCAGGGCGGTACACACATCGTCGAGCGCAATCTCACGAGGTTGACCGTCGTCGTCGGCATCCTCTTCGTCGCGAACTGCATCGCCCTCTTCCACGCGCTGAAGTAGCCGCGTTGTGCGCGGGCGTCGCGCTGATCGCAGCGGGGTGCGGCGCGGATCGAGCGCCTGACGCGCGGCCTCCCGCGGCAACTGGTCCGCCCAACGTCGTGCGCGTCGCTCTGACGAGTTTTCGCTGGCCGCTCGATCCCGCGCTCGTGGAAAGCCGCGACGAGACGACGCTCGCGCGCGCTCTCTATGCAACTCCCCTTCGAACAGACCCCGCGACCGGAGCCGTCGTCCCGGGGCTCTGCACGGCGTGGAAGGCGTCGTCGGACTTCAGGCGCTGGACCTTCAACTGCAGATCCGCAACCTCGATCGCGGCCGCGTTGCGACGCGTCCTGCGCATGCATGAAGCACCGGCGCGATGGCTCTTCACCGGTGCCACCAGAATTGCGGCGCCGTCCGCATCGTCGTTGGTCGTCCAACTCGAGGAGCCCTGGCGCCGATTCCCCTACGCGCTGACCGCAGTCGCGGCAGCGCCTCGGTTCGTTCCCGGGCCGTTCCGGGTCGTGAGCGGCTCGTCGGGCCGCGTCGTCGTGCGTCGGCCCGGCCTGACGGTCGTCTTCCGTCGACTTACCGCGCTTGCTGCGCTCCGCGAATTCCGCAGCGGTCGCTTGGACGAAGCTCCGGTCCCGCTAGGCGACATCGCCGCGACACGGCGGGATGCCAGGTTGGGAGCAACTCTCAGAACGCGCAGGGTGCTCGCCCAGGACGTGGTCGTCTTCAGAGGCGGGCCGGCGCTTCCCGTGATCCACGCGTACTGGGACACCGCCGACCGCACCGACTACGAGCAGCTCGTGCCTGAGCTGCCGGGCTCGGCGGCCTTTGGCCTGGGGGGTCGAAGCGCAAGGCAGGATCCAGCGCGGTTTCGCGACGCGCTGAAACGCATCCCGTCTCTCCCGCGCGTCCAGGTGCGGATCGGCGTTCCGCCTGACCCGGTGTTGCGCTTCGGCGCCAGAGTGCTGTACGCGGAGTGGCGTGACGACGGTCTCGGTCCTGTCCTCGTCGCGGATTCAGCCGGCAACGTGACGACCGATTTTCGCCGCTGGACAGCTGCATATCCTCAGGCCGAAGCCCTGCTCGCAGAGGCGGTGTACCGCTCCGGCTTCGGCAGGCCCGACCTGCTCGCGGCCCTGTATGCAGCCACCGATCAAGGCCCGGCCCTCGAGCGCCTCGACGGTGCGCTGCGAGCTCTCGGCCGAGTGGTCCCGATCGCGTGGGTCGTCGATGCGCGCCTCGTCTCGCCACGCCTCGAAGGCTGGCGCGAGGACGTGCTCGGAAGCGTCGACTACGCGGAGATCAGATCCCGGGCTTCGAGCCGACGCCCGTAACGGGGAACCGCTCCGATCGCGATCGCGGGCGCCGTGACTGCTCAAGGATTCGCCGGTCTCCCGCTACACTGGCTTCCCCTCGAGCGCTGGTGGCGGAATTGGTAGACGCGCTAGGTTGAGGGCCTAGTGGCCTTAAAAGGCCGTGGAGGTTCAAGTCCTCTCCAGCGCACTCGCGACCGAAGTCCGGCCCCCGCTCCGCGGGGGCCATTGATGTACGGCGGGTGGCGGTTTGACAACGTCCGAGAGGATCTCTAGCCTGGGTGGCGAACACACGTTCGATCGATCATCCAACCCCTGGAGGCGGAGATGCTGACGGGACGACAGCAGGAGATCTGGGACTTCCTCGTCGACTACGTGGATGCTCACGGCTACCCGCCCACAGTGCGGGAGATCGGCGAGGCGGTTGGGCTCGCGTCGCCCTCGACGGTGCACGCCCACCTCGCGAACCTCGAGCGAGCCGGCTTGCTCAAGCGTGACCCCACCAAGCCCCGGGCCCTCGAGCTCGTCGGCCGCGAGCGGCACGAGGCGCCGACGGAGACGCTCGCAAAACTGCCGCTCGTCGGACAGGTCGCGGCGGGCGGACCGCTCCTCGCCGACGAGAACGTCGAAGATCACCTGGCCGTCCCTGAGACCCTGCGCGGAGACTTCCTCCTGCGCGTGAAGGGCGACTCGATGATCAACGCGGGAATCCTCGACGGCGACCTTGTGGTCGTGCAGCGGGCACAGGAAGCGCGCAACGGCGAAATCGTCGTGGCTCTTGCCGGCGACGACGAGTCGGCCGACGAAGCGACGGTCAAGCGCTTCTTCCGCGAGAGCGGACGCGTGCGGCTCCAGCCCGAGAACGATGCGCTCGAGCCGATCTACGCGAAGCACGTCCAGATCCTCGGCCGCGTCACGGGGGTGTTCCGCTCGTTGTGAGCTCCGTGGCACCTCTCCACCGGACTCTCGAGCAGGAGCTGCAGGCTCTCCTCCGTGGCGCCAGCCTGGAGTGCCTCGTCTGTGGTGAGTTCGTGCTGCACGCGGGCGGGATGGTCACCTGCCCGCAGTGCAATTCGAGCCTGCGCGCAGAGCTCGGAGCGGAAGAGGCGCAGCTACAATTCGATACGCAGGCCGGGTGACCGCGGGTCGTTCAGGCTCGAGGAAAGTCCGGACACCGAAGGGCAGGACGCTGGGGCGACCCAGGCGGCGAAAGCCGACGGAAAGTGGCACAGAAAGGAGACCGCCTGCAGCGATTCTCCGGAGACGCTGAAGGTAAGGGTGAAAAGGTGGGGTAAGAGCCCACCAGCGTTGTGGCGACACGACGGCTAGCCAAACCCCGTCCGGTGCAAGGCAAACAGGTCCCGCCATCAGGCGGCCCGCCGAGGGACCGGGTTGCTGCACAGAGGGATGGTCACCGAAAACAGAATCCGGCTTACGGGCCTGCTACGGAAAACCCCCGCTTTGCGGGGGTTTTCTATTTTTCGATCACGTCGTCGAGGTGTGTCTGCGAAGGGTCGCATTGTTAGGCTCGAGTTCCTCCGGCTTAAGGCCTGCTACGGCTTCTCCATTTCCACTTCTTTGCGTGCTGCTGGTCGCCGGCGGTGCGGCCGCAGCGCCACCGAGCGTCAACGCGCCGATCCCGAGAGAGCCTGCGCCCCTGGCCCGCACGCTTGTTCAGACAACCGCGGATCTTGAACAGGCGATCGGCGACTGGAATCCAAAGAGCACCGCCTCGCCGCAGCCCGTGGTCTTGCAGGCGCTGTACCAGCAGCGCATCTACAGATTGCTCACGCGTGACCCGAGTCTCGCGAAGCACTGCTTGAAGCTAGTGCCGCAGGATCTCGCGAAGGTAAGCCGAGACCTCCTAGCCGCCCAGCGCGAGCTCTATCGGCTGACTCCTCCGATCGGCGTTCAGGCGATCAGGGTCGCCCGTGCGCGCACGGCAACCGAGCTCCTCCCCTACTACCGCGAGGCACAGCAAAGGTTCAAGATCCCGTGGAACGTGCTCGCAGCCGTGAACTTCGTCGAGACGAAGTTCGGCAAGCTGCGCAGCGCGAGCGCGGCCGGCGCGCGGGGCCCGATGCAATTCATCCCCGCGACGTGGCGCCGATATGGGCTCGGAGGCGATGTCCAAGACGCGCACGACGCGATCCTCGGCGCAGCCAACTACCTCCACGCTTCAGGCGCACCGCTCGATCTGCGAAACGCACTGCACCACTACAACCCGTCAAGCGCGTACGTCGACGCCGTTCTTCGCTACGCGCGACGCATCGGTGCCGATCGAACGATGTTCTACGCGCTGTACAACTGGCAGGTCTTCGTCAAGACGCCGCGCGGCGATCGTCGCGTCACGGGGCCGGGTCTTCCATGAGAGAAAGATCTCAAAAGTGTCGGTTCCAGATCCGGAGCTCGCCGACGCGCTTGAAGCCCAGCCGCCGGTACACGCCTTCTCCCTCTGGGCTCGGAGCGAGGATCGCCGGGAGCCCGCTGTCGACCAGCATGGCGGCACGAGTGAGCGCGGTGCCGTATCCGCGACGCCTAACGGAGGCGATCGTCGTGACACCGAAGATGCCGACGGCTTCGTCAGTCCGGTAGCTCATCGCCGCGCCGACAGGCTTGCCCTCGACTCGCCCGAGCCAGAGCACCATGCGCGGCTCGTCGAGGATCTCCGGCGGATGAAACGCGCCGGGGTGGATCGTCGCCGCTTCGTTCTCGAACCCGCGCACGCTGACGGCCTCGAACTCTTGCACCTGCTCGGGGGTAGAGACCCGCACGATCTCGAGTTCGGGCGGCGTTGCCTCTCGCGACAGCGGGGGCGCGGCGCAGAGGAACCACGGCTCGCGTCGCCAGTCGCGAAAGCCTGACCGCTCGAGATCGATCGCCTGCCACGAGTCGCAGACCGCCCCGGCTGCGTCGGCGACTGCATCCGCGGGCGTATCCGGGCGAAGCGTGATCGCGCTGAAATAGATGTGAGGCGGTCGGTCGAGTGCGCGCCACGCGCCGGCGTCGACCGCAGAACGCAGGCCGAGCGACGTGAGCCACGCGGTGTGCCAGCCCGCCACCGCATCGGCGCAGAGTGCAACCGGATCCCTCACGCGCGGAAGCGTACGGATCAGGTTCGCAGCACGACTTCGAGTGCGGTGCCGAGCCCGGGCTTCGACGTGAGCGTGAATCCGCCCTCGATCGTCTTCGTGCGCGCGCGAATGTTCTTCAGGCCCTGCCCTGCGGCAGGCGATTCGCCGTCGAAGCCTTCGCCGTTGTCACGGATGAGCACGAAGCGCTCGTAGTTGCGCATGCCGATGACAACCTCCGCCCGTGTGGCGTTCGCATGCTTGCGCACGTTGGCCAGGCCTTCTTGCACGATGCGGAAGACCTCGATCTGCTCGTCCGGCGCCAATCTGACGTCGAGGTCGATCTCGAGATCGACCTCGAGCTGTCCATCGGCGGTCAGGAACTCGATGTACCGGCGCAGCGCTGCGTCGAACGGCGCGGTTCCGGCAGCGGTGGACAGTGCAAGGATGGCGAAGCGCGCCTCCTGTTGCGCTGCGTTCGCAGCCTCCCTGAGCTTTGCGATCGTCTCCGCCTGTGGTGCTCCGTTCTGCAACATCGAGGCATGGGTCGAGACGGCGAAGAGGTACTGCGCGAGCCCGTCGTGGATCTCGCGCGCAACCCGCGCGCGTTCTTCGGCAACTGCCCGTCCGAACTCTGCATAGCTGATCGCGCGCCACGCGCCGGCAAGCAGTAGTCCGTACGCGAGCAGTCGCAGCGCGTCGCCGCGCGAGACGGAGCCCGCCGCCAGGACAGGTGTGAACACGTAATGCAGAGATGCGAAGAGCATCAGTGTCGAGCCGAGGGCGAGCCAGCGGTCGAGGTCCTCGCGACGCTCGTAGAAGCGTTTCCCGAATCCGACGACCGCGAGAAGATTCAGGAGAGCCTGAGCGGCCAGCGTGCCCGTCAACAGGCCCGGAGCCTCGGAGCGCGGATCGATCGCGGGGAGGACGCCGCTCGAGGAGCGCAGTGCGAGCCAGCCGAGGACGAGCACGACACACGCAGCGACCGCGGTGTTCGCAAGCGCTCGCGGTCCCGACCGTCCGGGCACGAAGGGCGCTGCAGCGATGAGTGTCCAGGCGAACAGCCGACCCGCGACACCTGCCCATGACTCCGCTCGGTGGACGGGCTGTCCGTCGAGGACGGGCGCAATCGCGAAGGCGACGATGGAAACGGACGCGACCAGGAAGCCGGTGCAGAGGAAGAGATCGAGGCGTCGGCCCTCGACCGCGAACCTGATCCCGGCGAGGAGGGCGATGATCCCGCCGGCGAACGCCATGACCGTCTGGAGCACGAGGCCGAGTTGTGGAAGCGAGAACTTCGTCTGGAGCTGATGGTTGGTGACGAAGAGTGCAAGCGAGGAGCCGAGCAGGCCGAACAGGAGGATCTCCCCCCACAGCCAGGCCTGGAAGTCGTCTCTGCTGTCTTGTCGCATGTTCAGTCTTGTCGGCAGATCGAAGTCCGCCGATAAGCCTTCAAAGCCTCATGGCTGAACGAATCCTCCTCGTCGACGACCATCCCCTGACCCGCTCGGCCCTGGCCGGGCTACTGATCCAGCACGGCTTCGACGTGGTCGGGGAAGCCTCAGACGGCGAGGAGGCGATCGAGACGGCGGCTCGGCTCGAGCCCGACCTGATCCTGCTCGACCTCTCCATGCCCGGCCTCGACGGCCTGAGCGCCCTGCCGCGCTTGCGCGAAGCCGCCCCGAAATGCGAGGTCGTGGTTCTGACGGCCTCCGGAACGGAGGAGAACCTTCTCGGTGCGATCCGCGGCGGTGCGGCGGGCTATCTCCTGAAGAGCGAACCACCCGAACGAATCGTCGATTTTCTGCGCGGCGTGGCACGAGGAGAAGCCGCGCTCTCGGGAGCAGTGGCGCGCCGGCTGCTCGAGCAGGTGCGTGAGGGCGGCGGGCGGAGCTCGGGTGTGCCCGACTCGATCGCGGCCACACTCTCGGCACGGGAGCTCGAGGTGCTTCTGCTCCTCGACGACCACCTCGCCACCGACGAGATCGCGAAGCGGCTCTTCATCTCCGAGCACACCGTTCGCTCACACGTGAAGAGCCTGTTGCGAAAACTCGGCGTCTCCTCGCGACGGGAAGCCTTGGAGGCTCTTTCCACCGCCCGACGCTGAGGCACTCACCCATTTTGGGTGAGTGCCTTCCCCCAGGCGAGGCCATTACCCAGCCGGGCGGGATGCCGATACTTGCTAACTCTGGTGCATCGCTCCCGGGACGGAGCGGAACGCGGGAGTACGAACGACTAGTGGCGAACGACTTCAACGGCCGGCTCTCAGCCGGCCGTTGCATTTTCCGAGAACCCTTCTAGAGCAGCTGCCACGAGTCGTGGCAGCGTCGCGACGTTGTAGCCGCCCTCGAGCACGGCAGCTACGCGCGGGGCAAGCGCCGCGCAGCGCTTGCTGAGCTCGCGAAAACCTTCATCGGTGACGCGCATCTGCCTATAAGGGTCCTCTTCGTGAGCATCGAAGCCGGCCGACACCAGGAGCAGGTCGGGGCCGAAACGCTCGACCGCCGGAATCACAACCGAGTCGAACGCCACGAGGTACTCCTCATCACCGGATTCGGCGCTCAACGGAACGTTGACGGTCGTGTCCCTCTGCTCGGTCGGACCGCCAGTGCCGGGATAGAACGGCCACGCGTGGAGCGAGACGAACAAGACCGTGTCGTCCTCCCAAAAGATCTCCTGGGTGCCGTTGCCGTGGTGGAGGTCGTAGTCGACGATCGCCACACGTTCCATCCCATGCTCGGCTTGCATGTGCCTCGCCGCGACGGCAACGTTGTTGACGAGACAGAAGCCCATCGCGTTCCGCGGCCTTGCGTGATGGCCTGGCGGCCGAACGAGCGCGAAACCCGAAGTCTCCGCCGCCTCGATTGCCGTCCCTGCAGCGAGTAGTGCCGCGGTCCAGCTCGTCTCCGACGCGACCGTGTCGGCGTCGAACCAGTGGGGCCCACTCAGCGTCGCCAGCACATCCAGGTACTCGGGCGCGTGTACACGTTCGAGCGCGCCGCGCTCGGCAGCCCGCCCGTGGCGCGCATCTGGGAACGCCCGGAGGAGAACCTCGAGGCGCTCGGGCGACTCCGGGTGACCAACGGTCGGGTGCAGTCGCGCGAGAGCTGGGTGAGTCAGGACGTCGATCGGCGGAGCCAGTCGTCCATCGCGCGATCCTACGCGGCCTGCGCGGCGATTCTGTCGGCCTGGGCGTTCATCCCCAGTTGCCGTACGAAGGAGGACGCCTCCGCCCAGTTAGGGGTCTGATCTGCGAGGGGAGGTAGGGGGGCGGAGGCGTCTAGCGTCGCCATTCGACGGTAGATCCTGAGTTCCTCCGCCTGCGCCTCGAAGCGGCCCTCCTCGAGCATCGCTTCGAGACTCCCGTACTGCGCCAGGAGGCTCGCCGCGGTCTTCGGCCCCACACCGCGCGCGCCCGGAAGCTTGTCCGACGGGTCGCCGCGCAAGGCGATGAAGTCCGGCACCTGCGCGGGTTCGACGCCATAGCGCTCCCGCACTTCCGCCGGCCCGACCCGGGCGAGCTCGCTCACGCCCCGGGTCGGCTGGAGAATCGTCGTCCGCTCGCTCGCGAGCTGGAACGAGTCGCGGTCGGAGGTGACCACGACCGCCGTTCCGCCCCGCCTCTCCTCCTGGTCGACTGCCGCTGCGAGAAAGTCGTCGGCCTCGTAACCCTCGCCCTTCGCCGCCACGAAGCCGAACGATCGGACGAGTTCCGGCAGTAGGTCGAGCTGCTCGAGCAGTTCGTCGTCGAACTCCCGCCCGCCCTGGTATCCCGCGAAGAGCTCGTGTCTGTACGTCGGCACGAAGAGCGTGTCCCAACCGACGATGACCGCGCGCGGCGCCTCGGCCTGCCACAGCCGCATGAGGAAGTTCGAGAACCCGACCAGCGCGTTGCTCGGTTTTCCCTCGGCGCGCCGCATCGACTTTGGCAGCGCGTGGTAGGCGCGGTGCGCGAGTGAGTCGCCGTCGACCACCAGCAGCGGCTTTTTCACAACTCGGCGCCCAGACGATCGATCTCCGCCATCAGCCGGTCTGTTGCCTCGCGTGCCGCGAGCGAAGGATCCTCGTTCTTCAGATCGTCGAGCGGGATCGGCTTGCCGTAGCGCACGCGAAGCGGGCCGAGCCGGGAGAGTCGGTCGGTTCCGGCGATCGCCGCCGGCACGAGGGGCACGCCGGCCTCGAGAGCGATTCGAGCTGCGCCGGTGTGTGGCACGGGCTGGTACTTCTTGACGAGCCCCTTCCGCTGCCGCGTGCCGTGCGGGAACATCGCTACCACGTTTCCCTCGCGGGCGAGGTCGACCGCGGTCTTGATTGCCTCGAGATCATGCTCGCCGCGCCGCACGGGGAAGCCCCCTCCCGCGTTGATCACGTGGTTCAGGGGCCACCAGTAGAGCTCGGATTTCGCCATGAAGCGGAGAAAGTGCTTGGGCCAGAGCGGGACCCCGAGGGGCCAGGGATCCAGGTTCGAGGTGTGGTTGGCGGCGAGAACGTAGCCGCCCTCGTCGGGGAGATTCTCCTCCCCCTCGGCACGTAATCGGTACAGCAGCCGCAGCACCGGCCAGGAAAGCCCAGCTATTAGCGAGTAGAAGGGACTCGGCCGCACGCGGCCAAGTATCCCGGCCCGGCGCTCATTCGGAGGGGCGCTATGGTGTTTTGGATGCCGAAGACCCTTGTCATTGCAGAGAAGCCATCTGTCGGCCGCGATCTCGCGGGCGCGCTGGAAGGACCCTTCCAGCGCCGGAAGCTCGACGACATCAAGCCGAAACGGGGCAAGAAAAAGGTCGAAGAGACCAACGAAGAAGTCGTCGAGGCCGCTAAGTCGACGACGAAGACCCGGACCACGCGCGACGAGGCGGTCTTCCTCGAATCCGACGACTACGTGATCACGTGGGCCGTCGGCCATCTCGTCCAGCTCGCTGAGCCCGAGGAGTACGACGAGAAGTGGAAGAAGTGGAAGATGGCCGACCTGCCAATCGTCCCCCCGAACGGATTCAAGCTCGTCCCCCGCGACGCCAAGTCGAAGAAGCAGCTGAAGCTGATCGAGACGCTGCTGAAGCGCGAGGACATCGACAAGATCATCAACGCGTGTGACGCAGGACGCGAAGGCGAGCTCATCTTCGCCTACGTCTACGAATCGGTGTTCGGACAGTCTGCGACGAGCAACAAGGCGCCCAAGCCCGTGGAGCGCCTCTGGATCTCGTCGATGACGAAGCAGGCGATCCGTGAAGGGTTCGAGAAGCTGCGCCCCGGCACTCAGATGCAGTCTCTGGAGGACGCCGCTCGCTCCCGCTCCGAGGCCGACTGGCTCGTGGGCATGAACGCGACGCGGGCCGCGACGATTCGCGGACGGGCTTGGGTCGGCGGCGTGGTCTCACTCGGCCGTGTGCAGACTCCGACACTCGGGCTGATCGTCAGGCGCGAGCGCGAGATCCAGGCGTTCGTCCCCGAGCCGTACCGCCTCATCCACGGGACGTTCCAGCCGCCGTATCAGGGACTCTGGTTCGAGGGCGACGAGACGCGCATCTTCGGCGACCTCACGCGTGCGGACGCGATCGTCGCCAAGGTCTCCGGCCAGGACGGGACGGTCGAGAAGGTCGAGCGCAAGGAACAGTCCGAGCGCGCGCCACTCCTGTACGACCTGACCTCGCTCCAGCGCGACGCGAACCGGCGCTACGGCTTCTCCGCGCGGCGCACGCTGCAGGCCGCACAGTCCCTCTACGAAAGCAAGAAGGCGATCACGTATCCGCGTACGTCTTCGCGCTTCCTCTCCGGCGACATGGTCGCGCAGCTGAAGCCGACCGCCGCCACCCTGCAGCCGATCGAGGACTACAGCAAGGCCGCCGAATACGTGCTCGCGCTCGACCAGCTGCCGCTGGGCCGCGTCGTCAACGACGCGAAGGTCAGCGACCACCACGCGGTCATTCCGACCGACATCGAGAAAGACCTCGAGGCGTTCACGCCCGACGAGCGCCGTGTGTTCGACCTCGTTGCGAAGCGCTTCCTCGCGGTGTTCCACCCGCCGGCGCGATATGCCCGCACGACAGTCGTCACGCTCGTCGAGGAAGAGCGGTTCCGCACGCGCGGCAAGATCACGCTCGAGGCGGGGTGGCGCGGTGTCTACGGGCTCGAGCCCGACCAGGAGCGGCAGTCGGAGGACGAGGCCGAAGGCGGCGAGATCCCGGTGCTGCAGGAAGGCCAGACGGTGCGCTGCATTGCGGCCGAGATCGAAGACAAGATGACGAGGCCGCCGCCGCGCTACACCGAAGCGACCCTGCTCTCCGCGATGGAGACCGCGGGCAAGCTCATCGACGACGAGGAGCTCCGCGAGGCGACGCCCAAGGGTATTCAGGTGATCACGATGCTGGAGGACCACAAGCTGACGTCGCCTGAGCTCACGGGTGACTGGGAGCACAAGCTCTCGGACATCGAGCACGGCCGTGGCGACCGCAAGAAGTTCATGAAGGGGATCGCCGATTTTGCGAAGGAGACCGTGGAGCAGATCGCCGCTCTCGACAAGGAAAAGCTTCGCCCGGAGCGGGTCGAGCTCGGGCCGTGCCCGCGCTGCGGCGCCGTGACGGGCGAGATCATCAAGGAGAACTCCAAGGCTTACGGCTGCACGAGCTGGAAGAGCCGGGAGGAGGTCGGCTGTGGTTTTGTGATTTGGAAGAGGGTCGCCAGCCGCACGCTCACACCGGAGATCGCCAGGCAGCTGATCGAGGAACGTCGGACCCGGGAAGTACTCTCAGGTTTCCGGTCACGAAATGGCAAACCTTTTCGTGCGAGGCTCGTCTTGAACGACGAGGACAAGATCGAGTTCGAGTTTCCCGTGCGCGCGCAATCCAAAGAGCCTGCGGCGACGGAATAACGAAGTGCCCGGTCACGTTGCAGGATGGAGATCCTTCTGGGACGGTTCAGCCTGGAAAGTAAAGGGAATTCGACCTACAGTGCGAAGGTTGCCGCCGTATCACAAAGTAGGACTCGAAAGGGACACTTGACACAAAATCAGCTGCACGAACTGCTTGATTCCGACCAGGCC
>WNGO01003789.1_pt1 | contig 14592 bp, 14 predicted proteins | sample 5400511 | NCBI WGS metagenome assembly WNGO01 (sample SAMN13153380, study PRJNA577476) | soil metagenome | isolation source: 20 cm soil or saprolite under Garry oak tree replicate 2 | place: USA:California | collected 2016-06-15
GCCGAGGTTTTGGAGCGGATTTACCAAGACGGTGTTCGACACCGCGATGAGATCCGCAAGATGCTCATGAAGAGCGACCCCCAGTCGTTTTCCGCTTGGCTGGCGTGAACCACCACCGAGCGATCACGGCCGAGGCGCCGGCGAAATCCACCCGGCGCGAAGGTTCCTAACTTTCTCTTTTGAGTCCGAGAGATCGTCTAAACCATTGGCCGGCCAGACGCGCCATCGAACTCTCGCCGGTCGAATTGCGCAGCGTCATGCACTCGGCATTTCCAACGCGCCGGCAGGATTCAACGCCATGTGGCCAAGAGCGTTGTTATCGATCGAGCCGGCCTACGCTCGATTGATCCGTCGCCGCACTTGCATTCTTCACGCTAGACTAGGCATGTGAATGCCGATCCTCCCTGCGTCGTTTCCTCGCCAGGATCAAATGAATGATCAGCGTCAGCAGCGTGAGCAGGACGAGATAGAAGAGTTCGGATTCGTTTGTCATAACCCACCTCCGGCTTTACCAGACGCTAGGAACCGATCGAACTTTCAATCCTAGAAAAAGCAAAGCATATGCCAAGGACGGGAATTTGGGGTGCCATGGTCCGACTTTACCTGGGATGCTTTATCGACAACTTAGCTTGACAGTGACCGAATTTGCGAACTAATAGAGATCGAACAGTTTTCGGGATTGAGAAAAAATAACTTATTACTTGGAAGTGCTGACTCAGAAATTCGCAATATAATTCGATCGTCATTCCGGGCAAGCTGGTGCAGCTAGCGCGACCCGGAATCCAGGAATTTCAAAGAAATCTGGATACCGGCATCCGCCGGAATGAGTGCGCCCATGAGGGCGCCACATCAGCACGGTGAAAGTCCGTGTCGGAGAAAGCCACAAACTCCGAAGCCGAAGGTAACTGCGTCGCCGCAAGGCGGGGTGGAGAGCAACCGGAGGCGAATGGTCGGTCCGTAGGATGACGAACTCGATTCGGCGGGGAGCTGCGACGAGCCTGCTCATACATGGCGAAGTCCGAAACTCGCTGGTCACGCTGGCGTGGTGGAAAGCGATGACCCGGCAGTCTCCGTGGTTGGAGACGGAACGACAAGAAGGTGTGGCGAAGTAAGTGGGGAGACCTGCGCCGCAGGTGAGTGGCGCAGGAGTCAGAGCCTTCATGGTACCGCAGCGGTGAGGAGCCGCGAGAAGCGCTGAAAGCAAAGCAGCGCCGAGGGACGGGAGGCAGGAAGGTAGAAGCGTGAGCGACACGGAGTGGCAAAGCGAAAGCCAAGCGCCGGTAGTGCCTGAGAAGGCTACACAAGGCGCAGAGACCCAGAGGCGAGATTGGTCGTGGGTGGAAGCCGCGGTGTGGAACGAGCGCATGTTGGCGGCGCTGGGTAACGGCGTCAGAGGAGGCAAATGGTTTAGCCTGATCGATAAAGTGTACCGACAACAGACGCTCCAGGCGGCGTGGCACAAAGTAAAGGCCAACGCCGGAGCGGCCGGAGTCGATGGGCAAAGTGTGAAGCAGTTTGGGTTGCGGGCAGAAATCTATCTGGAAGAACTCGAGCAAACGCTGAGGAGTGGTGAATACCGGCCAGAGCCGATCCGCCGAGTAGAGATTGCCAAAGCGGGAGGCAAAAAGCGCCCGTTGGGAATACCTGCGGTCAAAGACCGCATCGTGCAGACGGCGCTTAAGCTGGTGATCGAACCGATCTTTGAGCGCGAGTTTGAGGACTCTAGTTACGGCTTTCGCCCTCGGCGAAGCGCCAAAGATGCGCTTCGAGAAGTCGATGGACTTATTCAGGAAGGTTACACCTGTGTGGGGGATGCCGACTTGGAGAGTTTCTTCGATACCATATGAGCATCGAACCTTGATGCGCCGGATCGAAGAGCGAATCAGTGATGGCAGAGTGCTTGGGCTGATCGGTCTGTTTCTCAGTCAGGACATTATCCAAGGGATGAAGCGATGGACGCCAACGGGAGGAACCCCGCAGGGTGCGGTGGTAAGCCCGCTGTTGGCCAACATTTATCTTCATCCTCTGGACCGGCAGATGAAACAGCAAGGTTATCGTATGGTACGCTATGCCGATGACTTCGTGGTGCTGTGTCGTACGGCGCAACGAGCCCAAGCCGCGCTTGAGGAAGTGAAGAGCTGGGTGGAACAAAACGGGCTTAGGCTTAATGCAGACAAGACCCATGTCGGAGATTGTCGGCAAGCCGGACAAGGTTTTGAGTTTCTCGGCTATCGCTACGAGGCGGGGCAGCGCTGGGTGAGGCCCAAGAGCTTCAAAGCGCTGCGCGAGCGCATCCGGGTGAAGACCCAACGCACGCGCGGAGACAGCTTGGCAAAGATCATCGGGGATCTTAATCCGATGCTGCGCGGGTGGTTTCACTACTTCAAGCAGGCTCATCCGTTGGTCCATGAGTTGATGGATGGTTTTATACGCCGCAGACTGCGCGCGATCCTACGCAAGCAGGAGAAGCGACCAGGTAGGGGGCGGTGTCTTGATGATCATCGCAGGTGGCCCAATGCTTTCTTCGCTACTCAAGGGTTGTTCACCATGATTACAGCCCGTGAGTTGGCGAGCCAATCCCGATGAGGAAACTACCGACTGGAGAGCCGTGTGCGGGAGAACCGCACGCACGGTTCGGAGGGCGGGGACGGCGAAAGCCGTTTCCGACCCCTATCGGCTAAGCGCGAACAGCTTGTTTAACAAACTTCTGGGCCAGGATACTAGCTGGTGAATCTCACTTTCTGTAGCTCATCGCACACACCAAGTAATCCGGCGAAAACCGTCAGTCATGTTCATTAAAGATGCAAACCAGGGCTCTCTTCGGCCTGAAATTTCCGGCGTTGCGTTGCCCGACACTGTTCACACGGACGCCGGTGGCATGGAAAAGTCACCTATAGAATCCGATCTGCTTCTAAGCCTATATCGAACGCTGATTGAGCCTCCCGATTTAGCGTCCGGCCTCTGGTCCGCTCTCGAAATCGTCTGCCGGTTTGCCGGATGGGATGTGGGCACCGCATGGCTTCCGACCGAGGATAAACAAGCGCTCAAGCTGTTTGTTTCTTGGCATCAGGATGATCCAAGCTTGGAGGAATTTGTCAAGTTTTCCCGGGTACAAGCCTTTCCACGCGACGTCGACATGCCTGGCCGAGTATGGGAGCGGCGCGCGGTGGAATGGACCTCCGATCTAGCCGGACAAGATCCAAAGTCTTTCCCATTGGCAAAGTATGCGATCTCCGCAGGCATCAAAGCCGCATTGGGGGTGCCGATACTACATGAGAGCTACGTGGTCGGCGTGCTGTTATTTTACACCCGTGGCGTGAAAGAAGAAGACGAAAACCTCGTCCGGGTCGTATCACGGGTCGCAACCCAGCTTGGTTTCGCGCTGCGCCATAAGCTGACCGAAGAGGATCTGCGGAGTCATGAAGCCATGTTGCGGCGCGGCCGCGATGAGCTGGAAATGCGCGTTTCCGAGCGCACGGTTCAACTCAAAGTCGCCAACGAAGCGCTCCACGCGGAAATTTTTGAGCGCAAGCGCATTCAGGAAGAGATGCAAGCGCGCGCTCGCCAACAGGAAGCCGTCGCCGCGATCGGAGAGCGTGCTTTGAGCGCCGCGACACTTGCCTCGCTATACGATGCGGTCTGCGAGCGTGTCGCGCGCACGCTCGGCGTGGAGTTTTGCGAAATTCTCGAGCTCCAGCCGGACGGCGAAACCTTGTTGCTGCGGGCCGGTGTGGGATGGAACCAAGGAGTCGTCGGCCGAGCAACGGTGGCAGCCGGCCGCCAATCGCAAGCAGGCTACACGCTGGCCTCCAATGCGCCGGTCCTCGTCGAAGACTTGACGAGGGAGACGCGCTTTAGCGGCCCACTCCTTCTTCGTGATCACGGTGTTGTCAGCGGCATGAGCGTCATGATTCCCGGCTCGGGCCGTCCCTTTGGGGTGCTCGGCGCGCACTCGTCAAAACGCAGGAAATTCCAGACCGAAGACATTCATTTTCTTGAATCGGTCGCACATATTCTCGCCGCGGCGATCGAGCGAAGAAAGTCCGAAGGAGCAATTCGGAAAAGCGAATCCTGGTTGCGCAGTCTCGTCGCCACGACTCAGGACGCCGTTGTATCCATCGACCGGCGCGGCTGTGTAGCACTGTTTAACCAAGGCGCCCAGCGGATATTTGGTTACAGCGCGGAAGAGCTCGTCGGTCGCAAAGTTAACGTGCTGATGGCAGAACCCTATGCGGCGGAACACGACGGCTATATCGCTCGCTATGAGACAACCGGCGAAGCGCACGCGATTGGCAGGATTCGCACGGTGACTGCGCGGCGCAAAGACGGCACTTTGTTTCCCATTGAATTGTCGGTCACCGAAATCGAGGTCGATGAAGACGTCCATTACGCGGCCTTTATCCGCGATATCTCCGAAAAAACTCGCTTGCAACAACAGCTGGTCGAGAGCGAGAAACTTGCCGCGATCGGCGGCACGGCGGCAAAGATCGGTCACGAGATCGCCAACCCGCTGAACGGAATCTATCTAACTTTGCAGCTCGTCGAACAAAGGCTCGGCAAGCAGCCCTCGGACGATCCGCGCGTCGCTGCCGACATCGTGAAAATCAAAAAAGAAATCACGCGACTCAACCAGCTCGTCCAAGAGTTTCGCACGCTGTCACGCCAGCAAGATTATCATTTCCGTTTGACGGACGTAGGCGCGCTGATCGCTGATATCCTCGATATTCAACAGCCGCTCTGCGAGTCCAACGGCATTTTGGTGCGTTGCGCCATTGCCGCAGACGTGCCGGCCGCGCGGGTCGATGAGGACAAGATCAAGCAAGCCTTGCTCAATGTCATCAAGAACGCGGGCGAAGCAATGCCCAAGGGAGGCACGCTATCAGTTGCCGTCCGTGGTGCCGACGATACGGTCCTGATCGAGATCAGCGACACGGGCGGTGGAATCCCTGCCGACACCGATGTGTTTGCGCCGTTTTTCACGACCAAAAAAGAAGGTACCGGCTTGGGGTTGATCATCGTTCGGCAAATCGTTTCGGCCCACGGCGGCGCGATTTTCTATGACAGCCAACCGGGGAAAGGCACGACATTTCATATTATGCTGCCGCGCGATCCATCCGCCTGCTTGCGCCAGTGACCACAGAGACTAGTCGCTCGCGCTAGCCTTGACTGGCTCCGGTATTGCTATAATTTAATTTTATTAAGGATTTGCGCCGTTACGTAGGCGCGTTCTCGCAGGATTGCGAAAAAGCGAATAATTTTTTTGCAATCTTAGAAATCCGAAGATGGAGAGCTCTCACTTGAATGTCAATGGTACGATCCTTGTCGTAGAAGACCAGGATTCGGCGCGGGAAAGCTTAGCAGAGCTGCTCAGGGGCGAAGGTTATGAGGTGCGCGAGGCAGCAGATGGAAATGTCGCCAAGGACCTGATCAACAAACTGGACGTGGATGTTATTCTCACCGATCTGATGATGCCGGGCGCAGACGGCATCGAAGTGTTGAAACATGCCCGGGAAGTCTCGCCGCAAACATTGATCATGCTGATGACGGCGCATGCTTCGGTGGATACCGCCGTGGAAGCATTGCGGCTGGGTGCTCAGGATTATCTGCTGAAGCCGCTGATCTTTGAAGATGTGATGCGCAAAGTCGAGCGCCTGATTTCACACCGTAAGCTTGCCTGGGAAAATCAGATCCTGCGCCGCGAGGTCGATGGTCATTTTAGTCCGGACCGGCCGCTCGGACGCAGCCCGGCGATGCAAGAAATCACAAACATGATCAAGAAAGTCGCGCCGACACCGACAACCGTGCTGATCAGCGGCGAAAGCGGCGTCGGCAAGGAAGTCGTGGCGCGAACGATTCATGCCAACAGCCTTTCCAGTGATAGCGTTTTTCTCCCGGTCAATTGCAGCGCGATCCCCGAGAACCTTCTGGAAAGCCAACTCTTCGGACACATGAAGGGCTCTTTTACCGGTGCCGTCAATTCACAGGAAGGCTTGTTTCAACGAGCCCGGGGCGGAACGATTTTCTTGGACGAAATCGGTGAGATGCCGCTGAGCTTGCAGCCCAAACTGCTGCGCGTGCTCGAGGAAAAGACCGTGTTGCCGGTCGGTTCAACCACGCCGGTGAAAGTGAACGTGCGCATCCTCGCGGCGTCGAACCGCGACTTGAAGGCGGAAGTCGAGGGTGGCCGTTTTCGCGAGGATCTGTATTATCGACTGAACGTGTTCGAGATTGTCATTCCGCCGCTGCGCAAGCGGTTGGAGGATTTGCCCGCGTTGGTCGAGCACCTCATTCGGCGCCACAACCTAGAGATGAAAACAAATTATAAAGGAGTCGACAGCGCGACCATGAGAATCCTCATGTCGCTGCCTTGGAAGGGCAATATTCGCGAGCTCGACAACGTGTTGGAGCGCGCGATGATCTTGGGTAACGGCGAATGGATCTCGCCGGCCGATTTGCCCGGCCAGCAGTCTGCGGCGGATGGCGAATTCGCCGCCGTCGATGACAATCTCACCAAAGCGGTGGAGCTGTACGAAAAAACCCATATCGAGCGTATTTTGGGAAAAACCGGCGGCGATAAAATGCGCGCCGCCCAATTGCTCGGACTTAGCTTGTCGACTTTGTACCGGAAAATAGAAAAGTTGGGGCTGGAGACCTGAAGCCGGGTTCAAGGTTCAATGTTCAAAGTCGGCACTCCGGCCTTGAACTTGGAACATTGAACCTTGAACGATCTGGTCATCAATTGAGAGTAGGGTCGCCTACGATCTCTTTCGCTGCGGGAATCAGCGGTTTGCGCCGATTCGGATTGCGCAGGATCTGTAAAGATTTCTGTTCAATCTGGCGAATTCGTTCACGCGTGACCGCAAACATATCGCCCAGCTCTTCGAGCGTGTAGTCACGCTTCTCCTCGATGCCGAATCGTTTGCGCAGCACGGTCTCCTGACGTGGGGTCAGAACTGACAGGGCTTTTCTGACTTCAGATTGCAGCAATCCTTCCAGTGCCTGACTCTCCGGCTGAGGCCGGACGCGATCTTCGACAAAGTCGCCGAGCTCATCACCGTCTTCCCAGATCGGCGTTTGCAATGAAACCGGCTCACCCTGGGTTTGCACCAGCTTGAGAAGTTCGGCAACCGATACGCGCAGTTCTTTGGCGAGTTCCTCGGGGCGAGGATCACGACCGAGCTTGCGCTGCATCTCGCGGGCCGTCTGGATGACTTTGTTCCTCGACTCCACGCGATGGACGGGAACGCGGATCGTATGGCCGGTGTCGATCAGCCCGCGCGTGATGCCTTGGCGAATCCACCAAGTGGCATAAGTGGAAAAGCGAAAGCCCAACCGGTAGTCAAATTTTTCCACCGCCCGCATCAGTCCTAAATTGCCTTCCTGAACGAGATCCAAGAAGCTTAAGCCGCGGTTCACGTATTTCTTGGCGATGCTGACGACTAGACGCAAGTTAGCCTCGGTGAATTCCTTCCTGGCCGCCTTCACGCGGGATTCGCCTTCTTGAATGCGCCGAACCTGTTCCTTCACCTGATCCGCAGGCAGTCCCACGGTCTGTTCGATCAGCCGGATCTCAGACAAACCGGCGGTTTTTTTTGTCCGTGAATGGCTGCGCGTTTGTTGTTCCAAGCTGGTCACGCGCTGCGCCAAACCCGTTAACTGGCCGATCCATTTTTCCAACTGATCTGAAGATAGCCGGAGGCCATCGATCACGCTGAGGATTTTTTCGTCGTCGACTTGCGCATTTTGGCTCAAACGAGCGCGCCGATGCGCGGAAACTCGAACCCGGCTCAGCTCACGGCGAAGTCGGTTCCGTTCTTCCATCAAACGAGAAAGTTTGCTGAGCTGCTTGAGAAAGGGCTTCGGATCGACGTTGCTTTGACCCTCGTCATCGGCGTCATCGGGTTTGTCGATCGCCTCACGCAGCTCAAGCTCGCCGGAGGTAACCAAGTTGCCCAACTCGACAACGCGGCGTAATACCAACGGCGTCGAGAATAACGCAGCAGAAATCTGCTGAGTGGCGCTTTCAACTTCTTTTGCCAGCTCAATCTCGCGCTCCCGGCTCAAGAGCCGTACCGAACCGATGTCCTGGAGATATTGCTGGACCGAACTTAAAGCGGTATCGGGTTTTTCCTGCTCCACCTCTTCTTCTTCTTCGGCGGCGGATTCCTCCGCGGATTCAGGATTGGCGTCGAAGTCTTGGTCCTGATCTGGTAGAGCGACGCCGACGTCCTGGTCGCTCAATCCTTCATTTATGATTCTGTCATTGTCGAACGGCGGTGACATATAGTAAGTCTCCTTAACTAATCCGGTGGCTTAATCGCATGACCAAAGCGCTTTTCCACATTCAATATTAGACGTTCAACGGACCATTAAAGTTCACAATTTATCGAGAATTTCTCGCTTCAGTCACTCAGCCAAATCTTAATGCTGGCGACCGTCCCCACTGTTTGATCGATAATTTAATCAGATCAAGTACTTGCGGGAAGTTGGCAAGACGCTACAACTTAAAGCTAAGGTAAGGACGGCCAGGTAGCGTGTCAAGGCTGAAAGGCCAATAAACGGCTTTACGATTTGCATTGATTTGTAGACATGCCAATAGGAGATCCGAAAATTTCCTGCTTGCGCGAAAATCATAATGTAATCTCGGGACTTTGGAGCGTCTACATGACGACATTAACTCGACGGAGATGGCACGTCACGTGCGTTATGTAAGTTGTGGGAGTAGATTTTGATGCTGGCCGTCTTTGGCGGCCCGCGAAAAAGAGGACGCGAAGATGAAAGCAAATCGAACACTACGAGTCCGTGACTGCATGAGCATCGATCCAATGACCGTCGGTCCAAAAGATTCGTTGCAGAACGTGATCAACTTGTTGCGCCGAGGCGATGTTCGATCGGTGCCGGTCCTGGAAAAGGGTCGACTGATCGGCATCGTGACCGACCGCGACGTGCGCGAGGTCGCACCCGCTTATCCGCTGTTTCGTCATGAGGATGAAATCCGCCGCTACACGGAGAAATTGACAGTCACAGCGGCGATGACCGCCGATCCCATGACCATCGCGGCTGACGCGCCGCTGGTTGAGGCGGCAAAGATCCTCGAAACCTATCGAATCAGCTCCTTGCCGGTTGTCGATCATAGCGGAAAACTCGTCGGTATGCTTTCCGTAACCGATTTGTTGAGAGTTTTTGTCGAGCAAAACGAAGAGATTGCGGCATGACGCCTTGTTTGAGTGGAGGGTGTCCGCGGACCCGTACTTAGACGGACTCGCAAAGGTTCCATAACGATTTCAGAAGCGACGAATAGATTGGCGCGTCGCTTTGATCCGTGTCGGTCGCGATCGACCACGCCCAACGATCTTGCTACGCGTGCATCGACGGCACAAAGAGTTGGTTTGTGACCGGCAGGAGGTGGGTTATGCGATTCAAAGACCGAGAGCACGCGGCACATTTGCTGGTCGAGCGATTGAGCGCGCACTACAAGGACCTAAATCCTTTGGTGCTGGGCGTTCCCCGCGGCGCCGTGCCGATGGCAAAAATTATCGCTAAAGCCCTGGGCGGCGAACTCGATGTGGTTCTGGTGCACAAGCTTGAACATCCGGATCAAGCGGAGCTTGCGATCGGCGCCATCGACGAAAGCGGCAACGCCTTCCTGTCAGACTGGGCCAGCGACGTTGATCCCGAATACATCGAAGCGGAAAAACAACGGCAGCTTTCCGTCCTGCGCGAGCGGCGCGCCCAATATACACCTCGGCGTGAGCCTGTCGAATGTGCCCGCGGACTTTTCCGCCGTGGGTCAGTTCTTCGACGATTTCGATCAGGTGTCGGATCGAGACGTGATCGAAGTGCTGCGCGAAAGCGAGGGGAGATTTTCGGCGGTAGGGTAAAAACGGCGACAGGCGCTCTGCGGCGCGGTGACTGAGCGCGGCGCATGCTCGGCGGGTGTTCTCAACTTGCGACAGCTCGCAAAGGATTGATTTTACGCTCGCAGGTACTGGAAAAAGAAAACCAAGCTTTCGAAGCGCGCCCGGAGCGATGCTGCGGACGCCTTATGGCCAATTCGTTGGTCCGCCGTGTTTCGGGCCGTTACACCACAACGACTGAGTCGTCGCTGCCGTGACTATTGGGCACGTACTTGTCAGCATGCCAGTCGTTTTCCCAGCGCTGGCCATCGACAAAGTAGCGAAAGTGATATTCCTTGCTCGGTTCCAACGTGACGGTGGCCGTGAAAGTGCCGTTTTTCAGCCGCTTCATCGGAACGCCTTCTTTGCTCCATTCATTAAAGTCGCCCACGAGACTAACCTTGGTCGCAGACCCGGCGGCTTCCTTTGGGAGGGAAAAGGTAACTTTACAGACGCGAGGTTTTTTCAAATATTGTTTTTTTAAACTCATTGTGTTTTCTCCCGATCCTCCAATCGCGTAATTCAAATATTAGACGACTGATAACGTTACCCTCGATTGCAATAATGATAGAAAAATGTAGCGCGATTCGCAAAGGTGACGAGGCAAAATCATTTTAAGCTGGGATTCACCGGAGAGAAAGGCTTGTCGTAGTACCAGCAGACACGGAGCCGGGGGCGCTTCTAGGTCAAGGGATGAGGGGTGCGCTGCTTCGAAGGGGAGCTTAATGTTCAACTCTTCTTCGAGGTTTTCACCTAGAAGAAGGAAATCCGTCGCACAACCCGGGTGCTATTGAAGTTGGCGCACTTGATGGGTTTGATTTTCTTTCGGTATTGGCCGAATGAAAACATCAGGTCGAAGTTCAAATCGCACTTCTGACAGGGAAACTCGTAGGTCGCCATGCTCGTTTCCGGTTTTGGCAATCGTCATTAGATTGCTTACGCAGGCCGCATGCCAAGATGGATGGCGCAGATGCCGGTTGCGCACTCCTTCACGAGCAATTCGCGAGTGTCGTCATGGATGCACGTTATTCTCCCTAGCGAGCTAAGGCCTGGGGGTTGAGACTTTGGACAAATCATTCTTTGAGCTTGTTCAGCACCAGATTCACGATATCGACTGGAATCGGCAAAACGACCGTGTGGTTTTTTTCCGCGGAGACTTCGACGAGACTTTGTAAGAAGCGCAGATGCATGGCGTTCGGCTGCTTGGCGATAATCCCCGCGGCGTCGGCCAGTTTCTGCGAGGCTTGAAACTCACCGTCGGCATGAATGACTTTGGCTCGCCGTTCCCGTTCCGCCTCCGCCTGTTTCGCCATCGCCCGCTGCATCTCTTGGGGCAGGTCGATATGCTTAAGCTCGACCAACACTACTTTGACGCCCCATGGCTCGGTCTGGGCATCTAGAATCGCTTGAATTCGCGCATTGATCTTGTCTCTTTCGGCAAGCAGCTCATCGAGCTCGCCCTGCCCGCACACGCTACGCAATGTTACTTGGGAGAGTTGAGACGTAGCAAATAGATAGTTTTCCACTTCCCGGATTGCACGATTGGGATCCAGGACTCTGAAATACAGGACCGCGCTCACTTTGACGGAGACGTTATCCCGCGTAATGACGTCCTGCGGCGGAACGTCCATGGTCACAGTGCGCAGGTCAACGTGAAGCATTTTTTCGACAAACGGGATGACGTAGGTTATGCCGGGGCCGCGCGACGCGACCATGCGTCCCAGACGAAAGATGACGGCGCGCTCATATTCTCGGAGGATTTTAACGCCGCTGACAAGAACGATTGCAGCTATGACGACCACAGTGCCGAGCGGTGCGAGGAATTGTCCGATGAGGTCTATCATCAATGCCTCCGTGCTAGTTGTTTAAGCAGTTCAAGGCGTTCAAACTGTTCAAATAGTTCAAGTCGTGTGCAAGAGGATTGAAGGGTTCAAATCGTTCAAGCCGTTCAATACGTTCAAATCGTTGCTGGAGCGCGAGCCGGCTCAGGCGCACCGGTTACCCTTTAACGCAAATCAAGGGCTCGAGTCGGTGACGGTCGCAAGTCCGGCCTTATCGGCGGCCTCGATAACTTGGGTGACATCCTTATACGCTCCCGGCGCTTCTTCCGCCACACCGCGCATGGAACGGCTGCGAATAAGCACGCCCTGAGCCGCGAGGCTGTCGACGACGACCTTGCCGCGCCACTGCCTCAGTGTTTGTGGCGGATCTTGCTTTCACTGGCGCCGTGGCAAGCCGAACCGAGCGTTAAATCCAATCCCTTCTGTGTTCCCGACAAAATATACGAAGCCGTGCCCATCGTGTCGCCGGCTGATGCCATTGAATTTGATCAGCCGGCTTCAAAATACGATTTTTGGTGGCTTCACCGATTTGTTGCAGTTTTGCGAGAACTGTCGGAAAATTTTCAACAATGCGAAAACCTCGCGTGGCCGTGGAGATAAATTGCGCCGGTTCGATGGCATAGCGATTGCGCTTCCATGATTTGGAGAAGAAACCCGAAGACCGTGTATGCGCAGCGCAACAAATCAATGCAAAGGTATCCTAGACCAACCCCTTCAACGGGCGTAGGGTAGAATTAGGGAGGAGGTAAATATGTATAACAAGATACTGATCCCGTTGGACGGGTCCAAGACGGCGGAAAAGGTCCTGCCCTATGCTCGTTATTTGGCGGGGAAATTCAAAATACCGGTTGAGCTTCTGGCCGCAATCGACATCGCCGAAATGGCGACGCACCTAGCCGCGGAAAAAGCGCGTTTGCTCGATACCATGATCGAAGACGGGGTGCGCAACAGCACAGCCTATCTGCGCCTGATCGCCAATACATTTCCCGGCATAAACGTCACGTGCACCGTCGATAAAGGCCGCGCCGAAGAGGCGATTATCGAGAAAGCCGCGGCAGACAAGGGACTGCTGATCGCGATGGCGACTCACGGCCGCTCAGGGCTCAACCGGTTCCTGTTGGGCAGCGTTGCCGAGAAAGTTCTGCGCGGCAGCGTGAATCCAGTGTTGTTGGTTCGCGCGGAGATCGTGCTGCCGATGGTCGCTGAGACAGCCAAAAAACTCGACCTCGAAGTGGTGTTGTTCCGCGCCTATCATATTCCCTATAACGCCTATGCGGGCGACGATGGTTACTCTGCGGTCAACTACGACGACTTAATCGCCAGCGTGCGCGACGAAGCCAACGAATATCTCGAAAAAAAGGTCGCCGAAGTGAAAAAGCTCGGCGTGGAAAAGGTCTCCTCCGCGAGCAAAGAAGGCTTTGCCGGCGATGAGATCATCGCGATGGCGCGTAAGACACCGGACGGCTTGATCGCCATGTGTTCGCACGGACGATCGGGCGTGCGCCGTTGGGTGCTCGGCAGCGTCACCGAAACCGTGGTACGCCACACCAGCGATCCGGTTTTGGTGCTACGGGCCGGTTAAGCTCGGATCCTAAGGGGAAGTGGCGATGTACAAAAAAATCCTCGTGCCGCTGGACGGTTCCAAGACCGCGGAAAACATGCTGCCCTACGCTCGATGCTTTTCACGGAACTTGCAAATTCCCATCGAGTTGTTGGCCGTGGTGGACGCGGCCGAGTTGACCCGCAATATTTCGGCGGCCGAGGGTTTAGAACGCCGAACAATCTGGTCACGATGTCGACGCAGGACAGGTCGTGAATCGGACGCTGGCTGCTGGGCAGCGTGGCAGAAAAAGTCATCCAAATACTCGCGAGATCCCGTGCTGTTAGTCCGCGCCACTTGAAACATCACCGCCGCATTCGATATCAGGTCTAATTGATTGCGTGTGATGACATTGTTTCCGCCGATTCTGTCTTGGCAATCGGGTCCGCATGTTCGGGAGGAGCGACGCTATGCAACTCACGACGGTAAAAATCGATAAGGCCGACGACGTTAATTTTATCCTGGGCCAAAGCCACTTCATTAAAACCGTCGAGGATATTCACGAAGCGCTGGTGCAAAGCGTGCCCGGCATCAAATTCGGTCTCGCCTTCTGCGAAGCCTCGGGCGCGATGCTGGTTCGCTGGACGGGCACGGACGAATCGATGATCGAATTGGCCAAGCGCAACGCGCTTGCTCTTTCCGCGGGCCACAGCTTTATTCTGTTCCTCGGCCCCGGCTTCTTTCCCGTCAACGTGCTCAATGCGATTAAAATGGTTCCCGAGGTTTGCCGCATCTTCTGCGCCACGGCGAATCCGGTCGAGGTCGTGATCGCGGAAACCGATCAAGGCCGCGGTATCCTGGGCGTCATCGACGGCGGCAAGAGCCAGGGCATTGAAGATGGTGCGGGTATCGCCTGGCGTAAGGAGCTGCTGCGCAAGATCGGCTATAAACTGTAAAATTCCGTCCAGGCTGCCAATCCGCCGATGCACTGCGGTTTGAGAGCCTGAGCATGTCGATCTGATATGTCAAAAGTAAAAAGATTTAACCCCTAAACTTCTTCTGGCGTATGCCGCGCATTCAAGTACCCTGGTATAGATGGCGCCCTTCCTGGAGACACTTGCCCTGGTCCGTTGCAGCGGCCGGAGGCGTGTGGGGATCTTTGTATCTCATAAATTCCGGCAGTCAGGGTGGCGGAGTGTTGCTCCTGCTTGTCTCTCTGCCCCTACTTTGAGGCAGTTCGAAAGCATTGTGGCGGAACCGACGGCCATTTGTTTTTGCGATCAGAGGTCATCGAAAGGTGAAGTTTCGCGGCGGC
>WNGO01004265.1_pt1 | contig 14592 bp, 10 predicted proteins | sample 5400511 | NCBI WGS metagenome assembly WNGO01 (sample SAMN13153380, study PRJNA577476) | soil metagenome | isolation source: 20 cm soil or saprolite under Garry oak tree replicate 2 | place: USA:California | collected 2016-06-15
ATTCCATGCTCGGAGAAATGGAGATGGCGCCGCGAAGATGCGCGCCCGGCCCGGGGAGGCATTTGAAATTGGGGATCGCGTCGAGGGCGAGATTGACCTTGCCGGATGAGCCGCGAAATTTGTAGCGGCGGACGCCTTCAAGAAAATCAGCGGGAAGCTCGCTGGGTTCGAGGAATTTCTCGAACGTAAGATGCGGATCGACGCTGGAGGAGACGACGTTTGCGAAGATTTCTTCACCGGATTGGAGAACGACTCCCGCGGCGCGGCCGTTCTTGACGAGGATTTTGCCGACGGGTGCTTTGGTGCGGATTTCGACGCCGGCTTCGCGGGCGGCGTCTGCGATGGCGTTCGAAATGGCGCCAGTGCCGCCGCGACTGAAGCCCCAGGAGCGGAACGCGCCATCGATTTCGCCCATGTAGTGGTGAAGGAGAACGTAAGCGGTGCCGGGCGAACGAATGCCGAGGAACGTGCCGATGATGCCAGAAGCGGACATGGTGGCTTTGAGGACATCGGTCTCGAACCACTGGTCGAGAAAGTCCGCGGAGCTCATGGTCATGAGCTGGACGAGGGTGTAGCGCTCGTCGGAAGAAAGTTCGCGAAAGCGCTGCAGCAGGAAGTGGAGTTGCTTGAGGTCTTTGGGATTGAGCGTGGTGGGATCGGGAGGAACCATGGAGAGCATGGGCTTCACGAAGCGGCACATCGGCGTCATCATCTTCGAGAATTCGTCGTAGGCTTCGGCGTCGAGACGAGAATGGCGGCGGATGTCGCGGATGGATTTCGCGTGATCGTTCATGCGCCAGAGGTAGTCGCCGCTGGGCATGGGGGAAAAGGTGCCGTCAAGCGGAAGAATCTCGAGGCCGTGGCGAGGAAGATCGAGTTCGCGGATGATTTCGGGGCGAAGGAGCGAGACAACGTAAGAACATTCGGAGAAAAGAAAGCCGGGGATGATTTCTTCGGTAACGGCCGCGCCGCCGAGCACGTGGCGGCGTTCGAGGACGACGACCTTCTTCCCTCCTTTGGCGAGGTAGGCGGCGTTGACCAGGCCGTTGTGGCCGCCGCCGATGACGATGACGTCGTAGTGCTCACCCATTCGCTATGACTCCGGTATATCTCCGTCGAGAGCGACCGCGAAATGACCATGGCCAACTGCGACCGCAAAGCGGTCAACAAAAAATGAAAAGCTGTGGGAAACGAAGAGTAAACATTCTACTGAGAGCAGACTTTGCGCACAAGTCACGGAGGTAGTGCTTTCTTGAGAGGCGGGTCGGTTTCCGATTACGCGGCTTAACAGGAATTAGCCCGCCGCTGCCGGGGCCGAGTGCTGGAGTTGAGGAGTTTCTCGAGGGTTTTAGGTCGGTCCCAAAGCTGCAGATCACCGTCCCCCGGCCACACTAAGCTTTGCTCCAAGCTGCCGCGTCTCTCCTAATCCCATTAGTTGGCACTCTGGCGGCTCTGGCTTCTAATCTGCCATCCCTGCTATTTGAGAGGTATAGCCTGCGATGAGCAAACATAGAATTCTGCTGGCGGACGACACCGACGACATCCGCGCCGTGTTCCAGGAAGGTTGGAATGCAGCGGGTTTGAAGTGGTACTCGTCGCCACCGTGAACGAAGCGCTGAGACTTATTTCTACTGAAAGCTTCGACGTGCTGCTCTCCGACCTGCACATGCCGGATGCTGGTGATGGATTTACGTCGTCAATGCCATGCGCCATACAGCCCAACGCTGTAACGCTAGTGCTCAGGTTTCATGGAGAGCCTGGCTGCGAAGGCGGCGAATTAGCCCGCCAAAACCTTTAGTGCAAGGCCAGAAGATTGCCGGGACCAGAGTTTCCGACCAGCACATGAACCCAATAACTGATAAACGCGCGTAACCCACGCGCGGCGAATCCGAGCCGGCCGTTCCATCCTGACAAACCGGAAGCTGAACCAGCACCGTTTCTTGTATCGTGCGCGTTCGATGCGCTCGGGTGCGGGTGTCTTGCAAAGGGCCGCAGGATTGGGGCAAGCTAGCCGGGCAGCGGGGGTGATGGATGAGGAAGAGAATTCTGTGCGCGGTTGCCATGCTGGCGATGAGCGGGAGTGTTTTGTTTGGGCAGAGCGGCGCGCCAACCGCGGCGCCGCTGACGGTGATTCGGGCGGGAATGTTGATCGACGGGGTGAGCGAGGCCCCGCGGAAGAATCAGCTCATTTTCGTGCGCGGGGAGCGCATCGAGAAAGTAGCAGACGATTCGGCGCCGATCCCGGCGGGGACGAAGGTGATTGATCTTTCAAATGCGATGGTTTTGCCGGGGCTGATCGATGCGCACACGCATATATTCCTGTGGGGCGAGGACCCGGCGAAGGGCGGCTACGACGTAAACATTCTGAAGGCAGGAATCGCGCTGCGTGCGGCGCGGGCCACCTACGCGGTGCGGAGAGCACTGGAGCAAGGATTCGTCGCGCTTCGCGATCTGGAGACCGAGGGCGCGGGGTACGGCGACATCGAGATCAAACAGGCGATCGAAGAGGGAGCGATACCCGGGCCGAGAATTTTTGGTGCAACGCGGGCGATATCAACGACGGGCGGGTACAACCTGGAAGGGTACGCGCCGGAACTGGAGATGCCCAAGGGCGCGCAACTTGTCGATGGGCCGGTGGAAGCACGGAAGGCCGCGCGGCAGCAACTGGAGCACGGCGCGGACTGGATCAAGGTGTACATGACGCACCGGTCGTGGGTGGACAAGCAAGGAAACCTGGTTTCGCAGCCGACGCTAACGGTGGAGGAGTTGAAGGCGATCGTAGACGAGACGCACGGTTGGGGGAAAAAAGTGGCGTGTCACGCGTACAACGGAATCGGTTTGCAGCGGGCGCTGGATGGCGGATGCGATTCAATCGAGCACGGATTGGAGATTACGGATGCGCAGATCGCGCAGATGCAGCGGCAGGGGACCTGGTATTGCCCGACGCTTTCGCCGTATTACGACGATTGGGCGCCGGCGGACACGCTGGAGGGAAAGCGCGACCGCGCGCGGGCCATGGTTCACGAGACGTCCTTTCGAAAGGCGCTGAAAGCGCACCTGAAAATTGTTTATGGAACGGACATGGGCGGGATTCCGTGGACGGAACCGATGGCGCAAGAGTTCCGGCGAATGGTGACGCTGGGGATGTCGCCGATGGACGCGATTCAATCGGCGACATCGCGAGCCGCCGAGATGCTGGACATGAAAGGAGAGATCGGGGTGATCTCTGCCGGCGCGTACGCGGAAGTGATCGCGGTGTCCGGAGATCCGCTGAAGGACCCCGGGGAACTAGAACACGTGCGATTTGTGATGCACGATGGAGCGGTATTCAAGAATGAGATCGCGAAGTAGAAAGCTGCCGGGATGCGCTGGGGGTCAGCGCTTGACGCGGACGCCGTTCCAAAATGCGATGCGGTCCTTGATTTCAGCGGCTGCGGGCTTCGGCTGAGGGTAGTACCAAGCAGCGTTATCGTTCTGCATGCCGTCGACTGCGACATGGAAATAGTGGGCAGTGCCCTTCCACGGACAGATCGTGGTGTGATTGCTGGGCTTGAGGAATTCCTTATTGACACTTTCGGGCGGGAAATATTGGTTGCCCTCGACAACGACGGTGGCGCTGCTTTCCGCGATGATTTTTCCGCCCCAGGATGCTTTGGCCATTTTGTACCCCTCCGGCGCAGAACCATTGCTTTACATCAGGCTGCCGCCGGACAGATCAGCTTACCCTGCTGATTAGATGTACGGGCGGCGGAATCGGCTCAGAAATTCGTGCGCAACGAAAAAAAGACCTGCGCTTCGAAACAAAGAAGCCGGCGCAAAGCGACTCTTGGGGGAAGCACGACGGGGGTTTGCTGCAATCAGCTGCCCAATGGAGGAATAGCAAATGAGCGAGCAGAATTTTGAAAACCATGGAAAGTTTGTACCTTCTTATCATTTTTTTGCCGTGCCCGTTTTTCTGATCAATTTCCTATGGTCGCTGTACCGGCTGAGGAAGCTGGGGATTTCCTTCGAAGGAATCTTTGGAGTGATTTTGGCCGCGGCCCTCGTGGTCCTGGTCTTCCAGGCGCGACTATTTGCGCTGGCGGTGCAGGACCGCGTCATCCGGCTCGAGGAGCGGCTGCGCTACGTACGGGTGCTGCCCGCCGATCTTCAGGTAAGAACCGCCGAGCTCACCATCGGACAAATTGTTTCGCTGAGGTTTGCGAGCGACGCGGAGTTACCGGCGCTGGCGCGAAAAGTGCTGGATGACAAAGTGACAGCGCGCAGAGCGATCAAGGAACTGATTAAGCAGTGGAGGCCGGACTACCTGAGAGCATGAGCCACGGGATTCCTAGAAGATACTGCGAATCACGCCTCCTTCAGCGCGGACGGCGGAACCGTTGATGGCCGTGGCTTGCGTGCTGGCGATGAACGTGGCCACGGCAGCGACTTCTTCAGGTGTTTCGAAGCGCTTCAAGAGCGAAGAGGGGCGGACGGTTGAAAAAAACTGCTTTTCGATTTCTGCTTTCGTTACGCCCTGCTGTTTAGCCATGCCTTCGACAAAGTCACCGACACCTTCCGATGCGGTGGGACCGGCGAGAAGGGAATTCACGGTGACGCCGGTGCCCGCGACGGATTCCGCCAAGCCTCGAGCGATGGCCACCTGGGCGGTCTTGGTCATCCCGTAGTGAATCATTTCGGCAGGAATGTGCTGTGCAGATTCGCTGGAGATGAAGATCACGCGGCCCCAGTTTTTCTTCAGCATGCCGGGTAAATAGTGGCGCGATAGGCGAACACCGCTCAGGACGTTTACTTCGAAAAAGCGGAGCCAGCCGGAATCGGGGATCTCCAGGAAGGGCTTGGGCTCAAAGATTCCGAGGTTGTTCACCAGAATGTCCGCCTCCGGCACCTGCTGCAGGAATGCCGCAACACCCGGGGCCGTGCCGAGGTCAGCGGCAATCCCGCGGACATCGGCATTCTGGACACGCTGCCGGATGCTGTTGAGGGCAGCCGTCACTCTTCTGTCCGTGCGGCCATTGACAATGACCTGCCCGCCTTCGGCGGCGAGTGCGGCAGCGATAGCGAAGCCAATGCCCGCGGTCGAGCCGGAGACGACAACTTTTTTTCCTTCGAGTCCAAGGTCCACTTCTTGGCTCCACTTTGACTATTAAGAACTTTTATCGGGCCGTGGCAACAGCGGCTGCGCCTTCTATTTCCGCGATCTCTTGGGTGGTGAGTTTCAGTTCGCCGGCGCGCATGACGCCCTCAGCTTGTTTGGCATTGCGCGCGCCAACGATCGCGCCGGTCACTGCGCGATGACCTAACGTCCAGGCGATGGCCACTTCACCTGGCGTGCGGCCGTGACGCGCACCAACTTGACGAAGGCGCTCGACAAGCTCCAGATTCTTCGAGAGTCGCGGCTCGCGGAATTCCGGATTGCGGCTGCGAAAATCATCGGCCGGCAGAGTGGCGGCACGTTCGCGGGTCAGGGCGTAAGAGATCACCCCGATTCCCTGCTTCTCGCAATAAGGGAGGGTCTCGGCTTCAATTTGGCGGCGGATGATGGAGTAGGGTGGCTGCAAAGAAGTGGCCGGAGTAATTTTCTCGGCGCGCTTGATTTGGGCTGCATCGAAGTTGGACACGCCGATCCAGCGGACCTTGCCTTCGGCTTTCAGTGCGGCGAGAGTTTGCCACGCTTCCTCGATGCCTGGTTTGCCATCGTCCGGGGGCCAGTGCATTTGATAGAGATCGATCGTTTCAACCTGCAGGCGGCCGAGACTGTCTTCGCATTCGCGGCGAATGGAATCGGGACTGAATTCCTTCCAAATTTTTCCCTTCTCGTTCCAGCGCAAAACACACTTGGTGAATACGTAGGGGCGCGGGCCGCGCCACTCCTTCAGCGCGCGGGCTACGATTACTTCCGAGTGACCCAGGCCGTAGACGGCGGCGGTGTCGATCCAATTGACGCCCAACTCCAGCGCGCGATGAATCGCGGCAATGGAATCGGCGTCGTCCTGCGGGCCCCAGGCAAATTCCCAGCCGGAACCGCCGAGGGCCCAAGCGCCAAACCCCACAGGCGTTACTTTGATATCCGAGTTTCCCAATTTTCGCGTTTCCATTTAGACGCTCTTCCCGAGACGCGCGCTGGGTGATTTGCCGCGCAGCGAATCTGTTTATTCATCCTCTTTATCTTGGATGAACATATCGCAAAAAACGTTAGAAGGCATCCGAAAGTGGGAAGAGAGACGAGAACTCGCTTAGCTGGCGATGAAGCCGGCATCCAGCGAAACTGTCTCGCCATCGGGATTTGCGCTCCAGCCATGCTGTTTATCAAGTCAATAAATAATGGATAAGAGAGTCTAACAGCTAGCCAACAAACGAACGACGCCCCGACCGGATCGGGGCGCCGTTGTCGAAAATAAATGTGAATGTGGACGAAAGTTAGATGGTCTTAGTTGCCGGTGTGCTCGCGCCCGCCGTAGAGGTCCGGGCAAATGCATTCCCGCCAGATTCCTTTTCTGGACTCTTGTCGATTTCGATGGAACCTTTGAAGTAGGCCCCATCTTCGATCATGATGCGGGAAGTTGTCAGATCACCGTTGACCGAACCATCCTTCTTAATTTCAATTCTATCCTTCGCGCGAAGGTTTCCCTTCACGTTGCCGTACACCACGACCTCGCGGGCAATGATGTCGGCAGTCACTTTCGCCGTAGGCCCGACAGTCAGCCTCCGCTCATCGAGCGTAATCAGTCCTTCGACCGAGCCATCGATCAACAGATCTTCATTGCCGGAGATCTCACCTTTCACTTGCAGGCTGGCCCCGAGCCGCGCCGTGGCGCGGTCCGCGGTTGCACCCAATGGACGCATCGCATCTGTACTCATCGCGGGTTTATCCTCCCAAGCCGCCGGAGCGGACTTCGGCGACTGATTCGTTTGAAAGTTTCTTGCATCCGGTTGCCCGGCTTGCGGTGCATCCGGTTTCTTATTGCCCCACATCGGACCTCCCAAGGGACAGCCCCACGCCACGCAGATTTCCGGCCGGGGTAATGCAAACTGTATTCCTCGGAAGTGCACGCAGCAAACAAAGTGTGAAGCTGCTGTTCCAGACAGTAACTAGACTTCAGGACAGGGCGTGCCCGGGCCGGAAGACAGTCCACGAAAATACTGAAGGAATCCGCGTCAAATGTAAAGCGGGGTGCGGCGTGGGAATTGAGCCTAATAGTTTGGTTTGTCCGGGACCGGTTGTGTGGCAACGAAATCGCGCTGAAAACGCTGGGCGTAAGAATCGAGCAACTGCTGTATTCGTTGGTGGCTTTGGGACTTCAGAATGAAACCCGCATGGTGATACTTCGTGACGCGATAGACAATTTCGGGGTCTGCATATGCGGAAGTATCGGGGTGCTCCTGGCGTGCGAGAGAAAGAATGACCCCCGCATAGTCGTCACGCTTGGCCGGAAGCTGATAAGGCTGATTCCCTGCCCCAACTTCAAGCCCTGCCCATTCGCGCCAGAGATTGATGCCCGTTGCGGTCTCGATGACATCCGAGATATAGGCCCCGCCGACACGAGCGGCGACTTCGATGAAATAGAATTTGCCGCCAGCGTGCGACTGCAGGAACTCCGCATGGGTCACCCCGCGCACGAGGCCAAGGCCCTCGATTAGATGGCGATTGATCTCGAGGAGCGATTTGGTTTCTTCCGCTTCACGCGGAAGGGTGCGCGTCGTGAATACGCCGCCGTGATGCGAAGTATCGAGCGGCGGCGTACCGTATGCGTGAGCTTCAGCGAAGGCAATACCGCGCTCCCAAACCACGCTGTCGACATGATAGACCGCGCCGGGAACGAATTGCTCAAGCAAATAGAACGATTGCTGATCGCCGAGCTGGTCGAGCCATGGCCAGAGCTCTTCCTGCGAATGAATTTTTTTCATGCCGATGCCGGACGCCTGCGAGCGTGGCTTGAGCAGCCAGGGACTGGGAACCCTGGTCATGAATTCGCGAACTCTATCGTAGTTGAGCAGGTGGACGAATTCGGGGACGAGGATGCCTTTTTCCCGGGCCCGCTCGCGCATAGCCAGCTTGTCGCGAAAATAGCGAACGGCAGTGAGGCCCATGCCGGGGATGCGGAGATGCTCGCGAAGGGCGGAGACATTCTCCATGTCGAATTCATCGAGAGCCGCGATGCGGTCGATGGACTGCGACCTTGCAGCATAGCTCACGGCGTAAATCAGGTTTTGCAGCGGAAGCTCTTCCGGCATGGTGAATACTTCGTCGATACATTCGAATGGCCACGCTGCGTGGCGAAGTTTTTCGACGGTTAGTAAAAGAACCCGGCAGCCGATGGCTTTGCAGGTGCGGATGAATTCCTGACCCTTTTCGTAGGAACTCACACAGAGAATGGTGAGAGGCCGGCCCTCCAGCATTCGATGCCCCCCTGGAAACCAAGTGACTAGAGCGCGGATTATACAGCGGCCTCGCGCGCGGGGTATAGAAATCGCAGAAACGGCCCGACGCGTTGCGCCCAAGCCGCTTCGTTGTGCTCCGCGCCTTCGACGCGCTCGTAGTGCAAGTCTTTCCCGAGCTTCCAGCCTTTTTCGAGAAGCACGTCACGGAACTTCTCAACGTCCTGCACGATGCGCGGGCCTTCGCGTGTGCCGATATCCAGCCAGATGCGCGGGCGGGGCTCGGCGGTTGCTGTCCGGGCAAAACGGTGGATGACCTGCTGGTTCCACCAGACCGACGGCGAGAGCGCGGCGATTTTTCCAAAAATCCGCGAATGCTGGAGTCCTAGATAGAGGGAAACCAGGCCGCCCAGCGATGAACCCCCGATGCCGGTGTGTTGCGAGCCGGAGAGCGTGCGGTATTCGCGATCGACGAACGGCTTCACTTCTTCGATCAGAAACTTTGCATAGCGGTCGGCGCGGCCGCCGCCGAGTTTGGGAACTTCGCTGGGAGTGTATTCACGAATTCGCGCTCTTGTGTTGTATATCCCGATGATGATCAGAGGGGCGACCGTGCCAGCTTGAATGCAAAGATCCGCGGTCTGCCCGAGGTGCCAGTCCTGCCCCGGGATGAAGGAAGTGGCGGCATCGAAGAGATTTTGGCCGTCATGAAGATAGAGGACGGGGAAATGGCGCAAGGACTGGTGAGCGTATCCGGGCGGCGTGTAGACGATGAGGTCGCGCTGGTTGCGGAGAAAGCGCGAGCGAAATTGTTCGTGTTTGCGGAGCTGTCCAGAACTCACGGTGCGATCGTCACCAGGAGATCTTTCGCTTCGACGTGCTGCCCGGAGGTCACCAGCAGCTTCACGATGCGCCCTGACATTGGCGCATAGATATTGGACTGCATTTTCATGGCTTCGAGCGTCAGAAGTTTTGCGCCACGTTCCACCGTGTGATTCGCTTGCACGGCGATACCGCTGATGACACCCGCGGTTGGAGCGGCTACCTGTCCAGGATCGGCGGGGTCGGCCTTCGGGTGAGCGCGCTCAACTACCCGCAGCGCGCGGTCGCGGACGTTTACTTCGCGGGGTTGTCCGTTCAGTTCAAAAAAGAGCGTGCGTGTGCCATCGGGATGCGCTTCGCTGATGGTCAGAAACTTGATGACGAGAGATTTTCCGGATTCGATTTCGACGGTGATTTCTTCGCCGGACTTCAAACCATAGAAAAATGCGGGCGTAGGCAAAACGCTGGCATCCGAATAAGACTGCCGAAACTTGTCGTACTTAGTGAAAACGTCGGGATAAAGCAGATAGCTCAGCAGGTCGTCGCGGCGGACAGCATGACCGAGTTTTTTCTCGATGGCTTTTTGCTCTTCCTCGAATTTCACAGCTTGCAGGCTCGCACTTGGGCGGCCGCGGAGGGGAGCCTGGCCTCGCAGGATGATTTTTTGCAGCTTTTTCGGCCAGCCGCCGGGAGGCACACCCAGGACACCTGAAAACATCTCGACAACCGAATTGGGGAACGACACGTCGTGTTTTTCGTCGAGCTTGAGAATGTCAGCCGGCTGCATCTCCTTGGCCATCAGGAAAAGAGTCATGTCGCCGACGACTTTGCTCGATGGCGTGACTTTGACGATGTCGCCGAAGAGCCGGTTCACCTCGGCGTACATCTTTTCTGCTTCGCGCCAACGATGACCGAGGCCCATGGCGGCAGCCTGCTCACGCAGGTTGGTGTACTGGCCGCCGGGAATTTCATGCTGGTACAGACGCGCCGAGCCGGCCTTTGGACCGGAGTCGAACGGAAGATAGTAAGTGCGAATGGTTTCCCAATAGTCGGAGCACTCGTTGAGCGTATCGACATCGAGCTGCGTGTCGCGCGGGGTGTGGCGGAGCGCTTCGACGATGGAATTGAGATTGGGCTGGCTGGTGCCTCCGCTCATGGCGGCGATGGCTCCATCGGCGACGTCGACTCCGGCATCGGCCGCCTTCAGCACGGAGGCCGAGTTGATGCCGCTGGTGTCGTGCGTATGAAAGTGGATCGGAAAGCCAACTTCCTGACGCAGCGTCTTCACCAATTCAAATGCCGCGTATGGTTTGCACAGACCAGCCATATCTTTGATCGCTAGGAAGTGCGTGCCGAGTTTCTCTAACTGTTTGGCCATGACGACGTAATATTTGAGCGAGTACTTCGGGCGGCCCGTGTCAAGGATGTCGCCGGTATAGCAAATGGCGGCTTCACAAACCGCGCCGGTTTCGAGTGCAGCATCGATCGAAACGCGCATATTCTCGATGGAATTGAGCGAATCGAAGATGCGGAAAATGTCGATGCCCTGGGTGTGCGCCTCACGAACAAATTCGACGATGACGTTGTCGGGATAGGAAGCATAACCGACAGCGTTGGCGCCGCGGAGAAGCATCTGGAAACAGATATTGGGAATGCGCTGGCGCAGCTCGCGCAATCGTTGCCAGGGATCTTCGTGCAGGAAGCGCATCGCCGTATCAAAGGTCGCGCCACCCCACATCTCGAGACTGAAAAGTTTAGGCAGGCGACGGGCGACGGCGCTGGCGGTGGCGAGCAGGTCGAACGTGCGGACGCGTGTGGCCATAAGCGACTGGTGCGCGTCGCGGAAGGTCGTATCGGTAATGAGCAGGCGTTTTTCTTTTCGTGCCCAGGCCGCGAATTTATTCGGTCCTAGCTTTTGCAGAAGCTGGCGGGTGCCGGCCGGCAATTTGCCGGGCGGCGTTGCGGGGATAACTGCTGCTTCTATTTCTTTCGGGATCTGCTTGTCCCTCACTTCGGGATTCCCGTTGAGGATGACGTCGCCAAGATAAGAGAGCAGCTTGGTAGCGCGGTCGCCGCGGCTGGGGAAACGGAAAAGCTCTGGCAACTCGTCGAGGAAAGAAGTCGTGACTTCCCCGGCGCGAAATTTCGGGTGGTTTACAACATTTTCGACGAAGGGGATATTCGTTTTCACGCCGCGAATACGGAATTCGCGCAGCGCGCGGTCCATACGCTGACAAGCTTCGGGAAGATTTGCACCCCAGGCCGTGACTTTGACGAGCAGCGAATCGTAATAGGCAGCGAGCATCGCGCCGGCATAAGCGGTGCCGCCATCAAGACGGATACCGAAACCCGCGGGAGAACGATAGGTGGAAATTTTTCCGTAGTCAGGGGCGAAGTTTTTCTCCGGGTCCTCGGTGGTCACGCGACACTGCAGAGCCACGCCGTTGAGCGGAATATTTTCCTGTTTCTGCAGCGCCATCGGCGGCTCATGCAGCTTGTGACCTTGCGCCACGAGAATCTGCGAACGCACGAGATCGATGCCCGTGACCATTTCGGTCACGGTGTGCTCGACCTGAATGCGGGGATTGACCTCGATGAAATACCACTTCTGCGAATCAACGTCGTAGAGAAACTCGACCGTGCCGGCATTGCGATAGTTTGCCTTGCGCGCCAGCTGCAACGCCGCATCGCAGAGTTCGCCGCGAATACTGGCGGGGAGATTGGCGGCCGGAGCAACTTCAACGACTTTTTGGTGACGACGTTGGACGGAGCAGTCGCGTTCGTAAAGATGCAGCAAGCCGCCGTGATGATCGGCGAGGATCTGGACTTCCAGGTGCCGCGCACGCGGCAAATATTTTTCCAGGAAAACAGATGCATCGCCGAAGGCGGAGCGCGCTTCACTCCGCGCTTCTTCCAGAAGAGCATCAAGCTGCGCGGCGTCATGGACAACGCGCATGCCGCGGCCGCCGCCGCCCATCGCCGCTTTCACAATGACGGGATAGCCGATCTCCCGCGCAATCTTTTGCGCTTCCAATTCCGACTTGACGGGATTCTCGGTTCCCAGAAGCACAGGAACGCCCGCCGATGCGGCCAGCCTGCGAGCCGCAGTCTTGTCGCCAAGCAATTCGAGAAGATGCGGCGGTGGACCAACGAAAATAATGCCGGCTTTTTCGCAGGCGCGGGCTAGCGCAGGGTTTTCGGAAAGAAAACCGTAACCAGGGTGAATGGCGTCGACACCCTTCTCTTTCGCCAGCGCGACGATTCCCGCGATGTCCAGATAGGCTTCCACGGGGCCCTTGCCGGCACCGACCTGATACGCTTCGTCGGCCTTGAAGCGATGCAGCGCGAGCCGGTCCTCCTGCGAATAGATGGCCACGGTGCGCAAGCCAAGCTCGTTGGCAGCCCGAAATATGCGAATCGCGATTTCGCTGCGATTGGCGGCGAGTAGTTTGCGGAGCGGTTTCGTTTTCTTCATCTCAGAGACGGTCAAAGGGCCGCGCGAAATTCTACATTGTTTCATGGTGACGACGCGACTCAGTAGCAGTTTTTCCGATTTAGAGAACTGGTTATTTTTTTGCGCCGAGAGGACGCCCCGCGGGATGTATGCTGGCCTATGGAGTGGTTGGTCCCTCGGGCGCGGCCCGTTGCGCGGAATTTGCGGGATTACACGTGACCATTGCCGATCTCAACTGTTGCAGTTGGGTTTGCACCCTCGTCCAGGCCTTGGCGTTGCGTTTCGTCGCATACGGCGCGTCCGGTTCGGCAAAAAAGTGCAGAAGCTCCGCTTTCACGTCTGATGTGGCGCTCGCGAAGTTATTTTCCGCCAGCTTATCCAGCAATTCCGCATGCGCTTCATCGTTCAATCGGTATTTTCCGGGACCGGTGCTCTCTCCAACGTCGAAATTGTTATTGGGCAGGTCCAGCCTGGCTTCGCGAACCTCCGTCAAGAGTCCACGATAGCGGTCGAGCGTGGCATTGAAACTGCCCTCAAACATCTGTTCGGTCTGCGGCGTAGGCGTCCTGAACTGCAGGATCTTGAGCGGTCCGAACTTGGGGACCAACTTGTAGAGAAACGCGAGAAAACGCTCGTAGGGACTGGGCTTGCGGTAATCCTTGCCCCACTCGCGCTCGTAATTTGAACGGGACAGATTGAACAGAAACTTTCTCTTCGTTGCGTTCGGAATGTCATCCTTGATCTCGTCTTTCTTGAGGTGCCAGGCGATTCGAGTGGCTCTCGGAATGAGGTTGCTGACGTCGTGGCGGTAAGAACTGAGAGCTTTGTCTTCGTTCACGAGCACATCTTTCAGTTCGAGGCCGTAGGTTTCCCGAAAGGCCTGCTCGAGAACCGGGCGGGAAACTTCGAAACCGATGAAGTCGTGATAGCTGTCCGGGGCGTAGCGTTCCCGCGCGATTTCGAGAACGTCAAAACCAAATTCTGTCTTCACGTGCGCGAGCTTGTTGTCCTCAAACGAAACGCTGTCGCCGTATTTTTTCCGCAGCCCCGGATACAGAATCGGAACGGCTCGGTTGGTGCCGAGGCGGTGACCGTCGTTGTCCGCGGCGTAGTGCGCGAGCGCCCCGACCGCGAAAGCATACTCGTTTACATCTTTCGCGTCTCGCAGCAGCGCCTGGATGAAATCGCCGCTGCGGACGTAATGCGTGAGGTCGCTGAAAAAAGGGCTGCCGTAAGGGTAGTAGCCCATGTCTTGAATGATGGCTCCGCCGTAAGCGTAGGCTTGCGCCCTGCTCAGGTCCTCCTCGGTTGCCTGCGGGAATGTTTTCAGGAGGAGCGGCTTGATGTGGGTCTCCCAAGCCGCATCGATGATGGCCTCATGAGAGAGCACAGCGTAGGCGTGAACAGGAGCTGGCCACGCCAGCAGCACGGCGATCAGGCAAACGGCAATCACACGGGTGCGAGCAAGCTGGCAATGCATGATTCCAGTTGACGGCGGAAAACAACGTTTCGGGTCCACGTCCTAGCATAAAACAAAACGGGCCCTCATGGCTTGAGGAGCGGCTGGGCGAATCGAATGGGAACACCAAAATTCGAACCGCCAAAACCTCTGACGACCGCGAACGTCACGCCAATCACTTCTCCATCGCGATTGATGAGCGGCCCACCCGACCCACCGGAAGTGGTCTGCGCATCGTAGACAATTTTGTCCGGAAGAACATCGCCGATATGGCCCTGAGTAACCAGAGGGCGAATGAGTTTACGGCGGAGAAGTTCGTTGACAACCTCTTTCGGTTTTCCGCCTGTGGCCTTGGCGATTTCATTCACGGCATCTTCTCCCGCGCGCGCCAGAATCGCGCTGATGCCGGTGGCGTAGCCTAGAGAGAGCAGCGGCTGGCCACTGACCGCCGCCTCCTTGCGCGCATCCATTTTCAAGA
>WNGO01001612.1_pt1 | contig 14584 bp, 30 predicted proteins | sample 5400511 | NCBI WGS metagenome assembly WNGO01 (sample SAMN13153380, study PRJNA577476) | soil metagenome | isolation source: 20 cm soil or saprolite under Garry oak tree replicate 2 | place: USA:California | collected 2016-06-15
ACCCCCCCCCGACAGCGTCACGACACTACCACGACAGCGACAGCATAAGCGACAGTGACGACGGTCACTTGCGGACGCCGGGCGCGGTCGCCATATTGGTAGCTCGCGCAAATAGCGCGTACGCAAACGGCGCTGCATGGAACCGGCGAATATACCCGTGGCATGGCGCGAATCGGAGCAAGACCTACGTTTACCCGTTACCCCGTTACCTATAACCTGGAGTGCTAACATGGACCGCACCTTAAGCGGTATCCCGCGCGTGTCCGGTCAACCGCCGGAAACCCCGGCGCAACACATACGGAACGCTATGCAAGCCTTATCACTGTGGCAAGAACAGCAACCCGACAAAGTTGCCGTTTGTATTCCGTGGGCGGACTTTGAAGCGCTGTACGCCCGACTCGCTCACGCTGTCATGTTGCTTGAAACGCATCCGGTTACATTGCGGACGCACGGCAACAGCGCGGATTGCCCGGACGTGCAAGCGGGCAACGCGACACGCTGTCCCGGTCACACGCTCAACCCGAAGATCGCTTTCTAACCGTTACCCTGTTACCTGGAGAAACCCAAATGTCCCGCGACTTGCTTTCCCAACTTGGCGCATACATCGACAAGTATGTGACGTTTGCAAACCCGGACTATTCCTTCGTGTCTTCACTGTGGGCGGCGGGAACGTTCATGTTCTCTAAACCCATCGACGTAGGCGGCGACGAAATCAGCGCGCCGGTTATCGCATTCGACGCTTTCCCGTACTTGGTGATTACGTCCGACACGAAGCGGAGCGGGAAGACACGCTTTTCGGAAGTGTTGTCGGCGCTGTGCTCGCGCGTTCGCAACTATGCGGGCGCCACGCCCGTGACGGTCTTCCGGGCGATTAAGTACGAATGCCCGACGATCTTTTTTGACGAAGCGGAAAGCATGGCGGGCGAAGCGGCGGACATGATGCGCCAAGTTACGAACGCCGGTTACCGGAAGGGTCAAACGGTTCCGCGCGCGTCCGCTGTCACGCCGTCCGGGGTTGAGGAATGGCCCGTTTACTGTCCCAAGGGTTTCATTCTTATTGGTGACGTGCGGGACACGTTGCGCGACCGTTCTATCGTTATCCGTATGCAGCGCGCGGAAGCAAAAGAGCGGTATGTATTCGCCAAGGCGAAAGCGGAAGGGGCGGAATTGCGTGCGGAGCTAGAGAAGGTCGCTCACTCCAAACGCGAAGCTATCGCGGACGTATACGAACACCATAAGGGGTTGGGATTCTTGACCGACCGCGACGAAGAAATATGGTTGCCGCTGTTTGCGTTGTGCGAAGTGTTGGCGCCGTCGCGGGTCGAAGAATTGAAACGCATTGCCGTCGATATGGCGACGGAAAAGACCAGTCCCGCCCGCCGCTACACCAAGCTGGACGGCGCCGAAGACCAAGCGGAGTTGGACGAATATTCGCGCCGCTTGGTGCATGACGCCGCGACGATCTTTCACAAGGGCGAGCGCGCAATCTTCACGCGCGACCTGTTGACTCGGTTGCACGAATTGGTTACGGGACCGTGGCGCAAGTATCGCGGCGAAGGTCTAACCGCTATTTCAATGGCGGAAATGTTGAGTCCGTTTGGACTGCAACCGCACTTGGTCAAGATCAAGGGAACGGTCGCGCGCGGGTATCACCGTGCAGACCTGGAGAAAGTCGCCAAGGGGTTGGCGTAACCTGTTACCCCGTTACCGAAAACGGAATGCCCCCGGAGCAATCCGGGGGCATTTTTTTTCACGCTGTCCGCCCTGGAGAAACGGAAGCGCGCCGGGTCATGGCGGTAACGCCGGGTCAACGACGGCAATAGCGAACGCGAGTCCGGGTTTCTTTGCCCACAGCGCGAGCGCGACCAGGATGAGCCCGCCGACAACCAGGACAACGACCACGGTTCCCGCTCCGACCTTCCGGCGCCGCGCCATTAGCTGGCGGGCGGCGTTGGGGGCGTTGGCGGCGGCGCGGGCGGCGGCGGCGGTTCTGGCGGGGGCGCCGGGACGGGGTTGGGCGTTTTCTTGTGGCGCTTCCGCTTGTGCGGTTCTGGTTCGGGCGGCGAATCCGGTTCGTTGTCGTCCGGGTCCGCGACGATAGCCAGTAATGCACCAACCAAGACACCAACCACAACCCACGGTCCCAATTTTCCGAAGTCCATAACGCCCCCTCCAGGTTAACGTCCGAAGTTTTCTTCAATCCAACGCTGTGCCTCTTGTCTTGTTTTGAACGCCCGGAAATATTCAGTGGGTCCAAACCAAGGAATGTACGCCGCGAACCACTGACGACCTTTCGTTGAATATATAGCGGCATATTGACCGCTACCGCGAGTCCCGCGCCATTCCCCTTTTATGTACAACTTCCATTTCCAAGCGCTCATCGGAACAACCGTAAGAATGAAAACACGACCACGCCCGCCGCGATAGCCAAACCGATTTTGACTTTCGGCCATTCGTTGGGGATAGGTTCCCCGGCGGGCGCCGCTCCAGTAATCGTTTGTCCTTGCACGGTTAGGGTCACCTTTGGTTGCAGCGCGCGAAGGATAAGACCCGGTTTCCCGCTGGTCCCGGTCAACGGCACGGTCAGCGGCGGAAACCATTTGGTTTCAACAACGACGACCGTGTCCGCCGGGATAAGCGACACGGTTACTGCCCGTTCCCGTTCTTCGCCACGGCATTGCGGGCGCCAATAACAGCGACCAGCGTTCCCACGCCTTGGAAGATCGCCGCGCCGGTCGAACCAAGCGCGGACGGGTCGAAATGATGGAACAGATAACCGCCAACAGCGGACACCGTTCCCCACAGCGTCAACGACTTGAGCGGGTTAAACTTGAACATGAGCGGTCCCCTTTTATCGGCGGCGGTCGCCCGGCCTGCCGCTGTTGAACCAGTCCGTGAACAAACTGGTTAGAGTTTGAACGGTCCCCTTCAATTCCGCGACGGTTCCCCTTAGCTCTTGCCGGTCGGTTCTTGATTTCAACACTTCCCGTTCGACGTTGCCAACGCGCCACCACAAGAGCGCGCCGACAACGGCAACGCCCGCCGGGGTTGCTAATAGAATGGCGAGCGATTGCGCGTTGTCCATACTACCGACCTTTCTTTTTTGACGTGCGCCGACTTGCAGCGGCGCCCTTCAAAACGTGAAGATGGGCGGGCGCGATTGCCGCTTGTGCTTTGGCGAGAAAGACGCGCTTACCGCCGACAAAATGCTCCGTGTATTCGGGCGTCAACGGTTCTGACATTTCGACTTCACGCCCGACCCACACGCCGTCTTTGTCGTGACGGACAACGATACCTTCCGCTAGCTTCTGTCCCGGTTCCATGCACTACGCTCCAGGTTGTGGGAAATGATGTTTACAATACATCGCGCGACATAGTCGGCGCGCCCGCATTGTACGTGTAGACGAACGACTGACCGGGGTTGAGCGCGACCAGTAACGTCATGGCGGTCGCCGCCGGAGTTGTCAGCGTTCCAAGCGATACGCCATTTTTCGCAATCGTCCCGGTCACGGACGCCGGTTGACTGATGTACAGCAACTCCGTGTTTTGTGACTGGTTGGTGTACGTGAACGGCGACGCACCAACCGCGACGACTTGCAACCCGCCCGCGACGTTTACCGCCGGGTCGCCTACTGCACGGTGTCCCATATGGTCCCCTTCGTGTAAAGGTAAGGTACGACAACTCCCGGAACAGGCTAGACGCCGCCTTCGGTTCCGTAAAACGATGCAGTCAACAGAATACCCGCGCCGTTGACGCCGTGTTGTACGGCGGCGCCCCAACCGGGCGGAAGTACGAAAAACTGTCCAGTCAACAGAAATTCGCCAACGTTCAACGTTGCGGTTAAGCTAATCGCATTCGTGGCGGACGTGGTCGGGAATTGGAATGCCGCGCCGGGCGCCAGTCCGTACTCTGTCCAAAAACCGTTGTCGAACGTTGACCCGCGAATGAGTCCGCTTATTCCCGCATCGTCGCTGACGGTCATGGGATTGGCGGGGGCAAGATTGCGGTCCATGAACCGTTTACTCCCGTTCGTGAGAACGCCACCACCGCCGGTTCCTAATTGGTTGCGCTCGAATGCAAGATAAATGTTTCCGTTTGACGCTGACGACACGGTGACGCGCGTAACTTTGATTTGCTTATCACTGTTCGCCGGGTTGTATAGCTGAATGATGGGACCGGAATTGACGCTTCCCGCTTGGTTCGCGCGCCCGTAAGCTATCTGCGCGGCGCCCGCCACGGTTTCGTCGTCGCCGTTAATCTCTATCGCGCCCCCTTCAAACGTCACGGTCAAAATGAGCAACCCACTACTCGCGACGTTCGACACGAAGATACCGTCCGACTCTGGCGGACAGGGGCGGTAGTCTTTCCCTTGAATGAGGCGGATAGGCTCGCCGCCCTGTCCGAAATGAATAGAAGCGGCGCCCGGAACGACTTGCGCGTTGACGGTCGCGATTCTGGCGGCGAGCGTGACCGGGATACCAACCCGGTCACGCGCGACGCTTAAGTCGAGCGCGACGTTGGCATAGCGACTACTCACGGCGTCGCGGTCTGCGCTTCGAGTAGTTGCGCCATGCGTTCGAGCGTGTCGTTGAGCTTCCCGATATTGATTGTATCGACGCGCCCGGACCCGTCGCCAATGTTGGGCGACCGTTCGCCCGCCGGTTCGTAAACCCATTCTTCAACCAAAAGACGAATGGCGGCGTATTGGTCTCCTGTTACCGGAGTCCGGTCCATACCGCCCGTAAAGGTTCCGATATAGTGACCGGGTTGGACGCGAATGTCTTGCGGCAACGTAAACAAAAATGCTCCAACGTTGCCAGCAGCGGCGGGAAACTCGCCCAATTCTTGGGCTACATAATCGTTCGCGGCGCCAGCCACTTGCGCTGCGCTCGCGGATGTAACGACATATGATGTATTGGGGACTATTCCGCCGTTAATCCCGCCGCCGTCTAACGCCGTTGCAACGCTGACCCGTGGCAAACGATTTGCCACGGTCGCGCTAGTCGCGAATCGAAAAAGAATCGTTTTCAGTCTCCACCAAATACCTTCCGGGACAGTTGGGACTTGAATAAACCAATCCTTCCCCGCTTCTGGCGTATCTACAGTTACAAGGCGCTGCATTCCTCTATGCCACAATCCCGCGCGAAGCATATTATTTTTTCCTTATGTAGTAGAGGGCGATAATGAGCGCGCCGACAATGGCGAGCGAAAGACCGGGATTGTCCCTAAAGAAACCCCCGGAGTTGGGTTAGGTAGTGACCCGCGAGTTGCACGTATGACCCTTCCGCCGTCTTTAGCAGGACTTCGCCGCGCATCTTCGGACCCAACCCTACGTGAACGTGGTTGTCGATGGCGTAGAAAATGACTTGGTCGAAGTCCGGTAGATCGCCGCGCGTGTGGGCGTCCGCGAGTCCCCGGTAGACCTGGAAGGGCGTTAGTCCTTCTATTTCAAAGTCCGCCGCGAGTCCGTTGGGATGGTCGGACGTAGGCGACCCGCCGACTTGTTCGTTCTCGACCGGCGGGCGGAATGCGGACGTAACAAAGACGCGCTTCCCGCCGAATAGATCGCGAACCGCTTGCAGCCAGGTCGCGACGCGCCGAAGGTTCGCAACGACGGCGTCCGTCGCTTCCGGTTTGTCGGCGCCTAGCTCATGTGCCGTAAAGTTGGGCGCGAGTTTGGCGGACGCTGTGAGCGGCATTAGACGCGCTCGCCGGGTTGGACAGGAACCGGCGTCACGCGAACGCCGCCGGGTAAATTGCCATCACACGTTACCCTGTTTACCGTGACGATCGCCGGAGCGTCGCGGTCTTCCACACGAACAGGTTTCGGTTTCGTCCGCCCGCCGTTGCGTTCCCCGCGCCGAACCGGATTTGTCTTGCGACGTGTCATTTCAACCCCTTTCGTATTTTCCCGGCGAAGACTAGCCCGACTATGACCAGCGCCGCCAGTAAGATAACCGGCAAATACTTGAGCGTCGAACCAAGACCGCCCACAATATTTGCTCCGGCGTCGCGGAGTTGTACGCCGGTCTTTATCATTTCGTCGCTGAACGAGCTAAGAGAAAGCATGAACGCGCTAGGCGACTCCGCTTTGAGCGCGTCCGCTTGGAGTGCGACTAGGTCCGACTGGACCTTTTTGTAGAGCGTAGTCAGCGTGTCTATCGTCGTTTGATCGTTGCGCGCTTTCGCGTCTTGTGTCGCGAGCGTGATGGCGTGAAGTTGGCGCCGCAAAAACTCTAGGCGCCCGTCAAGCGTTGTTTCGACCACGGTTCACTATCTCCGCTAAGGTGAGCGCGAGTAAAACCCAAACCCACCACGGGAACGTAGATCGCGCCGCCGGTTGGGTTGGGAAGGTCGTGACGGGCGCGCCGGTTATCGGATTGGTGGGAACGTTCGTCGCGCTTTTCTTGCAACTCCCACACGCGGAGTCGGGGACTGCGCTAGTTGGCGCGCTTCCCGGCGTGTCGGTCGGTACGGTCGGACCAATAGAGGGGACAGCGGACTTCGTGAAGCATGGCGCGCCGGGCGGCGCAATGTAGACGCCGCCGGTTCCGAATCCGCAATAAGTCCAGCCTTGCGAGCGCAGCGTCGAACCTTCCGACCCGGACCACGCTGTAGGACTGATCGCGTTGTAGACGTTGCCGTTGTTGTCCGTGTATTTCGTGACGGCCATTTCTTCCCCTTCGTGAGCGGGGGCGAGCGACCGCCCCCGGTCACGGTGAAGGACTACCGCAAGAGTCGAGAACCAAGCAACGCCGCCGCCGCAAGCCACGCCCAAAACGGGATGCGCGACAAGTCAAACCCGGCGACGGTTCCGCTAATCGGTCCCGGCGTAGGCTTCTGGACCGGGTCGATTGCGGGCGCGACCGTTGGCTTAGTTACAGGTCGGGCGACCGGAACCGGCATGATCTGACTATCGCCGGGACGGTCGGTAATGAGTGTCCAAGGGTCAATCGGTTTCTTGTTGACAGTCACGGGCATATCGTCAGCGTACCCGTACAGGTCCAGCGGAATACGTGGTACGATGAATAGTTGGGGCGGCGCGATATACGCCGGGGGCGCGCTACCGGGCGAGAATGGCGTCCCACCTTCGCCGCGAAACTGGTTCGGCGGGGGCGGCGATTCCATTGGGTCCGGCGCGATATAGGGATTAGTGGGCGGAACGTAAGGCGGCGGCGCCGTTGGCGTAATCGACGGTATAACAACCGCCGGTTCCGTTGTCGGCGCGCTAACTCGCGTTCCATCGACTAGGGCAACAAGCGCCACGGGAAAACCCTAGCCTTTCTTTACTGCGCGATACACCACGTAGCCCAACCCGCCCGCGACGGCGAGCGTCAACCAGAGCGGCGCATTGGCTGCCGCTGACTGGAGTTGGTTTGCTGTGGTGCTCAAGTTTGGCGTTCCGTCTTGCGCGACCGTGTCGGGCGTTCCCATACCGGGGGCGCTGAACGGATTTGCAAGCGCGGACGCCGCCGCCGTTTCCGGGTTGGCGTTGTTTACCGCCGGGACTCTGTCCTTGTACTTGTTGTAGGCGGTCAACAACTCCGGGCGTTGTGTGACGACTTGGTTGTATCCGCCCAACCACACGGCGCGTTCGCTAGCAATGCCGAAGGTTGGGCGACTCCGTTCGTACAAACAGCGCACAGCGGTCAGATTGCCCGATAGCGCCGATTGTATGACGCCCGGCATCACTTTCGCCGCGCGTTGGTCGGACGGTTTCTGGAATGAAATGGAATGGAAGACCGTTGTTGCAATGGGAACGATTGCGCCTAGCATAGTGTCGCCCCCTTACAGTGCAACGGGTAGATCGCCCTGGAGTGTGGCGGCGGTGCGCTCCATTTCCCACAGCGCGACGCGAACCTTGGACGACGTGTTACCGGCGGACGGTTGTACGTCCAATTCAAACCGAAGGTTCGTATCCTGGAGCGGGTTCCACAGCGACGACAACCGCCCGTAGCGCTGAAAGTCGATGAACAGATAGCCCAACTGTGCAGCGACCGCGCCGCCGTATTCCTCTTGCGAGTGCTCCACAAGGTCGCGGTACGAAATCGCCCGGTCCCCGAAGATTGCTTGGTTGTCGCCACGGAGAACCAGGTTGTTGATAATGTCGGATACTTCGCCCTGGTCCGTGTCCTGTTGAAGCGCGATACCGCGAATATAGCGGTTTCCGCGAAGGTCGATCTTGAGCGACGTATTGGCGCCGCTCACATCTTGCGACAACTGACGCACGTAGGACGTGAGAATCGGCGGAACGCCCACCAAGTCGTCGTAGACTTGTTCGATTGCACACACGACGTTGGTAATCGTTCCGGTTGGAGCGCCGCCCGATAGCCGCGAAATCTGACGAAGCGGTGTTATGAACAACTCTTGAGCGAGTTGCTTGTTAGCTTCGACATACTTCGTGTCGTTGGGGTTGATAGAGCGCGGAGAGGCGAGCCACAGCGGGATAGTTTCCCGCAACAGCGTCGCCGCTTGCACACCTACACCGCCCAACCGGGTCGCTGGAAGCGCGGACGGCGCCATTGCTTCACCAATGAAGCGGGCGAGTCTCGCGTCGAGTACGACCTTGTCCGCGCCGCCGTCGATAAACCCAATATCGGACAGCGCCGCGAGAATGGACCCACGGTTACGGAGTCCCGCGCCCGCAACGGTTATGTCAACCTGTCCCGTGACGGTCAGATTGTACCGCTCCGTGCGCTTGTTGTTTTCGCCGCTGGTCTTTTTCCGCTGTCCGTCCTGGTCCGTGGCGGCGACCACGATAGACGGGATTGTTTTTTGCCGGTCAATACTCGCCATTGGCGGGCCTACTTTCCGGCGGGCGGATTGACGAACCCGGCGACGCCGGGAATGCGGTTCGCGACCGCGACGGCGGCGACCGCAATCAGCGCCGTTACCGCAATGTGTTTCCAGGACATTTCCACAAACCCCTTTCGAAAAAGGAAACAGGGTAACACCTTTGCACAGGAACGATACGGAAAACGCCAGCGACGCGCTAGGGGCGCGCCGCCGGTTAATTCACGGAGTGAGTTTAACCGTTACTCCGTTACCTATTTCGTCCCGGTTGCGTCGCTGTCGTCGTAGACCAACACGGCGCCCCAACATTGCGTGATACCACAGCGGCAACAAATACGCTTAGTCGTAGTAATGTATTTCCAACGATGCCGACACTTTGACATATTCCCTACCAGTCCTTCCGTGAACCGTTGCGGGCGCCCCAACCTTCGCGGAACCCGAAATAGAAACAAGCGAACCCGTAGCCTATCAACAAGAGAATGTGAACGACACGCGCGAGCGTCATAGGTCGTCCCCGCTTTCGTCCAGGTCTTCGTCTTCGTCCAGGTCTTCGTCTTCGTCCGCGCCGTCGAGCGCGACCGCGCCGCGAACGCCGCCGGGCAAGCGTCTATCCGGGTCGGACAATTCCGCCGGTTTGGTGGGCGCGCGAAGTTGCCCGTCTTCAAAGAGCCACAGCGACCGCCCGGCCATTACGTCGCGCCACAGTCCGCCGTGTGGGTTGGTCTTCCAGAATGCGGGTAACGTTGACAAGTCAACGCGCATAATGCGCGCCATGTATTCGAGCGCTGCCGGTTCCACAAGTTGCAAACATAGAACCTGTTGTGATTGCGCCGACACTTCTCGACTGACCGCTTCGGGTCGTTGTGTGGTCGCTATGATTGATAACCCTACGTGACGCGACCGCCGCCACAGCGTCCGCACCTCTTGACGCATCGACCGTGGCGGCGCGATTAAATCGACTTCGTCTACGAGCAACACGGCGCCGCCGATTTGCCGGATAGGCGAGCGCTCCAAATGCGGGACGGGGATTAGGTAGTCTACAAACTCCGCTATATCGTCTTCGCCGTCGAGCGCGGCGTTGATCGTCCAGCGACCGCGCGGCGCGAGTTTCCGCATTTGCGCGGACAACTCTTGGACGCTGTAGACAATCGCGTCAGCGTTGCCCGTCCATTCGCCGGTAAAGTCCAACAGAATGCGCCGGGGAAACATTTGCAGATAGAACCGCCACGCCGCCGTAGACTTGCCCGTACCGGACGCGCCAGCGATAAAGACCCGCAGCGTTTGGGGAAGTCCCATCTACGGAACCAGGACGGGCGCGGCGGCGGGCGCCGGGGTTGGCGGTTCGAGCGCTTCGCGGAGTTTCTTGCGGCGCTGGTCTTCCTCTATCCGGGGTTGTGCAACGCTCCAGGTGACGACTAGGGCGCCGACAATCGGAACGGACTGACCAAACTTGGACAGATACGGCGCTAACACGTTCGCCCACGCCGCGCCTAGCGCGTCGCATTCTTCTGTTTTCAACTTCCAGTGATCGCCGCGTTTCGCGCTCAAGATCGCGCCCAACGCTTGGAACGTGACGGACAGCGCGGCGGTTGCTTCCTTTATTTCGGTTTCGGGCGCCGGGGGCGGCGCTTCGCCCGCTTCCGCTTTGCGCGCTTCCGCTAATTCTGCCTTGGTGCGTCGATGCCGCTTTTTCTTTTCGCCGGGCGCCGCCGCTAACGGGAGTTGTTGGCCGGGCGCGTCGCTGGACAGTTGCGGAGTTGGGATAGTCTCGCCGTCTAACATGGGTTTTCCTTCCAAGGTTGCATTCGTTTCCGTTTTTGCCGCGCGCGAAACTCGCGGCGCCGTTTATCCGCCCATATTTGCGCCTTGTTCCATTCCGGCGCTTTGGGTTCGACGTGCGTACTATCCGGGCGAACACAACGCCGCACGTTGCACCAATGGTGACCGTCCATGCCGCTCGGCCATTGTTCGCCGGTGACCAACTCGTATGCGACTTGGTGCGCCGGGACGACGTGACCGTTTCGACCGTGTCCAACCCGGACGCGCGCATACCCGTCGCCCGATACGCCGCCAGTCCATAGCCAACACGTTGGCGTTATCTTCACTTTCGCCCAAAAGCGCGTAAGGAAGTCCATTCAATTTAGCCGGGTTTTCGTCCATTGGACAGCGCGCATATAGTCGCTACCGTCGAGCGCGAGAAACACGCGACACGCCGGAAGCACATGACCCACGCATAGCGACGGGAGAAAGAACACCACAACCAGCCCGCCGCAAAACGGACACCACAACTTAGAACCTTCGTCCGGGTCGCGGACTTCGAGCGTCATTTAGAACAACTCCCGTCCCGCTTCATAGAGAACGTGTTTGTCGTGAAAGTGTGGCTCTTGGGTTGTGTCGCACTGTTGGCAACCCGTTACCCTTACAACCGGCGCGACGTACAACGGGCAATAGATCGCGTGAGACAACGCCGGAATAATGTCCGCGCAACAACGACACACAACGCGCGGTCTCCATGCTTCGGGTTGTAGGGGTAACGGAATGCCAGATTCTAAACCGGGTCCAGCCCCTACCGCCGGAGTTGTTAGCTCCGGCGGTAAGGCACGACGTAGGCGCCCGTCTTTGTAGACCCACGCTAGGCCGTCTTCGAGTCCGGTTTGATCGCTTTGGGCGCGTTCTTGAGCAACGCTTTCCAATTTGCGGACGGCGCGACCCACAGGACTTTCGTCACGGTTGTTTGACGGGTCTTCGGGTCCGTAAACTCCGCATTGACCACGACGACCGGGACCAACTTGTCTTTCCAATTGTCGGTTTCGTCGCTTCCGAATCCCTCTACGGCGTTTTGTTGGCTTGTCGCGTTGAGATACAGACCCTTCCCCGGAAACTCCCATAACTCTATGAATGTCGCGCGTCCCCTTTTTCCTCTTTCGCTTGGGATGTTTACCTTCGTGTCCTTTACGCGACATATGAGCGCTTCCTTACCTTGGAAGTCTTCGACACGCAACGGCGCCAACAGCGGATTAGCTTCAATCTTTGCCACGGTTGAACCCTATCCTTTCTTAGCGGCGTCCAGGGTCGCCGCGCCCCTCCGTCCGTCATGGACGGCGATACAACACGTCAAAGTTGTCGCGGAAATAGCGCGACACTTGTTTCGCGTCTACGCGAACCGCCCGGTTATAGCAATACGCTTCCCGGAGCGGGTCCGACCCAAAGAGAAGTTGGAGCGAGACGACCGCGACGGCGGTACGTGGCGCCGGGCGGACGATAACCCAACGATGCCAACCGCGACCGCTCGGGCTACGCCGCTCGCCTAACGCCACCAACCGAAGGTTGGCGCGCCGCGCCCGCTTGACCATTTCCAACAGCGACAAGCGCGGACAATGCGGGTCGTGATCTAGTTTAAGAACGCGCATTTGCCGCGACGTGGGCGACACACGACCGGCATAGGTCTATTCCTGCATCTACGCGCCCGTCCGCATGGAAAAACTGACAGAACGCAACCGTGATCTTGAAAAATCCGAAGGTTGACCCTTCAACCGCGCGCGGGTCTTGCTCAATCGGACCATTAAGAACCAGGGGCGGCGCTGGCGCTTCTGCAATCATTCGACCGCAACGGTCGCACGTCGTGAAACTGGACATTGATTACCTGTGCCTTTCCTTGATAAGTCTTGCGGTTTCCTCTTTGAGCGCATCTATGGCGCCCGTCAAATATGCGCGGGCTATCACTTCCTCTAAACTTTCGCGGGTCGGGTTATGCCGCGCCTCAAACCACGCGCCCGCTTGCCCTCTAGCCCAACGCAACAACTCCGCACCGGTCATGGCGTGTCCGGGACTTCTGCGCGTAGATCGTTGTTCCAGTCCAGCGAGTTGAGAATCGGACCAAGCGCTACCAGGATTTCCGCCGCGCGGTCGCTTCCGTAGGTAAAAACCTTTTCGTCCTGGTTGCGCCAGTTGATCGCCTCTATATGCCAGTCGCGTAGCGCCACGTCCAGGTTTTCGCCGTTCTTCGCGAGTTTGTAGGCTACCCACAGCGCCGCCCGCGCCTCTTTCGCCGTGACTTTCTTTTTGTCCTTCCGCCACATTCTCACGGTAAAGTCTTTGATCTTGTTTTTCTTACTCATATATCCCCGTAATCTCCCACAGGTACGACTCACCTTCGTAAAAGTCGAACCAATCATCTAGGGGTTGCTTGAAGGAAATTGCGACTTCCTCTACCCGGTTAGCGTAACGCCCTTTCCCGGTCAGCGCGGCGAGCGAAGGTTTCTCGCCCTTGGTCGCCATGAAATCGCGGGCGTTGCGGTAGACCGCCCAACCGTCTTTGACGGTTAGCCCGTGTTCGCGGCGGATAACCGCCATGATGTGGGACGCTCGCGCCCTCACTGTGCAATCGCCCCCGACCAACCGCCCGCCGAACGGCGCTTATTCTTTCGCGACCGCTGTTGACGCCGCCGCGAACGCTCACGCAAGTACTCCATTGTCGAGCTATCGGTTGGGTCGAAGGTGAACAACGCAACCGGCGTTAATCCGTTACCCTGTTGCTCCGGTAGCTCTTGGAATTGATCGATCGCCAACAGGTGACGGTTGATAGCGCGCCACACGAACAGCGCGAGCACAACGAAGACGACCAGGACCAACGCAAGCGTAGTCATACAATCAATTCCGCCCCTTCCTTGCCAAGTGATCTAGCAAACGACCGGATAGTGTGCATTGCTTCGCGCGCCGAACGCTTCCGCAATCCGTACCACCATTTCAAAACGGCGAGCATTTTCGACAAGAGCGCTATTTGTATGGCGTGACTCCCGCCCGGTTGGTACTTGACCAAGCGACGCATTTCCCGGCGTTCTTCATAGGTCGTAAGGTTCGGGATAGAGTCATTCGTGGGAATTGGCGGGACGTGCGCCATACGAAACTCTACTAAGCGCCAATCTTCAACCGCGCGCTCCAGTAAGTCAGCGTCGCGCAACCGGACCAGCGACCACAAGAACCGCCGGTTGAATCCCGATTCTTCCCAGTCCCGGAAATGGTCCGTTTGAAATCGCGGCGTCATGGCGCTTAGGACTGTGCAGCGAGCGCGAAGTCGATTTATTCGGGAGTCTTCAAACGATGCGGACGTGAAACCTTCCCCAACCAGGGCGCGAACGTGTCCTTCGACATTCTGCGCCGTGTATAGGTGCCGCTCATGGAGTTTCCGGTATTCGGGAATGACCAAAGTCCGTATCGTCTTGGACGCGATTTGGTCGCGAAGATCGTTCAAGGACTTCACGTTAATATCGGAAATGTTGACCACGTCGTTGTAGTTGCGGTCCAGGAGTCCTAGAAAAGTTGACTTGAGAACGCCGGGCGGTCCCACAATCATCAGTCCGCCCCTATCATTGAACGGCGAATCGACGTAAGACGACAAGTGAACAGCGCACAACACTTCGAGTAGAGTCCCAACCGATAAGGGCGCCGCTTCCGTTGGGACCACTAGGATTTGTTGCCGTGGCGCTTTGCGCTTTTTCTTCGCGGTCATTTGCCCCCAAAGGTGAGTGAATCCGAAGGGTTTAATTTGGGGGGGCAGATTCAAAAAGTCAATTAAACAAAATGCCATTAAACTTTTCGATAAAACTTCCCAATGTGTTAACGAAAAAACTTCGTTGTGTTCACTGTGCAAACACAAGGTAACGGGGTAACACCTTATCACCATTTCCATACATGTAAACCTATTTCCAGGTAGACCGGGACGCAAGTTGTCAAGTGTCGCCGCTGCCGTCGTGGTGTCGTGTCGCTGTCGCTGTCGTGGTTCTGTCGTGA
>WNGO01005298.1_pt1 | contig 14563 bp, 10 predicted proteins | sample 5400511 | NCBI WGS metagenome assembly WNGO01 (sample SAMN13153380, study PRJNA577476) | soil metagenome | isolation source: 20 cm soil or saprolite under Garry oak tree replicate 2 | place: USA:California | collected 2016-06-15
CAGGTCCAGTAAATCGCCGGCCTCGAGACCATTTGACGCAGTTCCATTGACAATGTTCCCGGACTGGATCTCATGGTCCCTTGCGATCTGTTGGCGCATTTTGGCGATGTCCTCCCATTGTTCTGCGGTTTGCATGGAACTCAAACCCGGAGCTGCGAGACAATCTTTTGTAAAGATGCAGGAAAAAAACACCGCAGTAACGATGCCTGCTAGTTTTAACATATGCGCCTTAGTAAAAACTGGCCGATAATTTAATCGAAGGCCGAGATCCATAAACCCATCTCCTTCATTTCGAAATTTGTTGGTTCACGTAGCTTGTGGCGTTGTGGGCTCTGCGGTTGAGGTAGTTGATGGTCGCGTGTTGCGTTTGGCCCAGAGCCAAGTCGTGGAGGCCACAAGAATCAGTGAAGCGGTGAGGGCGAACGGGACAGTGTGCGAATTCTCAGTCGTCGGCGCTGCATAAATTTGCGCGACTAAAACAGAATAGGCCATTGCGTGACTTTGTTTCCGCATCATGAGAATTACGGTTGCGAGCAAGAAAAGGACCAAAACAACTAACAAACTTTTTGGTGTTTTCGAGAAGATATAAACGACGAGAAGACTCAGATGTGATCGATTTCAACGAAAATTGATCGCTTGGACGATTCGGCTGTTCCAGCAGCGCGGCGTGCCAGTCCATTTCCGCCACCTCCGAAATCGTTTCCGACCGGTGACATTCGGATGGTTCTGGATCCCACGCGGCCGACGCCGTCTAAGTCGGTGCCGAGGAAACGCGCAGAGCGAGAAATTTAATTGTTGCCAATCGACGGACTGATTGAAACTTCGCTAACAATGAAATTGAAGCGTCGTTCAGTTCAATCGTGAATGTTGCGGTAACCGCATCAAATTTGATACACCAGCGTAGCTAAATTGAGACGCTGGACTCTCTGTCACTCTGCTTACTGCGTGATTCTCGATTAGCACTTCTTCCGCAACTGCGTAGACTTATCTCACTTTCACCACCACCCGTTAGGATTGGTACGGTGCTTGCCATAGTGTTTCGCTGAACGATGAACCCGCACAAGTTTCTGGTTTCATACCAGACCGAGAACTCGTATTCGTCGGTTTAAGTTTTGCTGGACAGCAAACTGTTCATGACGGTAAATTGCGATGGTCTACAAGATTCTTAAAGGTACCAAGCCTGCTGACCTCCCCGTGGAGCAGCCGATGAAGTTTGACCTGATCTCAACCTCAAAACCGCCAAGCAGATCGGTCTGGCGATTCCGCCGAACGTGCTGGCGCGGGCGGACAAAGTGATCAAGTGAGGAGGGAGTTGGTGACGAGTGTCGAGTGAAAAGAACAGAGAAAAACATGAAGAAAAAAATCACCGTGCTTACGCTTTGCGCTATGCTCTTTGCGCTCTCCCTTCCCGCCGACGCGCAGCAGACGGGGAAAATCTTCCGCATAGGTTTCCTTGATCCAAGCAATCGAGCCGGTACAGCCGCCCTCGTGGAGGGGTTGCGGCAAGAGCTGAGCAAGCTTGGCTGGACTGAAGGGAAAAACATCACCATCGAGTATCGGTTTGCCGAGCAAAAGAGTGATCGCCTGCCTGAGCTTGCGACGGACCTGGTTCGTCTCAAGGTTGATTTAATCGTGACCTCAGGGGGACCGACGCCATTAGCCGCGAAGAATGCAACCGGACCATCCCCATCGTCATGACGAGTTCCGTTGACCCCGTGGGCGCAGGACTGGTCGCCAGTCTGGCGCAGCCGGGCGGCAATGTTACCGGGCTCTCGACTTTAGCGCCCGAGCTGAATACTAAAAGGTTAGAGATACTAAAGGACGTGATCCCTGAGCTCTCGCGGGTCGGGTTTTTGTTTACAGTAGTGAGAGGGAGCCGCTCAGCAGACGACCCCCAATGGAAAGAACTCGCGCCTGCGGCTGCGGCACTGAAGCTCAAATTGGAGGAGATCTCGACTCAACTCGACGCGAAAGGTCTTGAGAGCGCCTTTCAAACCGCGAAGGAGAAGCAGGTGGATGCGATTATAACGGGCTCCGGTAGTCGCTTGTTCGCCGAAAGAAAGCGCATTGTCGAGCTTGTCGGCAAATACCGGTTGGCCGCCATTTATCACAGAAAGGAATATGTCGATGACGGCGGTCTCATGTCCTATGGGGCGGATTTCAGTGATCTCTATCGTCGTGCGGCTGTTTACGTGGACAAGATTTTGAAAGGTGCCAAGCCGGCTGATTTGCCGGTGCAGCAGGCGACGAAGTTTGAATTTGTGATCAACCTTAAGGCGGCGAAACAGATAGGTCTGACAGTTCCAGTCCGTGTGCTTGAGCGGGCGAATAAGGTGATCAAGTGAGCGAAGAAAACGAAGTGGCGATGCTAGGATTGAATTGAATTCTCCATCCAACAATCTCGTGCTAAATCCACCTGAGGTGTCGACGAGTGGCGCGAGCTGCCGTGGGGCAAGGTGCCGTCGCTCGGATCATTCATCAGTGGTAAGGGCGATCGAATGGCGAGTCCTCTGGAGCGAAAGCACTAGATCCACCACTTGGCTCCGTTGAATTCTTCAGCAAGTTCCAATCGTTTAAACGTTTTGAGGTCTTAACATGGATCGAACGTTTTGAACTCCGCATGCTAGTCGTTCACTGTGATCCTCGGGTCTTCGCACGCCCAATAGATCAACTCACTTACACGAGACGTGATTTCGTCTTTTGCCGAAGGATCGGCACCCACTTCTTCTAGTCGTCCTATCACCTCGAGAGGTGACGGCCGGTAATCCTTCTGATTCTCATCACGTATAGCTCATCACGACCGCAGCTACGGCGTGGCACGGTCGTTGCCAGTGCTGTCTGCAGAAACAAGGGAAGGTAGTCCTCTAATGAAGATCGACATTTCATTCTTAGCGGCGTTTGTGCTGATCGGAACAGACCTGCTAGGACGCGCAGCCGTTCAAGGTGTCGAACAGGCGCTTGCTTCAACCGCGATTGAGTACGGTTCTGCCGGCGCGATGCACTTATCGAAGTGGGCGAAAGCGAGCGGGGAATTATGCTTTCATCGATGAACTTCTCGATTATGGATTGGCAGCTTTTTTACCAGGCTTTAGACAAACAGGATTCGGCCGGTCTGGAATAAATGGCTGGCCCGATGGGTTTTGGCTGACGACCGAGTAAGATTCTCGATGAGACCCATCACTAAAAATTCGGGTGACCTTGGTTCAACTCTAAATATAGAACGAACGAAAAAGAACCGGAATCGTCCGCTGCGGAACGTCATTTGGATGGGAACTTTGATTCGTACCCCAGTGCCAATTGGTTGGCAACTGGTAGCCTGCTACACCGCGACCTTCGCGCGGAATTCAATCTGCACTGCTAATTGTCCGATGTGCCTTCCGGCTGAACTACTTACGACGCGTCCGTGGTTTCTGAAGGTTAGGCATAGCAATTGCGTTTTGATCAAAACGAAGAAAGCTATGATGATGAAGATAAAATTAGCTGAGCGTTTGTGTCTGGCCGTTCTGTTACTTGCAATAGTTTTTGCTCAGTCTCTCTATGCGGATTCGCCAGCGCTAAGGGATCTGAAAGTTCACATTGCCGCCTTGCAGCAGGTACTACGCGATCCCAAATTATCCGACCACAAATATTTGCTTCAGCGAAGAAAACTGGCGCGGGTGGTTCTCCAACAACTCTTTGATTTTGAGGAAATGTCGAGGCGTTCGCTCGGAACAAATGCCCGCCGGTACAATGATCGTTTGGGAGAATTTACGCCACTTTTCGTCGATTTTTTGGAACACGCGTATATGGAAAAGTTGGAGGAGAACGGCGACGCGAGAATACAATATATCAGAGAAATCGGTGACGATGAGAACGTCGAGATCGACACGAAGACGAGACTCAAAGACGGCAATGAATACAGCGTCAATTATAAGCTTTACTCAAGCCCGGTAGGTTGGCGTGCCTATGACGTTGTCATCGAGGGTATCAGCTTAGTCAATAACTATCGGGCTCAGTTCGATCGGTTCTTAAGCAAGAAGTCTTTCGATGAACTCTTACAAGAGCTTAGGGACAAGAAGAACAAGTTTGGCTAGTCGCGCCGTTCCTGCGCTTGGCTAAGTTTTACGGCTCAAGGTCCTTGATGCTGGAGGTACCTTTTAACTATGCCATCCGCCGGTGCTCGTGCGGGCGGATAAGGTGATCGAGTAACCATGCGGCGATGCTAGGTTTGAATGATTTTCTCCTTCAAACATCTTACGGAATAACTGCGCGTACTTCGCTCCACGTTAGACGCGCTTTTACCTCCTTGCACAGGCGAGCCTATGATTGCCGGGAGCTCAGACATCCACACCTTGTCGGCTTCATCGACTGAAGAACGCATGGTTATGAAAGTTACAAATCTGTTTGACATGGGGGCTTAGAATTTATCCACTTCGGTAGGAATCATTGGAGCATTGGCTGACCTTTAGGAAAATCCCAGCACGTTTGAGTGGTGGCACCAACTTTGCGGCTGCTTCAAGCGATGACTCATAATGGTCACCAGGGTGGATCGAGAATGAAGTCGAAAGCTGCTGTCAATTATCAATGTGTCTTACGCGCGATTGGCCAGGGAATTGAAAAACTTGGAGTAGAATCATTCGATTTAGAGATGTCAGACAACCACGGCTTCGTAGTCAGCGGCACATATAGAGAAGAAAAGAGCCCGTGTGCGCCTAAGCCGACGCTTAAAAAATCCTTTCTTAGCCTCATCATCAGCGCGGCCAAGAACACCTGTAAACAAAAAACCGGCTCAACGCTTTTTCACTTTTCCAAAATCCGTTTCACCCGAAATAACATCGAGCTTTTAGACCAAGCAGGCAAAGCGTCGAGAACAAGTTGGGATGGTACCCCGCTGAACCCCCTTGGGATATCACATGTTCTCAGAATGGCGGGAGCCTATCTCGACAGTAAAGGTAGCCTCTTCTTACGGCTTTCATGGCGTCATGATAAACTAACAGTTTGGCATTTTAACGGAACGGGCGGCGAAGCGAAGGAAATGTTTACGCCACAAAACCTGTATGACCAATGGGTTCATCACTTCAATACGCGCAAGCCGCCTCGTCTACTGAAGCCAACCGGCAGCGGTTAGATATTCTCAGCGAAAACGGATTGCCAACCCTACGCCTTCCCCAACTAAAAATTACGCTGTCATACTCCTGTCAGTGACAGATCTTGCAGCCGTTCCGCCAGAGCTAACTCGGCAATATCGGCGCGTGCACGGGCATTCGGACAATGAGTCTAAGAGTTCCGGTTGAAGGGCGCCCCCCGAGGTTGCGTCACCTCGACACGGGACTGAAGTAACTGCCTGTATTAGTATTGGAATTAGCATTTATCGAGGCGTGGTTTGGATCTTGCTCCATCCACCATTTGGAAATCTTTAGCAGAACGTCCGCCAATTACACAGAGGAACTTGGCAACATGCAATGGCGAACGCTGTCATAAATGGAATGATGCGAACACAAAAGCCGCCGAGAGAGGCTCGAACAAGCTCAGCGTCATTGACAATTATTATTGAGGGCAATTCTCGCGATCGCCAATGAAATTCACCGACTTTAATATCCCCCTGACGATCGGCACGGACCGAAGGAGCGACTTGATCCATATTCAATGGTTCGTGGTGATCGCGTCTTCTTATTTGCTTCTAGTCCGGGACGGCCAATTTATCGACGATTCTCTCAGTCTCGTGATGCTGGTCGGCCCTTTAGCGTCCATGCTGGTATTCTTGCGTCTGCCGCAAAGCTTCTTTGCCCATCGATATTTCCCCCAGGTCATCGCAGTCGTCGACACCTTGCTGCTCTCCACGGCGATTGTACTCAATCGTGAAAGCCCGTGGGATCTCTGCCTGGTTTTTTTCTTCGGGATTTTGATCGCCGCCATCGGCGAAAATTTCCTCCAAATCATAGTTGGATGCCTGGTGGCGGGCATACTTTCGGTGGTGATCATTCCCGCTTCGCGCGGCGGCCAATTCGCGCTCGACGGCAATTCGCTGCTCAGGATTCCGCTGCTCTTCGGCGCCGCGCTGCTGTACGGCTATTTGGCCGATCAGGTCAAACGAGAAAGGCGCAGAGCGGCCGAATCGGAGGAGAGCCGCAAACAACAGTTGTCGATGAAAGATCAGCTGCTCTCCAATGTGTCTCATGAACTGCGCACGCCTTTGACCGCGGTCTATCAGTTCGTAACCCTTCTTTTGGACGGCATACCCGGCAAGCTCAACGTCGAGCAGAAGCAGTATCTGGAAATCGCGCTGCGCAACGTGAAGCAGCTGCAAACGATGGTCCGTGACTTATTGGACACGGCCCGCGTCGACAGCGGCAAGCTAGTCTTTCATCTGCGCGGTGTCTCGCTCTGCCGAGTGGTTCATGAAACCATTGGAAGCTTTCTGACGGACACGCGGGCAAGATCGATCGCGCTAACGGAAGACATTCCAAACGACCTACCGTTTTTGCACGCCGACCCGCATCGGCTTAACCAGATACTCACCAATCTGATCGATAATGCGATCAAGTTCACGCCGGAAAACGGCGGCATTACAGTACGTGCCCGGGTTTGTGAAGAAGATGACAGTTTCGTCCGCGTATCGGTGCAGGATACCGGCTGCGGTATCAGCCCCGATCATGCGGAAAAGATTTTTGACCGGCTTTATCAAGAGGAGCGTGCGCTCGCGACCAACCGCAAGGGCCTCGGCCTGGGTTTACACATTACCAAAGAGTTGGTGTCGCGACACGGCGGGCGAATTTGGGTGGAGAGCGAGCCGAATAAAGGAAGCGCATTTCATTTCACCTTACCGGTGTTTTCTTTGAAGCGTTCACTGAGGTCCTTGTTGGAAAGCGCTCAGTTGCCGGTCACGTCTTTGTCGATCGTCGCCGCAGAGCTTCAACCGGCGCCCGGGACCCCGCCGGACGTGGCGAAAGCGCTCCAAGACATGGTTTGGGTTTCCCTCAATCAAGTGGAGCTGGCCGAGCAAACTGTATTGTTGCCCAACATCATGCCCTCCATCGGACACGTTTGCTTCTACTTGGCGCAAGCAAAGGATCTTGAATCGGGTCAAGCCTTGGCTGCGCGCGTCGGGAAAGAAATCAGCGACTGCAAGCAAGTGTGCAACGCCAACTGCCGGGTCAGGACCCAAGTCTGGACACTCGATCTCCATCCGGCTACCGAGACAGTCAACGTTGAAACGCGCATCGGGGAAGTTAACGACTGGGCGGCGCGAACGATCGCACAACAGGGCTACGAATCGGCGCAGAATGAAAACGATCGATACGCACTCATGAAGGTAAACGGCTCAGCCGGAGGCGCCTGGGCACCATGAAAGGCGATCGAACCGAGCCAAAATCCGCGCGGACCCTGACTGGACTTCGTGCGCTCGTGTTTCTATGGAACGGATTATCAATCGGATCGGTTTTTCGAAAGGAGTATTTATGAAAGACAAAACTATTCTCATCGTCGAGGACGACAAGGATATATCATTGGCCCTTAGCGTGCGATTGATCTCGCACGGCTATACAACATTGACGGCCCCAGACGCCGCATCGGCGATCCAGTTGGCGGCGATGAAGAAACCGGATTTGATCCTGCTCGATCTGGGCCTGCCGGACAGCAACGGCTTTATCGTCATGGACGTCGTGAGCGAGTTGAAATTTTCAGCGAGGGTTCCCATCATCGTTGTCAGCGCGCGACCCGCCGAAGTGTACAAGGAGCCGGCGCTCTTGGCCGGGGCGAAGGACTATTTCCAAAAACCCTTCGACAACGAGGCGTTGATGACAGCCATTCAACGAGAGATCGGCGAAGAGACGCCCTTACTGGTCGAGTATTCATACCATTGATGACTGGGGAGCCATCGACCGGTCGGTAAGCGAGGATATTCTTATGGCAAAGAAAAGATTCTGATCGTTGACGACAACGAAGACATATCGAAAGGGCTAAGAATTCTTTTCAGAGCCCATGGCTATGTTCCTGTTCTCGCAGGCGACGCGGTGTCGGCGGTCAGCCAGGCAAAAAAAGAAAATCCCGACGTAATCTTGCGGGACCTGGGCCTCCCCGCGGGCGACGGTTATGTCGTCATGGAGCGATTGGGCAACATCGAGTCCCTCGCTTTGGTCCCGATCATTGTCTTAACTGCGCGCGAAGAAGAATTTCACAAACAACGCTGCAGGCGGGAGCGGAAGCGTTTTTCCAGAAGCCCGTCGACCACGGCGTGGTTTTGGCCGCTGTTGATCAGATCGTTGATGGACCGATCTCTATGCAGCCATCGGCGATTTGAGAGTCGCGAAATACCGGATCGGAAAACCCGAGAGTAGGGAATGTCAGGCTCGTCCCGGGACGGATCACTGCGTGACGAATCTCGGTCTTGGGAGGTCTGTAGAGAACGTTCTCTAAATAGGCCGGGAGAAAACATCATTTCGCGACTACCGCTCCGGCATTTAACGAACTAGACACGTCACTCGAATCTCCGATAATTCCGAAGTTCAAGGTCTAGTAGAGATTTGGTGCGGTTACGGTCCTTGTTACCCCAGGTCACATTTTTGTTACCTCAAGTTCGGCGCTGTCGAGTTATGTCCAATAGTCCGTTGGTTTAGATCACTTTTTGTATCCGTTGGCACTGAAATATCAGGTAGTTAACGTTTGACCGGTTGATGGTATGTGGATTGCGTTGTTCCTGACTTCGCAGCGAATTACTGGGCTATCCTAGAAACGCCTTATACGCTGTAACTGGGTTAGAACAGTCGTGCTCAGCCGACCACAGCGAGTGTCCATACAACAAAAGAGCCTGACTGGATCGTTCCAGCAGGCTGTTTGTTTATTTGCCCGCGCACCGCGGTTCGATGGTGTGAGGAGAATCATGGATTACAAAAATCGTCGTTGGCAAAGAAGAGGAAATATGAAGCAAAGCAAATCTTTTAAACTGCTCTTGTCGATCGCACTCACTCTGATGCTTGTTTGTTCTTCCTGGGCGCAATCGACGGCTCTCCGTCGCATTGGAGTGCTCACTCCCGGAGGAGACTTCGGGCCTGTGCTGGAGGGGCTCCGCGAAGGGCTGGCTCAACTCGGATACGTGGAAGGGAAGCAGGTAAGCTTCATCGTTGAAGACACGAAAATGGAAGCGCTTGATCCGGTCAAGGCGGCGATGAGACTGATTGCCGCTAAGCCGGATCTACTCGTCACGGTTGCTACAAGCCACGCGGCCGCGGCTAAGCAGGTGGCTGAGAGTATTCCGGTCGTTTTTACGGTGCTTACTGATCCAGTGCAGTCAGGCTTTGTGGCGAGCTACGTCTCGTCGAAGAACAATTTTACCGGAGTCTCGAACAGTGTGGCGCCGATGTCCGGCAAGCGGCTCGAGGTGTTGAAAGAAATGGTTCCAGGCATCAAGCGCGGACTCGCCGTTGTTGCCGTCAAGGAAACTATTGCCCAAAAGTCATTTCAGTTTTTGGCGGAGTCCGCGAGCAAGCTCGGCATCCAGCTCGTCCGGCGCGACGTGACTACCAAAGAAGAGCTCGAGAAGATTCTCCTCGACACACCGAAGGGGTCCGTCGATGCGATCATTCACGTTCCAGCAATCCTGCTGCGAAATCATATTAACCTCCTCGTCGAAAAGGCCAAGAAAGACAGGCTCCCCTTTGGAGTTCACACCGAAGAACTCGTCAAGAAAGGCGCGCTCGTCTCCTACGGGGAGGATAATCGGCTGACCGGGATTCAGGCGGCGCGACTCGTGGTCAAGGTTCTGAAAGGCGTTCCGCCCTCGGACATTCCCATAGAAACACCTGAGCAGCCGATCCTCGTCGTCAACCGGACAACGGCAAAAACCATTGGCCTAAGAATTCCTCGTGAATTTCTCGAACATGCGGACCGCATAGTGGACTAGCAAGTAGATAGGAAGTCAATGAGACGAACCGGAAAATACCGGACGGGTCTGCGGACTTTGTTCGGAGCATTTTGGATAGTTTTTACGACAGCGCCGTTTTTGAGTGCGCAAACCCCGCATCCTCGCATCGGCGTCTTCACCCCAGGTTCGAGCTTAGCGGCGGTGCATGAAGGAATGGAGGAGGGTCTCACCCGTCTCGGTTACATAGAAGGAAAGAACGTTATTTTCCTTGTGGAGGACACGAAGGGCAGCACTTCAGATCTGCCTTCGCGAGCGGCAACGCTGATGGCGACCAAGCCGGACTTGCTTTTCGCGGTAGCAATCCCGCACACAATGGCAGCAAAGCAAGCGACATCCACGGTTCCGGTTGTTTTTGCTTGGGTGGGCAATCCCGTTCGCGCTGGAGTGGTCGCCTATTATCCCTATTCCAAAAGCAATCTGACCGGAGTTGCATCCATCACCGATTTCCTTTCGGGCAAAAGGCTCGAAGTTCTTTTGGAAATCGCGCCCAAAGCCATGCGGTTGCTGGTTCTTGTGGCCGCCAAAGAGAGTGTTTCCGTAAGTGCATTCCGATCCCTGGAGGTAGCCGCGCAAAAGTTTGGGGTACAAATAGTTCGGCGCGACGTGACCGATAAGGAGGAAATAATAAAGGCACTGGCGGAAACGCCTCGGGGATCCGTTGATGCGATCTTCCACGTACCTTCGATTTTGGTCAGGACAAATCTTGACCTCCTGGTCAAGAGAGCCAGAACAGACAGGATTCCTTTAGCTGTTCACGAGGAGGCTCTATTGGATCGAGGAGCGCTGTTTTCTTACGGACCTAATCTGCGACTGGTTGGAATTCAGGCGGCCAATCTTATCAACAAGATTTTGAAGGGAGGCAAGCCCGGAGAAATTACAATTGAAACCCCCGACAGATTATTTCTCTCCATCAACCAGACTACGGCAAAACAAATAGGCGTGAATATCCCTCGAGGGATTTTGGAGCGAGCGGACCGCCTGGTGCAGTAGTCGCAGCAAAACGGGTAGATGATCAGCAAGTTTATTTCACTATCGGGGTCAATTCGGCAGCGGATATTCCTTTTGCTTGCGGGCATAAGCTTCGGCTCTTTTCTGCTGGTCAACTTGATCTGGCTGCCAAACTCCATTCGGGAAATAAGAGAAGAACAAGCGGGGCTGCGGCGTACCTCTATTCGCCTGTTTCGGGATCAAATTAAGCAGCACTTTGAAGAAGAAGAAAACAACGTAAAAATAACCGCGATGCGCATGCGGCCTTACTTTTTTGATGGCGACCGCGAACACCTCCGACAGCTTGCGCAACAACGCCTGCAAAGCGACCCGGAGTTTGAAGAAGTTGGTATTCTCACGGATGACGGAAAAAACTCGGAACCTCAAGTCACATTGACGGCCAAGCTCCCTGGCTCCGGTTTGGTATTCGGCGTCATCAAACTCAAGTCTCTTTTATCTCTAACACAGGAATTTAAGCTCAATTATGACGGCAGGGCATATATCGTTGATCAAGCCGGCCGGCTAATCGCTGCTGCCGATCCGAGCCTGGTCCTTAGACAAATTTCATTTGCCGATCGTTCACTGATCCAACGGCTTCTTAACGGCGACAGTTCTGCTGATAGCTCTGTTGTCGAAGGGGATTATACCAACGAAGCGGGAACGCCTATGATGGCGACCGGACTCCGCTTTACTCGACCGCCCTGGGCTGTAGTGATCGAGCAGCCGCAATCGCTGCTTTTCGCGCCGATACGTGGAAAAATCTGGTTTTTCTTTAGCGTATCTTTAATTGGTTTTCTCGGCAGCTTTCTGGCAGCGAAGACATTGAGCCGGCGTTTCACGGAACCGATCATCCGCCTGCGCGAAGGCGCCAAGCAGATCGGTAGCGGCAACCTCGAACACAGAGTTCCCATCGAGACGCGCGACGAGATCGGCCAACTGGCGGAGCAGTTCAATCTCATGGCGGAGGAACTGCGTTCCTCGGAGCAAGCTACCCTTTCCGCTCTGACAATTCCGATCATCAGCCAGACGAATGAATTGACGGAAGTCCTCACTGAGGTCGCAGCCAAAGTCATGAAGCTCACGGGAGCGCAAGCGGCATCGATTCGACTAATGAACGAAGAAACTAACCAGTTTGGCTTCTCGGTGTATCAGGGCTTTTCCGAAGAATATACACGCGAACAACCAACCTCGGTTGATGAAGCCGGAGTCAAAAAGGCTCTCGAACACGGCCGGCCGGTCTTTTCAAACGATCTGCGGAACCGGCTATCGAGCAATCGAAACACTCTGGCAAGAGAAGGCTTCGACGCCTGTGTTTATCTCCCGCTCATGACGCCGCGAAAAACTTTTGGCATCATGATCGTCGCCAGTCGAGAGTCTGGAGGATTAACTGCAAAACAGACCGATCTTTTCGCCGCCATTGCACACCAAATCTCGATTGCGCTGGAGAACGCGCGCCTGTTTCAAGATACCGAACGCAATCTCGAGCGCATTGGAGCTTTGCACGATATCGTTTTGGCTGTTACCTCGAGTCTGAATCTGCGGTCCGTCCTGGACGTTCTGCTTAAAAAAATCGCCATGTTTCTCCCTTATCCGGTGGTTACGGTGCAATTGCTCAATAAGACGACGGGACAATTAGAACATGCGGCGTGCCAGAATGTCGACGAGGACGAATGGAAGGTCGGTACTCAGTCCGGCAACGAGCTTGACTCATCGGTGCGGGAAATCGCTCCCGTGATAATCACTAATAGCCAGACCGATCGTCGCACCAAGGCCTCCGATTTTCTGCGCAGACATGGTCTGATTTCTTTTGTTCAGCTTCCTCTAGTCGCCAAGAGCGAGGTCCTGGGGATCGTCACGTTCTTCAAGAAAGAGGAACACGAATTCACCGGCGACGAGGTAGAATTTCTCACCACACTGGCGGGGCAAGCCGCCATAGCGATTTGCAATGCGCAGCTTTACGAGCGCAGCACCGAGCAGGCGATCGAGCTAGAAAAAGCCAGTAAGCTTCAGGCCGATTTCAGCGCCATGATCGTCCACGATCTCAGATCTCCGCTTTCCACGATCATAGGCATCATGGAAATGATGCAAGACGAGGTTTTGGGGACTCTGAACGCAGATCAGACACAATGGTTGGCGCGCGTCAAAAACAATGCGGCGGGCCTGGTAAGGTTGGTCAGTGATTTTCTCGATCTTTCCAAACTGGAGGCGGGCCGTGTCGAGCTCTCACGGGCCCCAACCGATGTAGGAGAGCTGGTTCGAAGCACTGTTGAAAACTTCGGCCCGCTGGCAAAGAGCAAAAATGTCGTCTTGAATTATGAAGTCGACACCTCTCTGCCCGCCATCGACGCTGATGCGCGCCGCCTCGATCAGGTCTTGAATAATTTAGTTAGCAACGCGGTTAAATTTACCGGCGAAGGTGGCTCAATTCAGATTCACGCGCGTCATGATCAGCGAAACGGAATCGTAGTTCAGGTGCAGGACTCCGGCGTGGGTATTTCCCAGGATGATATCACGAACCTTTTTCAGAAATACCAGCAGAGCGCCAGCGGTAAGACTTCCGAGCACAAAGGAACCGGCCTTGGGTTGGTGATCTCCAAGATGATCGTTGAAGCCCACGGCGGCAAGATCTGGGTCGAAAGTGAAGAAGAAAAAGGCACTACGTTTACCTTTACTTTACCGGTCGATGCCGATTCCCAAGCGTTCGCCGGCGGCGAAACTCGGGGGCTTGAGAGTGGAGCGCGAAGATCCTGACATAAAAATCCTGTTCGCTAGACGGAGTATCGGAAGTGTCGCGTAATATTTCCAATGAGTGTTAAGCGTCGAATAAGGGCCATTTGTCAACTAATGCCAGGGCAGGGCCGAGCTTAGGTTCAATTCCGGTTTCCACCGACGCAATAAAGGTACTTCTTGTAGAATTGCATCTCCTCGGCGTCATCAACGCCATCGAGCAGCAGATCGCTGTGTTCACCGTCGAAAGCACCGAGGACGACGGATCGACACTTACCTGACGGTGCTGTGTGAACAAAAGAGGAAAAGAAATTCGGCTTGAGGATTGCGATTAAAGATTTGGGATTGAATTGAAGCGAACGAAAGTTAGGCGAGAATCTCGACGGCCTTTTCGATAGTGCAGGTAATTCAACCTGCGTCAATTGGTTTGCCATCTGATTTGAGACCACCTCCCTTCTGCTGGAACGAAGGCACGCGTTCCAGCGGACGGCCTACGGCGTCCGCTGAGCTCCAACGTTTAGCCGTAAGATTGAACTGTATTTTCCTTCAAGTCATATTCAGTTTCGAAACGCCGCTAAGTCGCATCTGATCGGCGCCTTGATCCCAACGCTCGCCGACGCAATCAGCCAGCTTGTCACACAATAAAGGAAGACCACCCTGTTACAGAGGAAATAGATAAACCGGTTTTGGTGCTAAAGGTTTCCATTTCAAGGCGGCTATGACTGAGCTACGATTTGATTGAAGCGTAGTTCAGTTCAATCTCAGGCTAAATCTGGTTTTTTCACTCGACGAATACCTGTCGCCTTCAGTCGTGAATCTCACTTTTTTCTACTAACGCTACCGCCCGCGTGGTACATAACGAACGGTGTGTGCAATGAGGAAAGCTGCTGTCTTATCAATCCTGATCCTGCTTGCCATTTCAGTCATAGCCGAGGCGCAGCAGCCGAAGAA
>WNGO01002659.1_pt1 | contig 14559 bp, 14 predicted proteins | sample 5400511 | NCBI WGS metagenome assembly WNGO01 (sample SAMN13153380, study PRJNA577476) | soil metagenome | isolation source: 20 cm soil or saprolite under Garry oak tree replicate 2 | place: USA:California | collected 2016-06-15
ACCGCCACCGAGATCGTTGCTTGATGAACGTCCATCCCAATATACTTTTCACTGCTCATCGAGGGTGCTCCTTTCGTAGGTGATCATGTGGACGATGACAACCTACTCCAAAAGGGGCGCCCTCTTATAATGCGATTTCGTCAACCACTGCCACAGCCGGGAAGCAACGGACATAATAGACTTGCGAATGAGAATGGGGACGCTAGCCTAGATCGCGCTGAAGCTCCGGCGCGGATCAGTTTTTCGGTACCTTGGACTGCTCGTGATGTCTATTTCAAAGCAGATGACTCTGAAGACGATGCAGTTTGAGTCCGAGCATCTGTTCTCAGGAGTTCCGAGTCGATGAAAGATACAATCTGGTCCCAGACTTGGGGGTCGTTCTCGATCTGGTGGTGCGGTTTATTGAAAACTCGCGAAAGCCATCGATAGTTGTCGCAATTGATTTGGTGGTCTTCGTATTTCATGTAAAAGTTGCCCAAGATTTTGGTTCGTCCCACATCAGCTGCAACAATCAGCGGTTGCCCGCGCGTGAGACCTTTTCTTTGATAAAAATTTACTGCTTTCGCTACATTGGCAGGAACCGTGCGATCGTCTTGTCCGAACTTCTTCACGCTGTCGATTTGGATGCTGAGTGACACAGGGATTCCACGCCGTCGCAGTTCTCGTGCGAAGGTCAGTGTCTCCGAAGCGCCCCAACTGTGTCCGAAGAGAATGATCTTCACTTGTTCTTTCTCGGCAGCAGTCAAGAAACCGTCCTTGTCCGTATCCAAGCGCAGAATTGTATCCTCTAAAGCTTTCTTCCCTTCATGATTTCCGAATACTTCGGCGTGAACAGCGGACCCATATCGGCTCTGGAGATACGTCGCGAACAAGACTTCAGGGTGCTTCACGTCATCCCGTTTAACAAAGCCACCGACGAATCCAAGAATGAGGGCTTTCCGAATGTCACGTTTTGCAGGTTCAATGCGCTCCCTGGAGCACACCAGGCGTAGAGCTTCCTTCAAGGCGGAAGGTGTCAAGGGATCTTGGCAGGGGTCTGTACTCGACCCAGCCCCACGATGATGGACGTCTGCGCCTGACGAGACGTCCTGGGCGTGTGCTATTCCAGGTCGGCTGGGCATGGTTAGGGGTAGGATGAACAGCACCACGACGACGGTATGCCCCAGGCCCATACGCGGCACAACCGCAGCGTAAGCATCCCGAGGAAATCGCATGAGACGCAGTTTTTTTATGGTGGGCCGCACCGTATCCCGTGCCTTCCCAGATGCCGCCGGTAAACTTCCACGTCAGTGGTCCTGATTGCCAGCACGGTACTCTGGATCCTTGACGGCGGTCGACGCGCGTTTGCGAAGGTGTGGTGTCAATCGCCGAATAACGAACTCTTGAAGCATACCCTCAAAAGCAATTTCACCCAGCCTGATCAACGAGTTCTGTACCACCAATCCGGCACCATTGCGGTCGCTTCGGGGATAGTATAGATATGAGATGCCCGCTGAAGCAAAGGATCCGGCTACATTCGAATAGTTCGGCTGCCAGCGCATATTGTCGCCTTTGCAAATCACAGGACTGGCGAGCGCATACAGCAACCGCGATCGAGTACTACCCGTCCCTTTGTAGAAATAACGCGGATCCTGTTTCAGCAGAGACGGTAGCAGTGCACTTCCAATAAACGTGCCGGTGACCGCGTCAGTGTAGGATGCACCCAGGCGCTTGAAATAGCCTTGCGCACCTTGCCCATATCCGCCGAAAGTATTCGTCGCCTGTTCAACTCCAGCCAGCGCGGCAACGCCTACGACGGTGAAGGGATCCTTCGTGGTCTTCCAGGCAAGGCGGAATTTCTGCTTCGAGCTGAGAGGGAGCGCGTCGCGGTCGTAGCTCACGTAGAAATTTGGAAATATACCGAGTACGCGTTGCTTCTCCTGTTCTCTAATCTGCATGTCTGCCACCTGGGCTTGGGTGAGCGGACTGTCTTTTACCTGCACTGCCGTCACGGCCGTCGCTACCGCCAGAATGATCGGGGGGACTAGATAGGTTTCTCCGGGGCGCAGAGCTGCAGAGAATTCTCGCGTTGCGAAGCCGGGCGCGGCAACGATCAGGCGAAAGGATCCGGGAGTGACATTGGCGAACAGAAATTGCCCATTGCTGCCGGACTTTGTCTGCGGGTTCGAAGTTTGGCCCGCGTCGGTTAGACGCACTTCAACTCCGGCGCTCACGGCTCCTGACTGATCAAGAATGGTCCCGCTAATGTACCCCGGAGGTTGGTGAGGGGGCGCCTCTTTCCCCGAACCACTCAGATAGGATTGCTGGACCTGGAAGCCGTCGGCTACCGGCGAGCTATCGACATCTGGTGTTCTCGCGCCAGGAAGGCCATTGTCGGGTTTCGCCACCTGCGCGCTGGAAACCGTACCGATCAACAGGAACAGTAGCAACCGAGCCGATGCTTCAACAATCGGATCTCTCATGCTAAGGGCTTTCCGCGTGGCTCGTATCGCACTGTACATCTGACGACTTGCCGGGTTCGCGGACAACTGGCAAAACACCCAGCGCTTCACTATGCAGTTTCATTGCTTTTGAGGGATGACGGAAGAATTGGAGCGAGTTTTGTCCGCAGTGTGTGCACCCCACCACCCATGGTTGAGGGCGGCAGCAGATGGCCACTCGCGTTTCTTCCTTTGCACATCGCGGACTGGCGTTGTTGACAGTGTCCGGCAGAGGCGATGAATAGTACGGTTGAGAGCAGCCAACTAAGGTTGGATGAGCTTCTCCATGCGTCGCTTCCTGCCGCTGTTGTTCGCGCTGGCGTGTAATACCGCGTTATGGGCGGATGCCACCCTGTTTGTGCAAGAACCCTATGGCCTCTTTGGGGCCATCAATCCTACGGGACACTCTTCTGTTTACTTGTCCCGAGTCTGCGCCGAGACGCCCGTTGTGCTGCGGCGGTGTGACCCTGGCGAGTTTGGAATCGTGATCAGCCGCTATCGCAAGATCTCCGGATACGACTGGATTGCGATCCCGCTGATTCCCTACCTTTACGCAGTGGAGGATTTGACAAGCATTCCAGCGGAGGCTAACGCTGAGACGGTCGGTTATCTCCGGGCCGAGTACCGGCGCAAGCATCTGCTAGAAATTGTTCCTGACAGGCCAGGTGGCCAAACTCCGACGGGATCATGGACCGAATTAATCGGCGCTGCCTACAATCGCAAAATCTACGGCTTTCAGATCGAGACCACGGAAGCGCAGGATCAGTATCTGATCTCCGTCCTTAACTCGCACTATGCCGGCGCGATTCGGCGGAACTATATTGCAGACGCGGGCATCACCACGCCCCAGCAGATTGCAAAATCCTTAATTTCGTATGCAAAGCACCATCCGGGTTTTTCTCTTTCCGCCTTTTTCCTCCCGCAGATACCCGGGAGCCGTCATCCGAGCCACCGGGTGGATGGTGTTTCTGCGGGCTTGGTGAAGTCTAAGAAATACATTTTGCCACTGGCGGCTTTTCATCCGTGGGTAGCCTGCAGCATTTTTGCAATCTACATGGCGAATGGCCGCTTTAATGTCGCCCACTTCGCTGAAGCGGAGTACTCCCCTGTTGATTTGTCGATGCTGCAGGATTCCGCAGCCCCAAGACGGGATGAACTAGCACAAAGAAAGTAGCCCCGACCTTGCCAAAGGATCCGTCGGAGCCCGGAGGAGTCCAATCGTTCCTTCGGATTCTACAAATCATGCCCTCTTCCTCTCAGATCGTTCGACTCTGTTCGTGGCTGGTCGTGCTCTTGCTTCTGCCTGGGTGCAACGCGCTGAATCCCCTATGCGGGAGTGCCCGCCCTGTACCGATCCTCAACTCGATCTCTCCAAAAACCATAGTCTTTTCACAGCTACCGGCCACGTTCGATATCATTGCGACCGGCAGTCATTTCGTTTCCTCCTCCGTTGTGGTCTTCAATGGCGCCAGCCTTGCCACCACCGTGACTAGCAGTTCCGAGCTCAGGGTCACCATTACATCCTCCATGATCCCTGCTCCTGGAAGTTTCAACGTCGTGGTGAAGACGCCCGCCGGCACTTCAGGCGACCTCGGCTGCTCAAGCGGCGGCACCAGTAGCAGGCAAGTCCTGACCGTCAACTGACCGCCTGCAAATTCAATCACCTCATGCGCTGCTCCACTCCTACAGATCGTGGGCCTGGCGCCGGTTAGCAGGATCGTCGTTGGCGATCGCGGTAGGGACACCAGTTGCCCGGTGCCACCGGGTGGCCGGGGGCGGTCGCCCGCTCCCCGGCTCCCACAGAACGTAGCATGCAGATTTCCCGCACTACGCTCGTCAGAAGTTGCTTCACAGCGTGGCGATAGCTTGCAACTCCGAGTAAGGGAGATACAGCTTTGGCCGCACTAACGGGAACCGCTCCTTGATCTGCTGAAATTGCTTCCACCAGACCTGCCCGTGCCAGCTCCGGCTGCTCAGCATTCTGCGCCAGTAACGCTCCACAGCCCGATGGACCCGTTGCAAGGCTCGTATGTTCCCGGCGATGCCGTAGTACGCATAGTGACCGCGGAGCATTTGATTAAGGCAGTCAGCTTGCTCTCGGAGCGACAAGTGCCGCATCCGTCGCATCTGGTCCTGCAAGTGCATCAACGAGCGCCGCAAGCGTGACTTTTCCGTACGCAGCCCAACCCGAAAGTTGCCTTTCTGATTGCGCGTGCAGTACAGCGTGAAACCCAGAAAGTAGATCGTCTCCGGGCGTTTACGGCCTCGCTTGCTCGCGTGTCGCTGCGCAAAGCGACCAAATTCGACGAGCTTGGTCTTGGTCGATTCCAGAGTCAAGCCAAACTTCCCCAGTCTCTGGCACAGTGCTTTCTGGACACGTACAGCATCCGCGCGATATTGGAAACACAACACAAAGTCGTCAAGGTACCGCACCATATAGGCTTCGCCCCGTAACCGAGACTTGACCACCCGATCGAACCACAGATCGAGCACATAGTGCAGATACACATTACTCAGCAAGACGCTGATCGAACCACCTTGTGGCGTGCCTTCCTCGTTCGCATGGATCTCCCCATCTTCCAGAATGCTTGCTTTCAGCCAGCGTCGGATCAAGCTGATCAGACGCGGGTCTCCCACCCGATGTTCGACAAAGCGGAGCATCCATTCGTGGCTTAAGCTCCCGAAAAAGTTCTTGAGGTCCGCCTCCAGCACCCATTCCACCTTCCGGCCAGAGATCACTTCATGCAAACTGGCCAGCGCTTGATGGGCACCCCGCCCAGGCCGTCCGCCAAACGAGCATGACAGGAAGTCCTGCTCATAGACGGCCGACAGTACCTGTGCGGCGCTTCTCTGGAGCGCCCGATCCGCTACACAAGGCACGCCCAACGGGCGTTTCTCCTGCTTCCCGGGTTTCGGGATATACACTCGCCGGATGTTCGGCGCTGGATATCCCTGGCGGTGCACCGATTGAAGCATGGCTTCAATCCAGCCCTCGAAGCTCTCCTTCGCCTCCGGCACGGTCTGTCCATCCACCCCAGGGGCCGAGTCGGTCGCGATCTGACAGAGATTCTCCCAAACTCGTTCCTTGGTGATGTGATGGGCCAGTGACGTAAACCGGAGCTTTGGTTCACACCGAGCTTTCGCCGCTATTCGTTCGAGTCCCGTTGTCATGGTTGGCGATTCTTCTCTTTGCATAGAAGGCCGAATCCTCCCTTTGGATGGAGCCCATGTCTCCTTCGAACTGTTCAACTTCCGCTGACCGCTTCCCCGTGTAGTCGGCTCTCCCGACCGCAGAGTACTATCAGTCAGTCTGACTTCCGTCGAGTCTTCAGGTCGTCCTGCTTTGTCGGCTTGTCGGACCTTACAAGCTAGTTGCGCTTGAACCCGTCGGATCTCCCTTGTTCCCATAGACTCCTTTGGTTGCATGCTGGCGGTACGAACCCCGGAAGCATCCCTGGATACTTGCCATATCGCATCCAGCGTTTCTGCCTTCCCCGTTGGGGGATAAGGTCGGCTACTTCCATCACGATCGATTTCGGGGCTATTTTGTCGTTCACTGATGTTCCGGCCTGCAACCTCCCTGTCTCCGCTTCGCAATGGCCGTTACCGGACATCACGCAAGACTCGGTACGCGGCTGCGAGCTAGGCTTTGCCGCGGTCTCCATCTCAGGAAACTGACCTCCATGAGCTTTCAAGGCACAACCCTCCAAGGACCCGGACGAGCGGGTTTCCCGCATCCGGCTCTTGCCTTAGGTGACGACGCCCATGCGGCGCAAAGGATAGGGATGACAGACAGAAGGCACAGGCAGCCACCTCCGGTACAGTAGGTCTGTCCGACTTCCCAGGTTCGTTCGTCATCGGCGTATGTCCTTAGACTTCCCGATGCGTCCCCGGGCTACTGCTGCCCGGGGCGAACCTGGGATCTCCCGGTTCCCGCGCGCAGTGCTTCCGTACGTGCTCGGGGTCTCTGACCGCGCGGGACTCCCGTGCACCTCGCGCTATCGGTGCACCAGATGGGGCCTTCCGCTTTCTCCTACAGCGTCGGCGTCCCGGAGTAACTGTCTTACGCGGCTGAATACCCGGCCCGCACGTTCCCCTTATAGTGACTCTGGGGAAAGTATCAGTAAGGGAGATATCCACAGTTGTTGTTGCGCGCGCGTGCCTGTGGAAATGTGAAAAATTTGAGTTTGCTGACCGGCTACACTGGCGGCGGCAGGCGTCCCGCGGTCATGAATATGTTCCCCTAACACTCGATGTTTATTGACAGATTTTCAGCCGCGGGATGCGCTTTGTTGGGACGAAAACTCAGATACTGTCAGGCCCCGACCGCGAGGCCATGACTCTGCTATAAGGATTTCGAACAACAAAGCAGCCTGCGATGGAGCGAGAGCAACACGATACAGAATCATAGAAAGGAACCCAACACATTCGTATGCTAGGAGGGAATCAAGAAAAACTCATGAGCCAAAACCAACCCGAAATCCAGTATGCCGCCTTTGTGTCCATTGATTGGGCGGACCAAAAGCACGTTTGGAGCCTGCAAGAGGCCAACTCCAGCACGCGTGAGCACGGAGAGGTAGGCCATATGCCGGAGGCCATTGAGGCTTGGATCGCGCAGATGAGTCAGCGCTTTGTCGGTCGGCAGATTGCGGTGGCAGTGGAGCAGAGCCGCGGAGCATTGGTGTTCCTGCTGAGCAAGTATGAGCAGCTGCATATCTTTCCGGTGCCGCCGGCCATGACCGCCAACTTGCGGAAAGCGTTTTATTCCTCGGGGGCCAAGACGGATCCCGCCGATACCGATCTGCTGCAGGATGTGTTGCAGATGCATCGCGAGAAGTTGCGCCGCTTGTCGCCAGATACGGAGGCTACGCGGCTCATCCAAAATCTGGTGGAGGAGCGGCGCAAGCTGGTGGACGAGAAGACAGCGCAGAGCAATCGTTTAGAGGCCCACTTGAAAATTTACTTTCCGCAGATTCCGCAGTGGTTTGGAGATGTGGATAGTCCGCTGGTCTGCGCCCTGCTGGAGCGCTGGTCCGCGCTGGAAGCACTGCAAAAGGCGCGACCGGACACCTTGCGAAGTTTTTTCCGCAAGCACCAGTGTCGCAAGGAGGAGCTGATCGAGAGCCGGCTCAAAGCCATCGGGGAGGCCATGCCGGCGCTGAAGGATCGCGCCGTGGTGGAGGCCCAGCTCGCGGTGGTGAAGGTGTTGGTGCAAGTGATTCAGGTTCTGCACCAGGGCATTGAGGATTTCAATCGGCAAATTCAGGAGGCGGCCGAAGCGCATCCCGATTTTTTCATCTTTGAATCTCTGCCTGGAGCGGGAGCGGTGATGGCACCGCGGCTGCTGGCAGCGTTCGGTTCGCAGCGGGAGCGCTATCGAAACGCGGCCGAGGTGCAAACCTCATCGGGGATCGCGCCCGTGACGGAAAGCAGTGGGAAAAGCAGTTGGATACATTTCCGCTTTGCTTGTTCGAAGTTCGTACGGCAGAGCTTTCACGAGTGGGCCGCCCTTTCCATCACCCAATCGCAATGGGCGCGCGCCTACTACGAGCTGCAGTGTCGCCGGGGCAAGAGGCACCACGCTGCGGTTCGTGCATTAGCCTTCAAATGGATTCGCATTATCTTTCGCTGCTGGAAGGAGCGGGTGGCGTACGACGAGAAGGTCTACCTGGCGGCCTTGGCCCAACACAACTCACCGCTGCTGGCAGCAACGAAAATTGCGTTGTGAGAAGCGCGTGTGAAAACTGTGGAGGAGGAGTGAATTTCTCTGATGAGCCTGTCGAAAAAATCAAACTTTCTACTTGACAGAGCTCCTCAGAAATCTGTCAACGCTTCGACGCTGCTCTTGCGAGCAGCTCCGCATGACTCGGGGCCGATGTGGGTCGCTAAACCACTTTCGTATGACTTTTGCATTCACTACACCTCGCCGGTTTAACCGGCGCACAGGAGAAACCAAATGAAAATCAAAATAACCAGCGTATACGTGGACGACCAGGACAAGGCCCTGCGCTTCTATACCGAGGTACTGGGCTTTGCCAAGAAGAACGATTTCAGTCAGGGCCCATACCGCTGGCTGACCGTGGTCTCGCCCGAGGAGCCGGACGGCACTGAGCTGCAGCTGGCGCTGAACAACAACACCGCAGCCAAAGCGTATCAGCAGGCGATCTTTCAACAGCGCCAGCCCGCGGCCATGTTTTTCACCGACGACGTCAAGGGCGACTACGAGCGGATCAAGGCTCGCGGCGCCGAGTTGACCATGCCGCCCACCGACGTCACCGGCTCGACCATTGCGATGCTGAACGACACCTGCGGCAACCTCATCCAGCTCACTCAGCTGGCACGCTATTCACGCTAAGGAGAAGAACGTGAGCTATCTCGAGCAGTACATACCGGGTCCCGCCAGCGGGGCACAGATGCGAAAGGACGGAGAGAAGTGGACGCTCATTCTCGTCAGAGAACTGCGCCACTCGCCGGAAAAAGTCTGGCAGGCGCTTACTGACCCAGCGCATCTGCGTCAGTGGGCGCCTTTCGACGCCGATGGAAGTCTGGGCACGGTTGGAGCCACGGTGAAGCTCACCACGGTGGGAGCGCCCGCACTTCACGTTACCGAAACGACGGTGACGCGGGCCGACCCTCCCAGGGTGCTTGAGTACAACTGGGGTGGCTTCGATATGCGGTGGGAACTCGAAGCCCTGGGTGGCGGCACGCGCCTGACGCTGTGGACCAACATCGGTCACCGCTTCATCTCAATGGGTGCTGCCGGGTGGCACATTTGTTTCGATGTTCTGGATCACCTTCTCAGCGGAACTCCCATCGGCCGCATCGTCGGCCCTGAGGCCATGAAGTTCGGCTGGCAGCGGCTGAACGGGGAGTACGCCAAGCAGTTCGGTATTGAAACGCCCAACCGGCCGCCTCAGGCGGCTCAAAATTCGTGAATCGAGGAGGATCTATGACAAAGAGAAATAAAATTATCTATTGGATTTCTACTATCTGGCTTGCATTAGGAATGCTGGCAACTGGAACATTACAGTTATTCAAAGCGAAAGCGGAAGGAGCCGTGGCGCCGCCCGGGGTATATGGTATTACCCATTTGGGCTATCCCGTCTATTTTCTAACAATACTGGGTGTTTGGAAAATTTTGGGAGTTGTAGCATTGCTTATTCCTAAATTTCCTTTATTAAAGGAATGGGCTTATGCAGGGTTTTTCTTTGCCATGTCGGGAGCGGTATTTTCACATATCGCATCGGGTGATTCCCTGACTGAAAATGTTCCCGCGTTGTTACTTCTAATTCTGACTGTAATATCCTGGTATTTCAGACCTGCGCATAGAAAAATCATTTCAGTTAATCAATACAGTCACGGACAAGAGTTCGGACCGCCGAAGACCGCAGCCGAGAAGAATGGCAGCCATGCTGCGGTTGGCGCGTAGAGTCTAATTCTGACTTACATCACTGCCGGCGCAAAGGTAGCGTTCAGGGCGGTTCGTGGGGCTGGGCGGTGGCCACCGGTCAGCTGAATGCAGAGTACGCCAAGCAGTCCGGTAGTGGGATAGTCAAGACCTGTGGATTGGCGTGCTACGATGAGGTGGCAAGATCAGTTGCAGGAAGAGGACGAAGTTGTCGGAGCGATCAAGAACGTTCGCTGACGATCCGTTCAGTGGTCGGCACCCAACCAGTCACGAACGGCTGACGGGACTGCCCTGGGATGCGTCGTACCACGACGGCCCTGCGCCCTGGGATGTTGGTCGGCCGCAGCCAGCAATAGTGCGTCTGGCATCCGAAGGCGGATTCGTCGGAGTGGTGCTCGATGCGGGCTGCGGAACCGGCGAGAACGCTCTTCACGTCGCCTCGTTGGGATTGTCGGTTGTGGGCGTTGACGTGGCTGAGACGGCACTGGCGATCGCCCGAGAGAGGGCCGACGACCGTGGGATCGAGGTCGCGTTCGCTGCGGCTGACGCGTTCCAGCTGGAGCGTTTGGGGCGCAGGTTTGAGACGGTGTTGGACTGCGGACTGTTCCACACCTTCGACGGCGACGAGCGACCAGGATACGTGGCGAGTCTAGCGTCGGTGACCGAGCACGATGGAACCCTGTATCTGTTGTGCTTCAGTGACGATGGTCCCTATACTGGTCCGCACCCCATCAGTCAGAAAGAGCTGAGAGCGGCGTTCAACCCCAGCAATGGATGGAATGTCGCCGCCATCGAACCGGACCGGATTCAGACGAGATACCGCGACGACGGCGCACCGGCCTGGTTCGCGACAATCAAACGGATCTAGACTGCGAAACTGGTCGGACCGGTGAGCGATTCCGTGTCGTCACTCATGACTCAAATTGGGCGAGAGATGTTCAACACGTGTGGACTAGCGGGCCTCTGCGGACTCGTGTCATCCACAGGGTCTGATCGTATTTGAGATGCCCAACTGCCGCCTCGGCGGCTCAAGAGTCGCGAATCGAGGGAACGCAAAACAATGCACCAACCATTTAAGAGCAATAAAGAGGAGTTGTCACCAGAACAGCGTAAAGAACTATTCGGAATATTGAAGGCCCGTTTTGAAAAAAAAATGAACCGTCACAAAGGTCTTGAATGGGCTAAAGTACACGCAAAGCTGGAAGCTAACACTGAAAAACTGTGATCACTCAATGAAATGGAAACAACCGGCGGTGAACCGGACGTTGTTGGTCATGATAAAAAGACGGGCGAATACATTTTTTGTGATTGTTCAGCGGAAAGTCCTAAAGGCCGCAGAAGTGTTTGCTACGACCGTGAAGCGCTAGAGTCAAGGAAAGAAGATAAACCAGAAGCTAACTCTGTTGATATGGCAGCTGCCATGGGCATTGAGCTTTTAACGGAAGAACAATAGCGAGAGTTGCAGAAACTTGGAGATTTCGGTACGAAAACGTCGAGCTGGGTGAAAACACCTTCTGATATCAGAAAACTCGGCGGCGCCCTCTTTTGTGATTGCCACTACGACACTGTTTTGTGTATCACAACGGCGCGGAATCTTACTATGCCGCTAGGGCGTTCCCTGGCTCGCTAAGCATGTAGGACGCTCGGTCCGGTTGCGCGTTAATCAGTTAGCTGACGCCGGTGCGATTCCTGTTCCGAAGAGTGCTCCGATTCGTTATTCGTACCGCAACGACTCCACCGGATCCATTTGCGAAGCTCGGCGCGCCGGGAGGTACGTGGCGGCGAGAGCGACTCCAATAAGCAGCAAAGCTACTGACGTCATTGCGATCGGGTCTTTTGGCGTAACGCCGTAGAGCAGGCTTGCCATTAACCGCGTCACCCCCAGTGCCGCCGCTACGCCGATGATTACCCCGGCCAACGCCAGCGCCATGCCCTGTCTCACCACCATCTTGCGCACGTCCTGCGCGCTCGCTCCCAGCGCCATGCGGATGCCGATCTCCTGCGTCCGTTGCTGCACCGAATACGCCATCAGGCCATAGATGCCGATCGCGGCTAGCAGCAGTGCCAAGCTGGCAAAGATCACAAGCAGAGTCATGTTGAAATCCGTGCGCGAGGTGGATTCTCCTCTCACTTGCTCCATCGACCGGATATGCGCGACCGGCAATCCTCCGCTCGCCGTGCGCAGCGCTTCCTGAATTTCCTTGCTCACCGAGTATGGTTCTACATTCGTGCGAATCGCCCAGGTAATTGGAATGATGCCGTTGTTGAGCGCTGTGACTCCATCGGTTACCTGGGCCACCGGGACGTACATAATGGGATCGGGGTTGTTGTTGAGCCCCTGACCACGCACGTCGCCTACGATCCCAACAATCTCGCGCGGCGCCTCAGCAAACTCCGGCCCAATTCCTTTGCCAATCGTGATGCGCTGCCCAACCGCGTCACTATTTGGCCAAAATTGTTTTGCCAGACCCTCGTTGATCAACACCACCGGAACCGCACCCCCGTCGTCACGGTCCGTGAACATTCGCCCGCGAACAAGCGGAATCTTGAACACTTGAAAATAGCGCGGCGAAACAGGATGCCAGCTTGCTCCCCCATGAAACGGACCGTCAGTCAGCGGGCGTCCTTCAATCGTGAGCGGCAACCCAAATCCTCCCTCGAGTGGAAGGCAACATGTGGACGCCAGCGCGGTGACCCCCGGCAAACTTTCGACGCGCCGTTGCACTTCGCGCACCAGTTGATTCACTCCCGCGGCCTTATTGAACCGCGTCCCCGTGAGCGACATCTGCATAGTGAGCACGTTGCGCGCATCGAAACCTGGATCGACGCTTCGCAGGGCACCGAACGTGCGGATCAGCAAGGCCGCGCCCACCAGCAGCACGAGCGCCAACGCCATCTCCGTGACCACGAGAATTGATCGCGCCTTGTTCTGTCGCAATCCACTACCTGCGCGCAAGCCGCTCTCCTTGAGCGTCGCGTTCAGATCCGTTCGCGATGCATTGAACGCTGGAATCAGCCCAAACAAAACTCCGGTGAACACAGAGACGCCAAGCGTGAACACCAATACCCGCCAATCCAGCGTGATGCCCGATCCCTGCTCGCCAATTCGCGGGATATTGCCGGGATTGATCGAGAGCAGCCCGCGCACGCCGAAATACCCAAGACCCAGACCAAGCAGACCTCCAGCGAGCGACAACAAGACGCTTTCTGTGAGTAGTTGCCGAATCAGGCGTCCGCGACCCGCGCCAATTGCAGCGCGAATGGCGATCTCACGATGCCGTATGGTCGCCCGCGCCAGCAGGAGGTTCGCTACGTTGGCGCAAGCAATGAGAAGTACAAGGCTGACCGCGCCAAGTAAAACTAGCAGCGCTTTCCGAACGTCGCCGACTATTGTGTCCCTCAGTGGCTCAGCAGTGAAGCTTCCTTGCGGACCCAACCGCGCGCCGGCCGCCGCAGCAAACTTTCGATTGAATTGCTCCGCGGCGACTTTCATCGCGGCTTTTGCTTTCTCCAGCGTCACACCGGGCTTCAATCGTGCCGCCGCGCGCAAGTAGTGGGCCTGGTCGGTGCTATTCGGGTCTGCTTTCAGCGGCAGGTAGATGTCCGCAGGAGGATCGGACGTAAAAGTTGAATCCAGAATTCCAATCACCGTGAACGGTTCGCCACCCAGGTCGATGCTCTTGCCCACAAGATTCAGGTCAGAGCCGAATCGGCGTCGCCACAGCCCGCCAGCGATGACCGCTAAAGGTGGCCCTCCCGGGCGATCCTCTTCCGCAGAAAACGTTCGCCCGGCCACCACTCGCGCTCCGAACAGCCGGAAAAACTCCGCCGAAACGTGCACACCCTTGAGCTGTTCCGGACGATCTCCGCCGGTCAGGTTTACGCCGGGCCCCCCGAGATCGTACGCCGCCACATCCTGAAACACTTGCGTCTGCTCTCGCCAAATAATGAACTTTGGAATCGACGTAATGTTTCCGTTTCCCTGCGGTGAGCTCAGCTCGAGTTGCACCAGGCGATCGGGTTCAGGATACGCAAGCGGCTGCAGCAGCACCGTATTGACCACCGTGAAGATCGCCGTGTTGGCGCCAATCCCCAGCGCCAACGCCGAAATCGCTGTGGCGGCAAAACCCGGACTGCGACGCAGCATTCGGCCGGCGTAGCGAACGTCCTGCAGCAAAATTTCAAGGAATTGCCGAGTTTTCATCGCACCGTTCCTCCCCCTATCTCCAAGACGAGAAAGTACTCCTACCGGCAGTGGTAGGAAAGTGCCCGCGTCGAGCACTTCGAGAATGAATCAAACATATTAGCTGTCAATCGAAAGATTTAGTATGAGATAGAAGTAGGAGCGGATGGCTTAATGCGTGTTGTATCTACGGTGATTTAAATTTACAGATGGATGGTGCGGCTGACTCCTGATAAGCCCCGACTGCGTCTTCGACGCGTCACTGGTGCCAGAAACTTGTCCAGAACGATTTGTTGATTCGAAAGAACTCATCAACAAGTTTCCGGAGTCGGGTTGCCGGAAAAGTTGATTCTAGTACCGACACGTCCGGTAAGCGCTAGCGAAGGCGGAGAGTCAGCGAATTGCACCACTGTGGCGTTACTACGAAGCAAAAAACCATTTCTTCATTTTGAGGGAGCGTACAAGCGTCGGAAATGCTTGGTCAGGTG
>WNGO01001620.1_pt1 | contig 14556 bp, 14 predicted proteins | sample 5400511 | NCBI WGS metagenome assembly WNGO01 (sample SAMN13153380, study PRJNA577476) | soil metagenome | isolation source: 20 cm soil or saprolite under Garry oak tree replicate 2 | place: USA:California | collected 2016-06-15
GCCTCCACGAACTCCGGATCGTGGCTCACGATCACCATCGTTCCCGGCCAGGCGGCCAGTGCCCGCGCCACCCCTGTCCGCGACGGTGGGTCCAGGTTGTTCGTCGGCTCGTCGAGCAGCAGCAGGTTGTGCCGCCCCGCCACCAGTTGCGCCAGGGCCAGCTTTGTCTTCTCGCCGCCGGACAGCGTGCCCGCGTCCTGCCGCGCGACGTCCCCAGTCAGGCTGAACATCCCAAGCAACGCGCGCAGCACGCGCTCCTCTGCGTCGGGCGCCTGCTCCCGCATGTGGGCGAGCACCGAAACGCCGGGGCGGATGCCTTCGTGCTCCTGCGCGTAGTAGCCCAGTGACACCCCGTGCCCCAAGCGGAACGACCCCTCGTTGGCGGCACTCTCGCCCGCCAGTATCCGCAACAGGCTCGTCTTGCCCGCTCCGTTCAGGCCCATCACGAGCAACCGATCGTGCCGCTCGACCTCGAACGACACATCGCGAAACACCAAAGGCCCCCCGTAGCCTTTCGCCAGTCCCGAGGAGTGCATCACGATGCGCCCGCTGCGCGGCGGCTCGGGAAAGTTGATCTTCACTTTGCGCTCGCGACGCGGCGCGACCACACGCGCCGCCTTCATTCGCTCCACGCGGGTGAAGATCGACTTGGCCTGCTTCGCCCGTTTGGCCGTCTGCCGCCGCATCACCTCGGCCAGCAAGCTCAACCTCTCGATCTCTGCCTCCTGGCGGTGCGCCAGCGAGGTCAGGCGCTTCTCTTCGAGCCGGCGAGCGGCCTGGTACTGCGAGTAAGTGCCGCGGTATTCGAGCAGCCGGCCCGCGTCCAGGTGCAAGACCCTCGTGATGGATGCGTCCAGCAAGGCCAGGTCGTGGCTGACGACGATGACCGCGCCTCGATACTCGCGCAGGAAGTCCATCAACCAGGACTTGGCATCACTGTCCAGGTGGTTCGTCGGCTCGTCCAGCAGCAGCAGGTCCGCATCCGCGAACAGCACGCGCGCGATCTCAACCCGCCGGCGCTCGCCTCCGGACAGGACTCCAAGCGCGAGGTCGACGCGATCGAGGCGAAGCCCGAGCCCGGTCACGATGCGTCGCGCCTCCGACTCGCCTGAGTAGCCGCCGTCGAGCCGGTACCGCTCCTCCGCCTCGGAGTATTTCTCGATCGCGCTCAGCGAGTGATCGTGCTCAAGCGCCTGATGCAGGTCGACGAGCCGCGCTGCCGCTCGGTCGAGGCCGCGCCCCGACAGGATGTGCGACAGCGCTGAATGCGCCGCTTCCGCACGCGGTCGCGGATTCTGCGGCACGTAACCCATGGTCCCGCGACGCAGCACGAGGCCGGCCGCCGCGTCGTCCTCGCCGGCCAGAACCTTGAGAAGGCTTGTCTTGCCTGCACCGTTGCGGCCGACCAGCCCGACCTTGTCCCCGGAATTGACGGTGAAGCTGGCGTCGGCGAGCACACGGCGCGCCGCGACGTCGATGGCGAGTCCTCGCGACTGGATCATGGCGGGGCCAAATGTTACGTATGGACGCAGTCGGCGTTTCGTCCCACATCACATCGCCCAGGAGGCGGCTCTCAAATGAAGAAGGTTCTAGTCGTGGCTGTATTCCTTGTTCTGGCGGCCGCCTGTGGGGGCGGCGGCAACTCCGGCGGCAGCCCAACCAGCAGGGAGGGGCCGAACCCACCTGTCGCCCAAGGTGGCGGTTCGCTTGGCACCGGCGGGTCGACCGGAACGTCCAACGGCGGCGGAACGACGACCCTGCCCGGCGACACGGTCCCCGCTCTCCAGGGTCCGCCGGTCATCCGCCAGGCGCAGTTGAGCATCACTGTCGGATCGGGTAAGTTCAGCTCCAAGCTGTCCGAAGTCCGCACTCTGGTCGAGAGCCAAGGCGGCTACATCGCCGGCACCGACGCCCAGGCGAAGCCGCTGGGCACTGACCAGACCGGCCCGATCCGGACCGGCGTCATCAACTTCATGGTCCCGGCGGCCCACTTCGACGCCACGATCGACGCGCTGGCCAAGGTCGGGGACGTCCAGGGCGAGCACATCACCGGGACCGACGTCAGCGCGCAGTACGTCGACGTGCGCGCACGCCTGGCCAACGCCGAGGCGCAGCTGAATGCGATGCGGGCGCTGCTCACGAACGCGAAGTCGATCAACGACATCATCGCCGTGCAGAATCAGATCGGCCAGATCACCGGCCAGATCGAGCAACTCAAAGGCCAGATCAAGTACCTGGACGACAACACGTCGTACAGCTCGGTCGCCGTCACCCTGAGCGAGGCAGGGGCGCCGGCGCAGAGCGCTTCCAACGACAGCTGGGGCTTCGCGACAGCGCTGAACGACGCTGCGCACAACTTCGTTGCGACCATCAACTACGTCGTCACCGCGCTCGGCGCGATCGGACCGCTGGTCGTCCTGGCCGCCCTTGGCTTTCTCCTCTGGCGTCGCCGGCGCGCGGTGCCACCAGTGGCGCGTCACGCGTAAGCAATCGAATTAAGCCCCCACCCGGCCGGGCCGTCCCGGCCGGGCCACCCTCCCCAGCGAGTGGGGAGGGGAGGCTGGGATCAAATCCCGGCCTCCTCCAGTAACCTGCAGCGGTATGCCAGGTACACGGTGCAAAACCGCGTTCAATTGCGCCATCACGTCCGTTGCGATCACCGCGATCGCGATGTGCGTTGCGGCCTGCGGCGCGGGGTCCGGCTCCACTCCCTCGCCGACCCAGGCGACGTCGCCGGGCCACTCACCCTCACCGAGCGCCAAGGCCTTTTCTTTCAAGCTCGATCCGGTCAATACAGCGAAGGCGACCGGGACGATCTCGGTCTCCGCCGGCCAGCGTGCGACGACCATCGAGCTGAAGATCACCGGGCTGCAGGCGAACTCGGTCCACGTGTCGCACATCCATATCGGGAGCTGCCAGAGCCGCGGTGGCATCGCTTTCGCCTTGAACCAGGTCCTCGTCGACGGCGAGGGGATGGCGGACACCCGGACGACCCTGAACATCACCTATCCGCCCGCAAGCGGCAAGTGGTACGTCGTCGTCCACTCCGGACCGGACATGCAGGGCGCGAGCGCGAGCTACCTGATGTGCGGCAATCTCTTCTAGGCCAGGCATGAGGCCCGAAGATCGGGCGGGCGAGGCTGCCGAAGTCGTCGAGCTGCCGGCTGCATCCCGCGCGACCGACATCGCCCTCGACGAGCTGGAGATCGTCTACGCATTCATCTACGCCCGAGTGGGCAACCGAGCCGACGCCGAGGATCTCACCCAGCAAGTCGCGATGAAAGCGATCCCAAGACTTCGCCAGGGCGCCCCCGCGAGCGCGATCCGAGGCTACCTTTTCGCGACCGCGCGCTCGGTGCTGGGCGGGTTCTGGAGCACTCGGCTCGGGCTTTCCGAGGCCGAGCTCCATGAGGATCTCGCGCTTGCGTTGCCGACATCGCCGCCGTCCGAAGAGAGCGCCGACACGGTGCAGCAGATCCTGGCGCAGCTTTCCGACAACTACCGCCGCGTGCTGGAGCTGCGTTTCCTGCATGGGTATTCCTTGAAGGAAGTTGCGGCGGAAATGAACTCGACGGTAGGGGCGATCAAGGTGATGCAACTGCGTGCCTTGCGCGCGGCGGCGAAGGTCAGGGCCCTCGAATGAACGGCAGACGCGAGAACCGCGTCGAAAAGATCGTCGCCGACCTCTTGCGAGGGCGGCGGCTGAAACTGCGCGGCGGCGACGCCGAAGAGAAAGCCGCGATCACGGCCGCGGCACGACTCGCGGGCGCCCGCCAAGGTCCGCAGCGCATGCACCCGGCGTTTCGCAAGCGTCTCGCCGACGCGCTGGAGCGCACGCCTAGTGACGGATGGATCACCCGCCGTAGCGCGCTCGTCGCCGGCCTGGGCCTGGCCGCCGGCGCCGCAAGTGGGGTCGTGCTCGGCAGGACGGCCGGCCCCGAACCGGTCAAGGCCGGCGAGACGATCGAACCAGTCGACGGCCGCTGGATCGACGTCGGCGCCGCGAACGACCTCGTCGAAGGCCAGGGGATGCGCGTGGTGGCGGGCGGAATCGGCGCCTATCTCTTTCGTCGCGGCGACCAGGTCACCGCAGTTTCTTCGATCTGCTCGCATCTGCCGTGCGAGCTGTGGTGGGATGGGGCGAGCGGCCATCTTGCGTGCCCATGCCACCCGGCGAAGTTCATGTCGGACGGCCGCCCGGCAGGCCCTTACGCCTTGCCCACGCTGAACAAGGTCCACGTCCGCGTCACTCCATCGGGCCGCGTCGAGGTGCTGGGCACGGCATGAACCTGAGAGCTCACAGGACGAAGCAGCTCGCGCTCGATCGGTGCCTGCAGCTGCTCGAGGAAGCGCAGATCGGAGGTCAGACCAGGATCGATGGACCGCTGGGGGCCGCGCTCCGCAGCCAGCTCGAGCACGCCGGGGTGATCGCGGACCACCGGCTCGAGGGGCGGCGGGTCGATCGCGTGCTCGACGACATCTTCGCCCTTCAGGCGCAGCTGCTCGGGCAAGATCCGGAGGACAGCCGGCACCACAACGGCGCATAGGCGCACCGCAGGTATCATCTGCCTTCGTGACCACATCGTTCAGTTCGTCGCGGTCGTTTCTGCTGACGTCTGAATCAGTTACCGAGGGCCATCCCGACAAGATCTGCGACCAGGTATCGGACGCAGTCCTCGATGGGATGCTCGGGCAGGACCCCGCGGCACGCGTCGCATGCGAGACGGCGATCACAAAAGGCCTCTGCGTCGTCATCGGCGAAGTCACGACCCACGCCGAGCTCGACATCCAGCGCACGATCCGCGAAACGATCCGCGCGATCGGCTACAACGACGAGCAGATCGGTTTCGACGCGGACCACGCCCTCATCCAGGTGTACTTGAAAGAGCAGTCGCCCGACATCGCTGCGGGTGTCAATCACTCGCTCGAAGAGCGAGGGGGGGCGACCGGGCAGGATCCGTTCGAGATGCAGGGTGCCGGGGACCAGGGCATGATGATCGGCTTCGCCTGCCAGGAGACCCCCGAGCTGATGCCCCTTACGATCTCGCTCGCGAATCGCCTCGCCAAAAAGCTCGCTGAAGTTCGCAAGAACGGATCGCTTCCTTTTCTCCGCCCCGACGGCAAGACGCAGGTCACGGTCGAGTACGAGCTCGGCAAGCCCAAGCGAATCGAGGCGGTGGTCGTCTCGACCCACCACGCCGCGAGCGCAACTCAAAAGGAGATCGCCGACGGCGTGCGGGAGCTGGTCATCAACCCCGTCTTGAAGGGCCAGGTCGTCGACGCTGCGACCAAGATCATGGTCAACCCGAGCGGGTCATTCGTGCTGGGAGGGCCCGCGGCCGATGCGGGACTCACCGGGCGCAAGATCATCGTCGATACGTACGGGGGAGTCGCCCGCCATGGCGGCGGCGCCTTCAGCGGCAAAGACCCGAGCAAGGTCGACAGGTCCGCCGCATACGCTGCGCGCCACGTGGCCAAGAATCTCGTCGCGGCCGGCCTTGCTGAGCGGTGCGAGGTCCAGGTCTCGTATGCGATCGGGCGTGCGCACCCAACCTCGATCGCGGTGGAGACGTTTGGCACCGGGTCGAAGTCTGAGGAGGAGTTGCTGGGCCTGATCCGCCGGCATTTCGACCTTCGCCCCGGGGCCATCATCGCGAACATGGACCTGCTGCGGCCGATCTATCGGCCGACCGCCGCCTACGGGCACTTCGGGCGCGACGACCTCGGCGTGCCGTGGGAGATGACGAACAAGGTCGAGGCGCTCCGTGCCGACGCGACCGTCGCCGCGCGCCAGAGCTGATTCCCTGGCCCGTCTTCGTGTTCGCGACACGCTGACCCAGCGCAAAGTATCGTTCGCTCCTCGCGGGCGCAAACCTCTGACGCTCTATGTCTGCGGCGTCACCCCGTACGACTCAGGTCACATGGGCCACGCCTTCACCTTCTCGGTGTTCGACGTGCTGGTCAGGTTTCTCGAGGCCAACGGCCTGAGGGTGAAATACGTGCAGAACGTGACCGACATCGACGATCCACTGTTCGAGCGGGCGCGACGCGACGATATCGATTGGCGTGACCTCGCTGAACGCGAAACTCAGGTCCACATCCGCGATATGACAGTGCTCGGGTGGCGCCCGCCTGATGCGATGCCGCGGGTGTCAGACGAGATCCAGCGGATCGTTGGCGCCGCGTCGCGCCTCAAGGTCTCCGGACATGCGTACCGCACCGACGCCCTCTACTTCGACACGAGCAAGTACCGGGGCTACGGACGCCTTTCTCACCGCACACGTCGCTCTATGCTGCGCAAGCTTCGAGAGGAGTCCCTGCTGGGCAAGGTCGGGCCTGACGCCAAGCGCGACCTGCTCGACTTCCCACTGTGGCGGCGTTCCGCTCCGGACGAGCCGGCGTGGCCGTCGAAGTTCGGCGACGGCCGGCCGGGCTGGCACATCGAGTGCTCGGTGATGGCGATGCACTATCTCGGGCCGCAGATCGACATCCATGGCGGCGGGCGAGACCTTGTGTTCAGCCATCACGAGTCCGAGCGGGCGCAATCCGAGTCCCTGACGCACAAGGCGCCTTTTGCGCGGGCGTGGGTCCACACCGGGATGGTCCGTTACAACGGCCGCAAGATGAGCAAGTCGCTCGGCAACCTGGTCAAGGTCAGCCAGGCGCTGCAGCGCGCGCCTGCGGCGGCTGTCCGCCTGTATCTCATCTCGCATCGCTACCGCCGCGACTGGGACTTCGAGTGGAGCGGGCTTTTGCGTTCGGCGCGGTTTGTCGAGCGGATGCGCAAGTTCCTCGCCGACGATGCCCGATCGGCCAAACGCGGCGTCAAGCCGAAGCCTGGACCAAAGTTGATGGCCGAGTTCAACGCGGCGCTGGCCGACGACCTCGACACTCCGCGCGCGGTCCGGGCGCTCCGAGCGGCCGTGCGCCAGCGCGACGCGGCGGCGGTGCGGGCGATGAGGGACATCCTGATCGGGTCGGCCGCGCTGAGCTAGCTCAGCGGTTAGGGTCGCCAGGCAAGGCCGGCATCGAGTGCAGACAAGACAGCCTCGCGAGCGGCGCGTTGAGGCTCGACTCCGTGGAGCGCCAGCAATGGATCGGCGAGCCGCATGTACAGATCGGCCTCGGCGCGCAGTGCGCCGAGAAGAGACTCCTGGTCGATTGTCGCAAGCGTATGTGCGAAAGCGTTGCGATGCTCGCTGAGCAATTCCTCGGCATAGCGAGCACCTCGATACCGCTGGGCGCGAGCCACGGCTAGTAGTCGAAACAGAACCATGTCCCTTACGGAATTGAGCCCGCTGACCGCCTCCCACAGCTCGCCGCGAAGAATCTTGGTCTGGATGTACCAGACCCACGTCCAAATCCGCGATTCCGCGTACGTCACGTCGCTGACAGGGTCAGGCACGTACGGTCGCGAGAAGGCCCGAGCTACTTCGTCGTCGCGCTGCCACAGGACGAATGTCTGTCTGCCCTCGTTCCTTTCGGCGGTTTGAGAGATCTCCACAAAGAGATAGTCAACGTGCACAAGATCTTCGTACAGCGTGATTAGGAGATTTGGTTCGCCGACGTGCTCGCCAGTGAACGCGGCCAATAGGGGACCGCACTTCCCGGCCAGCTCCAGACGGCGCGGGAAGATCCGGTCGAACGCGCCGTTGGCCAGGACCATGCGAATGTCAAGGTCTGAGTAGGCATCGGGCTTGCCATCGGCGAACGATCCCGCCAGGCCCATACCGACCACGTCTGACTCGTTCCAACCGACCTCGCACGCCTTTAGTACGCGTTGCTTTTGGCGTGCAAACTGCTCCATCCCGATGGGCAGCGCGACCTCCATCGCGGGAAGTATGTCTTAGGCCACCTCGAGAGGAGAGCCGCAGTTCGGGCACTCCATGTTCGCGTCGAGCTGGACCATCGTCTCGCAGACGGGGCAGAGGATGTCGGCGGTGACGGAAGCCGCCGCCTCCTCTGCCTGCGCCTCCGCTTCGAGCTCGCCAGGGACCTGCGCGAGGTCAAGCGCCGGCGCGCCGCAGTTGAGACATATGTAGCCAGGCTGCGTCACCCGGTGGTCCAGGTACTCGCCGGCAGAGTCGACATCGACCTCGGCGAACAGCGCGCGAAACAGCGTCCCGCCGCATTTCCGCGAACAGACAAGCATCATTTCCTACCCGAGCCTACGACGAAGGGTCGCGGTGCCGGCCACGATCAGCAGCACGCAGAATCCGGCGACCACGGCCGCGTCCAGCTGAAGCCCGGACCAGTTGAGGTCCGCGCCTTTGACCATGATGTCGCGCATGCCGTTCACGGCATAGGTGAGCGGCAGCACGTTCGACAGGTACTGAAGCACCGTCGGTTCACTCGAGACCGGAAAAATGATTCCCGAGAGCAACATCTGCGGCACGACGACGAGAGGGATGAACTGCACGGCCTGGAACTCCGAGCGCGCGAACATGCTGAGGAAGATGCCGAGGTTGACCGCGGCGATCGCCATAAGGGCTTCCATGCCGAAGATCAACAGCACGTTGCCGTGGTTCTGGATCTTCAAGATCGCCAGCGCGAAGACCAGCACCTCGGCCGCCTGTACCAGGGCCAGCACCGTAAAGCCGAGCATGTAACCAAGCACGATCTCGCCTCGCCGCAGGGGGCTCGCCATCAGGCGTTCGAGCGTGCCCTGTGATCGCTCGTTGAGGAACGAGACGATCGTGATCACAAAAACCAGAAAGAACACCACGAGGCCGACGAACGCGGCGCCGAAGTAATCGAGCGTGTCGTAGTTGGAGCCGCCATAGAGGTACTTGATCTGCGGCTGAAAGCTGACGTTGCGCCCGTCGACCTGCGACGCAAGCGAGGTCATCGCCTGCTGCAGCGCCTGGATGACCGGGGAGTCCTCACCAGGCTGCGATCCTTCGAGGTGTACCTCCGGTGAGACCGTTCCGGCCGCGACCTTCGGAGTGAAGTCTTGAGAAAAAACGATGTATGCGACGAGCGAACCATCCCGGAGCTTCGCATCGCCCTGGGACGCGTCGATGTCGCTGGTTTTGATGTGAGTTGAGTGCCTCAGGACATCGGCGACCGCGGCGCCCGCTGGTCCGGAGTCCTGGTTAGCGATCCCCACCGCCGGCACGCTGGACGATCCGCGCATGAGATAGCCGAGCAGGCCAAGGATGACGATCGGCGCGACAAAGAGAAGCGCCAGCGTCCTGCGGTCGCGCCGGAATCCCTGCAGCAACCGACGGGTGATCGCCCGGACGCGGTGGCCGCTCATGACTCCTTCCGCCCGGCGAGTGCGAGGAAAGCCTCTTCGAGATTCTGCGATCCTCCCTGGACGCGGATGTCAGCGGGCGACCCCTCAGCGAGAAGGCGTCCGTACTGGATCAAGCCGAGTCGCTGGCACCGATCCGCCTCGTCCATCACATGGCTCGAAACGATGAGCGTCGTTCCCGCGGCCGCCATGCGGCGGAAGTACTCCCAGAACTGGACTCGGAGCTGTGGGTCGATGCCGACGGTCGGCTCATCGAGGAGGAGCAGCTCCGGACGGTGCACGAGCGCGCATGCGAGTGAGCATCGCTGGCGCATGCCGCCGCTCAGCGTCGCGACCACCGACCTCCGCCGGTCGTACAGCTGCACCAGCTCGAGCGCCTCCTTTACCCCGTTCTCGGCGCCGTTGATGGACGCGAAGAAGGCGACGTTCTCCTCCACCGAGAGCGCCGGATAGAGCGCGGCCTGCTGCGTCATGTAGCCGATGTGGCGGAGGACGGCGACGTTGGGCATCCGCTGACCCAGCACCGTGACTGTGCCGGCGTGTGCCTCGAGAAGGCCACAGACCAGGCGGATCAGGGTCGTCTTGCCGGCGCCGTTGGGACCCAGCAAGCCGTAGATCTCGCCCTGGCGCACGCGAAGCGTCACTCCATTCAGTGCTTTGAATGCGCCGAACGATTTGGAAACGTCGTCGACGTTCACCGCGTATGAGTCATGCATCGGCTTCCTCCTCGGTAGCCATGGCGCGAAGCCAGGTTTCGGCGAGCTGCGTCACAGCGGCTTCGCCATCGATGTCGAGTCGCAAGACCCGCTCCGCGATTGGTCGGGTCAGGATGTGAAAAAGGATCGGTCCGATGAACGACTGCAGCGCGAGTAACGGATGCATCCGCCGCAGGCGGCCCTCGGCCATCTGCGGAATCAGATACGCGACGAGCAGACCCACAACCCTGGTGATTGCGTCAGTGGCAGCCTCCTCTGTCTCGGGCCTCAGCCCGCTGACCTCGAAAAACAGCGCGCGGACGAGGCCTGCCCGGTTCTCGCCGCCCGAATACACGGCGCGGTAAGCCGTGCGCGCGAGCTCAGGCATCAGAACGGCGGGCGCTTCGTGTTGGTTGGCCAGGATGACCCGGCTGATCGGCTCGAGCGGTGAGTAGGTCTCGATCAAGCCGGTCAGCAGAGCGGACTTGCCGGAAAACACCCGATACAGGGTGGCCCGCGAGACCGCCGCGCGATCCGCGAGGTCGTCCATCGAGAGCGCGATAAGGCCCTGTGCGCCCACTAGCTCGACGGCGGCGGTAAGGATCCGCTCCCGGGTGCCCGGTTCGGGCGCGGCGTCGAGCGCATCGAGCAGTGCCTCGCGGGACCTGAAGTGGCGGTAGAACGTTGCCCGGGACGTCCCGGCGGCCTGGGCAAAATCCGCCACCGTCGGCTTGCCTCCACGCGCCAGCACCGCCTGCGCGCGCTCCAGAATCCGCTGGCTGATCGAGATGGGGTGAGACTAGGCGAGACTGCCAGTCTCGTCAAGTGTCATTTACAGCCAGGGTTACGTTAGGGTGGCGCCTCCGAGGACCATCCGGACATGCGGTCGATCGAGATTGCGACCACCGGACCGCCCGGTCGGGCGCGCCGGTATTGCGGATACCTTGCGGCCAGCAGGTCGGTCGCGCGAACAGCTTGCGCACCGTCGGGCAGCAGTCGCGCTGTGCCATCGACGCGCACCCACCACAGCCTGGTCCAATCGTCTTCGTAGTGGTCGACGAGCACCGACACCGCCGGGTTGGCGGCGATGTTGCGCAGGCGTTTGAGATCTGTGGTTCGCTTCGTCTTGGCGTCGACCGCGAAGTAGATGGTGTCTTCGTCCACGGCAAAAGAGATCGGCACCAGGTGTGGTTTGCCCCCCGCGCCGACGGTGGCGAGGCGTGCGACCGTCGCGTCTGCGATGCGCTGTCGCATCGCCGTCGCATCCATTCAAGGAAGTATCGTTGAGCGGTGCAAAGGCTCCGGACGTACACGGTCGACGAAGCTAATCGCGAGCTTCCTCGCGTGCGCCCAATCGTCGCCCAGATCGCCGAGCTGTCAGCCCTCCGGCCGGATCTCGAGGAGCAGCTCCGCATGGCCGAATACGCAACGCAACGTCCCGGGGCCAACGGCGAGACACGGGAACGCGAGCAGCAGGCCCGGGATGCCGTTCAGGGCGCCGAGGAGGAGCTGCTGAAAGCCGTGCTGAACCTCAACAGCATGGGCATCCAGCTCAAAGGACCGCTCGAGGGCCTGATCGACTTTCCCTCGTATCGCGAGGACGAGCTCGTCGAGCTGTGCTGGAGGCTGGGCGAGGAGCGGGTCGAGTACTGGCACCGGGTCGGCGAAGGCTTCGCCGGCCGCAAGAAGCTGTAGAGACCCTCTAGCTCTTCTCCGGAACACCGCCTCTGATCGCCTCGTAGACCGCCTTCGCGATACCGGCGGCGTCGAGGCCGTGCGCCGTGAGGATCTCAGCCGCCTTGCCCTGCGGCAGAAACTCGTCCGGCAGCGCGAGCATGCGGACCCGGCCGGCCAGGCCATGAGGCGCGAGCGCTTCGAGCACAGCACCGCCAAACCCGCCCGACCCCACGTTGTCCTCCACCGTCAACACCACCGGATGCGCGCGCGCCCAGTCCGCGATGCGCGGGTCGACCGGCTTGATCCATCGCGCGTTGACGACCCCGCATGAGATGCCCTGCATCTCGAGTCGCGCCGCCGCCTCGCCCGCGACCTCCACCATGCGTCCCACAGCGAAGATGACTGCGTCATCGCCCTTGCGGATCTCCTCCCATCGGCCGACGGGCAGCGGTTCCACTGGTAGATCCGGCGTGGCCGGGACGGGTCCCCTCGGGTAGCGGATCGCCACTGGACCGTCGGTCGCGAGCGCAGTTTCGAGGAGGGCGCACAGCTCGGTGGCGTCCTTGGGCGCGGCGACCTTGAGGTTGGGGATCATGCGCAGGTACGACAGGTCGAAGATCCCGTGGTGGGAGGCGCCGTCTGGCCCGGTCACGCCCGCGCGGTCGATCACGAAGACGACGGGCAGCTTATGCAGCGCGACGTCCATGATCGTCTGGTCGAAGGCGCGGGCCAGGAACGTCGAATAGATGCAGACCACGGGGTGCATGCCCGCCATCGCGAGCCCCGCCGCAAAGGTGACGGCGTGCTGCTCGCAGATGCCGACGTCGAAGAAGCGGTCCGGAAATTCTTTGCCGAAGTTCAGCAACCCGGTCGATGAGGCCATTGCGGCGGTGATCGCGCAAACCTCAGGCCGTCTTGCCGCCGCGCTCATCAGCGCCTCGCCGAACACGTCGGTATAAGTAACCTCTGTAGTGCGTGGCCGGCCGGTCAGCGGGTCGAACGCGCTCACGCCGTGCAGCTTGTCGACGTCGTCGTCAACCGCTGGGCTGTAGCCGTGACCTTTCTCGGTGACGACATGGACGACCACCGGTTCGCGCAACTTCTTCGCGCGCGTCAACACTTCCTCGAGGGCGGGCTCGTCGTGGCCGTCGACCAGACCCGCGTACTTGATGCCCAGGCTCTCGAACATCGTCGACGGCTGAAGCAGCTGCTTCAGTCCTTCCTTCACGCGATACGCGGCCTGGTCCGCCGTCGAGCCGACGAGCGGGAGGTCGCGCAGCAGGCGCGAGATCTCGTCCTTGATCCTTTCGTAGCGAGGGTCGACGCGCAGCTGGGACAGGTGTCGTGCCAGGCCGCCGACGGTCGGCGCGTAGGAACGGCCGTTGTCGTTGATGACGATGATCAGGTTCGGCGGCTGCAGGTGCGCGATCTGGTTCAGCGCTTCGTAGGCCATCCCTCCCGTCAGGGCACCGTCACCGATCACTGCAACCACGAATCCTCCGATGCGCTTACGCAGCCGCGCCTCGGCGATACCCAGCGCGTAGCTCAGCGAGGTCGAGGCGTGGCTGTTCTCGACGAGGTCGTGCTCGGACTCCTTGCGAGAGGGATACCCCGAGAGCCCGCCCGCCTGGCGCAGCCGCGAGAAATCGGCCGCCCGGCCGGTGATGAGCTTGTGCACGTAAGCCTGGTGTCCGGTGTCCCATACGATCGCGTCCTTCGGGCTGTCGAAGACCCGATGCAGCGCGAAGGTGAGCTCGACCACACCCAGGTTGGGTGAGAGGTGGCCTCCCGTGCGGGAGGTCTGCTCGACCAGGAACGCCCGCACCTCGCCGGCGAGTTCGGAGAGTTTGGGCTGATCCAGCGCCTTCAGGTCGGCCGGGGAGTGGATCGCCTCGAGGATTCCCACTCTTCCGTTAACGCGCAGGGCGCGTCATGCGTTCCGGGGGGCGGGCGGCCAGGAGTCCGTTCCGCCTCGGGCCATCAGCTCGGCAAGCTCGATGCAAAGTCGTGTACCGGCACCGCTTGGGCCGCGGAGCACGGTGGTCAGCTCCTGGTTCGTGTTCCAGGCGGAAGCCGCGATGTCGATGTGCGCCCACGGCTTGCCGCCCGCGAACTCGGCGATGAACATGCCGCCCATGATCGTGCCGGCCTCGCCGTACTCGGAGTTGCGCAGGTCGGCGATCTGGCTGCCCAACAAGATGCGGTAGTCGGCGTAGATCGGCAGCCGCCAGACACGGTCCCCTGCCTCGCGCGACGCCCGCTCCACCACCGCCCAGAACTCGTCGTCGTTGCTGACGGCCGCGCTCGCAGCGTGGCCGATCGCGACGGTCGCGGCGCCCGTGAGGGTGGCGACGTCGACCATGTGGGTCGCGCCGTTTCGCAGTGCGTGGGTGAGCGCATCGGCAAGCACCAGCCGGCCTTCAGCGTCGGTGTTGACGACCTCGACTGTCTTGCCGTCGGCGCTGACCAGGACATCGCCTGGGCGCTGGGCGGACGGGCCGGGCATGTTCTCTGCGGCCGCAATGACCGCCATCACGTCAAGAGGCAGCTTGCGCGAGGCGATGACTTCGATCGCCGACAGGACTGCCGCGGCGCCCGACATGTCGTCTTTCATGCGGCTCATGTTCTCCGGGTCCTTCAGCGAGATGCCTCCCGTGTCGAACGTGATGCCCTTTCCGACCAGTGCCAGCACGGTGCCGCCCTCTCCCCGCGGTAGGGAGGAGTCGTGGTTTCCGTGATAGCGAACGCGGATCAGGCGCGGCGGCTTGGCAGATCCGGCGCCGACGCCAAGGAGCAGGTTGTACCCGCCGCTCTTGAGCTCGCCCGGCCCGAGGACCTCGATCTCGAGGTTGTGGCGCTGCGCGATGCGGGTCGCTTCCTGCGCCAGGGCGTCGGGCGTCAGCTCGTTTGCCGGCGCGTTCTGCCATT